>JABAHS010079639.1_pt2 | contig 15232 bp, 11 predicted proteins | sample 7062111 | NCBI WGS metagenome assembly JABAHS01 (sample SAMN14534600, study PRJNA622989) | marine sediment metagenome | biome: marine biome [ENVO:00000428]; feature: marine pelagic biome [ENVO:01000023]; material: deep marine sediment [ENVO:00002113]; isolation source: pool of 4 deep marine... | reverse complement strand
AAAGTCATTTATTCGCTTTTGCAGCGCGTTCCATGGCCTCGAGCAGGGCGTCGATCTGGCGTGCGTACTGGTAAAAATGGGGCGACAGGCGAATCGCGCCGGCACGCACCGCCGCCGTTACGCCGGCTGATCTCAGGCTGGAGAGCATTTCGCGGGTGTCGAGTCGGTCATGCCGGTAGGCAACGATGCCCGACAGCCGTTCATCCGCGGTGTTGGAGACCGGTTCGAGGCCGGGAATTGCATGGATTCCCTCGAGCAGGCGCCGCGTATTGTCCAGTACCCGGCGCTCGACCTCGTGCATGCCCACGTCGTGCAGCAACCCGGTAGACGCATCCAGCGCGGCCTGGCCGAGCATGTTGGGGCTGCCGGTTTCGAAACGGCTGGCGCTTTCGGCACAGGGGCGATCCGGCATCTCGTGACGATAGGGACGTTCCAGCATGCGCCAGCCGAACTGGGCCAGCCGCAGGCTCGACCTGGCGCCGGGTGTGGAGTAAAACACCGCCATGCCTTCGGGGCCCATCTGCCACTTGTGCGATCCGGCCGAGAGGCAATCGATGCCGGAGGCCCGCACGTCCATTCGCAACGCACCGAATTCCTGGATCGCGTCCACGAAAAACAGCACGCCCGCCGCTCGGCATTGTGCGCCGAGCACCGGAAGCCGGAGGCGAAACCCGTCCTGCCACTGGACCGAACTTACCGTCAGCACCCGCGTACGGCCATCCATGGCGTTGATCAATGCCACCTCGGGATCCTCCGCGGCCCTGATATCCACCCGCCGGATATCGACGCCGGCTGAGCCGAGTGAGTCCCACGCCAGGCGATTGGTGGGAAACTCGCCCGCAGGGGTGACGACGTTGTCGCCGGGGCGCCAGTCAATGCCGTTGGCGACGATGCAGACACCCTCGCTGGTATTGCGGGTGAATGCGATGTCTCCCGGCGTAAGGGCGTTGAGCATTCCGGCCACCCGCTCGCGAAGCCGTTTCTCGCGCGACAGCCACGCGGCGTAGCCCCTTGCACCCTGTGCAAGGTTCTCATCCGCGAAGTTGCGCACGGCCTCCGCCGCGGCCTCGGGCCAGGGGGAAATCGCCGCGTGATCGGCGTGGATTCCCATTTTCAGGCTGGGAAACTGGCTTGCAGCGATACCGGTCGGGCTGTGCTGGTCCATGCGGATATAATGCTTGCTTGTCGCACCACCCGGCAAGCCGACCATGCCCGATCCAGACCTTCGCGCCATCATCCACGCGGACATGGATGCCTTCTACGCTTCCGTGGAACAGCGCGACCGCCCCGAACTGAGGGACCGGCCGGTCATCGTGGGCGGCCTGGGGCCAAGAGGCGTGGTGGCTGCGGCGAGTTACGAGGCGAGGACATTCGGCGTGTTCTCGGCCATGCCGATGGCACGGGCCAGGCGCCGTTGCCCGGACGGAGTGTATATCCGGCCTCGCATGGATCGGTACCGGGAGCTTTCGGCGCAAATATTCCGGGTGTTCCGGGGCTTCACCCCGCTGGTCGAGGGTCTCTCGCTGGACGAGGCCTTTCTCGACGTGACGGGCAGCCTGAAACTCCTGGGCTCGATCTCGGACATCGGCCGGGCTATCCGGGAAGGCGTGCTGGCGGACACGGGCCTGCAGTGCTCCCTCGGTATGGCGCACAACAAGTTCCTGGCCAAGCTGGCCTCCGACGCGGAAAAGCCGCACGGCTTCGTGCAGGTGGACCCGGACCGGGTGCACGCATTTCTTGACCCGATGCCGATCGGCAGACTGTGGGGCATCGGCAAGAAGACCGAACCGCGCCTCAAAGGCATGGGAATCTACACGATAGGCCAGTTGCGAACGGCCGGGCCGGAAGCCCTGAGGAGCGTCCTGGGCAACCGGACCGGGCACTTCATGCGGCTCGCCCGCGGCGAGGACATTCGTCCCGTGGCCCCGGAGCGCGAGGACAAGTCGATCAGCCACGAGGTGACCTTCGACCGGGACGTCAGCGACGCGCGGGAACTTCACGCGGAGTTGCAGCGCCAGGCGCTGGCGGTCATGCGCCGTGTACGCCGCAAGCATCTCGGCGCCCGCACGGTGCGCATCAAGATCCGAGACCACAGGTTTCGCACCGTGACGCGCAGCGTCAGCCTGCGTGGCGCGACTTCGCGTTCCCGCACGGTGTACAAGGTGGCTGGGGGGTTGCTCGACAAATGGCTGGGTGAAAATTCCGGCACGCCCGTGCGCCTCGTCGGCGTGGGCGTGACCTCACTGGAGCCGGTGAAGCCTGAACACCGCGGGCTGGACGCGGCAGTGGACGAAATCGCAGAACGTTACGGGGACGCCAAGATCACCCGGGGCCTGGCCCTGGAGCGGAGACGCCGCGGCGACTGAAGCGCACCCTGGATCAGTCAGCCCTGGCCCGATTCCGCCTGCTGCTCGCGCAGGTCTTTCCTGAGGATCTTGCCCACGTTGCTCTTCGGCAATTCGTCGAAGAACTCGACGTGCCGTGGGCGCTTGTAGCCGGTGAGGTTTTCGCTGCAGAAGGCCTTGAGCTCCGCCTCGTCCAGGGAAGGGTCGCGCTTGACCACGCAGAGCTTGACCGCCTCGCCCGAGCGTTCGTCCGGGACGCCGATGGCCGCCACCTCCAGCACCTTCGGGTGCAGTGCGACGACGTCCTCGATCTCGTTCGGGTACACGTTGAAGCCGGACACGAGGATCATGTCCTTCTTGCGGTCGACGATCCTGAAATACCCGTCAGGGGTCATGACCGCGACGTCGCCGGTCTTCAGCCAGCCCTCCGGCGTCAGCACCTCGGCGGTGGCCTCGGGGCGCTGCCAGTATCCCTTCATGACCTGGGGACCGCGCACGCACAGTTCTCCAGCCTCTCCCTGGGGCATCTCGCGGCCGTCCTCGCCCATGACCATGCACTCGGTGGAGGAGATCGGCAGGCCGATGCAGCCGTTGTACTCTTCCATGTCCATCGGGTTGATGCAGGCGGCCGGCGAGGTTTCGGTCAGGCCGTAGGCCTCGACCAGGGTGACGCCGGTGACCTCCTTCCAGCGGTCCGCGACCGCCCGCTGCACCGCCATGCCGCCGCCAAGGGTCATCTTGAGGTGCGAGAAATCCAGGTCCTCGAACCCCTCGGTGTTCAGAAGGCCGTTGAACAGCGTGTTGACCCCCGTGATCGAGGTGAACGGGTATCGCGAAATCTCCGCGACGAAACCCTTCATGTCGCGCGGGTTGGGGATCAGCAGATTCTCGCCACCTAGAGACATGAAGGTCAGGCAGTTCGCCGTCAGGGCGAAGATGTGATACAGCGGCAGCGCCGTGATGATCAGCTCGGTGCCCACCTCGAGTTTCCCCAGCCAGGCGCGCGCCTGCAGCATGTTGGCGACCATGTTGCGGTGGGTCAGCATGGCACCCTTGGCGACGCCGGTGGTGCCGCCCGTATATTGAAGGAAGGCGATGTCCTCGAAGCCGATGTTGACCTGCTGGAGGGGAAGTTTCTCGCCCTCGGCGACCACGTCCGTCAATTTTCGCGATCCGGGCAGTTTCCAGGCGGGCACCATCTTCTTCACATGCCTCAGGACGAAGTTGACGATCGGGCCTTTCGGAAAGTCGAGCAGATCCCCGATGCCGGTGGTGAAAACATGCTCGACGGGCACCTCGTCCTTTACTTCCTGCAGCACGTGGGCGAAGTTCTCCACCACCACGATGGCGCGGGCGCCGGAGTCGAGCAACTGGTGACGCAGTTCCCGCGCGGTGTACATCGGGTTGGTGTTGACCACGGTCAGCCCGGCGCGCAGCACACCGAACAGCGCGATGGGATACTGAATGATATTGGGCATCATGAGCGCCACCCGATCGCCGCGCTTCAGGCCACGAGCTTGCAGGGCGGCTGCGAAATTGCGGCTGGCATGGTCCAGCTCGGCGTAGGTGATGGTGCTGCCCATGCAGGTGAACGCGGCATTCTCGCGATACCTGTTGCAACTCTTTTCCAGCACGTCGATGATGGAGTGATACTCGGAAAGATCAACCTGTTCCGGCACGCCCTCCGGATAGTTTTTCAGCCAGCGTTTGTCGCTCATGCCCGTTCCGCCCGATGAAGCCTGGATGTTGGTTTCACAGCATTGCATCACAGCGAAATCGGCGACACAAGTGAGGCGCCGGCAATTGACGCGCGGCAACTATTTGGGATATCGGATTTGCTGAGGTGCAGGCCACTGTTTATCATCGTGCCGGGGCATGGGCTCGGGATCACCTTCATGGGCGAACAGAACGTCAGGCAGAACATCGACGAAGCCGAACGGCAGGCATTCATGAAATCCCTGCTGGTCGAGGTGCAGGCGCTGGAAGAGATGCTCTCGAAAGGGATGATCGAGTCCGGCAAGCGCCGGATCGGCGCCGAGCAGGAGATGTTCATCATCAACCGGGCCTACAAGCCCGCGCTCAAGGCCCTGGACCTGCTGGACCGGATCGACGACGAACGGTTCACACACGAAATCGGCCTGTTCAACCTCGAGGCCAACCTCGGGGTGCAGAAGCTGGAAGGGCAGGCCCTGCGCCGCATGGAGGCGGAGGCGCAGGAAATCCACCGCATCGCCCGCCGGGCGGCCGCCGAGGTGGACTGCGATATCGCGCTGGTGGGTATTCTGCCGACCCTGTCGCGCGAAAACCTCGGCCTCGACGCCATGGTGCCGACCGTGCGCTACAAGGCGCTCAACGACGCCTTGCGCGGCCTGCGCGGCGAAGACTTCCAGTTCACGATCAACGGCATCGACCAGCTCACGGTCAAGCACGACAACGTCATGCTGGAAGCCTGCAACACGAGCTTCCAGGTTCATTTCCAGACCGGTCCCCGGAATTTCGCCAGGCACTACAACATCGCGCAGGCAATCACCGGCCCGCTGCTGGCCGCGGCGGTCAACTCACCGATCCTGTGGGGGCGGCGCCTGTGGCACGAAAGCCGCATCGCGGTCTTCGAGTACTCGATCGACGCCCGCTCCGAGGCGCACCAGACACGCGGCCTCAAGCCACGCGTGCATTTCGGCGATCACTGGATCGAGGAATCGGTGGTGGAAATCTTCAAGGAGGACATCGCGCGGTTCCGGGTCATCCTCACGACCGAGACCGAGGACGACGTGCTTGGCATGGTCGAGCGGGGCGTGGCGCCGAGACTCAATGCGCTGCGCCTGCACAACGGCACCGTGTACCGCTGGAACCGCGCCTGTTACGGCGTGCACAAGGGGGTCCCGCACCTGCGCATCGAGAATCGCGTCATACCGTCCGGCCCGACGGTGCTGGACGAGATGGCCAACGCGGCGTTCTTCTTCGGCCTGATGTCGGGCATGTCGGCCCAGTTCGAAGACATCAGGAAGGTGCTGCTGTTCGCCGACGTCAAGGCCAACTTCCTCGCCGCGGCCCGCGACGGCATCCGGGCCCAGATGAACTGGTTCGACGATCGCCACCTGCCGGCCAAGAAACTGATCCTCGACCAGCTCCTGCCGATGGCCCGGGAAGGTTTACAGGAGGCCGGCATGGACCAGGACGATATCGACCGCTACCTGGGCGTTCTCGAGGATCGTGTCACCCTGCGCCGCACCGGGGCACGCTGGTCTCTCGAATCGTTGCAGAAAATGGATGACCGCGGAACGCTCGATCAACGCCTGCGCTGCCTGGTCAGCAGCATGGTGGCGCAGCAGACCAGCGGCAAGCCGATCTGCGATTGGGAACTGGCGGAATTCTGCGAGGAACTGGACTGGCGCGAAAGTTACCAGTACGTGTCGCAGTTCATGGCCACCGACCTGTTCACGGTGCGCCCGGACGACATCGTGGACTTCGCCGCCTCGCTGATGGACTGGCGCCACGTCCGGCACGTGCCGGTCGAAGACGACGACGGGCGCCTGGTCGGCCTGGTGTCACACCGGTCACTTCTGCGGCTGGTCGCGACCGGCAAGCTGACCGGCGACCAGAAGGTCACCGTGGCCGAAATCATGAACACCGAGCCGATTACCGTGAATCCCGAGACGCCGACGGTGGACGCCATCCGCTTGATGCGGGAGTCGGGGCTGGCCTGCCTGCCGGTGGTGGAGGAAGGAAAGCTGGTCGGCCTGGTCACCGAGCACGACCTGATCGTGGTGTCCTCGCACCTGCTGGAGCGTTACCTGGCGGAAGAAGGATGAGGCGGGGCGCCACCCTCCTGGCGCTGCTCGCGTTGCTGGCAACCGGCTGCCGCGACGAGCCCACCCTGGAGCAACAGATCATCTCCGCCGTCACCGAGATGGAGCGCTACGCAGAGGAAGGCCTGCGCGCGGACTTCATGTCCATGGTGCACGAAGACTTCCTGGGTCAGGATGGCACGCTGAACCGCGACAGCTTCAGGCTTTACATGATCATGCAGTGGAACGAGCACCAACGGCTCTACGCGCAACTGTTCCCGATCCGGGTCAGCAGCCTGGGCGAGGGGCAGGCCCGCGCGGCCTTTCGGGCCCTGATCACCGGAGGACGCGGCCTAGTGCCGGACAGCGGCGAGCTCTTCGAGATTTCCACCTTTTGGGTCCACGCTGATGGCGACTGGAAGTTGCTCAAGGCAGACTGGGATCCCGTACTCGGCGAGGAAATTTTCTGACCGTCTCCGCAACGCGATTCTCATGCCCTGAGAACGCATCCGCTAGAATCAGGAGATGATGGAAACCCGGTCGTCCAATCCGGAAAACGTATTTCACCCAGCGGTCAGGAACTGGTTCGAGGCCGCGTTCGAGGCGCCAACGCCGGTCCAGTCGGAAGCCTGGGGCCGGATTTCCCAGGGATATAACGTGCTCGTGGCCGCGCCGACCGGCAGCGGCAAAACGCTGGCCGCGTTCCTCTGCGCCATCAACGAGCTGGTGCAGATCAGCCGGGACCGGGTCTTGCCGGACCGGGTTCACGTGCTTTACGTGTCGCCCCTGAAGGCACTCTCCAACGATATCGAACGCAACCTGCGCGAACCCCTCGCGGGCATCGAAAGCCTGCTTGAAGAAACCGGGTGCGGAGGGAGCCAGATCCGGACCGGGCTGCGCACAGGCGACACCACGCCGGGCGAGCGCGAGAAGATGCGAAAACGCCCGCCACAGATACTTGTCACGACACCCGAATCACTCTACCTGTTACTGACCTCGGCATCGGGGCGCAGCATGCTGGAGTCCGTAGGAACGGTCATCGTGGACGAAATCCACGCGGTGGCAGGGAACAAGCGCGGCAGCCACCTGTCACTGTCGCTGGCCCGCCTCGATGCGCTTTGTGGCAGGCCGCCTGTGCGCATCGGCCTGTCCGCCACCCAGAAGCCGATCGACAGGATCGCGAACTTCCTCACCGGCGGCGCACGCTGCGAGATCGTTGACACCGGGCACCGTCGCAACTGGGACCTGCAACTTGAACTCACGGCTTCGCCGCTGACGGCGGTCATGGCAAACGAGGTCTGGGAGGAAACCTATGACCGCCTCGCAGAACTNNCCTGTCCCGCGAACACCGGCTGGAGGCCGAGCAGGCACTGAAGGAGGGCCGCCTGAAGGCGCTGGTGGCGACGGCCTCGCTGGAACTGGGCATCGACATCGGGCATGTCGACCTCGTTTGCCAGCTGGGTTCCCCGGGCAGTATTTCAGCGTTCCTGCAGCGCGTGGGGCGTTCCGGTCACCGGGTCGGTGAAACGCCCCGGGGGCGCCTGTTTCCGCTCAGCCGCGACGACCTGGTCGAGTGCGTGGCCCTCTTCAAGGCCATCGGGCAGGGTGAACTGGACACGGTGCATGTTCCCCACGCACCGCTGGACGTTCTCGCACAACAGATCGTCGCCGAACTCAGCGCACGCGAATGGGATACCCCGGCACTTTTCGAGCTCGTCCGCCAGGCCTGGCCTTACAGGGACCTCGAGCGCAGGCAGTTCGACGGCGTGGTCAGGATGCTGGCCGAGGGTTATACCTCCCGTCGCGGACGCCATTCCGCTTTCGTGTTCCATGACGCGGTCAACCAGGTGCTGCGCGCCAGGCCCGCGGCGCGACTGACTGCACTGCAGAACGGGGGCGCGATCCCCGACCATTTCGACTACGACGTCATCATGCTGCCGCAGGGCCACCGCGTCGGCACGCTGAACGAGGATTTCGCCTTCGAGAGTCTCCCCGGCGACATCTTCCAGCTGGGCAACACCAGTTACCGGATCCTCAAGATCGAGCAGGGCAGGGTGCTGGTGGAGGATGCCCGGGGCCAGCCGCCCACGATTCCTTTCTGGTTCGGGGACGCGCCGGGACGCAGCGACGAATTGAGCATGGCGGTGTCGGATTTTCGGGCCGCGATGGAAACCGTCTTCAGGAAGGAAGGTGCCCGGAAGGCTTGCCGGAAGCTGTGCGAGGCGGGCATCGTCGCATCGGCTTCGGAACAGGTAACCGAATACCTGCACGCGGCCTGGGAAGCGTTGGGTTGCCTGCCGACTGCCGATCACGTCGTCATCGAGCGGTTCTTCGACGACACGGGGGACATGCACCTGGTCATCCATGCGCCGCTGGGCTCCCGGCTGATGCGCGCCTGGGGCCTGGCCCTGCGCAAGCGCTTCTGCCGGCAATTCAATTTCGAGCTGCAGGCCTCCGCGCTGGAGGACTCGCTGATCCTGTCGCTGGGCGAAACGCACAGTTTCGACCTGGACGGGNNACCTGGACGGGGTGCCGGCTTATCTCACGTCAGACACCGTGCGCCAGGTTCTGATCCAGGCCCTGCTGGATGCGCCCATGTTCGAAGTCCGCTGGCGCTGGAACGCGACCATCGCGCTGGCGGTGCAGCGCATGCGCAACGGACAGCGCCTGCCGCCGCAATGGCAGCGCAACCAGGCCGAGGACCTGGTGGCGGTCGTGTTTCCGGATCAGATCGCCTGCCTGGAAAACATCCGGGGCGAGCGTGAAATCCCCGACCACCCCCTGGTTCGACAGACCATCGGGGATTGCCTGGACGACACCATGGACATTGCGGGCCTGGAGCGCCACCTGACGAAACTCGAAAAGGGCCGGGTCAGGGTCAGCAGCGTTGACCTGACTGACGCATCGCCCCTGTCGCGCGAGATCATCAACGCGAGGCCTTACGCATTCCTGGATGACGGGGAGGCCGAGAACCGGCGAACACGGGCCATTCGCAACGAGCCTGACGACCTGGCCAGCGCTGCCACCCTGAGGATCATATCCGTCGAGGCGACCGACCAGGTCCGGGCCGAGGCCTGGATCGCTCCCCGCAGCGCGGACGAATTGCACGACGGCCTCATGCAGATGGGGTTTCTGACCCGGGCCGAGTTTACGACCGGCAATGCCGCGACCGGGGCGCCCGGCGATTCCGCCCGTTGGCCCGACTGGTTCGCGGCGCTGACCGGTAATTTCCGTGCATGCAGCGCGCGCAAACCCGATGGCGGCACCTGGTGGCTGGCCGCGGAGCGGGCCGCGGAGTGGCGGGCCCTGCACCCGGACTGTAATTTCACCCCGGATCCGGCTACCCGGTTGCCGGATGCCGTCGAGCCCGATCCGGAGGACGCGCTGGCATCCCTCCTGAGGGATCGCCTTGCGGGGCTGGGACCGGTATCCGTGGACGCACTGGCAACAGATTTCGCGCTCGAGCCGCGGGTCGTCGAGCGGGCCATGCTGAGACTCCAGGGCGAGGGCTTCGCCATCGCGATGCCGCCGGCCGGCGGTGCGGTTCCGTGGTGTGAACGGCGCCTGCTGGCGCGAATCCACCGGTACAGCCGGGAACATCGCAGGCGTGCGGTCAAGCCGGTCGCTCCCGCTGACTACCTTCGCTTCCTGGCGCGGTGGCATGCACTGGATCAGCCTGGCACCAGCCTCGACCAGCCCCTGTCGCAACTCGAGGGCTGGACCGCCCCGGTCACGCAGTGGGAACACGCAATCCTGGGGGTCCGCTGTGCGGACTACGAACTCCGGGATCTCGATCAACGGTTCCTCAGCGGGGAACTCGGCTGGTTCAGGCCCCCGAACGGTGCAGCGGCGGGCCGGAAAGTGGTCAGCGCCACGCCGGTGGCGATCGTGCCGAGGGAAACGATGGAATTCTGGCTGTCCCGCGGAGCACCCCCGGGACCGGTGTCCGGCAGTCAGGCGGAGCAGGTGCGGCAACTCCTGGAACGCAGGGGCGCCATGTTCACCCGGGATATCGAGCAGGCAGCCGGGCTGTTGCGGCCGCACCTGGAGGAAGCGCTCAAATCACTGGTGTACGAGGGCAGGGTGACCGCCGATGCATTCTCCCCCTTGCGGTGGCTTTTGAAACCCGAGCGAATCAAGGCCCGGCAGGAACGGCGACGCCCGAAATACGCTCCGGCCCTGCCGCTGGGGCGCTGGAGCCTCGTGGAGTTTGCCGGGGACCGGGCCGGCGAACGCCCCCAGGAGTTTGGTCAGCGCCGGCTCGCCGCCATTTGTCTCGCCCTGCTGCGACGCTACGGCGTGGTGTTCCGGGCGGCGATCCAGCGTGAAACCCTCCTGCCTCCCTGGCGTGAATTGCTCTACTACCTGAGGCGAATGGAAGACCGTGGCGAAGTTCGGGGCGGACGCTTCGTGGACGGATTTTCGGGCGAGCAATTCGCCCTGCCGGAAGCGCTTGGCCTGTTGCGACAATGCCGGGAATCGGCCGAACGGAAGCACCTGAGTGTCGTGAACGCGACTGATCCGCTCAACCTCGGTGGCTGGCTGACCCCGGGGCCGCGCACGCCATCCAGCGCGACGAACCGGATTCTCCTGGAGGACGGGCAGACAGTTGCGAGGATGCTGGGTGACGACTTCGAAGAACTGCCCGGTATCAGCCGCAAAGCACGCACGAGGGCACGGGAGATGCTGACAGTGGTTCACCCCTGGCGGCGTCGCGGCGAGGCCTGATGCCGAACTCCGCCGGCCGGCGGGAACGGCGGGCACCGATTCGCAATCCTCAGTCTGCGGCCAGTTGCCGCAGCACGTAATGCAGGATGCCTCCGTGACGGTAGTACTCGATCTCCTTCGGCGTATCCAGCCTGACGCGCGCCCGGAAGGCGATCTCGCTGCCATCCTGGCAAACCGCGGTAACATCCACGAAGTCCGCCGTGCCATCGCCCAGGCCGGTCACGGAATAGGTTTCGGTCCCGTCCAGGCCCAGTGAGTCGGCGGATTCCCCGTCCCGGAAATTCAGGGGCAGGACACCCATGCCGATCAGGTTGGAACGGTGGATGCGTTCGAAACTGCTGCAGATCACGGCTTTCACGCCGAGCAATTGCGTTCCCTTGGCAGCCCAGTCACGCGATGAACCGGTTCCGTATTCCCGCCCGGCAAGCACGATCAGCGGCGTACCCTCGTCCCGGTAGCGCATGGCGGCGTCGAAGATGCTCATCTGCTCCCCGGAGGGCTGGTGTCGCGTCCAGCCGCCCTCGGTGCCCGGCGCCAGCTGGTTGCGGAGCCGGACGTTGGCGAATGTGCCCCGCATCATGACCTCGTGGTTCCCGCGGCGCGAGCCGTAGGAATTGAATTCGGTTTTCGGCACGCCCCTCGAAACGAGGTACTGCCCGGCGGGCGAGTCCTCGGCAATGGCTCCAGCCGGGGAAATGTGGTCGGTTGTGACCGACTCGCCGAGCCTGGCCAGGCACCGGGCGCCGTGGATATCGGAGATTCCCGGGGGCTCCATGCCCATGTCCTGGAAATAGGGCGGATGCTGGATGTAGGTGGAGTCTTCCCGCCACTCGAACATGTCGCCCGAGGGAGCGGCGATGTTCTTCCAGCGCTCGTCGCCTTCGAACACGCTTCGGTAACTCGAACGGAACATGTCCGCGTTGACGTTCGAGGCAATCAGCTCCTGGATTTCGTGGCTGGAGGGCCAGATGTCCGCCAGGAACACCTCGTTTCCGTCCGGGTCAGCACCCAGCGGCTCGGAGGTCAGGTCCACGTCCAGGCTGCCGGCCAGGGCATAGGCAACCACCAGCGGCGGTGAGGCCAGGTAGTTCATCTTGATGTTCTGGTGAATGCGTCCCTCGAAATTGCGGTTGCCAGAAAGCACGGAACAGACGACCAGGTCATTTTCTCGGACGGCATCGCCGATGGCCTGGGGAAGTGGGCCGGAATTCCCGATGCAGGTGGTGCATCCGTAGCCGACTACGTGGAAGCCGAGCGCCTCGAGATCGTCCATCAGGCCCGCCGCGTTCAGGTAGTCCGTCACCACCCGCGAGCCGGGGCCGAGAGAGGTCTTGACCCAGGGCTTCACGCGAAGGCCGCTCGCCACGGCGTTGCGCGCCAGCAGGCCCGCTCCGAGCATGACGGCGGGATTCGAGGTATTGGTGCAGGAGGTGATCGCCGCGATGACCACGGCGCCGTCCGTGAGCTCAAACTGCCGGTCCCCGTCATCCACGGATACGGAACCGGTGTCCCCGGTCTTGAGCGATGCGTGGTTATCGCGGTAGTCCTGCTTCGCGCCGCTGAGCAGGACGCGGTCCTGGGGGCGTTTCGGGCCGGCCATGCTGGGAACGACTTCAGACATGTCGAGTTCCAGCACGGCGGTGTATTCGGCCTCCGGCGCGTCGGGCGTCAGGAACATGCCCTGGGCCCTGGCATAAGCCTCAACCAGTTCGACCTGCTCGTCGGTGCGGCCGGACAGGCGCAGGTAGCGCAGGCTTTCCTCGTCGATGGGAAAGATGCCGCAGGTGGCGCCGTATTCCGGCGCCATGTTGGCGATCGTGGCGCGATCCGCCAGCGGCAGTTCCGCCAGGCCGGGGCCGTGGAACTCGACGAACTTGCCGACCACGCCGTGTTCCCGGAGCATCTGCACGATGGTCAGCACCAGGTCCGTGGCGGTGGCGCCTTCCGGCAGTCTGCCGGTCAGCCTGAAACCCACGACCTGCGGGATCAGCATGGTGACCGGCTGGCCGAGCATGGCGGCCTCGGCCTCGATGCCGCCGACACCCCAGCCGAGCACGCCGATGCCGTTGATCATGGTCGTATGTGAATCGGTGCCCACGACCGTGTCCGGGTAGGCCATCATCCTGCCGTCCACCTCGCGGCCGAAAACGACACGGGCAAGGTGTTCCAGGTTGACCTGGTGGACGATGCCCGTGTTGGGCGGAACCACGGCGAAGTTGCTGAACGCGTTCTGCCCCCAGCGCAGGAAACTGTAGCGTTCCTGGTTGCGGCCGAACTCGATGACGTTGTTCATCTCCAGCGCCTCGCGGCTGCCGAACCGGTCCACCTGTACGGAGTGGTCGATGACAAGTTCGGCCGGGGATAGCGGATTGATAAGGCCAGGATCTCCTCCCAGCGCCTGCATGGCGTCGCGCATTGCAGCCAGGTCGACGACCGCGGGCACCCCGGTGAAATCCTGCAACACCACGCGGGAAGGCGTGAAGGCGATCTCCGTCGACGGCTCCGCGGATGCGTCCCAGTTTGCCAGTGCCACGATATCCTCCGCGGTGACGTCGATCCCGTTCTCGTTGCGCAGCAGGTTCTCCAGCAGGATCTTCAATGCGAAGGGCAGCCGCCCGATGGCGAACTGCCTGCCGAGTTCCGGCAGGCTGAAATAACCGTACTCCCTACCATTGACGTCAAGGGATTTCTGACAGGAAAAGGTGTCGCGCATGCTGGTCTCCGTGTGTAACGCGTTGCAGGACGGAATTATCGCCGATCGGGTCCGGCAAGCCCAGCCGCTTCAGCCCGGCAGGAGTTCCTCGGCTTCGCGCAGCATCTTCTGGCGGCCGAACATCAGGCTGAACCGTCCGCCACCCATCTGGTTCCATAGCACAGCCGACCGCAGCGCCGAGAACAGCAGGGTGCGTATCCAGTCCACCGTTCGGTCAACCTGGAGATACTGGGGCCGACCCTGCACCACGATTCGCGGCGTCAGGTGGCTGATGGTGTTGCTGTAGAGTTCAGCGATGTCCCGGGCCTGGCGGTCCTCGCGTTCGTGCGCCTCGAGTTCGGAATAATCGGCCGCGATGATCTCCAGGGCCTGACCGATGTCCTCCTGGAGGGCGTTGCGTCGTCGGAAGCGTCGCTCGAGCTGCAAGACACCGATCGCGTATCGCAGGCTGTCAATGTACTCCTTGTCGCCCTGCAGTGTCGAGATGAGCACCTCGGTCCCGAGCCGCATGCGGTCCAGGCCGCCGTAGACGTCCCTGATGGAATCCGACTCCAGTTTGAGCAGGCTGCCCAGGCAGGCGGTCGCGGCAAAGCCGGACCAGGTTCCGTGATTCGCTGCCTGCCGGACCAGCTCGGTCGCCTGGAAAACGCCCGCGAGGGCCAGGGTGCGCTGTCTCATGTCAGGGCTCCAAGGTCGAAGGGCGGTGCGTTCATGCCGAGGATGATGCCACCGCCCAGGCACTCCTCGCCGTCGTAGAGCACGACCGACTGCCCGGGCGTGATGGCCCTCTGCGGTTCGGCGAACTGCACTTCAATGCGCGAATCCGAGATGTGTGTCACGGTGCAGGGCTGATCGGTCTGGCGATACCGGACCCTGGCGGTCAGGCGCGCTCCGGCCTCCGGCGCCTCGCCGGTAACCCAGGACAGGGTGTCCGCGACGAGGTGGTCGGCAAACAGCCAGGGATGATCGTGCCCCTGGTCGACGTAGAGAACATTGTTCCCGATGTCCTTGTGCAGCACGTACCAAGGCGCATCGGGCCGGTCTCTGCGCCCGCCGATTCCCAATCCCTGCCTTTGCCCGAGCGTGTGAAACATCAGGCCGTCATGCTCGCCGAGTACCTCGCCCTCGGGCGTTTTCATCAGGCCGGGTCTGCCATCGAGGTACTCGCCCAGAAACTCGCGGAAATTGCGCTCGCCGATAAAACAGATCCCGGTGCTGTCTTTCTTGTCGTGCACCGGGAGGCCGGAATCTTCCGCCAGCGACCGGACCTCGGACTTGTCGAGATCGCCGACCGGGAAAAGGGTGCGGGCCAGTTGCTCATGGCCTACGGCATACAGGAAATAACTCTGGTCCTTGTTAGCGTCCCGCCCGCGCAGCAGACGGTGCCGGCCATCGCGGGCTTCCGTTCGGACGTAATGGCCGGTGGCGATAAATTCGGCGCCGAGTTCACGGGCGTGATCGAGAAAGGTCCGGAACTTGATCTCGCGGTTGCACAGGATGTCCGGGTTGGGCGTGCGCCCGGCCCGGTACTCGTCGAGAAACTCTTCGAACACCCGGTCCCAGTACTCCGCGGAAAAATTGCGTACGTGCAATTCAATACCCAGGCAATCGGCAACCTCCGACGCGTCAAGTGCGTCAACCAGGGCAGGGCAGTCGGA
>JABAHS010005609.1_pt1 | contig 15232 bp, 14 predicted proteins | sample 7062111 | NCBI WGS metagenome assembly JABAHS01 (sample SAMN14534600, study PRJNA622989) | marine sediment metagenome | biome: marine biome [ENVO:00000428]; feature: marine pelagic biome [ENVO:01000023]; material: deep marine sediment [ENVO:00002113]; isolation source: pool of 4 deep marine... | reverse complement strand
AGAGCTATTTTCTCTCTATTCTTCTCAAGCACCTGAACTATTTTATGTATATATTTCACACGTTCGGCGACGGTAAGTTTTGACCATGACACAAAGGCTCTACCCGCAGCTTTAACTGCTTTATCCACATCCGCTTTTTGGGCCTCAGCTACTTGCGCTAGAGGTTGTTCAGTTGCCGGGTTTTCTCTTATATAAGTCTTTCCACCCTGAGCCCTTACTTCTTTTCCGTTTATGAATAACCCATATTTTCTTAGTCTAGTTGCCAATGTGTAACCCCCTTATGTGTCTTATAAAACAGGTTATACAATTTTACATATATTATCTAGGAAATGGTTATACTCTATAAGCCATTATTTTATTGACAATAATAGTGCTTAAAGTAATCTAAAAAAGGTTTTTAATATGAAGTACGGAGGACTATTATTTCTTTACTAGATACAGTTTCTGATAAACTTTTGAATAATGAAGAACCAATAACTTTTGATGAGGCGCTTGGATTAACTGAGCTCTCTAAATCAGAAGTTCCTGATCTAATATCGCTTGCTAGAAAAGTCACATTGAAATATAAAGGTGATGGTGTGTTTCTTCGCTCTATCATTAGTGCGCAAACCGGCAATTGTCCGGAGGACTGCTCCTTTTGTTCTCAATCTGCACATTTTGATACAGAAGTAACGGCACATCCACTAATGGCAAAGGAGAAAATACTCCTTGCAGCAAAACAGTCTGAAAAAATGGGTGCTATGGATTTCTGCATAGTAATCAGTGCAAAAGGCCCGACACCTAGAATTTTTAAGCAGGTTCTAGAAGCTGTGGATCTTCTACGTGAAGAAACCAACCTTAAAATTGGCTGCTCACTTGGGGATTTAAAAGAAGAACAGGCTTATGCACTTAAAGAGCATGGAGTGTGGCGTTACAATCATAATCTAGAGACATGCAAGAGCTTTTTTCCAAATGTCTGTACCACTCATAGCTATGAAGATAGGTACAGAACTGCTGAACTAGTCAAAGAAGTTGGAATGAACCTTTGTTGTGGAGGCATTTTGGGCATGGGTGAGTCTGTGAGGCAAAGACTGGAGCTTGCTTTTGAACTTAGAGAATTAGGACCAAGCTGGGTTCCAATAAACTTTATCAACCCACGTCCAGGTACCCCTTTTGAGAACATGGAGACTCTGTCACCATTTGAAGCGGTAAAAACTATCTCGATCTTCAGATTAATTCTTCCTGATAAAATTCTTATGACTGCAGGCGGAAGAGAAGTAACACTCCGTGATCTTCAAGCAATGGGTCTTGTTGCGGGAGCTAATGCAATGATTCTTGGGAACTATCTAACTACTCCTGGTAGAACCCCTGAGGAAGATCTACGCATGCTGGATGATCTTGAGATGCCTGTCAGAACTGATGTGAATTGATTGTACTCACTAGATAATCGATTAAACTTATCCAATCTAAATTATTCACAGTAGAACTATGTCTGATCGAACAAAAAAATTAGGTTTATACGATAAAGAATTTGTCTGGCACCCTTTTACTCAAATGAAGGAATATGAGCAAAAGGACCCTATAGTAATTGAAGGCGGGGAAGGGGCGTATTTAATTGACTCAGAAGGCAATAAGTACATTGATGGAGTGTCTTCACTTTGGGTAAACATACATGGTCATAAGGTGCCAGAAATAGACAATGCAATTAAGAACCAGGTAGATAAGCTCAGCCACAGCACACTTCTTGGAGTTACAAACCCACCTGCTGCAGAACTCGCAAAGGAGTTAATTGAGCTCTGCCCAGAGGGTTTAAAAAAGGTTTTTTACTCTGGAGACGGCGCAAGTGCTGTTGAGGTAGCACTTAAAATGGCATATCAATATTGGGTGCACAAAGGCCAAGATCAAAAGACCAAGTTCGTTTACTTAGAGAACGGCTACCATGGAGACACTTTGGGTGCTGTTTCTGTGGGCGGTATCGATCTCTTTCATTCTACTTTTAAACCACTTCTTTTTGAGTCCTACAAAGCGCCGTCCTACTACTGTTACCGCTGCCCACTCAATAAAACCTATCCTTCATGTGATCTAGCATGTGCAGGAGAGCTTGATAAGATATTGGCAGAGCATAATGAGGAAATAGCTGCAGTTATAATGGAGCCCTATGTCCAAGCCGCAGGTGGAATGATTGTCTCCCCAGAGGGCTATTTAGCCCGTGTGAGAGAATCCTGCAATAAGCATGGAGTACTACTCATTCTAGACGAGGTTGCCACGGGATTTGGCAGGACAGGGGTGATGTTTGCATGTCAGCATGAAAACGTAATCCCTGACATGCTTATCCTAGGCAAAGGCTTAACCGGAGGGTATTTACCACTCTCAGCAACAATAACTACTAAAGATGTGTACGACGCATTCCTTGGTGACTACGAGGACTTTAAAACATTTTTTCATGGACACAGCTATGCAGGGAACCCTGTTTCTTGTGCTGCATCTAGAGGTAACTTAGAGGCATTTCAGAATTACAACACTCTTGAAGAGTTACAAGAAAAGATTGAATACCTTGAGGATGAGTTAAAAGAGTTTAGTGGTCTAAAACATGTTGGAAATGTTAGAAATAAGGGGTTTATGGTTGGTATAGAGCTTGTTCAGAACAAAGAGACCAAAGAACCCTTTGCCCCAGAGGAAAAAATGGGCTGGCAAGTTGCAGATAGAGCAATGGAACATGGTGTATTGCTTCGCCCACTTGGAAATGTAGTAGTTCTTATGCCTCCAGTTGGAATACCTATGGAGGATCTCAAAAAGCTTGTCCGCGTTACATACAACTCAATAAAAGAAGTCACCGATACTAACTAGCCATGAACGACCCGCTTGAATGGATAAAAGAAGAATTATCGCAAATACATGATAAACAGTTGTTTCGTTTATTAACGGAGCTTGAAACTGGTCAATCTCCAGAAGTTACTATTGATGGCAAGAAATACATTCTTCTTGGGTCAAACAGCTATTTAGGTCTAAGTGTTGATCCAAAAGTGGTAGAATCAGCAAAGATAGCTCTTGAGAAATACGGTGCTGGATCAGGCGGCTCTAGGCTTGTGAGTGGAAGTTCCGATCTACATAGAATGCTTGAGGACAGGATTGCTAAATTCAAAAACACTCAGGCAGCAATTCTCTTCAGCTCAGGCTATTTGGCCAATATCGGGACGATTTCAGCTTTGGTAGGTAGTGATGACATAATTTACAGCGATGAATTGAATCACGCATCCATAATTGACGGTGCCCGCCTTTCTAGATCCACCGTGAGAATATATAAGCACCTAGATATGAATCATCTGCAGAAACTCCTCGAAGTTGATAAAGACAAAAAATGTAAGAAACTAATCGTTACCGACACCGTGTTTAGTATGGACGGTGACCTCGTTCCACTACCAGAATTGGTAGAGATTTCAGAGAGATGCGAATGCATGCTTATGATTGATGAAGCACATGCAACTGGAGTACTTGGAAAAAGAGGCAGCGGTGCAACTGAGCACTTTGGCGTTGAAGATAGAGTTCCAGTTGTAATGGGAACGCTTTCCAAAGCGGTTGGTTCAATAGGAGGCTACATAGCAGGAAGCCAAGAATTAATAGATTTCATTAGAAATAGGGTGCGGAGCTATATTTTTGATACATCTTTGCCGCCTGCTTCACTAGCAGCGTCAATTACGGCAATTGATATAATAGAAAATGAACCTGAACGCAGAGAACATCTTTGGAATCTTGTGAATCAATTTAAATCCGAAATTGAGAACTCAGGACTTAAGATTCTGCCTTCACATTCAGCAATTATTCCTGTTCTTATTGGGGATGCCGAGCCTGCACTTAATTTTGCCCGAACATTAAGAGAAAATGGGGTTTTTACACCTGCTGTAAGACCTCCATCTGTGCCTCATGGTATGTGCAGAATACGAGTAACAATAATGGCTAAACATACTGAAGAGCATATTAATACAGCTATTAATTCATTCAAATCTGCCTATAAGCTTTTAGAGAAATGAGAGCTTGCTCTCAATTGACATTTATTACTGATTACTATAAATTTTGACTGAAATAATCTTAAATAGAGAGGTGTTATGACTATGGACTGGGGTATGAAAAATAGAATGGCAAGAATAATTAGCCCTAAAACGGGAAGATCTGTGATGCTTGCGTTTGATCACGGGTATTTTCTTGGGCCAACGCACAGGCTAGAAGAGCCTCGCAAGACAATTGAACCTTTGATGCCTTATGCAGATACAATCATGCTTACAAGAGGTGTGCTTCGTACCTCTGTTGACCCTGATTCTGGTGCAAATGTTGTTTTAAGAGTCTCTGGTGGATCAAGCATCATCGGGGCTGATCTTTCAGACGAAGGCATAACTACTTCTTTTAAAGAGGCTATTAAATTAAATGTTGCTGGAGTTGGTATATCCGTATTTGTCGGAAGCGACCATGAAAGTCAGACACTTCTTAATCTTGCTGAACTTGTAAATCAGGGTGAAGAGTATGGAATTCCTGTACTTGGTATTACCGCTGTAGGGAAAGAGCTTGAAAAAAGAGACGCTAGATTCCTCTCACTGTGCTGCCGTATATGCGCTGAACTAGGAACCCATATAGTAAAAACATATTATTGTGAAGATTTTGAAAAAGTTACCACAAGTTGCCCTGCGCCTATTGTAATAGCAGGAGGGCCTAAGCTTGAAACAGAGATGGACGTTTTCAATATGACCTATGATGCAATACAACAGGGTGCTGTAGGTGTGGATATGGGGCGTAACATTTGGCAGAACGATCATCCAGTGGCAGTGCTTAGAGCCATTAGATCAATTGTTCATGAGAATAACAACCCTAAACAGGCACACGATATATTCCTAACTATTAAGGAAGAGGAGTCCAAAAAAGCTGCAAACGCCTAAGATCCCTATTATTTCCTGCAGAAGATAGATATGAAAGTAGCAATGTACTACAAAAATGCTGATGTGCGGCTTGAGGAAATGCCTGTTCCTAAAATAGGCCCGGCAGAAATTCTAATACGGGTCTACGCGAGCGGTATTTGCGGAAGCGACTTGATGGAATGGTACCGACTTCCTAAAGCTCCTTTAGTACTTGGTCATGAAATAGCTGGCGAATTAGTAGAAGTAGGTGCAGAGGTATCCAAGTTTGCAGTTGGTGACCGTGTCATAGCTACACATCATGTACCCTGCAACACCTGCCATCACTGTATGCGTGGCAACCACTCATCTTGTGCTACGTTAAGATCAACTAGCTTTGATCCTGGTGGATTCTCAGAATATATCCGTATACCGGAGATAAACGTAGACCGTGGTGTGCTAAAGCTCCCTGACGATGTCACTTACGAGGAAGCATCATTTGTAGAGCCACTTGGTTGTGTTGTAAGAGGCCAAAGACTGGCAGGCTTTCAGATGACAGATAGCGTAGTAGTTATGGGAAGTGGAATGACAGGGCTGCTTCACATTCAGCTAGCCAAGGCTCAAGGAGCTGGAAAAATAATAGCAACAGATGTTAGTGACTATAAACTCAACATAGCTAAAGAATTCGGTGCAGACTATACTATCCATGCTGATAAAGACATAGCAGCTCATATTAGGGAAGTAAATGACGGCAGGCTTGCAGATTTTGTAGTTGTTTGTGTGGGTGCAAAACCCGTAATAGAGCAAGCTTTCGACCTTGTAGAGCCCGGGGGAACAATACTATTTTTTGCTCCTTCTGGTCCTGATACTAAGATAGAAATCCCATTTAATGATTATTGGTGGTCTGGTGTAAAAACCCTTAGTTCCTATGCTGCATCTCCATCCGATTTAGATATAGCTCTTGAGTTGATTGCCTCTGGAAGGGTAAATGTTGCAGATATGGTAACTCACCGTTTGCCATTATCCGGTACTGGCACTGGTTTCCGTATGGTTGAGGAAGGTGGAGACTCAATCAAAATCATAGTAGAGCCTCATAAATAGTCTATTCTTGACTTGCTCCAATCAAACTTCTAATCAGCATGTTTACAATTGCAAGCACTATTGCTCCAAAGAATGCCGCCCAAAATCCGCTCACAGTGAATCCAGAGAGCAAAGAAGATGCAAACATCAGCATGAGTGCGTTTATTACCAAGAAGAATATGCCGAATGTAAGTATAGATAGCGGAATAGTAATGATCTTAAGAAAAAGTCCGATAGTTCCGTTAATTAAACCTATAACTACAGCAGCAATGAGCGCTGAGCCAAAGCTCTGAACATCAAAACCAGGAATTATATGGCCTACGATTAGAATACTTACCGCACTGATTATCCAGCTTAGAAGTAAAGTAGCCATGAGAATTAGTTTATATAGATTTTTACAAGAATGGAAATTCTACATTTAAATTAATATTTTGACACCTCTCTATTAAAAACCTAAACTGTTCTCATATGGTAAAACCAGTCCTATATCTAATTGATGGAAGCTCGTATATTTTCCGAGCTTACTACGCAATAAGACACCTAAGCAATTCTAAAGGATTTCCCACCAATGCTGTTTACGGCTTTACTGCGATGCTATTTAAGTTCTTAAAGGACTATGAGCCAACACATTTGGCAATCGTTTTTGACTCCAAGGGTAAAACATTTAGAGACGATATATATCCTCTATACAAAGCTAATAGAAGCGAGCCGCCGGAAGATCTAGTTCCCCAATTTGATAAGATCTTCGAGATGGTGGATGCGTTTAACATCCCACAAGTACAGCTTGAAGGATTTGAAGCAGATGATCTAATGGGCACTATCTCTACAAGCGTAGAAGAAAACGGTGCTAATGTTGTTTTAGTCACAGGTGACAAAGACTTTTGTCAGCTTGTTTCGGACAAAGTCACTCTTCTCGATACCATGAAAAATAAGATCACCGGTATGGAAGAGGTAAAAGAGAAGTATGGAGTTACTCCTGACAGAGTGATAGATGTTTTTGCACTTGCCGGAGATGCCGTTGATAACATCCCTGGTGTAAAAGGCATAGGGGAGAAAACTGCAGTTAGCCTTATTTCTAAGTTTGGTTCATTGGAGTCTTTATTTGATAATCTGGATGATGTTACAAAAAGACAGAAGACTTTGTTGGAAGATAAGAGGGATGACGCCGAGTTAAGTAAAGAGCTTGTCACTATAAAGACTGATGTTGATATGGTGACGGCTATTAATACATTCGAATATAATGGGTTTGATCCGGCTAGACTAAGAGAAATTTTTAATGAACTTGAATTTAAGAACTTACTACGTGAGCTAGGGGATGAGGTTGGTTCAGAAAACCTTGATAGCCGAGATAGTAAAGTTTCGTATGAGAACTATCACTTAGTCCTTTCAGAGAAGGATTTGGATAAAATAATATCCAAGATAAAGAAGACTAAAGAACTATCAATTGATCTTGAGACTACATCTCCAAACCCAATGCTTGCTGATATTGTGGGAATAGCACTTTGCCCAGCTCCTCATGAGTCCTATTACGTCCCTGTTGCTCATAGGGCGCTTACAGATGCTTCTGCTAATCAACTTAATCTTGATATGGTTCTTAAAAAGATAAACCCTATTCTTGAGGATGAAAAAGTTTCCATAATTGGACAAAATCTTAAATATGAACTTGTTGTACTTGCAAAATATGGGCTCGATTTAAAAGGAATTACTTTTGATACAATGATTGCTGCTCATATGATTGATTCATCTAGGAATAGTTATAGCCTTGATGAGCTTTCGAGACTGTATCTGGGGCATCAGATGATTTCGTATAAGGATGTTACAGGGACTGGTAAATCAAAGATCAGCTATGATGAAGTAGAGCTTGAAGTAGCAAGGGATTATGCAGCTGAAGATGCGGATGTAGCTATGCTGCTGAGCAAGATTCTTGCTCCAGAATTAAAAGAGGTTGGACTTACAGATGTATATATGGATACTGAGCTCAGATTTATAAGAGTTTTAGCTCAAATTGAAACAAACGGTGTAAAAGTTGATGCCGAAAAGCTCAAAGACTTATCAAAGGAGTTTGAAGAGTGGCTAGGGGAAATAGAGAAGGAAATTTTTTCAGAAGTAGGTTATGAATTTAATTTAAATTCTCCTATCCAGTTAAGAGAAGTTCTATTTGAAACTCTTGAGCTTCCTCAGAAGAAACTTACTAAAAAAGGGGAGCCATCAACTGATGTCGAGGTTTTGACAGATCTAAGCAAGTTTCATGTAGTGCCTGAAAAAGTTCTCGAACATAGAACATTATCTAAGCTTAAATCCACTTATTTAGATGCTCTACCAAAGCTTATTAATCCTAAAACTGGAAGAATACATACATCATTTAATCCCGTAGGTTCCTCGACAGGTAGATTGAGCTCAAGTGATCCTAATTTGCAGAATATTCCTATAAAATCGGCTCAGGGAAGGCGAATTAGGGAAGCTTTTGTTCCCGAGGATGGTTATACCCTTCTTTCTGCTGATTACTCTCAGATTGAGCTTAGATTGCTTGCGCATTTCTCGGGTGATGACAGTTTGATTGAGGCATTCCTAAATGATAGTGATATACATAATAGGACAGCTGNNTTGGTTACTCCAGATATGAGGAGGCTGTCTAAGAACATTAATTTTGGAATAATATACGGTATTAGTGCCTTTGGACTTGCAAAGCAGTTAGGCACTTCTGTATCAATCTCAAAGAGCTATATTGATGAATACTTCAAACGCTACGGCAAAGTAAAGGAATATATTGAAAAATCAATATCTGATGCACAGACAAAGGGCTATGCTGAAACTATACTAGGCAGAAGGCGTCCGATTCCAGAGCTTCAGTCTAATAATAGAGCACTTAGAGGCTTTGGAGAACGTGCAGCTATGAATACGCCAATCCAAGGTTCAGCTGCAGACATAATCAACATAGCAATGATTAATATCAATGAGAAACTAGCTGACTACGAATCACGAATGATACTGCAAGTCCACGATGAGCTTCTTTTTGAAGTAAAAGATAACGAATTAGATAATCTCTCTACTATGGTTAAGCAAGAGATGGAGAGTGCATGGAAACTAATAGTCCCCATCAAAGTAGATATGGGTACAGGAAGCAGTTGGGCAGAGGCTCACTAAGTTATTTGATATTTAGTTGCCACCACTTACTAATGTACAAGTCTTGGTATCAACCGTGGAATTTCCTGAGATTCTCACTGCATCTTTATCCCCTGTAATAGTGCAATTAAACTGAGGATCCACGAGCACCGCTGAATTCCCAGAGGTCCTTATACCGTTTTGATTCTCAGAAGTTATCAATATGTTATTTGCTGTTGAATTTAAGGCCATTGAAACAGTAACAGAGGAATTATCCTGTGATCTTATCCCGTCTTTTTTGGCATCAATATTGATATCTTCATCAGCTTGCAGGCTTACAAAGCCAAAGCTGGATGTGGTAATCCCTTCTGAACAGTTGATTAAAGATATACTAAAAGCGGTGATATCAGCCCTACTGTCTCCTTTTGCCCTAATACAGTTTTTTCCTTTTGCATTTATTTGGAAAACAGCCTCAGTTGAATTAAATATCACTTCGTCAAAACTAGAGAGCGTAAGACGTCTTTGATCTACAGTCCATTCTGTGAAAATGATCTCTGGAGTAATTGTGTTAATTATTTCATTTAGCTGTACATCACTTCCTCTTGTGACGCTAATGTTTCTCGAAAGGATATAGTCATCTCCTTCAAACTCGATTCTGGCTGTATCATCATCTGGTGTATAAGTAATCCTGAAGTCTCCTGAATTATTTGTACGGTCAGAGCTGCGGCGTTTATTACCTTCAAAAATACTAACTCTAATCCCTGACACTTCTCCGTTACTTCCAATAACCTCTTCTACAGTGCCTCGTATGGTTGTTTTGTTGTCGCCACCACCACCACTACTTCCACATCCTGTGATACCAGCAGCCATGTATGAAGTTGCTATTAAAAGTATTATTAGAAATGTATTAAGATTTAGTATTCTTGCCATCATGTCCTCCGAGCATTGGTATGGGTTAATCTTATAATTATATATTAACTGATAATGCTTTATTTACATACAAAATATGTGCTCTGCTTGTAGAGCACATATTCTATATGAGTCTTAAGTTTAATAGGCTTTGAAAGCATACTGCCAACCAGCCGTTAGAATAAAGTCTGTCTCAAGCTGAGGCCCATCTAGATCTTGATATATAGGAAATCCCATTTCTATAGCAAGTCTTTGGCCCTTTATAAACCTTGGACCTTTGGAGGCAAGAAAGTTCATTCCAAATAGAAGATCTAATCTATTTCCTCCTCTTAAATTAGGATCAGCAGTTGGAACCACAGCAGGATTAAGAGCAGGATCGGCACCATCTATATTACCCCAGAACGACCAATCTAGTCTTGCCGATGTACTGACCCAGTTAAACCAGTCCCATGCGCCCCAGGCAGTTATATCAAGCACATCTCCAAGGGTGTAATCCCTGTCATTCTCTCCAAGTCTTATAACCCCGCTTACCTGAGATCCCCATGATAGATTGTTATGTTCTCCCAGATAGGTAATTCCAGGCAAAAGATCAAATGTTCCAGAGCCAAGCTGCATAGGGTATGGTAGCTGCTGGTTAGGGCCCATTGGGGTTCTGTCCTTTTCATCAATTGACCCTGAAGGGAAACTGATACCGGCATTAATATGGACTCTCTGATTATAATTATCAAATACCTTTATTAACCCCGAGAATTTAATGTCCCCAATTCCATCCGAGTCAGTTCTGAACCTAGTTCCCATGCGGGTGAGATGGTTCATAGATTTCTTAACATATGGGATCATGCCCATAAGGGTAATGTAGTCAGTTGGCGCGTACATAAGACTAAACATATGCATTTGCATTGTCATATCTGTTGGGGTTACAAGGAAATCTCTAAGCACTCTCTGGTTGCTGACTTTGTTGGTACCTATTCTATTTCCATTCATATCCATAAACATATATCTGTATGTGAACATAAACTCCCCAGCTTCATGGCTATGGTCTCCCATAACTCCAATGGGAGCATGCCCATCGGGTCTCGCAGCATTCCATTTGCCGGGCGGTGAAGGCATAGTACAGCAAGTGTCGGCTAAGANNTTGCACCGAAAACAATTAGCGCTAATAGCGATAAGAGTCTGCTATTTATAACTCTATCTGGCAAATTCATTCTTCTTCTCCTTTTAATGTTTCAAATCTATTTCTCAAATCAAAAAACCAATTATATATAGCACTTATATACTATATAAAATTAAACGAATTTGACTATATGAAACTAAAAGGTCTTTAATCTCATACTTAAATCAGGATTAAAGCTGGAGGAGAACGAATCGGTAGGTTTTTATATGAATCCTCAGTGAATGAAAATTCATTAGTCTGAAAAGCGTAATATGAATATCTTGCTAAATTCGCAGTAATCTTTTTAGTTGTAATAAATGGAGATACTCTTTGAGTACAGCAATCATAGCAAAAACAGTCTTTCTCTGCACCATTTTTGCTCTCTGATCCTAATAGTATTTGAATAATGTTTGATGAATGATGCCCGCCATCGTGTGATGGGCAATTTACAATAGAGTATGAGATAGACTCGGCCTTTGGAGGAGAGTAGCTCTGAGAAGAATATAGTGCGAAGTTAATAGAAAGAGCTACTACAAGACTAACAGATAACACTTTGTTGATTTTTTTGATCATTGCTGTATTTAAGACTTTAACTTCTATAAGTTATGATATCAAGAATTAGGACTTATTTATAATGGGAACAACTATGGGAATCAAGATAGGTATTTTAGGTGCTACAGGTTATACAGGATCAGAACTTCTAAGACTAGTAGTTAATCATGGGGGAGTTCAAATATCCTGGCTTACCACTGAGAAGTTCGCAGGTCAAAAGATAGCTGAGGTATTTCCGCAACTTAGTGGCTTTTTGGATGTTGAATGTGTAAGTGTTCGAAATATCGGTTTTCTCGAAGAAGTTGATCTGGTTTTTTCATGCTTGCCACATGGGAGTTCTAAGTACTTTGTAAATAAGATGCTTGATAATGGAGCTCGAGTGATAGATTTCAGCTCTGATTACAGATTTTCTAAGGATGCTGTATATGGTCTTCCAGAGATTAACAAAGAAAATGTAGTTGATGCTAAGCTTGTTGCTAACCCTGGGTGCTATGCAACAACCGTTATTCTTGGGTTAGCACCTCTTGCATCAGAGGGTTTGCTCGCATCAGATTTGATAGTTGCTGATATTAAAGCTGGCATCTCAGGTGGAGGTCGCGCTCCTAATCTTGCACACCATTTTTCAGAGGCAAATCAAGATATAAATATTGGTTCTGTTTCTGCACACGAACAAAAAACTGAGATGGAATATAAGCTGTCGAAGTTATCAGGATCAAAACTTAGACTGAGTTTTATTCCCCACACAGCCCCTATAGATCGCGGCATACTAGCAACAATTTACTGCAGATTTAATAAGAAGATATCAATTGAGCGGGCTCATAAAATTTATGAAAAGTTCTATAATCAAAAGAAATTTATTAGAGTTTTCGAAAATGGCGAATTTCCATCGACTAAAAATGTGAGATATTCAAATATATGTGACATCGGTGTGGGTTTTCAAGACGATATATTTGTAGTAGTTGTTGCAATCGATAATTTGGGTAAAGGTGCATCAGGTCAAGCTGTTCAAAATATGAATCTGATGCTAGATTTCCCTGAAGACCAAGGTTTAACGGCTGCAGCTATATACCCATAGAGATATAATTATGAATACTGTAAGAGAACTTTTACAATCCTCAGCAAATAATTTCTCCCAAAATATTGCAGTCGTGGATGATGATAGAAGAATTACCTATGAAGAACTTTTTTCTATGGTTGAAGACCTCTCATCACATCTAAAGTCTGGCGGAATCGATAAACGAGATGCCGTAGTTATTCTCCTTCCTAATTCAATTGAGTTTGTGGTGGCATTCTTTGCTCTAGCAAATATAGGAGCAATATCCGTTCCTGTAAATACTGTATACAAAAAAGAAGAAATTAAATACTACGTGGAACATTCGTTGGCCAAATTAGTACTGACAGAGGAGAGCCTAGAAACTCTAGCCGAAGAGGTTATAACAAACGCAAATACATCTATACTCGTTATAAAAGGGCCGAGTTTTAAACTGAGAAGAGATATTATGCCAGTAGATGAGGTTCCCATTGATCCATTGGATGAAGTTATTTATCTGTATTCAACTGGCTCAACAGGAAAGCCAAAGAGGGTTTCCAGAACTCACCAGAACCTAGTTGCACTAGCGGACAATCATACTCAGACAGTTGGCTGGACTGAGGAAGACAAGATTCTATTTGCTGTTCCTATATCGCATACATACGCTTTTGGGAATTTTATTAGCTCAGTAAAAATAGGAGCGACAATTTTTGTTTTGGACACATTTAACCGCAGTAGAGTTCTAGATACTATAGAGAAGGAGTCTATCTCTGTATTTCCTGCGGTTCCTGTTATGCTCGATGTGTTAGCAAAAACATATCTTCCAGAACCTAAGGATTTATCTTCACTTGAACTTGTCATTTCTGCTGGAGCCCCTCTGCCAGAGAAAACATTTCGTAGCTTCTATGAGAAATTCGGTATCTATCCAAGACAATTATATGGCTCAAGCGAAACAGGAGTAATATCAATAAACCTGGGTGATGATATTGATCACACTTTTAACTCTGTGGGTAGGGCTGTTAAGAATGTAATAGTGAAAATATTCGATGACACAGGAGCAGAGCAAGGTGTAGATGAAGTAGGAGAGATTGCTGTTAGCAGCCCCTCCATGACAACCTCAGGATATTATGGCCTACCTGAGGAAACTAGAGAAGTGTTTAGAGATGGTTACTATTTCACAGGGGATCTGGGAAAAATCGACAGCGAGGAATTTATATATATAGTAGGGCGCAAAAAGCTCTTTATAAATATTAGTGGTAATAAAGTTGACCCGGTTGAAGTTGAGAATGCCTTAATTGAGCACGAGCAAGTAAAAGAAGCAGCTGTACTAGGTGTAACAGATGATGATGTAGAGACAGTAAAAGCAGTTATAGTTCCTACGGGCGAGTTAGAAAGAAAAGACATTATAGCGTTTTGCCGAGATAGAATTGCCGAGTTTAAAATTCCTCGTATTATTGAATTTAGAGATGAACTTCCTCGAAGTCCGACTGGTAAAGTGTTAAGAGAGGAATTAAAATAGTTTTCTGGAATGTCATATGACAGTTGAAGAAAGAGTAAAGAAAGTTCTATTCGAGACCACTCTAAAAGATGTGGAACCAAGTGAGATAAACAACAAATCTATTCTATATGAATATGGTGTGGGTCTTGATTCGGTTGCAACTTTGGAGATGATTGTTGAATTGGAGGTAGAATTTCAGGTTCGCATTGATGAGACTGAGATTACCCCTAAGACCTTTCTCACTATTGAGAACATCTCAAATTATATAGCGCCAAAATTATAAGAAACTACTCGTCTGATAGGCCCTTATCATTTATATATTGATCTATTGAGTTTATAAACTCTTCTCTAACACGCTCTGTTGCCTTTCCTATGGGCTGAATAACAGCCTTTTCATAAAACTCAGCAGCTGTGGCTTCGAGTTTGCTATCACCAGTAGTGCGCGCCATCCTAAGAACAGCTATAGAGTTATAGAATATGGCTTTAAAAAGTGCTTCCCTGGCATCATTTACATTCAATTCTTCAAGTGCTTTTTGGGCTTCTATTAGAGCATAAAACCCTACGCCGCAGAAAAGAGTCAGAAGTTTTTTTGATTCATCGGGAGACATTCCCTCAATTAAATAAACCAATGGTGCTTCAACTATTGATTCGAGCTCTTTCTCGCTTGTAATTATATTTGCAAGCTCTTGTACCTTATCACCTTCAGCATTATCCAAAAGGTCTTTCAGTGCTCCCTTTACGTATTGAAGAGCGAAACTGTCTCTAATTTCATCAGGACTTAGTCCTTCAGATTTTAAAGCCTTTATATGAGCAAGTTTTTCTATAGTCTTCTCTGGGAAAAGAAGAGTCGTTTTTGTGTTCTCGGATTCCTTAGATTTTTTTCTTTTAGGCTTAGGGATCAAACCTAATTTAGCAGAAAGTTTTATGGTTTTTTCAGGATCTTCTCCTAGGCCAATTTTCCTTTTTTTTGCCTCTTTAATTATGTCTTCAAGTGAAATATAAGTCATGAGAAGATATTACGCTGGTTCTAAAGCCCTTGTCAATAAACT
>JABAHS010150044.1_pt2 | contig 15238 bp, 15 predicted proteins | sample 7062111 | NCBI WGS metagenome assembly JABAHS01 (sample SAMN14534600, study PRJNA622989) | marine sediment metagenome | biome: marine biome [ENVO:00000428]; feature: marine pelagic biome [ENVO:01000023]; material: deep marine sediment [ENVO:00002113]; isolation source: pool of 4 deep marine... | reverse complement strand
CTGCTCAGACAATTTTGAGATAGATTCTAGTTACTAGTTACTCGTTCCTAGTCACTGCCGTTAATAGACATCGTGGCGCGTGTTGTAGACGTTGAACTTACCGGTCGGCGTGACCAGCCGGTCGTCCTTGATCACCTTCTTCGGCTTCAACGTCTTGTCGTCCAGGACGACGATCGCCGAGGACTGATCCTGGTTGTTCCATACCGAGAACCACACCTCGTCGCCGGCCCTGTTGTACTCGGGCTGCACGACCCGGCGCGGACCCTCCTCGACGCCCGACCACTCGGCGATGGGCAACACCTTGTGCCCATCCTCGAGGTTGTTTATGTCGAACACGACCACGCTCTGGCTCTTCTTCTCGTCCGGATTCAGCGCGGTATCGACATAGAGATGGTTCGACTTCGGATGGGTCTTGATGAAGAGATTGCCCCCGCCCTGGCCCTTCAGGGTGCGCACCACCTTCCAGGCGTGCTGGGGATGACCCTCCGGATCGGTGCCGATCACCGAGATCGTGTCGTCGCCCAGGTGCCCGGTGGCCCACACCGGCCCGTACTTCGGATCGTCGAAGTTCGCGCCGCGCCCGGGGTGCGGGATCTTGCCCACCTCGATCATGGCCTCGAGCTTGTCGTCCTTGGAATCGACCACAGCGATCTTGTTCGACTGGTTGGCCGCCGTGAGGAAGTACCGCCGGGTGGCATCCCAGCCGCCGTCGTGGAGGAAACGGGCGGCGTCGATCGTGACTTCCTTGATATTGTCGAGGTCGGTGTAATCGACCATCAGCACCTTGCCCGTCTCCTTGACGTTGACGATGAACTCCGGCCGCTGGTGCGAGGCGACGATCGCCGCCACGCGCGGCTCGGGATGGTATTCCTGCGTGTCCACCGTCATGCCCCGGGTCGAGACGACCTTCACCGGCTCCAGCGTATCGCCCTTCATGACCACGTACTGCGGCGGCCAGTAAGTGCCGGCGATCGCCCACTTGTCCTCCCAGCCCTCGTACTTGGAGGTCTCCACCGAGCGCGCCTCGAGACCTACGTCGATCTGCGCCACGGTCCGGGGCGGATTCATGTACAGATCGATCAGGTTGACGCGGGCGTCGCGGCCGATAGTGTAGACATAACGGCCCGATGCCGAGAGACGCGAGATGTGCACGGCGTATCCGGTATCGACCGTGCCGATGATCTTCTTGCTGTCGCCGTCGATGATCGCGACCTTGCCCGCGTCACGCAGCGTCACCGAGAACATGTTCTCGATGTTGTAGCGATGCTGCGGCTTGCTCGGCCGCTTGCCCGGCGGCACCAGGACCTCCCAGGTCGACTTCATCTTCGAGAGGCTGAACTCCGGTGGGACCGGCGGATCGTACTGGAGAAAGCGGGCCATCATGCCCACTTCCCCATCCGTGAGCACGCCCGACTCGCCCCAGTTCGGCATGCCCGCCGGCGATCCGAAGTTGATGAACGTCTTGAGGTACTCGGTGCCCCGCTCGCGGGTGATGTCCGGCGTCAACGGCTTGCCGGTCGCGCCTTTGCGCAGCACGCCGTGGCAGCCCGCGCAGCGCTCGAAGTAGACCTGCTTGGCCCGCTCGAACTCCGCCTCGGTCATCGGGGGCAGCTTGGGCCTGCCGGGCGCCTCCTGGGCGCCCACGGCCGAGGGCGGACCCATGTAGCGCATCTCGCCCTTAGTAGTCTCCGGGTGGCCGGCCGGCTCCCCCGTCTCGTCCTCCTCTTCCGCAGCGAGCGCGGGCCCGGCCAGCAGGCTGATGATCATCAGCCCGAGGGCCGGAGCTCGCCATGAGATTGCGTCGCCCATTGCCATACCCCCTCTCTCGTTCGTCGAGACATGAAAACCGCTCCCCTCAAACCCGTTTCCCGTTTCATGGGGCCTGTGTACCCCATCGAACCGCCGGCTTTCCTTGATCTCTATCAACCGCCCCTGACATATGCCTTTTATCGGGATTCCGGTTGTGGCCCGCTTTTTGCTTCCTCGACACGAGCGCTTCCCATGGCCTCCTCCATGCCGGTGGCCGCTACCCGCACGCGGGCGCCCCGCTCGCGCCGCCGCCGCCGATCGATGAGCGGCGGGCATTTGTAGGCATTCCAGTACGTCACCTGGCAGTCCAGGCAGTATTGGCATTCGTGCGGGTTGATCTCGCCGGTGGCGCGGATCGCCCGCACCTCGCACTCGTTGGCGCAGATCTGGCACGGCTTGCCGCACTCCTTGCGGCGCCGCAGCCAGTCGAACAGCGCGAGCTTGGCGGGGATGGCCAGCGCGCCGCCGAGCGGGCAGACGTACTTGCAGAAAAACTTCCGGTTGATGGCCGAGACCAGGATCATCGCCAGCGCGTACGTCACGAACGGCCAGGGCCGGTCGAAGCCCAGGCTGAAGACCGTCTTGAACGGCTCGACCTCGGCAGAGGGCTGCACGGCGCCCAGCGTCTGCAGCGACAACCCGAACAGCACCAGGAAGATCACGTACTTCACCGCCCACAGGCGCTCGTGCACGACTTCCGGGAGCTCGAGCGCCGGGATCCGCAGCCAATGCGCGAGCTTGTACACGAGCTCCTGCAGCGCGCCGAACGGGCACAGCCAGCCGCAATACACGCCCCGCCCCCACAGCAGCATCACCACCGCCACGAACGCCCACAGGATGAACAGCACCGGATCCATCAGGAACGTCTCCCAACGAAAGTCGTGCATCACCGCGTTCGTGAAGGTCAGCACATTCACCACCGACAGCTGCCCCAGGGCGACCCAGCCGATGAAGACCAGGGTGAAGACCAGATAGCCGTAGCGTATGTAAGTGAGCAGATGCGGATGGCGCGCGAGCGGGTCCTGGAACACGACCACCAGCACGAGGACCGCCAGCCCCGCAATGAGCACGCCGATCTCGAGCCGATGGTCGCGCCAGTTCTGCTTCCACAGCGGCTCCTCGTCGTCGCCGACGCCGGCCCCGCCGGCGCTGTCTCCGCTCATCAGGCCGCGGTCGGCGGCGACCTTGCGCAGGGAGCGCATGACCGAGGCGTCGAGCACCATGGCGGTGATCGTCGCCCCGCTGAGGCCGTCCAGCACGGTATGCCCGGGCTTCGCCCGCCCCCCGATCTGGGTGCGATCGGCGACCATCAGACCCCGGTACTGCGCGACGAAGGCGTCGAGGTCGCGCTCACTGACGCCCACCGCGAGGATCGGCTCCTGGTGGACGAGGATGCGGATGCCCCGCACAACGCCGCCGGTGTCGAAGGCGACCAGGGTGGTGATGGGCTTGCCCGAGTACGCGGGGATGGGCAGGACGCGGTCGGTCAGAAAGGCATACCCCACCAGCTCGCCGCGACCATCGAGCACCGAGGCCGCAGACGGCTCGCCTTGCATGGGCGAGACCTTCACCGCGCGGGGGAAGAGATCGAGCACCTGCGCCGCGAAATCGGGCGGCGCTTCCGCGGCCGGGGCGGCCGCGGCCAATAATATNNCCCTCCTGAGGCCGCCGACCGCGACCTCGGGCCCAGACGATACCGACCGCCGGGGGGCTAGACCTTGACCTCGGTCAACGCTCCGGGACGGCCCTCATCAGGGCTCGAGACTGGAGAAATAGGCGGCCAGATTCTCGATGTCCTGATCACTCAACCCTTGGGCCATCGGGCTCATCTGGGGATTGCTGCGGGCGCCGTCCCGGAATGCCTTGAGCTGCTTGACCAGATAGCCCTGCTTTTGCCCCGCGAGGTTGGGCCACATGTCGTTGTTGCTGATGCCGTCCTGGCCGTGGCAGGCGGCGCACTGCGCGGCCTTGGCCTTCCCCGCGGCCACATCGGCGCCCATCCCCGGTCCGGCGGCAAGCATCAGCACCGCTCCGAGACCCAGCGCGATCGCAGACTGCTTTTGCATCGTCGTGCCTCCCCGTGTTGAATGCCCGTGCGCATCACTCGACGCGACGTCCCGGATGGTACGCGTCCAGAGCGCGAACTCGATTGATCTCCATCAAGTGCCCCCGTCCGCGCAGCCGGCACAATGGCCTCACGCTCACCGCCCGGTCCTGTCGATGGCCCAGGTCGCGCTCGAGATCCTGCTCTTTACCGCCGCGGCCGTGTTCCTGTATTGGCTGGCCGACAGGATCCTGGTACGCATCGAGCTCGCCCGAGGCGAGCCCCTGCCCTATCGTCAGCTGGTGTATTTCCTGATCATCCTCGGGCTGGCGCTGGCGCTCTTCGAGGTCATCGAGCGGGTGCTCACCCAGGCGGGCTAGTCGTCCACCGCCGGGATCCCGCGCGAAGGGCCGGTGCCCATGGCCCGCAGGACCACGACCAGGAACAGCAATCCGCCGACGACGGCCAGCAGCCCGCCGAGACCCATGACCCCCATCGCGAGAATGCGCTCGGGGCTGTCGAGGCCCTGGGCCGCCCCCGCCGTTTTGCGCTGCACGCCTTCCAGCCCCGACCACGCCAGGCCGGCGACGTGCAGCAGTTGCCCCACCCCGTAGGTCCAGGCCTGCGTGACGGCGAGACGGCCTGCCACCGGGCGGTAGCCCAGCCGGGGCAGCAGGTGATAGGTCATGCCCATGAAGGCCATGGTCACGCCGACCACGCTGCCGTGGTAGTGCGCGGGCACCGTGACGTTGCTCCCCTGGATCATGAAGCCCAACACGCCGCCGATGCCGAACAGCAGCACCGACCACAGCAGGGCATGACGCTCCGACCGCGAGACCCGCGGCAGGGGGCCGGCGGCCGCGTAGCCGAGGATCACGGCGAGCCCGAGCGGCAGCGAGGCGAGACTGCCGCCGAAGGCCATCTGCAGGGTGAAAAGCTGACGGTGCGCGAGCGAGCCCACGTCGTAGGCGAGATAGATGAGCGGCGTGAGGAACACGGAGACGAGCCCCCATGCGAACAGAAACAGCACCGCCCGCGGCCCGATAAGCGGCCGCATGCCCGAGGCGTCGGCGAGCCACAACCACACGACGAGCATGAGCTGCGTGTACATGAACTGCAGCACGTGCCCGCCGCCCCAGAACAGGATCTCGTAGTACTCTTTGCCGCCCGCGAACGCCGGGATCGCCAGATACGAAAGCACGAACGCGACCAGCGCCATCGCCGCCGCGACCACCGCGGTGTTCAGCCCGAAACGCAACGCCCCTGCCCCCGAGATGCGAACCCCTACCGGCGGCGCGAGGAACAAGGCGCGCGCCACGGCCAGCCCGAACCCGGCGGCCACGACCACCAGGCCGGCCTCGAACACCGGCTGGCGCAGGACCGGGACGTAATTGCTCATCAGGGGTTGGGGCTCGCCCACGAACGGCGCGACGATGAGCAGCACGGTGCCCAGCCCCGTGACGGCGAGCGCGCTCCAGCCGCACACGCGGCAGCCCCGGGCCCCCTGCAGGCTCCACAGCACCCCGGCGAAGGCCAGGAACCACACGAGCACCGAGAGATCGACGTGCACCACGAGCGCGGTGTGGAAGAAATCCAGCCACGGCACATGCGTCTGAATGTAGGGCGTGCGCGACAGCAGGATCAGCAGCGCGAACACGCCGGAGCCGACCAGCGCGGCGATGCCGAGCCACAACCAGCCCCGCGCCTCGGCACGCACCGCGGCCGGCACCGGCAACGCGAAGCGGCCCGCCTGCGCCGCCGACGCCGCCTCCTCGCGCCCGTCACCGAGCGCCGTGCCTCCACGAAGGGGCACGCTCACCCGCCCACCCCGTCGGTCCCGGGGCGCCCGCCCCCGGGCTGGAAGATGAACCCGCGCCGCGCGTCGAACTCGACGATCAGCGCTTCGCCGGGGGTCAGCCGCAAGGTCTCGCTGCGCTCATGGTTGTAGTCTTCGACATGCACGCTGTCGCGCAGCCGGGCCGTGAGGCGATGATCCCCGGCGGGGACAGTAAAACGCCGGTAGACATAGGCCATGCCGTCACCCCACAGGCCGGTCGGCGGCGCCACCTCATGGTGCACGACCCGGCCGTCCACCTGCAGCTCGACCGTGATCGGCGAGCGCTCCCGCGGGCACTCCTCGAGCCTGCGCATGTTGGGCGGCAGCTCGGCGATCTCTTCCGCCGAGCGCCGGCGGCATGGCTGCAGGCGTTCGCCGTAGTGCGCCAGGGTCAGCTTCACCACCGCCTGGTCCGGCGCGATGTAACGGTAGGCCGGCGCGGCCGAGAAATACACCACCACCGCCGCGAACGCGGCATAGGCCGCGATCTGGCCCAGCCCCCGAAGCACGGCGCTAGCGGCCATGACCCGCCACCTTCGGCTCGGAGCCCCCGCCGGACGATGGGGGCGCCTCACGTTTCGGCATTCGCTCGGCGAGCGCCCGCCGGAACGCCTCGAGCTCGCCTCGCACCGCCCGCCGGTCGGTCGCCGCCGCATGCGTCACCCGGATGCGTGCCGGATCGACGTGGCGCTTGAGATGCGGCTCGCGCTCGCCGGCCAGGCGTTGCGTCAGCCACAGGTCACCGAACCGGTACTGGCAATCGCCGCTCCGGCAGGCCGCGATGAGCACCCCGTCGGCCCCCCTGCGCCGCAGGGCGTAATCGATGAACGCGGGCGGAAGCATGCCCACGCACGGCAGGCGCACGGCCGCCGCGCCCGGCACCCGCAGGGACTCGATATCCACGCCCGGCTCGCATGTGAACGCGAGGATCCGCACGTCGCCCTCGAGCGAGTCGAGCGCCCCTTCGACCACCTCGCGCATCTCCCCCACAGGGGCCTCCGGCAGCTCGATGCCGCTGATCAGGTCCTCGACGCGGCGGAACGGCGTCGAGGACGGGCAGGCGCCGGCGCAGACCCCGCAGCTCGTGCATAACGCCGGATCGACCACGGCCTCCTCCTCGTGCCGCTTGCCGTCGGTGCGCGGCGCCATCTCGATCGCCGAATAAGGGCAGTCGGCGAAGCACCGGCCGCAGCCGTTGCAATTGGCGAGGTCGACCTCCGCGGCCGCCCGTCGCTGGGGCGGCAGCCACGGCAGCAGGGCCAGCGCCGCCGTGCCGCCGACGAGCACCACCCAGACCCACGCCGGCGAGAGCTGGTCGATGAGCGGGTAGGCCGGGAGATAGAACCAATCGAGGTGGAGGACCTGGGGGACCTGCCCCAGCGTGGCCTCGGGATGGCTCACCGCGGGCCAGATCAGCGAGGCGAAGATCAGCGCGGCGAGGCTCCCCAACGCCAGGCGTCGCGGCGGGTTCACTCGCGGCCCGGTGATGCGCAAGACGTGAAACCAGATCGCGAACACCAGGATCAACGGGACCCCGAGCAGATGCAGGAACGCCATCAGGGTGAAGAACCGGTCGCTGACGCCCTCGTCCGTGAGGAAGTTCCGCGCCATGGGATCGGTGAACACCGGCAGGGCGTCCAGGAACTCCGCGGTCGTCACCGCGATATAGTGCGCGAGCTGGTCCCACACCAGCCAGTAGCCGGTGATCCCGAGGATGTAGACGAGCCACACCAGCGGCAGGCCGGTGAACCACGAATACCAGCGCGCGCCTCGGTGACGATCGTGCACGAACTCCCGAATCAAGTGCAGCGCCATGGTGACCACCGCCGCGTCGGAGGCGTATCGGTGGAGGCTGCGCATCACGCCGCCCGCGTACCATTGCTCGCGGGTGAGGTGCTCGACGGACTGGTAGGCGCCCGAGAGACTCGTCTCGAAGAAGATGAACAGGTAGATCCCGGTGACCAGAACGACCCAGAAGAAGAAGATCGTCAGGGCGCCCAGGTGGTAGAGCGGATTGAGCCCCGGGCCGAAGGCCGCCGTGAGCCACCCCTCGACGACCAGCAGCCCCTTGCGGGTGGTGCGCCGGAGCCGCCCCCCGGCGGCCGCCGGCCCCTGCCATGAAAAACCCAGTGCCATAGCCAGGTATGCTAAGGGCCATGGCCGGCACCGCCTTGATTTGAGTCAACCTCTCCGCCGCACCTCCCGCACGAGATAGGTCGTCGTCGAGGCGAGAATGATCAGGCCGATCGCCAACCCTATGAACAGCGAATAATCGAATCGATAGGCGCCGCTGGCGGGATCGTAGGTCGTGCAATAGAACAGCAGCCGATCCCAGAGGTGCCCGGCGGTCTGGGGCGGCGTGCGCCGGCCGAAGACGAGCTCCTTCAGCGGCTCGACCAGGAGCGGGGTCTCGAATTCCTGGCCGTACACCTGACGATAGACCCGACCGCGGGCGTCGATCACCGACGCCTGCACCACGTGGTCGAAGCCCTTCGGCGATCGAACATATGTGAAGCCCAGATCCTCCGCGAGCGCGCCGATCGTGGCCTCGTCGGCGCTCAGGAAATACCAGTCGGAGATATCGACCCGCTGGCGCTTGGCGAACTCGCGCATCGCGGCCGGTGTGTCGACGGCGACGTCGAAGCCGAGGGTCGCCACCGCGAAGCTGTCCTCGCCCAGCGCGTCGCGGGCGGTGCGCACCACCTTCGCGAGATGACGGGTGGTGCGGGGGCAGATGTGGAAGCAGCTCGTGTATATCAGGCTGACCACCAGCGGTCGGCCCCGGAAGTCCGCCAGATGCACCTGTTGCCCGGTGCGGTCGCGCAGCACGTGGTCGCCGAGCACCTGCCCGATCGCCGCCTGGCTGCGCGCCATGGCCTGCTTGCGATCGAAGGCCGGGCTCGGCCGGTGCCGACCCTCGCCGCGCGCGGCGCCGCTCGCGGAGTGGCCCGCAGGGTCCGCCGCGACCGCGCCGAGGGTAAGCATCACGGCTGTCAGCCCGCCCGCCAGGACGAGCAGGCCGCGCATCGCGATACGGTGGCGCGGGATCATGCGAGACATACGCCGCTCAGACGGCGAGGTGGACGTCCAGCACGGCGCCGCCCAGCAACAGCGTGAGCTGGACCAATGATGCATAGAAGGCAATGAGCGCGGCCCGGCGTGTGCCTCTGCGCAGCAGGCCGAGGTCGGCATACAGCAGATAAGCGCCGCCAAGCAGAGCCCCCGCGAGATACCACACCCCGAGGCCGTACGCCAGAGGCAGCAGCGCGGCCGTGATCAGCGCGAGGGTGTTGAGCAGGATCGCGCGCGCGGCCAGGCAGGGCCCGGCCACGACGGGGAGCATGGGAATGCCCGCGGCCGCGTACTCCTCACGCAGGGCGATTGCGAGCGCCCAGAAGTGAGAAGGCGTCCACAGGAACAGCACGAGCGCCAATGCGAACGCCGCAGGGCTGAGCTCGGGTGAGGCCGCGGCCGAGCCCGCCAGCACGGCGAAGCTCCCCGCCAGACCGCCGATTACGATGCTCCACCAGGTGCGTGGCTTGAGCCAGATCGTGTAGACGACGACATAGGTGAACGCGCCCAGGGCCACGTACAGCGCCGTCACCGGGTTGAGCGCCCAGGCCGCCACGCCCACCGCCCCGGCGAGCGTCGCCAGCAGCGCGACGGGCCACTCGTACCGGGCGCGGAAACGGCCGGTGACGAACGGCCGATCGCGGGTCCGCGCCATACGTGCGTCCAGCGTGCGCTCGACGTATTGATTGATCGCGCCACCCGCCGACGCCGCGACCAAGACGGCGAGCGCGAGGACCAGCACCTGCCAACCGGCGAGCGCCGGAGCCGGGGTGACTGCATAACCGGCCAGCGCCCCCAGCGCGATCGCCAGCCCGATGCGCAGCTTGAACACGCACACGAGCGGACGCACCAGTCCACCCGAGCGGGTCCCCGCACCCACCGACAACGATGTCATTCCCGAGCGCATGCCGATGCCGGGCCGCCGCGAACTCTCAGCTGAGCGGCCAGACCGCCGCCAAGTACTTCCAGTTGATGAAGTAGTACACGATGAACGCCGCCAGCAGCAGCATGGCGAGCGCGAACGTGCCCGGCGCCGCGAACCCCGCCACGCCGATACCGGAGGGGGTCACCCCCGCGGGCGCCGGCGGGCGCACGGGCTCCGGAGCGCCGCCGTAGGCGCTCTCCACGCGGCGACCGACGAGTAGTGAGCCCACCGTGATGAGGATGTACGCCGCGCCGCCGACGACGGCCAGCACGGCCGCCACGCCGACGATACCCATCAAGAGGTAGGCGGTGCCCGGATACTCGTAGCCGAGCGCCGATCCGGTGAAGGCCATATCCCAATGGCGCCGGGAGACACCCAGCGTTCCCGCGCCCATCATGAACAGCGCCAACACCGACATCCCGACGCCGAACAGATAAGGCTGCCACTTCGCCAAGCCCGGCCATATCACCTCGCGCTGGAACAGGCTAGGCAACAGGTAATAGGTGAGGGCCATGAACGCCAGGGTCGTGCCCGTCGCCACCGTCGCGTGGAAATGCCCCGGGACATAGATGGTGTTGTGAATGATCAAATTGATCTGCTCCGTGCCCATCACGACACCGGAGATCCCCCCGAGGAAGCCGAAGATCACCAGGGACAGAAACATCCCCGAGAACACGGGGTTGCCCCAGGGGGCCTTGCGCAGCCACTCGAACAGACCCTTGTTCAGCCCCTTCTCACGCTGCGCCACCTCGATCGATCCGGGGACGGTCAGGCCGTGGATGAGGCTCGCCAGCACCGCCAGGTACATGGCGTAGCTCGTATTGAACATCTTCCATTCGGAGCCCACGCCGGGATCCACGAGAAGATGGTGCGCGGAGGCGAGCTGCAGGAACAGGATGTAGAGCAGGAACGCCACGCGGCTGACCTTCTCCGAGAGCGGCTTCGCGCCGAACACCACCGCCGCGACCAGATACCATACCGCGACGTGCGCCGCGACGTTGATCTGCTGCGAGGGATGCCCGAGGCCCCACCACACGATACGGTAGGTGAGCGGATCGATGTGGCTGATGTACCCGGCCGACCAGAGCCAGGTGGGGATAAGGATGATCGCGCCGTTGACGATGGTCAGGATGGCGATGATGCAGGCGGTCAGGCCCCCGAAGGTCACCAGGGGCATGGACCCCTCATAGGTCCCCTCGTACTTCGCGGTCACCAGCATCCCGAGGAAAATGAAGCAGCCGATGAGGGCACCGACCGCGAACAGGATCAGGCCGAGGTAAAAGCTCGGCTCCGCCGGCATGGGGACGTACGAGGTCATCATCACGCTCGAGCCGCCCCGGAACACGGCGATATTGTTGACGACCGCGCCGATCAGCATCAGAGCGAAGCCGAGCCAAGCCAGCCGCGGGGTCACCACGCGCACGCGCAGCAATGTCGAGGCGGTGAAATAGAGCACGGCGATCTCGAAGAAGATGATCCAGAAGATCAGCATATCGATCCCGTGCGCGGTCAGCGCGAGATAGAACCAGTCGGCCGGCAGAAGGTGGACCGCGGGCCAACGCGTGAGCGCGACCACCAACGCCAGGATACCGCCGACCAGCAAGGCGACCACGCCCGCCACCGCGTGTGCCTTCATCAGACGCTCGGCCTGGTCGTGGAAGGCCAGCCCGGTCTGCGGGCAGATTCTAAATGTTCTGCTGATGGCCATCCGCCGCTCCTCTCATTGCTTATGGTCTCATGCCGCGATCACTCGACCACGTGGATCTTGCCAAGCATCGTATGGTGGCCTATACCGCAGTATTCGTTGCAGACGATCGTGTACTCGCCCGCCTTGTCCGGCGTCACGGTCATCACGAGCTCGTATCCCGGCAGGACCTGCACGTTGACGTTCAGCGGTTGAAGCGAGAAACCGTGCTGCCAGTCCATCGATGAGAGGTGTAGACGGTAAGTCTTGCCCTTCTCCAGCTCGAGGATGGGCCACCACTCCCAGAGCCGGCCCAGCACGTAGACGTCGCCACCCGCCGGCGGATGCACGACGGGATATTGCCGATCGGTTGCGGTACGCACCGTGTACTCGTCCACCACGGCCTGCGCCTTGGCGGCGAACGCCTCGGGGGTCGTCCGGTAGGTCTCGTTCGAGAGGTTCTGCCTCCCCACCACGTGCCAGTAGGGCATCATGAGAGTGAGGACCACGCACCAGATGAGCGCGAGGACGATCCAGACGATCTCCGTCCGCTCGACCGGCTCTTTCCACCACAGGCGTTCGGACGGTGGGAGGATGGTGCTCATCGTCGACTCCCCCTACTTCGTGACGGGTATGTTGGCGACCTCGAGGATCCCCCATATCAGATAGAAGATCGTCGGGATCGCGATGCCGATGAACAGCAGAAGGAAGGGGCTGTCGAGGATCTTCTGCATCGCCGGGATATCGGCCTCACCCGGCGCGGATGCGGGTTGCGATTCGTGCTCGGCCATGACTGCCTCCATCTGCCCGACGGGAACCGGCCCCGTTCGTATTCTTGCCCGGGGCGTGGCGTCACGCCCCACGGTGCGTACACGGATAGCACAGGGCCGCCGGCGGGCCCTTGACTTACGTCAAGCATCGACACGAATTTGAAAATAGGGCGCTTTCGGGACGACCGGAAGGCGTGAGCGCCGCCCCTCCGGGCGCGCGGCCCGGGTCGAGGCGGGGGAAGGGCTGCGCGCGCAGTCAGCCGCGGAAGTCGTCCATGATGGAGCGCAGGTCACGCTCCCAGCGTCTGAGCAACGTGGCGACCTCCCCATCCTGGAACGACTCGGCCAGCCAGCGCGGGTCCGCGGCGACGATCAGGGTCTCCTCACCCTCGGCGAATATCGAGACCTTCAGGGGTAGAAAGGGGATCAGGCGCGGATACCGGCCGGACAGCCGCCGCACCTCTCGCGGCTTACCGAAGAACACCACGCGGTACTTGTCGGTCTCGTATCCCATCTTGCTCAAGCCGACGTCGACGCGCTGCACGCGGGAGATCGTGTATCCGTGGGCCTTGATCGACTCTTGCAGCGCCAACATGGCCTCCGGGAAGGCCTTTGGCGAACGCGCCATCATCAGGTCGCTCGCCTGGGCCCCCGCGGCCAGCACGAGGCCCCCGATCAGTGACAGGGTCTGTCTCAACCGTCGTGGCGTCATAGGGTGGCCTCCTCCATGATGCGGCGATAGAGCTCGTACATGCGCTGGCACGCCCGGTCGAGGCGCTCGTTGTTGTAGAGCGCCGAGAGGCGCTTGGGGTTGATCGTGACCAGCTTCACCTCGCCTTCCTGCTCGACGGCGGTGACCCGGCAGGGGAGGAACAGGCCGACCCTCGGGTCAAGAGCCAGCGCATCGTACAAGAAGTTGAAATTACAGAGGTACACGATGACTTGCCGTTCATTGACCTGCTCCTCGGGGAACAAGCCGTCTTCCAGATGCTGCACCCGGATCAGGCGGAAGTTGTTGCCGACGACGGCGCGCTTGATGTTGACGACGGTCTGCTCGAGGCCGTACGGCGAGGTCATCTCCAGCACCAGCGGCTCGTCCTCGACCGAGCGCGCCGCCGCGCCCTCCCGGGCCTCCGCCTCGAAAGACCGCACGTAGGCGACGACGTCGTCGATGTCCCGCTCACTGAGCCCTTGCTCGAGGAAGGAGCCCATGGGGGTGCCCTCGCGGCCGTACATCAGGGTGGTCTTGATGAGCTCGTCCGAGGCGGCGGCCAGGAAGCCCGAGTTATTGAGCGCCGGGGCGATGATCGGCAGCTCGCGCGGCCGCGAGAACGTGACGCCGGTGCCCTCGCCGCCCTCGCCGTCAGCGCCGTGGCAGCTCGCGCAATGGGTCTGATAGAGCCGCGCCCCCCGCTCGGGATCACCTTCCAGCGGTCCCTCCACGAGCTCGACCTCGGCACTGGCGGGCGCCATTCCGCGGAGGTGGCTCACGATCACCTCGACTTCCGCATCGCTGAGCTGCGGGAAGGCGGGCATCACTCGACCGGGGCGCCCCAGCCGGATCGTCCGACCCAGGTATTCGTCGGTGGCGATCGCCTGGAAGTCCGCCAGCGCCAGAGGCACCCCGACACCCCCGCGACCCTGCGCGCCGTGACAGGCCGCGCAGTTGCGCGCATACAGCCGCGCGCCGTCCGGGGCCGCCGCCGCGGTCGCGGCCAGGCACGCCACCAGGGCCATCGCCGTCGAGAGCGATCGAGCGCCAATCGGTATCGTCAATCCCGCCCCCCTTGCGTATCACGGCTCTATTCCGAGTCTCTCGGTCGGTTTATGCGCCAAGCCGGGGGCGCGAGCAATGATCCATGTCAAAGCGCCCGGGGCAACCTCCGCCGGCCACTTGACCCAGGTCAAGTACCCGCATGCCACGCCGGCCTAGCATGAGCCTCGATGGCGAGACCGGTGCCCCTCATCGTAGACGACGAGCTGCGGCGTCACCCGCTGTTCTCGTCGCTCAGCGCGGCCGAGCTCGAGCAGGTGCGGGCCGGCACGCGGCTCTTTTATCTCGAGGAGGAGGACCCCCTCTTCGAGCACGGCCAGCCGGCCCGGCACTTTTTCCTGGTGCGCAGCGGCCAGATCAAGCTGTATCGGCTCTCACCCGCCGGGCACGAGAAGATCGTCGAGATCATTCAGCCCGGTCAAACGTTTGCCGAGGCAGTCATGTTCATGGACCGCCGCACCTATCCCGTGAGCGCCGCGGCGGTCACCGAGAGCGAGCTGCTCGGTTTCGACAGCCAGTCCTTTCTCAAGATCATCGGAAACTCCGTCGAGCATTGCATGAGATTACTCGGCGATCTCAGCATGCGCCTGCGCCACCGGCTCAACGAGATTGATGCGTTGACCATGCAGAACTCGACATACCGCTTGGTCAACTACCTGCTCTGGCACATCCGCGACGATGCCCGCGAGCCGGTGACGGTAGAGCTTTCGGTCCCGAAGAAGCTGCTGGCCTCGCGACTTTCCATCCAGCCCGAGACCCTCTCCCGCATCCTGCACACCCTCGCGGAGGACGGGATTATTCACGTGCAACGGAACGTCATCCAGATCCTCGATGTCGAGCGCCTGCGCGCGTTATCTTACGGCGAGGCCCCTCTCGCGTGGAACTACCTGCCGTCGGCAGAAGCCTGAACCACCCGAACCCCGACATGCCGGCCCTCTTCACGCCGATACGTACAGCCAGACCTCATAGACGGCGAACGCAAGGAGGAGCACGCCGCCCTCCGCGCGGTTGATGATGCGACCGCCCAGGAAACGATAGGCCAAAACAAAAAACGCCAGGCTCAGCCCGAGCATGACCGGGTAGTCGCGCCGCAGCAGGTCCTCGTCGACCGCACCGGGGCTGAGCATCGCCGCCACCCCCATCACCGCCAGCAGGTTGAACATGTTCGAGCCGATCACGTTGCCGACGGCGATGTCGTGCTCGCGCTTCAGCGCGCTCGCCAACGACGCCGCGAGCTCGGGCAGGCTGGTGCCGACCGCGACCACCGTGAGACCGATCACGAGATCGCTGATGCCGAGCGTCTTGGCGAGGGTCACCGCGGCC
>JABAHS010015069.1_pt1 | contig 15253 bp, 15 predicted proteins | sample 7062111 | NCBI WGS metagenome assembly JABAHS01 (sample SAMN14534600, study PRJNA622989) | marine sediment metagenome | biome: marine biome [ENVO:00000428]; feature: marine pelagic biome [ENVO:01000023]; material: deep marine sediment [ENVO:00002113]; isolation source: pool of 4 deep marine... | reverse complement strand
GGCTTCGAGGTGAGCTGGCTGGCGCCGGGTGAGGACGGCATCCTGCCACCCGCGCGGCTCGAAAGCGCGCTGCGCGAGGATACCCAGCTCGTCTCGATCATGCACGTCAACAACGAGACCGGGGTCGTCCAGGACATCGCAGCGATCGGCGCCCTCTGCCGCGAACGCGGCGTCCTGTTCCATACCGATGCCGCCCAGGCCGTCGGCAAGCTGGACATCGATCTCGAGCGGCTGCCGATCGACCTGCTGTCCCTGACCGCCCACAAGTTTTACGGGCCCCAGGGTGTGGGGGCGCTGTACATCGCGGACAGGCCGGACACGGCTATCTTCCCGATCCAGTTCGGCGGCGGGCAGGAGCGGCGGCTGCGGCCGGGGACCCTGCCGGTGCACCTGGTCTGCGGTCTCGGTGCCGCGGCGGAACTCGCCGTGGCCGAACGCACGGCGAACTACCAGCACGTTGCCGGGCTGCGCGCCCGGCTGTGGGCGGCGCTCAGTTCCGTCGACGGCATCCTCAGGAACGGCGATCCGGACCACGCCTACCCGGGCATTCTCAACGTCAGCGTCGGCGACGTCGACGGCGAGAGCCTGATGCTTGCCCTCGAGCCCGTGTGTGTCGCCAGCGGCTCCGCCTGCAATTCGCTGAGCGCCGAGCCGTCGTACGTACTGCGCGCCCTCGGCAGGAGCGACGCCGAGGCGGAAGGCGCGGTCCGCTTCAGTTTCGGGCGCGCCACGACGGAGGCCGAGGTCGACCGGGCCGCGACGCTGTATCGGCAGGCCGTCAGTCGGCTTCGCGCCATCGCTCCGGCCGCTTGAAATGGACGACTCGGGACCCTACAACGAGGAGGTTCGGCGGCGTTTCGAGAACCCCGTCCACGCGGGCGATCCCGAGGGCGACTATGATCACATCCTGCAAGCCGAAGCGAGCGAGTCGGCGCACGGCGCGCGACTCGTGTTGTACGCGGGGCTCAGGGATGGGAAGATCGCGTCGCTGCGCTTCCGGGCCAGGGGCTGTCCGCACTTGATCGCGGCTGCCGAGTTATTTTGCAGCAGCTGCGAAGGTCTGGAACCGGCGCAGCTGGCGCAGGTCTCAACTGCCGGCTCGTTCGATATACTCGAGGTGCCGGCCGGGAAAACAGGGCGGTTGCTGTTGATCGAAGACGCCGCCAGTAAACTGACGCCTGACCAGGTCGAATGCTCGCCGGAAATATGAAGACATGGCCATTTCACTGACCGAGCCCGCCGCAAAGCGGGTCACAGACCATCTCGAGGCGCGCGGCGCCGGCATCGGGCTGCGTATCGGCGTGCAGAAGACCGGGTGCAACGGCTACGCCTATGTCGTCAACTATGCCGACGAGGTTAACGAGGATGACCAGGTGTTCGAGGACCGCGGGGTGACGATCGTCGTCGACCGGCAAAGTCTCGAGCTGATTGACGGTACCGAGGTCGATTTCATCAAGGAAGGTCTGAACGAGGCTTTCAAATTCCGCAATCCCAACGTTTCCGGCGAATGCGGTTGCGGCGAGAGTTTCAACCTCTGAGCGCTTCCGCCGCGGCCCGCGGCGTTCATTGCCTGACACTATTTAGCCAAGTAAAATCGCGGGCTTACGTACCCGTGGCCGGCCTCGAAAAGCCGGCTTTTTTGAATCCAGTCGAACAGAAGGAATAGCAAATGTCCGTAGAGCAGACGCTCTCTATCATCAAGCCTGACGGCGTCGAGAAAAACCTGATCGGCGAGATCTACGGCCGCTTCGAAAAAGCGGGCCTTGAAATCGTCGCTGCACGCATGCTGCACCTGAGCCGCGAGCAGGCCGAGGGCTTTTACGCCGTGCACAGGGAACGCCCGTTCTACAATGACCTGGTCAGCTATATGACTTCAGGCCCCGTCGTCGTGCAGGTGCTGCAGGGAGAATCGGCGATCGACAGGAATCGTGAAATCATGGGTGCCACCAATCCGGACGACGCGGATCCCGGCACCATTCGCAAGGACTTCGCGGCCAGCATCGAGGAGAACGTGGTGCATGGCTCCGATGGCCCGGAGACCGCCGCCCAGGAGATCGCCTTTTTCTTCGGTGACGACGGAATCTGTCCGCGTACGCGTTGAGACCCTGATGCCCGAGGCCGAGAAAACCGTGCTGACCGCCGCCGCTTCCGCGAGAGTCAATCTCCTCGGCAAGCCCGAGGCGGCCCTGGCGCAGTTTTTCGATGACCTCGGCGAGAAGCCGTTCCGGGCGCGCCAGGTGATGAAGTGGATTCATCAGCGCAACGCCGTGCGCTTCGCTGACATGACAGACCTGTCAAAGCAGCTCCGCGCACGGCTCGAGGAGCTTGCCGCAATCGGTCTTCCCAGCATGATCTCGGAACAGAGGTCCGCGGACGGTACGGTGAAATGGTTATTCGAGTCCGGCGGCGGCCAGGCCGTCGAGACCGTGTTCATACCCGAACCCGGGCGCGGAACGCTTTGCATTTCTTCGCAGGTCGGCTGCGCACTCGACTGTTCTTTCTGCGCCACCGGCGCGCAGGGCTTCAATCGCAACCTCGACGTCGACGAGATCATTGGCCAGGTGACCTACGCCAACAGTCGCCTGCCAACACGAGCGAACGGCGAGCCTGCCGTGACCAACGTTGTTTTCATGGGTATGGGCGAGCCTCTGGCGAACTATCGCAATATCGTGCCGGCGCTCGAATTGCTGATCTCGGATCATGCCTACGGCCTGTCGCGTCGCCGGGTAACGATCAGTACCTCCGGTATCGTCCCGCAGATCGACCGGCTGGGAGACGACTGCAACGTGTCCCTGGCCGTGTCCTTGCACGCCGCCAACGACGAACTGCGCGACGTCCTGGTGCCGATCAACCGGATGCACCCGATCGGGGAACTGCTCGCTGCCTGCTGGCGATATGCTGCGAAGCACTCGAACCGTTTCATCACCTTCGAGTACGTCATGCTGCGGGACGTCAACGATTCNNTCAACGATTCGCTGGCCGAAGCAGACCAGCTTGCGGGCTTGCTGAAGCGCAAGCCGGCGAAGATCAACCTGATCCCGTTCAATCGCTTCGCGGGCAATGCATACCGGCGCTCGGCCGCGCGCACGATCGCCGCGTTCCAGCAGCGTCTGCGAGACAAGGGTATTGTGACGACGACCCGGCGGACCCGTGGCGACGATATCGATGCGGCATGTGGCCAGCTGGCTGGTAAAGTACGCGACAGGGTGCGGTCCCGCCTGAGCGGGAAGGGCAGGAAGACGCCATGAATCGGACGATCAGGAAGCTTTGCGTGCTGGCCATGGCCGGAGTCCTCGGGCTGACCGGCTGCGTGTCGACAGAGACCGTCTCGCGATCCTCGGCACCGAGCGAGGATGCCGCGGACACGAACTACCAGCTGGGCGTGCAGTACTACCGGAACGGCAACTACGAGCTTGCCCGGGATCGCCTCGAACGGGCCATCGAGATCGATTCCCGCAACGCGGATGCCCATTCGCTGCTCGCGCTGACCCTGGTGCAGTTCGGCAATCACCGGCTGGCGAACGAATCGTTCGACCGGGCGGTACGCATCGCCCCCAACAACAAGGACGTGCGCAACACCTACGCGGTGTATCTGTGCCAGCAGCGCGAGTACGATGATGCGCTGGAGCAGTTCGATCGCGCGATCCGCATCCGTGAGAACGACAATGCCTGGATCGAGATGACCAATGCCGGGGTTTGCGTCGCGCAGAAGCCCGACCTGGTCGCTGCCGAGCAGTATTTCCGGGATGCGCTGCGCTTGCGGCCGACCTATGGCGAGGCGCTGATCCAGATGGCGGCGCTCAAGCATCGAACAGACGACAACTTTACCGCGCGTGCCTTCCTGCAGCGTTACCTCGCCGCGAACCCGCCCTCGTCGGCGGTGCTTTACCTGGCCGTGCAGATCGAGACGGCGGGCGGCGACGCACGCGCGGCCACCGACTACATGAATGAATTGCTGCGCGACTTCCCCGACTCGGCGGAAGCGCGACTGATGCTCCAGCAGGGCGACCAGGGCCCCTGAGACCGACATGAGCGACGACAGGTCGAAAACCGAGCAAACCGAAGAGGAGCCGACCGGCGGGGAGCGGCTGCGCAGGGCGCGGCGCGCCAACAACATCTCGGTGCGTGACGTCGCGAAGGAACTGCATCTCGACGAATACAAGGTGCGCGCGCTCGAGAAGAACGATTTCGATGCGCTCGGTGCGCCGGTTTTTGCGAAAGGCCATCTGCGGAAGTATGCCGAGCTGGTCGGTGTCGCTACCGACGACATCATGACCGACTACTACCAGATGAATCGCGCCGCTGGTGCGCCGCCGGTCGTCGGTCCGCGGCGCAAGATGCCGCGCGAGATTAACCCGACGCCCTGGATTGCCGGCGGCGTGGTCGTCATCATTGCGGTCGCGATCGCCTGGTGGTGGTTTGCGTATCGATCGCCCGAGCCGGTCGCGACACCGGGTCCGGCGATGACGGCGCCGTTTGTCGCGACGGAATCGGCAGAGGACGCCGTTGCGGAACCGCCTGCGCCTGTATCCCCGGAGCCGGAACCGGTGCCAGAACCGGCAGAACCGGTCGACGATATGCCCGCCGAGGTCGTCGGCGAGGTCGAGGAGTTGGCAACGGACGAGGGGCCGGGTTACGAGCCCACGCCGGGCGTGCCGCAGGTCGACCTCGACCTCGCGTTTACCGGCGAATGCTGGACCGAGATTTCCGACAGCGGCGGCCGTCGACTCTTCTATGCGCTCGGCCAGGAGGGTCGGGTGGTCACCGTCTCCGGCGATGCGCCGCTCGGCGTGATCCTCGGCAACGCAGAGAATGTCTCGCTGACGGTCAACGGCGCGCCATACCCGATTCCGCGTTCGGCCATCCGCGGCCGGATGGCGCGGTTGACGATTGCAGTGCCACAGTAAGCAGCCAGGGCCCGTTGCGCGCGCCGCCCAGGCCAGTCACCTCCGGAAGCCGATACCAGTGAAAACCAAATCGATTCGCGGCATGAACGACATTCTCCCGGACGCTTCTGCGACCTGGCGGCACGTCGAGAACATCGTGCGGGAAGTCATCGAGTCTTATGCCTACCAGGAAATCCGCTTGCCGATCCTTGAGCACACGGAAGTGTTCGCCCGCGCCATCGGCGAAGTTACCGATATCGTCGAGAAGGAGATGTATTCGTTTCTCGATCGCAACGACGAGAGCCTCACGATGCGCCCCGAAGCGACCGCTGGCATGGTGCGCGCGGGCATCACCAACGGGCTTTTTCACAACCAGCGCCAGAAATTGTGGACGCTCGGGCCGATGTTTCGCTACGAGAAACCGCAGAAGGGCCGTTATCGCCAGTTCCACCAGTTCGACGTCGAGGCGATGGGCTATCCAGGGCCGGACATCGATGCCGAACTCATGATCATGTGCGCGCGCATGTGGGAACGGCTTGGATTGGAGCGCCTGCGACTCGAAATCAATACGCTCGGATCGGCCGCGACGCGGGCCCGCTACCGCGACGAGCTTGTCAGCTACTTTTCGGCCGTGAAAAGTCAGCTCGATGAAGATAGTATTCGCCGCCTCGAGAAGAACCCGCTGCGGATCCTGGACAGCAAGAACCCGGAAATGCAGGCGATCCTTGCCGAGGCGCCGGTCATGGTCGACTACCTCGATGAGGCCTCGGCTGCGCATTTCGAAGGATTGAAAACGATCCTCGACGCTGCGGGCATCGCCTACGAGGTCAACCCGCGGCTGGTGCGGGGGCTCGATTACTACAACCTGACGGTTTTCGAGTGGATCACGGATGCACTCGGCTCGCAGGGTGCCATTTGCGCCGGCGGGCGCTACGACGGACTCGTCGAGAAGCTCGGCGGGCGACCGACGCCAGCGATCGGCTGGGCGATGGGTGTCGAGAGGCTGGTCGCGCTGTATGCGGCCTGCGGCGGTGAGCCGGTCGCACCGACGGCGGATGTTTACATCGTTGCCGTCGGCGACGCGGCAATGCGCGCGGGCATCGCGGCGGCAGAGCAGCTGAGGAACCGGATACCGGGCCTGCGGGCGGAGCTCAACCTCGGCGGCGGCAGTTTCAAGTCGCAGCTCAAGCGCGCAGACAAGAGCGGGGCGGCAATGGCGGTGATCCTCGGTGATGACGAAGTCGACAGGGGTGAGGCCAGCCTGAAACCTTTACGCACGGCTGAGGATCAAACCAGCATAGCGCTGGACGAATTGGCGGATGCTTTGGCCGAGCGGCTGAAGGATTAAATTTTAAAAGGCGGTCAAGTGGAAGATTTATCAGAAAAGGAACAACTGGATGCGCTGCGCGCGTGGTGGGCCGAGAACGGCAGCTACGTCATGGGCGGCATCGCGGTCGGGATCGTGGTCATTTTCGGCTGGAACAGCTGGCAGGGCGGCGTCGCCGACGCCGAGATCGAAGCGTCGACGCTGTTCGAAGAGGTCATGGAAGCAGCCAGCCTGAACCTGATCGATACGGCGGTCCCGCCGGCGGAAACCCTGTTCGCCGAGCATCCGGATTCGCCCTATGCGTCACAGGCCAGGCTTGCGCTGGCCCGACTCTACATGGACCGCGGTCGTGACCAGGATGCCGTCGATGTGCTGCGGCCACTGGCGGAGTCGGCGGGCGATGATGAACTGTCGCTGGTCGGCAAGCTCAGGCTGGCGAGGATTCTCCTCTACCAGGACAAGCCTGAGGAGGTGCTGGCGATTGCCAGCGGCCAGGAGGCCACTGCCTTTGCAGCGCGCTTCAGCGACGTGCTCGGCGATGCTTACGTTGCGCTCGGCCAGTACGCGGAAGCCGAGGCCGCTTACCTGGCGGCGCTCAACGACAACCCGCAGGTGCCCACCGTCGACGCCACGCTGATCGAGCTGAAGATCAACGATCTGCCGTCGCCCGACCAGGTTGCGGCGGCAGAAGCCGCGGCTCAGCCGCCAGTCGATGAGGTTACGGTCGAGGCAGACGAGCCGGCCGCGGAAACCGGCGAGGAACCCGTGCCCGACGTCGAGTCAGAGTCTGACCCCGAGGCCGAGTGATGCAGCGCAGGCTGACAGGTCGGAGCCCGGCAAACCCGCGTCGCGCGATGCGCGTGGCGGCGATGCTTTCGTTCGCCTGTGCGCTGTCCGGCTGCGGCATCTTCGGTGATGACGAAGACGAGGAGCTCGAACCGCTGGAGCTCGTCGACATCGAGGAAACCCTCGATGTGCGCAAAGTCTGGTCGGAAAAAGTCGGCAAGGGAACCGAGTTTTTGCGTATGGGGTTGAATCCAGCGGGAGACGGAAATCGCGTCTATGCCGCGAGCTACGACGGCAACGTCGTCGCGCTCGATCCGGAGAATGGCGATCGCGTATGGCGGACGGAGCTAGACATCGTCCTGTCTGCAGGGCCGGCGGTCGGCGACGGTGTGGTGGTGGTGGCCGGCTACGACGGCGACCTCGTCGCGCTGGGCGCGGACGATGGCTCCGAGCGTTGGCGCATCGACATCGGTGGGGAGACCATTGCCAAGCCCGCAATCAGCGACAACTCGATTGTCGTCTACACGATTGACGGGAGATTACGGGTGTTCTCTACCCTGGATGGACGGGAGATCTGGTCGCTCGAGCAAAGCGTACCGGCGCTCACCCAGCGGGGCGCGTCGTTTCCGGTCGTGACGGGCAATTCCGTGATCGCAGGCTTTGACAATGGCCGGCTGGTCGCCGTTGATCTCGATGACGGCGTTATCGAATGGGAGGCAGTGCTCGCGCCGCCATCGGGACGCTCCGATCTCGATCGCCTTGCCGATGTGGATGGCACGGTCGCGGTCGTCGGGCAGGACGTCTATGCGGCTGGTTACAACGGCCGGATTGCCTCGCTGGCCGCGGAATCGGGGCAACTCCTGTGGGCGCGGGAAATTTCGTCGCCGAACGGCGTTGCGGCAGACTGGAACAACATTTACACGGTCGGTGACGGCGGCGAGGTCATTGCAGTGCTTCGGCGTAACGGCGACGACGTCTGGCGCCAGGAGAGCCTGCTGCGGCGCGAACCGACACCGCCGGTGCCGTTCAATACGGCGGTCGTCGTCGGCGACTTCGAGGGCTATGTACACTTTTTCAGCAATTTCGACGGCCGGCCGGTCGCCCGCGAGCGCGTTGGCAAAAGCATGATCTCGGGTCCGCCGGTGGTCGTGGGCGACAAACTGGTCGTGCAGAGCGAAGGCGGCGAAATTGCGGCGTTCATGGTGCGCACGCCGACGCGCGAAGACGCGCAGGATGCGGCCCCGGAAGACGACAGCGAAGAAGGCCGCTGACCCGGCGGGCGCCTTCGGTTATGGTGAAGCGGAATCATGCTTCCAGTCATTGCACTGATCGGTCGACCGAATGTCGGCAAATCGACCCTTTTTAATCGCCTGACGCGTACTCGCGATGCGATCGTCGCCGACTACCCTGGCCTGACTCGCGATCGCCAATACGGATTCGGCAAGCTCGGGCCCGTTCCCTATATCGTGATCGATACCGGCGGCGTCGCCGGCGGCGAGGAAGGCATCGACGAACTCATGGTCGAACAGACCGTCCGCGCGCTCGACGAGGCGGACGTTGCAATCGTGCTGGTCGACGGCCGCAGCGGCATCACCGCTGCCGACGAACATGTCGTTGATCTCGCGCGCAGACACGCGAAGAAAGCATGGCTCGCGATCAATAAAGCCGAGGGCCTCGACCAGGACATCGTGGGCAGCGAATTCCACGCGCTCGGCCTGGGCGATCCGATTGCCATCTCCGCGGCGCACGGCGATCGTATCCAGGGTTTCATGGACGAGGTGCTCGCGCCGTTCGTCGACGCCGACACTGAGCCTGCCGAGGAAGCCGGCAATGACAAGCCGCTGCGCATCGCGGTGATCGGCAGGCCCAACGTTGGAAAATCCACCTTGATCAATCGCCTGATTGGGGAAGACAGGCTGGTGGTCTACGATCAGCCGGGAACGACCCGTGACAGTGTCGCAGTGCCGTTCGAGCGGGACGATCGACACTACCTGCTCATCGACACGGCCGGCGTCCGGCGCAAGTCGAAGGTCCACGAGACTGTCGAAAAGTTCAGCATCGTCAAGGCGTTGCAGGCCATGGAGCGGGCGCAGGTCGTCATCGCCGTGCTCGACGCGAGCGAAGGCGTTACCGAGCAGGATGTCAGCCTGATGGGGCTTGCCGTCGAGCGTGGCCGAGCGCTGGTGGTCGTTGCGAACAAGTGGGACGGACTCAGCGCGGATCAGCGCCGGCAGCTCAAAGACGATCTCGATCGCCGCTTGCCGTTCCTGGATTTCGCCGAGCGCATGACCATTTCAGCCTTACATGGCACAGGCGTCGGCGCTGTGCTCCCTGCAACGGAACGCGCGTACAAAGCGGCAACGCGCGACATGTCGACGACCGAACTGACCCGCGAGCTGGAGGATGCCGTCGCCGCCCATGCGCCACCGCTGGTCCGCGGCAGGCGAATCCGCCTGCGCTACGCCCACCAGGGAGGCCGGAATCCGCCCGTCATCGTCATCCACGGCAACCAGACGGATCGGCTGCCGGACGCTTACCGCCGCTACCTGATCAATCGGTTCCGCAAGAAATTCCGCTTACGCGGCACGCCTGTTCGCTTATCATTCAAGACGAGCGAAAATCCTTACAAGGGTAAGCGCAACAAGCTGACCCCCCGTCAGGAACGGCGACGCAAGCGGCTGATGAAAAGAGTCAAGAAATAGGCCAGTGAAAGTACCTAGCAAAACGATCACCATCGATGGCAGGTTTGCCATGCACAGGGGCGGGTATCTTGCCTCGCCCAGGATCGCCTACGAAACCTGGGGCGAACTGGCGGGCCAAGGGGACAACGCGATCGTCATCTTCACGGGTTTGTCGCCATCGGCGCACGCTGCCTCAAGCCCCGAGAATCCGTCCGCCGGCTGGTGGGAAGACATGATCGGCTCGGGCCTGCCGATCGATACCGATCGCTACTTCGTTATCTGCATCAACTCCCTCGGGAGTTGCTACGGCTCGACCGGCGCCGCCGACGTCAACCCGGAAACCGGCGAAATTTACCGCACCCGTTACCCGGTCCTGACCCTCGAGGACGTTGCCGAGGGTGGCTATGAAGTCGTCAGGGCGCTCGGTCTCGAGCGGGTCCACACGACAATCGGCTGCTCAATGGGCGGCATGACGGCACTTGCGTTCTGTGTCCGCCATCCCGAACTAGGTGGCAATCTGCTGTCGATTTCATCGGCGACGCGCGCACTGCCGTTCGCGATCGCGGTTCGGTCCCTGCAGCGCGAGATGATCATCAGGGATCCCAAGTGGGATAACGGCAATTACGACCCGCAGGACCCGCCCGTGATCGGCCAGCGCCTCGCGCGTAAGCTCGGCATGATGACCTATCGTTCGCCCCGGGAGTGGGAGCAGCGCTTCGGCCGCGAACGCATTTCCCTCGAGATGCACTCGGACGAGCCGTTCTTTGGCGACTTCTCCGTGGAGAGCTACCTCGAGAATCACGCGAATAAATTCACCGGCCAGTTCGACGCCAACTGCTACCTGTACCTGTCACGCGCGTCCGACCTGTTCGATTTCGCCGAGCACGGCGGATCGCTGGACGCGGGATTCTCGCGGCTGCGGATGGAACGGGCGCTGGTCATCGGCGTGGAGACGGATATCCTGTTCCCGATCAGGCAGCAACGCGACCTCGCGGCAGGCTTATCGGGGGTGGTCAAGGACACGGAGCTCGTCGAGCTCGACTGCATCAAGGGTCACGACTCGTTTCTCGTCGATATGGACGCCTTCCGGCCGGTCATCAGCCGGTTTTTCCAATAGGCTCTGGCGGCGCCGAGTTCAGGGCGCCAGCAGCAGCGCGGGATCGACGGCCGTGCCGTTCAGGTAGGTCGCAAAGTGCAGGTGGGGCCCGGTCACCCTGCCAGTGGCGCCCACTTTGCCCAGCAGCTCGCCTGCCGCCACTGCCTGGCCTTCTGCGACGTCTATCTCGCTCAGGTGACAGAACAGCGTGATCAGGCCCTGGCCGTGATCCACGATGACCGTATTGCCGTTGAAGTAGAAATCGCCGGTCGTCGACACCAGGCCCGGCATTGGCGATGCAATCGGCGTGCCGGTCGCCGCCGCGATGTCCATCCCCTTGTGCGGCGAGCGCGGCTGGTCATTGAAGATGCGCCGAGATCCGAAACTCGAGCTTCTCGAGCCCGCCACCGGCGCCGCCAGCGATACGTCCTCGATCCGCTGTTGCCGCCAGTTCGCGAGCGCGGCGTCGATGATGTCGCGCTCGAGGAAAATGCGCTCCAGCGCTTCCTCCCCCGGGTCGACATACTTGTGGTCGACGTTGAGCCTTTGCACCCGGTAGTCCGCCGCCTGCAGTTTGACGGTTCTCGATTCCTCGGGATGCCCGACCCGGCTGATCGTGATCTCGAACGGCGATGCAGGCGCATGCTCGAGCGGGATGCCGACGATCGCCTGCCAGCCGTCCGCCTCGCGGACCACCAGTGCGGGCCGGTCGCCAACGCGGACTTCCGGCCGCGACTCGCCATCGATGGCCACGATCGCGACGCCACCCGGCCAGGGCGAATGCTGGGGCGCCGCCTGCGCCAGCGTGGCGAATGCGAGGAATAACGCTGCCATGAGCCGTTCAGTCATCCGCTGTCCCCGCGATCGTATCCGTCACGGTTGCCTCGAGCGTGCCGTCGGCGAGGCGCGCGCGAATCCGGCTGCCCTCGCTGACCCTCGCGGCGCTGGTGAGTACGGTGCCTTTGTCGGCGTCCGTGACGATCGCGTAGCCCCGCTCCAGGGTGGCCAGCGGGCTTACGGCGTCGAGCGCGCGAGCGGTCAGGCGCAGCCGGCCCGACAGTTTCTCAATCCGGCCGCGGCCAGCGGCGTTCAGGCGCTGCTCGAGCGCGCTGACCCGGTTGACCTGCTGCTGCACGCCGACCCGTGGCGATTCGCCGAGCAAGCGCGATTGCAGGTCGGCGACAGACATGCGCTGGCGCGATATCTCATGGCGCATCGCGCCCGCCATGACCTGCTGCAGGTTCCGCAGCCAGTCGCGCTGGCGCCTGACTGTTGCAGCCGGGCTGGACTGGGCCAGCCTCCTGCCGAGCCAGTCGAGCGACTGGAACCGATCCTCCAGGTAACGTCTGCCGAGGAGGGCGATCCTCGCGGATGTGCCCTCGAGGTGGCGTAACCATTCGGCGCTGTCTGGCACCACGAGCTCAGCAGCGCCCGATGGGGTCGGCGCCCGCACATCTGCGACGAAATCGGCGATCGTGACGTCGGTCTCGTGACCGATCGCGCTGATGATCGGGAGCGGGCAATCCGCAATGGCCCGGGCGGCGACCTCCTCGTTGAACGGCCACAGATCCTCCAGCGATCCGCCGCCACGACCGACAATCAGGACATCACACTCGTCTCTCTTCGCCGCGGTCTCGATGGCGTAGGCAATCTGCCGCGCTGCGAGGTCACCCTGAACGGCCGTCGGATAGATAATCACGCGGACAGACGGAAACCTTCGCCCAAGCACGGTAATAATGTCGCGCACAGCGGCGCCGGTCGGTGAGGTCACGACACCGACCACGGACGGCAGTTCGGGGAGCGCGGCTTTGCGGTCTGCGTCGAACAAGCCCTCAGCGGCCAGCTTCTTCTTCAGCGCCTCGAACTGCCGCAGCAGTTCGCCTTCGCCGGCCACTTCCAGCTGTTCGACGATCATCTGGTAGTCGCCACGCGCCTCGTAGAGGCTGACCTGGCCGAAGGCCAGCATCTGGTCGCCGTTCTTGAGGTTGAGCGTCGGCCCGCGCTGGCGACCGCGGAACCAGGCACAGCGCAGCTGGGCGTTATCGTCTTTGAGCGAGAAGTAGATGTGGCCGGAGGCTGGCCGTGACAGGTTCGAGATTTCACCCTCGACCCAGATCTTGCCGATGCCGTCCTCGAGCAGGCGCTTCGCCTGGCGATTCAATTCGGAAACGCTGATGGCGCGAGCGGCGGGGGATTCGCTGAGGAGATCGGTCACGGCGACAGTATACGACCCGAAATTGTTTCCTGCCGGCGTTTACCGGCAAATCCGGACTGCGTACAATCGCCGGTTTTACCCAGTTACTCGGACCGACGGATTTACGATGCGGATTGCCAGGGAAGCACTGACCTTCGACGATGTCTTGCTGCAACCGGATTACTCCGACGTCCTGCCGCGCGAGGTCGACCTCTCGACCCGCCTGACGACCGGCATCACGCTCAATATCCCGCTGTTGTCCGCGGCAATGGATACGGTGACCGAGGCGCGCCTCGCCATCACGCTGGCCCAGGAAGGTGGCATCGGCATCATCCACCGGAACATGAGCCACGACAGGCAGGCGCGGGAAGTCCTGCGCGTCAAGAAATTCGAGAGCGGCATCGTCCGGGACCCGATCACGGTGACGCCGGACATGACGATCCGCGAGGTGATCGATCTGACCAAGGCGATGGGTATCTCGGGGGTGCCAGTCGTCGAAGGCAAGGCCACGATCGGCATCGTGACCGGCAGGGACCTGCGATTCGAGACGCATCTCGACGCCCCGGTGTCCACGGTCATGACGCCGCAGGACAGGCTGGTGACGGTTCGCGAGGGCGCAGACGACGACGAGGTGCTGTCGTTGCTGCACAAACACCGGATCGAGAAAGTGCTCGTGGTTACCGATGACTTCGAGTTGCGCGGCATGATTACGGCCAAGGACTTCCAGAAAGCCAGCGATTATCCGCACGCCTGCAAGGACGACCGCGGGGCACTGCGCGTCGGCGCCGCCGTCGGTACGGGTTACGACACGGATGACCGCGTTGCAGCGCTGGTCGAAGCGGGGGTCGACGTCATCGTCGTCGATTCGGCGCACGGTTTTTCGAAAGGCGTCATCGACCGGGTCAGCCGAGTCAAAGCGGCGCACCCGGACGTACAGGTGATCGGCGGCAATATCGTCACGGCGGATGCGGCGGAGGCGCTGGTCGAGGCCGGCGCCGACGGCGTCAAGGTCGGCATCGGTCCGGGCTCGATCTGCACCACCCGCGTCGTCGCGGGCGTCGGCGTGCCGCAGATCTCTGCCGTCGCCGAGGTTGCGGAGATGCTGCGGAAGAGTGGCGTCCCGCTGATCGCGGATGGCGGTATCCGTTACTCGGGCGATATCGCGAAAGCGCTCGTGGCCGGCGCCTACTCGGTCATGATCGGCGGCCTTTTCGCCGGCACGGAGGAGTCACCCGGCGAGGTCGAGCTCTACCAGGGCCGTTCCTACAAATCCTATCGCGGCATGGGCTCGGTCGGCGCCATGGGTCAGCAGCAGGGATCCGCCGACCGCTACTTCCAGGATGCGACCGAGGAACTCGAAAAGCTCGTGCCGGAAGGCATCGAGGGCCGGGTCGCCTACAAAGGATCGCTGGTGGCCATCGTCCACCAGCTGATCGGCGGCGTCAGGGCAGCCATGGGCTACACGGGCAGTCACAATATCGACGAGATGCGCACCCGGCCCAAGTTCGTCAAGATAACGGCAGCCGGCATGAAAGAAAGCCACGTCCACGATGTGACGATCACCAAAGAAGCCCCGAACTACAGAACCAATCATTAAGACGAGATCCATGTCAGAGGCACTCGATCTGTCAACAGCAACCCAGGCCGACATCCATGCCCACCGCATCCTGATCCTGGACTTCGGCGGACAATATACACAGCTCATTGCGCGCCGCGTCCGCGAGGCCGGCGTGTATTCCGAGATCCATCCCTGGGACATGGATGAAGCGGCGCTGAAAGCGTTCGCGCCGGCTGGAGTCGTTCTCTCGGGCGGCCCGGAATCCGTCAATCTCGACGACCCGCCCAGGGTTGCGCAGGCTGTCTTCGAGCTCGACGTGCCGGTGCTCGGCATCTGCTACGGCATGCAGGCGATGGCGGCGCAGCTCGGCGGCCGCGTGGCGGCGTCGGCGCACCGAGAGTTCGGCTACGCGGAAATTACGCCGCAGGATTCCGAGTTGCTGGCAGGTCTCGACGATGGCGGTGGCGACGAGCCGCTGCTGAAAGTCTGGATGAGCCACGGCGACCGCGTGGAGACATTACCGGACGGATTCGTGATTGCGGGCGTCAGCGCCAATTCGCCGCTGGCCGCCATGGAAGACCGCGAACGCAAGTACTACGGTGTGCAGTTCCACCCCGAGGTTACGCATACGCCGCAAGGGCAGGTCATTATCGACCGCTTCGTCCACGACATCTGCGGATGCCCCGGCGACTGGACGCCAGGCAACATCGTCGCCGATGCGATCG
>JABAHS010040386.1_pt2 | contig 15270 bp, 17 predicted proteins | sample 7062111 | NCBI WGS metagenome assembly JABAHS01 (sample SAMN14534600, study PRJNA622989) | marine sediment metagenome | biome: marine biome [ENVO:00000428]; feature: marine pelagic biome [ENVO:01000023]; material: deep marine sediment [ENVO:00002113]; isolation source: pool of 4 deep marine... | reverse complement strand
TCGACATATCTCACAGCTATTTTGGGAGGCTTTGTTCATCTTGGCTGGGATTCAACCGTGCATGGAGATGTCAATTTCGGCTTCCCATTTACGCGAATCTCAAACCCCTTGATAAACAGCCAGTTTGCAATTTGGATCGGCATGCTAAGCCTCATCTTAATTGTGCCTGCTTATTTTGTCGGAAAACGAATCAACGGCGACAGTCCATTTCAGAAACTGCCTTGAAACGGCAACAACTAAAAATGCCATTCGCTTTAAAGCTTCTTTGGGGCACACTCTTTGGGACAGTGCCAGATTTGCAGCGAAAGCTCACCGTTGATTTCCAGCAAGCTTGGCGCTTGTGCAAAATGCATCAGTGAGCGACCTGATGAGGCTCTGGAGATTACGAACAGTGTGCATTCTAGTAGCCGAGAAATGTTCGGTTTGCCCTCAAGCCCGCCGAGAGATCCAGATGGGGTTTCTTGCGGGATGTGCTCCAACGATTGTAGAATTGGAGTTGACGGGAAAGGGTTTTGCGGCCTAGTTTTCAACGTAGAAAGTCGACTTGTCAGAATCGGTGGGACTCCGCCGAAAGGTGTCTTACAATGGTATTACGATCCGCTACCTACCAACTGCGTTGCTTGGTGGTTCTGTCCAGGCTGCACAGGAGCCGGCTACCCCAAATATGCCAACAAGCCCAAAGCAGAAAGTGGACATTCAAATCTAGCAGTGTTCTATAGTGCGTGCAGTTACGACTGCCTCTTCTGCCAAAACTGGCACTACCGAAAACTCGCGGCGGAGCATCAGCCGATCATGAGCGCTGAAAGTCTAGCCTCAAAAATCCACAACCATGTGTCATGCATCTGCTTTTTTGGCGGCGACCCATCAGTTCAGATGCCTCATGCCATCAGAACGAGCCAAATTGCCCTGCAGCAGGCTCACGCGGAGAAACGAATCCTTCGAGTTTGCTGGGAAACCAATGGCTACTGGAAAGAGGAGTTCGCAATGAAAGCCGCTCAGCTCTCTAACAACAGTGGAGGGAACATCAAATTCGACCTCAAAACCTGGGATGAGAACCTAAATCTCGCCTTATGCGGAGTCTCAAATGCACCCACGTTAGAGATGTTTAAACTGCTGAGTGAGAGGTTTTTCGAGCAGCGGCCCGAACTTCCGATGTTGACGGCTAGTACGTTGCTAGTTCCTGGTTACGTGGATTCGAAAGAGGTCGGAAACATCGCACGGTTCATCGCTGAGGTAAACGCGGAAATTCCCTACTCGCTTCTTGCTTTCTCTCCCCAATATATTATGGCAGATTTGCCACCCACAAGTAGAAGGCAGGCCGACCGATGCTACGAAGCCGCTAAGAAACATCTCGAAAACGTACGCATAGGCAACATTTCGTTGATCAAGTGAAACGATTTCTTCAGGTGAAGGATAGAATGCAGGTACTCCACGTAGTTGTGGATGACCAATCCGAATCCTTGATTCATAACGTATTTCTAGTTGTCGTATGTGAAGATGTTCCTCACCTACAGTTGCAATGTGGAGGGTCACCTTGCGGGGGCGGAACAGTGAACCTGAACAATCTGAAGGCACCAAATCCTTGAATTGTCCCGGTGTCTTGAAAGTGGGCGATCATGGAGTGTTCTTCTACCTGAGTCCACAGGAGAAACATGAAGTAACCTTCAGCTTCTTGCAAGCTGGGCTACAGAAAGGGGAAAGAGCGATTTATGTTGCCTCACAAGAAACCCGCAAGCAGATTCGCAGACGCATGAAAGATTTTGGATTGAACGTGAAAGCCCTTGAAAAGGATGACATGTTGAAAGTCTTCGATTATAATGATTGGTACATGATCGACGGTGAAGTGAATGTTTCACGTGTATTGATGATGTCACAACGTGTCTTTGACGAGGCTCTGGAGATTGGTCTTAAAGGAATGCGAGGAGTTGGTGAAACTGCGTGCTTCTTTGAACACAATAAACAGAAAGAGCTACTTGAGTATGAACTCACGATAGGCAGGAAACTCGCCTTTCCGGTGACTGCGCTGTGTGCCTATGACGCGAACCATGCCAAATTCGTTGATGGGAAATTCTTTGCCAGCCTAATCAAGGCACATGGACCAGTCGTCACTTCCAGATTCACGCAAGATATTGCTTTCGAGAACTTTTTTCCCACTATCGTACTCAATGTGCTTGAGACCACGTTTGGCAAGATAGGAAAAGAAATAATTCTCGAGATTCTCGCCGAGCGCTATTCACTCACGCCACGCATGATTGCTGAAGACCCTGTAGCTTTTATTGAAGGATTGGAGAAACTGATCGGTTCTGGGTCGAATGTTGTCAAGCAATCATTGCTGAGACAGATGCATTTGGAGATCGGAATAAGATAGAGAAGAAAAACTCTTGCTACCCTGAGTTGTGTCAAACTGCGTGCTACCCAGCAGATCCGTGCTCATTTGTCATCTGCCAGATACTTCAGGTCTAGAGGTTTCATCTTAAAGCCTGAGCCGAGACTGACAAGGAACGATTCAAAATCAGCAATTATGTGTCCCCAATCCATTGCATAAGATCGCATGAAATCTGCATATCGCGAATAGTTCTGGTGAAACGAGATCATGATCACGTCTTTTCCTCCTAATCCTTCACCATCAGAGGCGAAGATGACGTTAGGATGCTTCCCCACCCATTCTTTGCCCTGCTGTACGATTCTTTGAGTTTCATCAAATGTTGGGTACGCTTTCATTTTGATGAACGTGAACGCCATAATTTCGTAGCCTAGCTTCACGAAGTCTGGGATAATCGTGTAGGTTTTGATGTAGCCTTCCTTTTCGAGTCGAGCTCTCAGCCTGCTAATGGTTGCTTGTGAGAGCCCGAGATGCTTAGCTATGTCTCTATCGCTTTTTTTGGAGTTCTTGAGCATTTGTTTCAGCAGTTCGAGCCGCTTTTGACTTTTCACAGGTCAATATTAAAGCCAATAGCTTTAAAAGATTAATGAAGCCTGAATTGAATCGCCTGACTTTCTAGTCCAGTGTATCAGCTGTGTGCGCGGCTCCGCAGGCGGTTTTCTTCGCTTCTCCGGAGTCCGACGTAGTTGACAGAGAAGCTATGCAAAGAAGCTGAAAGCTAGGGCGTTGCGGGTATTGTGTTTTCTTGGTAGTCTTCGAGTTGCTGGTGTTGCACTAGTTTGAGCTGTTTTCCGCATTTTTCACAATAGATTGCTTCTTTGCCGTTCCATGCTCCACATTCAGAGCAATAGAGACTTTCGGGTTGAGCAGGGGTTCTCCTTCTTCCCGTTTCCACGAGGTCTGTGAAGAGCAAGGCTCCTTGAAATACGAGAAACATTCCCACGATCCATACGAGCAGCGTTGGCAGCAGAATGACGAGTATTCCAAAGACGATGCACATCGTTGCTAGGATGGGCTTTGAAATTGCTATTCCAATCTTCTTCAATTCACCATCTACATAATCGGCCATGGACTTGTTCACCTCAAAAAGAATTCAAGATGTCAACCTATTAGGCAATTATGAAAGCAGAATCAATATTCATGCTATCCAGAAGAAAGGGAGGTTACCGTAGCACGTATAAGAACTTCCAAGTCCCTTTTCTCAGGTTTGGTTGAACTATTTATAAACTCCTAATTCTCTCTTTGTTCAGACAGGCATAAACTTGGCAAATTGAACGAGCCATGCGCACAGACTGAATGGGCTCAAGTGGAGAATATCTCAACGTGGATGCAGTCGTCGTCGATATTGATGACACCATAGTCAACACTGATCGGAGAAGACACGCTGCGTGGTGTCGAGTTCTGGGCAGAAAGATTCCCTTGCAAGAAGTCGAGTCTCATGGGTCGCGAGAAATTCTTCGGAGATACGCGTTTTCCAGCAGGAAGATTTGGGAGAAATTTTGGATGCTGACTCTCTGTGTTGAAGAAAGCGGAGGTGACCTGTTAGAACTTGATAAACCAATTCCACACGCTTCAGAGACCCTTAATCGATGGAACCAGCAGCACAAGCTGGTTTACCTAACTGGACGAACCGAGAACATGCGGCAACTCACAGTAGACGAGCTGCGAAGATTCGGGTTTCCAACTCGTGAAGCAGATCTTGAAATGTTTGCTCTCAAAGATTGGATTCGATTCTTTTCTTCGACGGCCTCCGTGTTGGCAACCAGGTCAAAAATGTTTTCCTCCATCTCGGAGCAATATAACATCCTGCGCGTGATCGATGACAATCCCCGCTTCTTTGCCGCCTACAGAAAAGCGCCTGTTCCAGACAGGGTGGGATTGTTGAGAAAGAAGCGCTTTTCACCGCGAGAGTACCTCGAGAACGGTGCCACCAGAGTTGTCGAAAGCTGGGAACAACTGCGAGAGCCGTGGTTAACTTGAGCGAGTGATGGAGTATGAAGTTTTGTGAGAAGTGCGGTACCTATATGCAGGAGACGAAGGATGGTTTCGTATGCCGAAAATGTGGAAATCTAGTTCAGGCTAGTACTGCAAATGGAACAATCGCTACGAAGAAAGAGCGTCAACGGGCCATTTACTTTGTTGACAGTTTAGAAGATGAGTCCATGACGGTTTCTCAAGTATGTCCCGAATGTGGAAATGGAGAAGCATCGCGGTGGGTTTCGAGTGTCTCAGGTGAGCACGCTGGTATTAGGAGAGAAAGAACCATAGAACACTTCAGATGCACAAATTGTTCGCATTTGTGGAGTAAGACTTCCTAGCATGCAGGCGAAACGCATCAGAGACTCGCGCATCAAGTGACGCAAAACAAGTATTTCTTCAATTTCTTGACGTTCTATCTAACAAGTAGTTCAATATAGTAATACAACTTGCTGCAAGATACGGTTTCTTTCCCAAAGAAATTTTACATCCATAGCGTAGAGCGAACCCTTCAACTTTTCGAGGCAGCCCTATATGATCACCTAGAACAAATATTGGATTTTCTACGAGCGGGACTTCCCAAATGCTCTCTCCACCTTCTTCGAGCACGTAGATAGATGAAGTAGATGCTCTTTCCTTCAGAAGACTTTCGAAACTCTCTTTATGAATACTGATACCTGGATGCGGTTTTCCCGACAAGATCTTTCTGAAGATTCCCTCCCACGTGGCCTGGTCCGTTCGTACGTCTCTCAGCCGAGATCCGTCTATTTTCAAATGTAACGGCGGAGAAGGCGGTCCGCTCAGAATAGCGTGGAAAACAACGTCGCGACGAACGCCATGCGATAAAAATAAACTAGCTTCGATGCATTCGTGAACTATATCTAATCGGCCTGCATCTCGTAGGTTTGAAAATCTTGGGGCGGTCTTGCCCTTGCGGGAATACATGATGAATTCGCGCAGGTTCGACACCTGTCTCTACTCAAGAATAGTGAAATACAAGACAATTCCTAATAACTTCTTCACTACTCAGATATTTTCAAGTATAGTTTATGCTGGATGTCAAACTATAAATAACAGTTTTGGAACGACAATAAACTATTTCTGCGCGCGCTGTTGCATCACTGGTAGTAGGAGTTCAGAAATATTCAAAATGTCAGAACTAACTCCTTTAAGGATAACTTGAACTTTTCTGTTGGAGAAAGGAGAAGACGTGAACACGCAGTACAGCTGCCCCACGTTCCAACATCTAATCCCCGGCTGCCAGCGTTGCCCTATAAAACAGTATTGCAGCGTCTACATGTACGTTATGGATTTAACCGCGGAGCGGTTAACCTGCAAGGCATGCGGCGAAACCACCCGAGAAGAGCACGTCCAATACTGTCCGTTCTGCGGATACAAGGATGAACCGACCTGATGAACAATGCGTTGCATGCTGAATATGTAAATTGACCTGAATTCCTTAACACAATTAGTACAACAAAGATTTATAACTAAATGGCTTCAAACACAACATCGATTTTAAGGTGGAAAGAATGACAACACCAATGCCAAAATGGGAAATCTACAAAGACGCAGCTGGAAAGTTTAGGTGGAGATTGAAGGCTCCTAACGGTGAGATTATAGCAGCAAGTGAAGCCTACGAGTCTAGAGATAGCTGCAAAAACGGGATAAATTCTGTTAAAACACACGCTCCAAAAGCAGAATTAGTAGATTTGACTATGTAGTGGAGTGAAAACTTCACTAATCAACTTCCACTTTTTTTAGGTTTTCCCATCTGTTCCCAGAGAACTGTTTCTGTAATTAGAAAAGCAAAAGCGGTGTATTCCAAGCGCGCGCAATAAGGACATATCTTATAGTCGTGATTCCATATTTCTAAATATGTGCCAGTTAAGAACAGGTCAGAAAACTTGTAGAAAATGTCCTGCTAGATCTTACTGTCAAGTTAAGAAAAGAGCAAAGCAAACTTAATTGGAGGACAAGAGAGGAGGGGATCTCACCTGCGCGCGCGTGTGTAAAACTTTAAACTTCGGCAAAGTGATATCAATAGTGAGACGGAGCATGAAAAGAAAGAATAAGGGTGGAAGACCGCGCGTTCATGATTACACTCCGGTAGATCGATTTTTTTGGGAATGGAAAGAATTTGAAGTTCAACATCACAATATACGGGAAAAATACAAATTCTATCACATGATTGCTTTCAGCCTCTCTTGTGTGATAATGAGAAACCTTGAGGTCACCGGGACCATAAAAGACGTTTACGCTGGCGAAGGAAAGCCGCCTGCCCTTAAATATGTGGATCACGGTGAAGGTTTCCGTGACGGCGCAACAGGCACATTTGACCTTGGTGAAACTCTTTCTTTCGATTTGAACCATAACCCGCCGAGAATACGGGTTTTGCTGACTGACAAGCGCCGGAAAGATGTGCCCTTGAGATGCCCAGAATGCGGAGTAGAGGTAGACGACAATAAACTGTTTATTAGAGAAGAAGAATCAAATCAGCCCACGAAAACGAGCTTTGTAAAAAGACTTTGTTGCCATTCTGGGCACATCAATTGGAGCGTAAGTGAAGTCGAAAGTTACTTACGCGAAAATGGCTACATAAAATAGGTTTTGGGAATAGTAATACAGAGAAACACTGCTTTTACGTATTATGCGCATGCATGCAGTTCTCACATGTCAGATTGGGTGCCCTACGCAGTTTTTCCTCACCCTCTAATCGCGCGCGCGCGCGAGACTTGCGGCGAACCGTGTGATGCAACAAGAATAAATATAGCATGATATTAACCAAGAAAGCAAACATCTGAAGAGATGATTGGATGTCAACTGGTTTCGAAAGACTCAGAACCGATACCCAACTTCAGAACCACTGGATCAGAAGGTTCATCGCGATGGTTATTGATGCCATCATCGCAGGGATAGCTGGTTGGATTCTCACATTAATCATATCCTTGCCATTCTCACTAATCGGTGTACCTTGGGGCTGGGGATTTGCATCCTTCATAGTTGGAGGAGTCATCTGGTTCCTCTATGCTTCATTCTCTGAATCCTCTATGGGGTGGACCCTTGGCAAACAAGTCGTGAACCTCAAAGTGAGAACTGTTGCAGGCAGAATCCCAGCAATGGATGTAGCATTTGTCCGAAACATCAGCAAGATTTTTTGGCCGCTCTACTTTCTCGATATAGTAATTGGCCTAGCAACACCTGGAGAACCAACCCAAAAATACACCGATCGCATTGCGGGAACAATCGTCGTTTCGGTTGTTGCTACAACAGTCACAAATGTAAGCACCACACCGAGTCTCACTTCAGTACCCTAGGTTGCTGCACTTCTTCAGATGCTGTGAGAAGACCGCTGCTCAGGGGAGTTGAAGAAATCTCAAAGCCGTCTATTACTGACGTAAAGAGGGCGATCACCTATGTACACGAGGAAAAGACTTGCCGTAAGATCGGCCAACTATCATCTAGGGGAGTCTAGTTGATTGATTCTGCGAATAAAAGGTCATTACGTGAATCTGCTAAAAGAGGAAGCTCAAAAGGCGGACCCAATTGAAGCCTGTGCTGTGCTTTTCGGCCAACTCAGTCTGCAAGAAGCTGCCGTGAGAAGAGTTGTTGTGACCCCGAACAAGCTGCAATCCACTGCAAGATTCGAAATAGATCCTGAAACCTTTGCCAAAGCCTTCACCGAAGCAGACAGGGAAGGACTGGAGTTTATCGGGCTGTTTCATTCCCATCCAGCCGCTGCGAAGCCCTCAACAATCGACCTCAAATACATGAAGCTTTGGGGCGACGCCATTTGGCTGATACTGTCTTCAACTACCGGAGACCTTGCTGCATATCAAATGTCCAATAGCAAGGTCAGCGACGTTGTCGTAAGGATAACGTGAATCACCGTATTCGAGATGACCGCCCAGATGAAGACTATGATAAAAGCCATCACAGAGTCGAATCTGAATGATATTCCGGAGACCTGTAGCAGCTGCATTTACTGGAGCTTTCCTGAAGAATTCGAAGAAACGAAGCCCGAGCTTCCAGAGAAGAAGCAAGAACTGATAGCGAAAAAGAGACAGTGGACGATTCAAACTCTAAACGAGTTCGGAAGTTGCGGTAAAATTCTCTACGACGGCAACCTACCAGTAGGATACGCTGAATATGGACCATCAAGCCGCTTTCCACGAATCAAAGAGTACAAATCTCAACCTGTTGGAAAGATAGAAGAACGCGTCGTGTTCCTCTCCTGCCTCTACATTGCTGACCGAAACCTCAGAAGAAAAGGCCTAGGCGAAAAGCTTCTAGAAAGCATCATCGCTGACTTGACAAGACGAACTTTCAAAGCTCTTGAAACCTTTGCTCGAAAGAGCTCACCAAATAATCCTTCTGGACCAGTCGAAATCTATCTGAAACGAGGGTTCTACATAAAAGATGACGCTGACCGCGAGTTTCCAATAATGCGGTTCGACCTTCAAGTCCACGGTGCGTAGCGAAGAGAAAGAAAGCTGCAGTTGATTCGCAGGTGGAATGCTATCTTTTGAGTCGTTCGGGTCGTTCAGGCAGAGGTCGTTTTGGGCACAGGGGGCATGCTTTCTCCAGAATGTAAGTTGGCGTCAGATCAGCTTCCAGCTCTTTCATAACATCATAAACAGTGCATTCCATCTCTGGAGCGAAGATGCATTTCATTTTGTCACCTTATTCATTGTTGAACCATTCAGTTAAAATGCTTGTGCCCATCTGCGTAAGTTCAGTGTCTCTAGTAGACCCGCACTCGCGTAGGGAATATCCAAAGATGATTCCGCTTGACGGAGCATGCCAACGCCAACCATGTCATGGTTCGACCCGTCCCAAGAATGCGGACGCAAAGCTTTTATTGCGATGGATTCGAACCACTGTGCGAGGAATTATAGAATGGAGCTGGAAACAAGCAAGAACCTTGGTGGCATAGGCGCAATATTGCTTGTCATAGGATTTCTGGCGATCGTTGGGTCGGCCTTTTCCGGCATACTCAGCCTAGTCGGTTTGATACTGGTGTTGATAGCGATGAAAGGCTTGTCTGATCATTACGGAGAAGCCAGCATATTCAACAATTCGCTCTACGGTGTCATCCTGTCGATAGTCGGGGGAGTAGTTACTGTGGCAGCCCTTTTTGTGACAGCCTTGAGTTTTTTCACGAATGTCTTAGGCATCGAACTCTCTACGGTTATTAGCGACCCCACAGCTTTCTCAAACATTAATTGGACAGAAGTACTAGTCTTTGAAGACCTAATGGCTACCGTTGGAGCGGTATTGGCAAGTTTGATTGTGCTCTTCATATTCGTTGTTGTCGCAGCCATTTTCTACAGAAAGTCGCTGAACACGCTTGCTTCAAAGTCTGGAGTAGGGATGTTCTCTACCGCAGGGCTATTATTGCTGATCGGCGCTGTGCTGACGATAATCGTGATAGGAGTCATTGTTATTTGGATCGCGCTTATACTGCTTGCTGTGGCCTTCTTCAGAATCAGGCCAACGTCTCCCCAACCAATGCCAACAACATCACCACCGCCTTCAGGATAAATTTCCTCCCATTTTTTTATCCATCAGAGCTCGTCTTGCAAGCGCCTCAGACTAGTGCATATGTTGTCTTGATGGTCCTAATCGCGTAGGGAACTCGAAATGTTTAGCAATCGTACATTTTCCAAATGGTCACGTTAACTGGCAACTAATCGTACACCTGAATCATATTACGCCTGCACTTGTAGGGCGCGCTGTGATCGGCTCAACGATGAATTAGAAAGCAACAGATAATCTTTTATTCACCATCTCGACAGAATTGTGACTTGTCATGGAGATGAACCTATGGCAACTTGTCCCAAGTGTGGAGGAAAAGTATCGACTCCCCGAAAGTCTTGGAAGATGGCTGGTCGTCCAGACAAGAACGGCAAGAGGACTGAACTCACGATAGGTCTGTTTGACTGCTGTGGAACAAGCTTCAGAGCAGTCTTAGCCAAACGAAAGATCTAATGCTACACTTACAGTTCCAAGACATTACACAATAAGACCGAAAAATGAGTTCTTCGGCTAGCACTTCAAGACCAGCCGAAAGATGAAGGTCGACGTGGACCTTGAAATTCTGCTGATATTCTCTTGCGATGCATTCAAACATGAGACCGATAATCACAACGTCTGCACGTTGAAGTGCATTCTAGGTTGAATTCTGCAGCCAGGAAATATTGACTCATATCAACGTTGTAACGAGCACCGCTTGAAATGAAATAAGTATTCTTGGGCATAGCCCACAAACTCACCGAAATATCTTTTGCCAAATAACTGGATCCTATCGTATTCTCTTCGTGTTAGCGACTTCTTGCCTAAGATCATCTTCACAAAAGATGGTTCGAAGTAGTCCGCGTAGCATTCCATGAAAATCCGCTTTATCCAAACATCGATTGGAGAAGCTTCCAGCTTGTCAAAGGAAAAGAGTAAGATACAATCTGCAACTTTGGGTCCAATGCCTGCCAGCTTCATTAACTCGACCCTTACCCTTTCATAGCTGAGTTTTCTTAGGGCTTGCAGGTCCAACTCTCCAGTTGCGATCCTGCGGGATGCTTCTCGAACCCGTTCTGCCCGAAATCCAAGTTTACATTCTCTCAGGTCCCTAATGCTGGCGCTAGCAAGGTCGATGGGTTTCGGAAACGTGTAGAACTCCAGTCCGTCAAATTGTAGTTTTTCTCCGAATCTTCTAGATATATTCTGAATCATGTCTTTGATAGCTGGAATGTTCTTATTTGTAGCGCAGATGTATGAAATCAGACATTCCCATGGCTCTTGCCTCAGGATGCGGAGACCGTTAAACTCTTCAACCGCGGCTTTGATGTATTCATCTTTATTGATCAGAGAATAAATTCTCGGCAGATCATCATCGAAGCGGAAGTAGCTCTCCCAAAATCCAGGGTCCAATTCTTCTGGGTGCGTTTGAAAGTCCAAAGTAGATCCGTTCTGTTTAGCCCTCACTGCTTTTTGGCGAACAACGCCATACCACCAATTATCAATTTTCTTCCATCGAAAGACCTGTCCACACTGCAGAGTTAAATCCAAATTGAAAGGAATCTGTGACAAGTTTAGATGGATTTTCACAGGTACGCACTTTTCCTAACAGACCGCGTCTAATTCGAGTTCTCTCGAGTTTTCCTCGCTTGGCCCGCGTGCACGCTTCGAAATATATCCTGATGGAGTTATTTAAGGAAAGACTTGTTCTAGATCCATGAAAAGTTCAGTAGGAAAGGATTACTTCTTTTTTCTTGGCCAATTGTGGAAGCTGGACCGTGCCCTGGGTGAATCTTCATTCGCTCAGGCAGCGTAATTAGCTTTTTGAGAGAGTTTTTGATTTCCTCCAGAGAACCTCCGGGCAAGTCGTATCTGCCGATGGATCCCGCAAACAAAGTGTCTCCAGTAAGGATTGCATCCTTCCCCACCAAGGATATGCTGCCTCTGCTGTGACCAGGCGTGTGAAGAACCTGAAGAACAGTTTCTCCCGCTTGTACGCTATCTCCATCATTGAGCGTTTGGTCAGCGAAAGGCTCACTCAGCATGGGTGCGTCGTACTCATGGATCAAAATGGACGCCTCAGTTCTTTCTTTAAAAAACTTGTTGCCTCCGGTGTGATCCGGATGGCCATGCGTGAGAACAATGTATTCAATGTCGAAACCATTGGATTCGATGTCTCTCATGATTTTGTTCGCTTCAGTTTCTCTGTTGGTTCCTGGATCTATAAGGATCGCTTTTCCCGCTTCAACTTCTCCGACAACATAGCAATTCGTGAGTAGCATGCCTACAGGATACGTTTTGACAAACACATGCATCACCTTCCAGCTTTTGTCAACGGCGTGAATGCCACAACAACCAAGCTGCTCAAATATTCCTTTTGGAGGAAAGATGCAGCGTCGAACCTAGTTTTGCTAACCTTTGATCACGGCAATAGGAGCCAGTTTTGCAACGCGGGTTGCGATACCAACTTGGTCGCTGACCTCAACCACCTTATCTACATTCTTATAGGCTGGATCTGCCTCTTCGGCCAAGACAACGAAGCTGGCCGCTCTGATGATAATTCCTCGCTGCTCCAAGGCCTTTTGAACATCTTTTCCCCAGAATCTACGCTTGGCAGCAGAACGGCTCATCATTCTACCCGCTCCGTGTGCTGTGGAGCCGAAAGAGACATCCATCGCCTTGTTTGTGCCCGTGAGCAGCCAAGAGCTGGTGCCCATACTTCCTGGGATAATTACGGGTTGTCCACTAGTTCGATAGTCAGGTGGCACTTCAGCGTTGTCAGGACCAAATGCTCTAGTTGCTCCTTTTCTGTGAACCCACACTTTCCTTCTTTTCTTGTCAACACTGTGATTCTCAACCTTTGCGATGTTGTGGGCTACGTCGTAGATCAAGTTAAGACCGAACGATTCTGCGGGTTCTTTGAACACTGCGGCGAAGCTTTGGCGCACCCAATGGGTTATGGCTTGGCGGTTGACGAAGGCGTAATTAACAGCACAGGCCATAGCTCGGTAATAGTCTTGGGCTTCAGGGCTCGGCCCAGGTGCGCAGGCAAGCTCGCGGTCAGGCAAAGCAAGCTTGTATTTGTGGACGGCTCTCTCCATGACACGTAGATAGTCGGAGCATATTTGGTGACCAAAGCCTCGTGAGCCGCAATGAATCATAACTGTAACTTGTCCCGGTTCTTCAACACCAAATATCTTGGCTGTCTCAGTGTCATAGATTTTGTCAACTTGTTGAATTTCGAGGAAGTGGTTTCCAGAACCCAGAGTGCCAACTTGAGGCAGACCTCTGTTCTTGGCTCTGGTTGAGACCTTGTTTGGGTCGGCCGCCTTCATGGAGCCTTTTTCCTCGCAATGTTCTGCATCTTCTGACCAGCCATAGCCTTGGTCTATTAGCCATTGCACGCCTTCCACTAGAAGTCGGTCAAGTTCGTGTGTGGTTACTCGAAAATCTCTGCGTCGACTGCCGAGGCCGCAGGGAACACTGTTGAAGATTGTGTTTGCGAGTTCTCTAAGTTTTGGTCTGATGTCTTTTTCGGTTAGACGTGTTGTTAGGAGGCGGACGCCGCAGTTGATGTCGTAACCGACTCCTCCTGGGCTGACCACGCCTTCTTCGTAGTCGGTAGCTGCTACACCGCCGATTGGAAAGCCATAGCCTTCATGTCCGTCAGGCAGTGTAATTGCGTATTTGTAGATACCAGGCAAATGCGTTACGTTAACGCACTGATGAAGGGTATGGTCTGTCCGCATCTTTTCAAGTAATGCTTCGTCGGCAAAAACTCGTCCAGGCACTCTCATGCTGGATTTGTAGTTTTGCGGAATTCTCCAAGTATAATTGTCAATTCTTTCAAGCGGAACCTCAGACAATGATTTGCCCATAATGGATCATCCTGAAACTAAGAGAGAGCAAGATTGATATAAACAATTTTGGTGTTTATGCCAAAAATCGCTCTGAGAAGACGTTATGTGCCTTTCCTAGAATACTGAATGAACCCTTGAATGCTTTGTAGAACGACGCTTTGTCTTAACATAGTGTGGGTCTTGATGAATTCTTCTGCTTTCTTCATCGAGGGGTCCAGTTCTACGATCTTTGCGTAGGTTGTTTCCAAGTCGTCACCTTTTTCAGTTGACTCTGCGACTACACGTGCCCACAGTGCTAGCTGTCTACTATATGCGTGCAGTCGGCTGACCGCATTTCTTGCAGGGCCGAAATGTGTGTAACAAAGCATTTCAGGGTTTAGCTGCGTCAGCTTTTCGAGCGAGCTTTGTTTCGTTTCTAAATGAAGCGGGGGCGGGGTCGTTGGTATAACCGCGTCTAGTTTTGGAAGAAAGATTCCTCCAGCATCTCCGAGAAAAAGTGTTCTGCTCGTTTTTTCGTAGAAGCTTTGGTGATGAGACGCATGACCTAGCGTTTCGATGACTTGGAGTTTTACGTGCTCACCCAGATCCAACTGCATTCTATCTTCTGGGATGATAATGCGATTTTCGGAAACAGGCAGAATTGGGCCGTATAAATCCACTATTTCACCGAGGACCCGTTTGGAATTCACCCACAGTTTCGCTGGGTCAACCATGTGGCGGGCTCCTCGGTTTTGAACTACTAGTTTTGCATTTGGCAGATTATGCAGGAGTGCCCCAGCCCCACCTGCATGATCCATGTGAATGTGAGAGACCATTACATAGTCAACGGCTTCAGTTTGTATGTCTAATTCCTTAAGACCGGCCAGTAGATTTGGAATAGAAGAGGTTGGGCCGGTTTCTATAATTGCTACATTGTCTTCTTTCAAAACGTATGAGCCATTGAAGCTGTCATAGCCCGCTGTTTTTAGGTCAATCAGATGGATATAATCATTCAGCTTTGAAGCATACATCGTCCCCACCTTGGAAAATAGTTAATGAGTCAGGTTAAGGTTAAACCTTTTGTAAATCGCATTTTATGGTTTCTACACCAACAAGTTTTACTGCCACTTCCTACTAAACTTGCTGCGCGCTGATTGACATGCTGATAAGGGTCATTCGGAGGCCTGCAATAGAAGAGGTGAAGAACAAGATAAAAAAATATGAAAAAGAACTCAGCACGACGTTCGATGAATTTGAAGAACTCTTTGTGAGTGGAAAACTAAACCGACGCGATATAGATGCATACTTTGAATGGGCCAGTCTGGTCCACGCTTATCGAGGCTATGTAGAAAGCGGTGAACTCGACTACGTTATTGAAGAACTACGCGATTTCTCTCCAGAAGAAATAGCTCTTCTCACGCCTAAACGAATCGAACTGCTTTACAGCGTGGCCTCGGTTCAAACAGAATCCATAAACAGGTTGGCCCAAAAAACCAAGCGAAACGTGAAAAACGTATATCAAGACCTGAAAGTCTTGCAGGCTTTGGGGTTTGTCGG
>JABAHS010076431.1_pt2 | contig 15275 bp, 6 predicted proteins | sample 7062111 | NCBI WGS metagenome assembly JABAHS01 (sample SAMN14534600, study PRJNA622989) | marine sediment metagenome | biome: marine biome [ENVO:00000428]; feature: marine pelagic biome [ENVO:01000023]; material: deep marine sediment [ENVO:00002113]; isolation source: pool of 4 deep marine... | reverse complement strand
AGCTGCTCAGTGTCTGGCTGGGATCCGAATACACAGAGTTGGGATCCGAACACACATAATATCGGCATAGACCCGAACTTTATTGCCGGGTACTATCTAAGTCATATTGCTGCCGCCCAGTTGCTCGACAGCCCATGCATCGATGCCGGAAGTGCCGATGCCAATGATCCTAATATCGACCTGCATACGTATACCACCAGAACCGATGGTGTCAATGATGTCAATGTTGTAGATATGGGTTATCACTATAGTGATGGGCTCCCTCAATACGTATTGACCGTTACCGTCGTCGATGCTAACGGTGATCCTTGTGATCCGAATTTTGCTCCCGGCTATGTTGATCCAAATATGGCCATAGTTTATGAGGGCTACACAGATAATGTAGTAGAACTCACTGCATTCCCTGATACGGGGTATATGGTGAAGCAGTGGACCGGCACTGATGACGATGCAACTACAAGCCGCTACAATACGGTCACAATGACCTCAGACAGGCATGTAACTATTGAATTCGAGCCGGCTCCTCTGTCCAATTTGTACTTGCGCGTAATTTATGATGGCTATTGGCCGAATGGTACGCTCGAACCGAACACTCCATGGGTTAGTTACGATCCGAATTTCGGCGCTTACCAGTATTACGACGGTACAGAGGTAGTCCTCATTGCAACACCCGACCCGAACTACGAAGTCAGATATTGGTTCGGAACAGATGATGATTCATCTAAAGAACCTAATAATATCGTAACCATGGACAGTAATGACAAACTTGTCACAGTCGAATTCGGTTTAATTGGTCACAATATAATCAACCTCTATGATGAGAGCATGGTTCTTGATCCTGGCAGCCCATTCCCCACGTTCCAAGCTGCCATTGATGCAGCCCAGAGTGGCTACACTGTAGAAGCATCCAAGGGTGTCTATAGCGGTCCCGGTAACTATGATATTACTTTTGATCCAAACCAAGTCGCACAGTTAACCGTCCGCAGTACCGATCCGACCGATCCCGATGTCGTAATGAACACCATTATTGACTGTGGTGGATTGGGCAGGGCCTTCATATTTGATAGTGGTGAAGATCCGAACTATGTCATATCCGGTCTTACCATTATGAACGGTGTCGCAGACAACGGTGGTGCCATACTAATCGACAGTTCTTCACCATCAATAAGAAATTGCATAATAGTCGATCATACCGCTGTCGGCGATGGTGGTGCAATCTATATAACAAACGGTTCGCCTATAATCGTCAATACGGAAATCAGCAGAAACAGTGCTGGTGGTTTCGGTGCCGGGATTTATGCTCAAGCCGGCTCCGTTCCCGAAATTATCAACTGCTTAATTAGTTTCAATGCGTCGGGTGATATTGGCGGCGCTATGTACCTGTACGAGTCAGACGCCATCATCAGGCTCTGTACGATTGCGTACAATACCGGTTTGGACTATGGTGACCTTTCTCCCTATCCCAATCCAAAGGGCGGTATTGCCTGTCGTGATTCCGATCCCGACATTTCTAACTGTATCATAGGGCGCAACGGCAATGATTATTGGTGGTATGGAACCGTCTTGTACGGTACATGGGGTGATGCATTTAGTGCCGGTGACGACCTTTATAATTGTGATGCGACATGGTCGAATATAGAGGAAGGTGGCGGCACCGACAGCATAAGCGCAGATCCGCTATGGATAACCGGTGGCCTTGGCCCGTTCTACCTTAGCCAGACACGGGCTGGTCAGCCACAGACAAGCCCCAGTATGGATGCCGGCGAGCAATATATTCTGGGAACTCTCCAGACTACGTACAATTTGGGCAACATAACAACAAGTATATTGAATCATACGGATAGTGGATGGGCCGACCAGGGTTATCACTATCCGTTCTTTACTGGTCCGCCTATTGAGTACAGCCTGGTGATGTATGTTATTGGTAATGGCCGCCTCGAATATACTTATTATGATGATAGCAGTCGATTCTTATTTGACTTTAACGATGTCAACACTGTTATTGACCCGAACGAATCACCCGTAGTTATTAACGTAACGCCGGGCTCAACAGTACAGCTAAGGGCGATACCGGATCCCAATTATCGTGTCCTCAGATGGTCCGGCACTAATGATGATTCAACCTTCGGCCTGTACAACAGTGTTACCATGTACGGCAATAGATACGTTATTGTTGAGTTTGAGCGGGCTGTCAGACGGATTTTGGACGTGTCTACGGATGGTCAATATACCTATCTGGGTATTCAGGATGCCATAGACGATGCAAGAGACGGCGATATGGTTGTCCTTCACAGCGGCACATACGCCGGTACTGGATTTGAGGTCATAGGCAAAAACATCACGATTACAGGCACCAATCCTGATGACCCCGCTGTCGTTGCGTCTACGGTTATAGACTGCACAAATGAGCTCAACGGCGGTATCCACCTTCTTGGCGCCCCTGGAGGCCAATGCGTGCTCAGTGGAATCACGATAATGAACTCGGTTACCACAGAAATAAGCGCTCCGGGGCCGCAAGGTGCCGGTGCCCGTGGTATCGATGGTGGCGATAACATGCCTTATGCTTATGCAAGTATGTCCGGTGGTATTTATACCGGTAGCGGATATGTTTACAGCAATGCCGCTCTAACTGTTATCGGAAATCACATAATCACCAATTGTATTATCAGAGACTGCTCGGTCACCGGAGGCAATGCCAGTGGTGGTAACGGTGGTGATGACGACCAAAATGGTGGTAACGGTGGTAATGGTGGCTTTGCCGGAGCTGCCGGCATCTATATCGGCGACATCTTCGATTACTATTATGACTACAATCTTGTCTACCATCCCAATTATCCCAACGACGCCAATTGGGCAATGTATGATTATCAGGAAGTCGTGCTTAACTGGGGAGGTAGTCCCCGCTTTGAAAACTGCATAATTGACAACTGTGTGGCAAGTGCAGGTAACGGTGCAAATGGTGGAAACGGCGGCGCCCGAGCTGATGGAGGCTCTGGAGGCTCACCAGGCCGGGCTCTCGGAGCCGGAATTTACTGTGATGTGGGAACGAGCCCGACATTCATCAATTGTTCGGTCACGAACTGCCGCGCCTTCGGTGGCAATGGCGGCAATGGTGGTAATGGCGGTAATTTCGGAATCGGTGGCTATGGAGGATTGTGCTATGCTGATCCCTGCCAGCCTGATCCTGAAATCTTCAGTGCACATGGCGCGGGTGTCTATTGCGGAATTGGATGTAAGCCTACGTTCATTGATTGTACGATAAGCGATAATATTACTGATGGCAGTGTAAGCGGAGTTGGTGGATTTAGCCAGCCAGGCAATATTCAACAACAGCCGCGAAGAAATTACAATATACCAAGCTACGGAGCCGGCCTCTATTGTGACAGCGGCTGCAAGTCAACATTTACAGGCTGCAGTTTCCAGGATAACCTCACGACATATTATGGTGATTTGTACACCGGTTACGGCGGTGGTGTTTGCCTTGATGGCGGTAAAGACTATGATTATTACTACGGTTACGGTTTCAACTATTATATTGGCCCGTATTCAAGCTACTACTATTCAAGCTACATGTTTGACAGTAACTATGTCAGTGCTGTCTCAGCTACACTTACTGATTGTCAATTCAGTGGCAATTCCGCTTCTGTGGGCGGTGGTATCTATGCCGTCGTCTCAGACGTCAATATTGTGGATTGCAATTTCGCCGACAATACATCCTTTATTGGTGGTGGCTTGTGCTTCAACGAGAGTCTGACGACTATTTCAGATTCCGTTATACAACGCAATATTGTCAATGTGGATGCTGATCCCAACAGTACATTTGATCCTAACGATCCTAATTCCATCGGAGTTGAATTTGGTGCTGGTGGTGGTATGTACAGTTTGGCAACCGATACACTGATTCGAAACACCAGGATTGCCGATAATTATTCCAGTGGTTCCGGTGGAGGTCTCTATCTGGCTGTTGATCCGAACCTTGAATCCTCCGAGGACCAGGTCCTAAAGAACTGTTTGATAATCGACAACATCGCAGCCAGAGACGGCGGCGGAATTTCGGTTAACTGGCAGGCCAAGCTGAGTATCTACAATTGTACAATAGCTGACAACAATGTCGGTGATCCTAACGGTTATGGTGGAGGTTTGTATAGCTCCTATGAGGGCAGTATCGACATTATAGACTCTATTGTCTGGGGCAACAGTGGTGATGTTGGCATTAAGGGCTCCCAGATCGCGGTAATGAATGGTGGTCTGCCCTATATACTGCCCTCTTCTATTACTATTTCCTACACTGATGTTCAGGGCTGGCAGGATGTCAACGATCCCGGCAGGCTCGATGCTAACGCCGTCTTTATCGATCCGGATATTGACGCAAACAATTTCATACACTGGGATTTCAACACTGTTATCGATGAAAATCCATTGTTTGTCAGTGGTTACTATTTGAGCCATATTGCTGCCGGTCAATCACTTGACAGTCCCTGCATCGATTCCGGAAGCGCTCTTGCATCAGACGTTACTCTAAACGACATCAATGAGCCGAACATAAGCCTGGCCCAGTACACGACACGAGTGGACGGTGTCAACGATGTAAGTGTTGTAGATATGGGATACCATTATCCAATCGAGCTATACCGGTTGACGGCCTATGTAGTGGGTGGTAACGGAAGCATTGATTTCGATCCGGATGGACTCTGGGATATCGATCCGAACAGCCGTTGGTATAACAGGAATGCAGAAGTGACTCTGAACGCCTTACCTGACCCGAATTATCGCGTCAATGGATGGTACGATATCAACGATGTATTAATATCTGTCAATAAGAGCATTGAAGTGGTTATGGATTCCCACCAGGTCTACAAAGTTCAGTATGAACTGCCCGGTGTGGTTCTTGTCGCAGGTGGAGGTAACGCCATTCAACTGGCCGTTGATGCTGCAAAGAGTGGTGATAAGCTTATCGTTGCTGCCGACACGTACGACGGCGATATCAACCTGCTGGGTAAAGACATTACACTGGTCAGCGCCAATCCTGACGATCCTAATGTTGTTGCGATGACAATTATCGATGGCCAGCTAAGCGGTCGCGGCTTTATCTTCAACAGCAACGAGGGTCCAAACACTGTCATATCCGGCTTCACAATAGTAAATGGCAGCGTTGCCGGCCAGGGTGGCGGCGCTATATACGTTGATGTTAACAGCAGTCCGACAATTAAGAATGTTAATATATACAACAGCAGCGTTACAGGTGCCGACGGCGGGGCAGTTTATGTCGATGCCAACAGCAGTCCCAGATTCATAAACTGCATAATCTCCGGTTGTACTGCCGATAACGGAGGTGCGGTCCATTGTGATGCAAACAGCGCGCCGATCTTCTATCACTGCACATTTATCAGCAACTCGGCTGTACAGGTCGGCGGGGCCATGCTCTGTGATCCCAATGTCTCGATAACTATTACCGACTGCAACTTCCTCGACAATACTGCAAACTATGGTGGTGCTTTGTATTGTGCACAGAACTCATCAGGAATGCTGATTGACACCATATTTGAAAGAAACGATGCGAATCAAGATGGCGGTGCGATATATCTTGCAGAGGCAAACGACCTCTCAATTGTCGATTGCAACATCTCTTACAATACTTCGCAGTACGGTGCGGGCTTATATTCACTCGATTCTCTGAACCTGACAATCAGCGGCTCCGCCTTCAACTTTAACCAGGCACCGCTTGTTTTCGTTGACCCGAACGACCCGAATACCCTCTCGATTGGCCAGGGTGGTGCAATGTACTGCTTCGCAACAGAGGCCATGATTAAAGACTGTGTCTTAAATCACAATAGCGCCAATACTTCCGGCGGTGGAATGTATCTGGCCGGAGAATCCGATTACATTGAGGTTATAAACTGCCTGATCATCAATAACCTGGCAGGAAGAGATGGCGGCGGAGTTTCGGTCAACTGGTATGCAGAGCCCAACTTCGCTAACTGCTCATTCGTCAGCAACGCCGCTCCCGGCACTTTCGGAATACCCGGCTACAGCGGCTTCGGCGGCGGTCTCTACTGCTCATACCACAGCGACGTAGAGGTCATCGACAGCATCCTCTGGAATAACTTTGCCCTCGACGGTTACGAAATCGCCGTCGGCACCGGCTTCGAGTTCGACCCGAGACCTTCGGAACTTATGATATCCTACAGCGACATCAAGCAAACGGCATTGGCTGTAATGGTTGACCCCGGCTGTACACTTTGGGATCCCGCCGATCCCACCAAACAAACGCCGTTGGATACGAGTGATCCGAATGTTATATGGGATCCCGGTACCAACAATATCGATGACGACCCGCTCTTCGTAACCGGCCCGCTTGGTGACTACTATCTCAGTCATATCGGCGCAGGACAGACCGAAGACAGCCCGTGTATAGATGCCGGAAGTGTCCTTGCAGTCGATCTTGATATGATAAATTACACCACCCGTACAGATGAATTACCCGATACGAGAATGGTTGATATGGGCTACCACTTCTTGCTTCAGAAAGAAGCATGCAGGTTCTGTGACCTGGTTCGTGACGGCATCATCAACTTTATGGACTATGCGATATTTGCGGAAAACTGGCTTGAGGAAGGCTGTTTCGACCACATTGGCCCCTGCGAAGGTGCTGACTTTACACTTGACACCTATGTTGACTTTAGTGACCTGGCCTTCTTCGTTGACTGCTGGCTCGTACAGGATGTCTGTGCTCCGATGCCTAATCCGAGCGAGTGGCGGATTGTGCCTCATCTGACGTCTACGACATATCCGTTCTCGATTAGTATGACCGTAAAGACTTCCTATGACGCTTGGAGCTGGCCCGTCCAGTACTACTTCCAGAACGTCTACGGTGACGGACACGACAGCGGCTGGCAGGACGAAACGACGTATGAAGACACCGGCCTCGACATCGATATTTACGGCTACAGGGTAAAGGCCAGAGATGAATTAGGCAACGAAACCGAATGGTCGGTCGTTGCCTATACCGGCACGGGAGACACGACGCCGCCCGCACCGGTTCCGGCTATAATAAGCATACAGCCGATTTCACCGAATTCAATTTCAATGACGTCCAAAATCGTCTATGATGAAAGCGGCGTAGAGTATTACTTCGAGGCCCAAACGGAAGGCGGACATGACAGCGGATGGCAGGACGAGCCAAATTATATAGATGTCAACCTCATTCCCGACACTCAGTACTGTTACAGAGTCAAGGCAAGAGACAAGTCAATCAATCAAAACGAAACCATCTGGTCACAGTCGGTTTGCTCGACCACTCTGCCGCCGCCGGATACACTGCCTCCAGAGCCCAATGTTATGGAATGGGACCCGGTTGTGGATGCGAATGGCTATGACGGCCGACCCCTGGAAGTCTTTCTTGATCCGTTTGGCTCGTTCGATTACGGGGCCACAATGCGAGCGATAGATGCTGATGATCAGGCACCAGCCGGTGTCACTCCGGCAGAGGTGGAGTATTACTTCCAATGCCAGGATGACAGCGCATTCGATAGCGGCTGGAGAACCGTGGCTGCTTACCCCAATGAGGATGACCGCCGGACATATACAGTAAAATTAGGTCCCAGCGGACTTGCCTACAGATTCAGAGTCAGGGCACGTGATGCCTCCGACAACAAGAATATGACCGACTGGTCCGATTGGTACCCGGCAGTGTACCGGGATCCCCCATAGCAGGTAAACAGGCCATTAGATATACAAAAAGATACTTGACCTGATGAAAAACAAAGGGCCGGGTTTGGAAATTGATTCCAAACCCGGCCCTTTTTAGTCTCTGTTAGGTGAGTTGGTTAACCGCATTTTTCCTTTAGCGTTTGATAGCCGTAGTGTGCGAGCAGGTGGTCGAGTATCACCATCGAAGTGTAGTTCTCGGCAACCGGCCATATACGGGCCACAATCGTTGGGTCACGCCGCGTGATAGCTGCAAGCTCTTTATTTTCGAGGGTGTACTTGTCAATTGTCTTCTGTGGCTTATCAATCGTCGGTGTCGGTTTGACGGCAAGTCTTACAACAATTGGCTGACCCGTAGAAAGGCCGCCGGTAATTCCGCCAGCGTTATTTGACTCGAAAATCACTTTTCCATCTTCAGAGCGCATCTGATCATTACTCTCGACGCCGGTCATGTCTTTTACGGCGAATCCGGCTCCGACCTCTACGCCTTTAACCGCGCCGATGCCAAGCATTCTGCCCAATTCAGCGTCCAGTTTATAGAAGACCGGCTCGCCGAGCCCGGCTGGAATACCTGTTACGACTACTTCAACTACGCCGCCCGACGAATCACCTGTTTTGCTGATTTCATTGCAGGCCTTGACCATCGCGTTGGCTGCGTCGATGTCCGGGCAGTTAAGAACGGGATGTACGTTATATTTTTCCTGGACCGCTCTCGGCTCGATTTTAAGTGCCTTGTCGCGTATAGCATCTATCTCCTGCTCAACCTCTGCCAGTATCTTCATCTTCTCCAGGAAACGCATTTCCGGTGTAATACGGTTCTTGACATAAATTTCCTGATAAAACGGATCAAGGTCCCGCCGCATTTGTTTGTAGTCTTCGGTATATTTTAAAGCCTCATCTTGGGTAACATCCGGGCAGCGAACGCCTGCGGCTTCTTTGACATAGGAGAATACGTCGATGCCGCATGTTTTTAGTACTTTTTTAGCTACATATCCGGCGCCGACGATGGTGCAGGTGTATCTTCCGCTGAAAATGCCCGCCCCGATCGCGTCATCATCGGGACCGTATTTCATAAAAGAGGCATAAGAAGCATGACCCGGGCGGGGCGTACGGTTCGTGTCCTGGTATTGCTTGATGTGGATGAAGTGGCGGTCAAGGTTGGGAATCAGAATCGTCAGGGGGGTGCCGTTGGTGTGGTTTTTGTTACCGGCGCCTTCAATTGTATCTGCCGAATTTAAGCCGCTGTAGATAATCGGCAGGTCCGGCTCTTTACGCGGACTGGACAATTCATCCGCGCCGGGTTTTCTAAGAAGTAAATCCCCGTAAATTTCCTGTTCCGAAAGCAGCATACCCGGCGGATGACCCTGTAGCACGGCTGTTAAGCCATCCTGGTACGAGCCCCCGGCCACAGTTACCTGAAAAAAACGTCCAATATGACAACCTATCATTTTTGATACTCCTCGAAATTGTGTTTTCTAATTAGTTCATTTCCATATTTGCACCGATACTTTTCATTAATTCGGCATAATCAGGAAAAGTAACATTTACTGCCTCGGCAGTGTCTATTATGCATTGACCATCTAAATTTAAGCCGGCCAACGACAGGCCCATCACGATTCGGTGATCGCTTCTGCCGTGCAGTTCAGCCGGTTTGGGTCTGCAACCTTCTATTATAAGGCCATCGGGCAGTTCTTCAACATCTACCGCAATTTTTTTCAGTTCTTCTGCCATGCACTTGATTCGGTCTGTCTCTTTACCCCGTGCCTGGGCGACGTTTACAAGGCGGGTTTGGCCCTCAGCGAACGCGGCGGTAACAGCCATGGCAGGCAGGGCGTCGGGTGTTTGATTCATATCTATCTCGATACCTTTAAGTGGGGCGGCCTGAATTGTTACTGAATTGGCTTCTATGCTGATATTGGCGCCCATCTCCTTTAGATAGTCGACCACGGCTTTGTCCGGCTGACTATCAGAGAAATCCAGTCCGAGTAATGTTACGTCATCTGCCAACATTGCGGCCGCGCAAAGGAAGAAAGTGGCGCTGGAAAAATCGGCGGCAACTTTGACATCAAAAGCCTTGTAGCTTTGACTGCCCTTGATCTTGAAGTGACGTAGCTGCTCATTTTCGTATTCGATACCCTGTCTATCGAGCCAATCGAGCGTCATTTGCACGTAACCCGGTTCATTGAGTAGAGTAACGTCTATCTCGGTATCTTCGGCCGCTAAAGGTGCACACAACAGCAGGCTGGAAAGGTATTGACTGGTATGGCAGGCAAGAGTAGTCTTTCCGCCTGTCAGTTTTCCTGTTACCTCAACGGGTGCTTTGTTGTTATTTTTTATGGAGGTGCATTTTGCCCCCAGGTTACCGAGGGCTTCCATTAATGGCCCGATAGGGCGGCTCTGAATTTGTTCATCGCCGGTGAAACTTACAACCTGGCCGGCTTCAGACAAAGCAGCCGAACCCATCGCAATACGCAGCGTCGTCCCCGAATTGCCCACATCAATGGGTTCTGCCGGAACTGCGATTTCGCCACCTGTGCCGATTACCTTCCAGAGTTTTGGGTCGGATGTATCGATTTTAGCGCCTAATGCCTGGTAGCAGGACACCACTGCTTCTGTATCGCCTGACACCAGCGGCTCACGTATGGTGCTTTCACCCTCGGCCAACGAAGCGATTGCAATCGCACGAATAGTGTGCGATTTGGATGCCGGCATAGTTACTGTCCCTTTTAATCGAGATTTTCTGGCAATCAGCTTCATAGCTACTTTCACATTACGTATTGTGGATTGCATTTTTACCAGAAATGATGAGGAATTGAAAGAAGTTTTTGGCTTTGCTTGGGCTGTTACTACCAGCAGTCCACATTAGGAGTGCCCGGAGTGGCTTCGTCCCCATTGGGTATCTCAGGACTGGTGGCGGGGCTGTTGCACCAGTTGTTAGGGTCGTTGTTGTCTAAAAGGAATGAATTAGGATCAAGGTTTAAAGAGCCGGATGTGGCTCGGGGCCAGCCGTTGTTCTCATCGTACCGGACTTCATCTATTACAAGACCATCAAAGTCCAGAATCAGTTCATCAGCGGTGTTCTCCAGAGCCAAATGGCCGTACTCATAGTCGCACATAACTCCACCGTTGAAGTTCGCTGAGAGTGTATGGCAAAACACTGTGAATCCTCCAGGTTCGACGATAACATCGTCGTTGACGACGGCGATATCCTGCGTACTGCTCGGCTGGTCTCTGAGAAGCCATGTTCGCATGTTGATGGGAATCTCGGTTGAATTGAACACTTCGAACCATTCGAATCTTTCATCAGGCACTTCGGATGAATCATATAATATTTCAGTGATAATGATGTCTCCAGGTAAAATCAGGCCTTCGTCGGCCTTGCCGTTAGGATCGCAGTTATTGTCTTTTCCATCTCGAATCTCAGGGGCGCCTGGATAGACGTTGGGATCTCGGTCATCGCAGTCAACATCAGATGGATAGCCGTCGTAATCGAAATCGTACATGTGGTCGAGATCGGCCCCGCCGCAGAAGTTGTTGGAGGCATTGCACTCTGTCTCAAGCCAGTATTCCACGAATATCGCAAGATCCCGGAAATCGACTATCGGCATAGTCCCATAGGCACTTTCAGTGCCGGAGTCTTTAATCCTTCCTGACTTTAATACATTTTGACCGGCATTTGTGGCTAAGGTTGGTGTAATCATTAGTAGCAACATAATCGAACACATGTTAAATTTTTCGATCAACACATCAATACTTATCTTTTTCATCGTAAAATCCCCAAATAGCAAGCCATGATAAATCTGTATAGATATTTTCCTTTTGTATCGGTACACCTACGCCTGAGCAGAACTGTTGGTTAGTATAGACTGTTATTGCTGCTATATCAAGCATATTATGGGACATATTGTGTTTTTCAGACTGATTTTGTTGTGGCTGTTACTATGTGAAAATGTGTCAATAAATGCCGGATTAGACAATTTAAGGCTAATTTGTGTACCAGGTGGCTTTGCGGTTTAAATTGTTCAAAAAGATATGTACGTCATTGGCGTCGAGAACGCCGTTGCTATCGATATCACCGTATATATAACTTTCCGGTGAAGTGATGCTATTGATCCAGATGTCGCGAATAAAAGTAAAGTCTGAATCGTCTACTATACCGTCTGTATTCAGGTCATACCAAAAGATGCTGTTGTTTTTGGGGGCGTTGTTGACGTTCCATGCCAGGCCGTAGCGCTGCGTCTTGGTTGTTTGATTTTCCGTGCTGAGATTGCTGTATGACAGCACAATTTCATAGTTTGTATAGTTGGCGTCAACCCGACAGTAAATATGTTCTACATTATCGATCTCACTATCGCTGTAATCAATCAGATAGTCGTTACCGCTGTCTTCCGGGTCAACCGCCCAGAGTTCAAGCCTTAGATTGCTGTCTTTCTCGGGCATGGGCTCAAAAGGATAAGCATTGTTGTAATGTTTGTTCCAGGTAGCCGTGATATTAATGAATTGCTCTGTGGAATCTGTTAACGTAATTCTGTAGATATTTTGCAGGGTTGAGTTTTCATCCAGTTGATTCAAGTCCCAGCCAGTTCTTGAGGCAGTGCCGGGTTTGTTTCGCCCGGCAACGAGATGCTTATAGGCACCAACGGCGTTTAACATCCCTGCACCTTGAATGTAGTCCAGAGGCACTTCGTTGTCATCATCTTTTTCCAGCCTCCCTTTGTGCCAGTAAGGTAGTTTGGTTGCCGAATTCATCAAGATAGCTTTCATTACGCAGTTTCCGCCTTTTGGTGAAATAGCTGCGCTCAAAGCCGGGTTCTGTTTGGCTTTCTGAACGAGCAGGCCGATTGTTCCGGCAACTATTGGTGTGGAAAAGCTCGACCAATCACCGGTTGGCTCATAGTCGTTGGGTTCGTTTACATTAGCGGCCAGACAATTGCCCGGAGCGACGATGTCCGGCTTGCATCGCCGGTCGATGGTTGGGCCAAGACTCGAATGATCCGGGTAGGCCAACGAGAAATGTGATAGACTAGTTGAAAGGTCTCCGCTGTTCGCCGAATCAATGACTCCCACACCAATGACGTTTGCTGCTCCAGCAGGATAAAGCGGCGGATCATTGGCATTTAATCCGTTGCCTATACCGGCTACAACGATAAGACCATGGTGTTCTACCAATGATTCAATACCCCTTGTCCACCAATATTCAAAGGGGCTGCCGATACTGACAGATACAATGTCCGCGGACGGGGGTAGGTGATGGAATACATTATTGATTAAAAAATGCCAGAATTCATAGATATCGGCTTGGGCCTGTGGTACAGCACCTTGATAGTAGAATTTTCCTAATTCTGGATGAGATGCGTCAGGATCGTAGCCGAACAGTATAGAACAAATGGCTGTTGAGTGGGGTGAAATTGCCGGCAGTGGTTTATCCTGGTTGTGAAATCCCCATTTCATGCCTTTGAAACAGTTATGCCCAATGCTTGGGCGATAATCGTTTTGTGGTTCATCGTCGATATAAGTTATGCTTCGGCTGATAACAGCTAATGTTACGCCTCTGCCGGTCAAATTCGGGTCTATATCTCTTAAAGCATAAATTCCAGTACGGTGTAGTGCTTGCGGTTGCAGTTTTGTTTCTTCTTTGGCTACGTCTGCACGTACAGGGGCCGTTATTGATGCCACGCTCGTCAACAGGCCCAAAAAGAACAATATTTTAGGACTTTGCATCATATCCCCCACTCTGGAGGTAACGAAAATACAAAAACACGCAAGATCGTTCCTCCGACTGTCGACCTCCTTAACCTGAAAAATCTTGCTCTTAAATCCTTGACCATATGATACCATAAACCCGTTTGATTTTCAAGTATATAGTAGGAGTAATTTATGTAATTTTAGCGTTTTTTAGTATTGAAATGGCGGTTTTTGAAAACTTCGTTGAGAAACCTTGCTTAAATTGGATTAAATTGCTATACTCAAGCCGATTTTTCTGTTCAGCTTTGCAAAAGGTTTGCTGTTAATATGAAAGTTATTCTGAAATCCGAACAAATTGAGCAGATTCTCAAGGATCTCGCAGCCCGTATTATTTCTGACACACCCAACGAATTGGATATTGTTGCTATCGGCATTCGCAGCAGGGGGGAGATTCTCGCTCAAAGGTTATCGGGCCGATTATCAGAGCAGCTCGGGAAAAAAGTGCCATGTGGGACCTTGGATATAACGCTTTATCGGGACGATTTGAATTCCCCGCAGGGGACCGCCCAGCCAAAGGTTCGTACCACAGAAATCGGCTTTGATATAGATGATAAAATAATCATTTTGGTTGATGATGTTTTATATACCGGCCGCTCTACGCGTGCGGCAATGGATGCCCTTATAGATTTAGGCAGGCCAAAGGCTATAAAGTTAGCCGTGCTGGTGGACAGAATTGGTAGGGAATTCCCCATTCAGGCCGATTATGCCGGGCACAAAACTGATGCCGAACCTGGGAAGTTGGTGCAGGTGTTTCTTTCCGAATCGGACGGAAAAGAAGAGGTTGTTATTGAGTAAATATTATCGCATACACTCGTTTACGCATTGACGCATATACGAGATTATGGCACTAAAAAGAAAAAGCAAACAGTTCAAGTGGCACCGCAAGCATTTACTGGGCTTAAGGGAACTCAGCTCTGAAGAAATTACTTATATTCTTGACACAGCAAAGGGTTTCGAGCAGATAAGCACCCGTTCGGTCAAAAAAGCTCCCCCTTTACGCGGCAAGGTTGTAGTGAATATGTTCTTTGAGGATAGCACGCGAACGCGTAACAGCTTTGCTTTGGCAGCAAACCGTTTAAGCGCTGATATTATAGAATTCACCAAGAAAGCAAGCTCGGTCAGCAAAGGGGAAACGCTCCTGGATACTGCAAGAAATCTGGAAGCAATGGGGATTGATATTGTCGTTATTCGGCACAGTGCCGGCGGAGCACCAAAATTCTTGAGCAGGAATATTAACGCTTGTGTCGTAAACGCAGGCGATGGATTCTGTGAACATCCGACACAGGGTCTGTTGGATGTCTATACCATTCGCAAAATCAAGGGAACTCTTGACGGCTTGAAAATAGCAATTGTCGGTGATATAGCGCACTCGCGTGTTGCCCGCAGTGATATGTGGGCTATGACCAAACTCGGTGCCGAGGTTATATTTGTAGGTCCGCCGACACTTATACCGGGCAGGGCAGGCGAACTTCCGGTCAGCGTAAGCTATTCGCTCGATGAGGTTATTGAAAAAGTTGATGTAATAAATATGCTTCGGATCCAATTCGAACGGCTTGGAGGAAATCCGTTTCCGTCGGTGAGAGAATATTCGCACTATTTCGGGCTTACTGTTGAGCGTATGAAAAAGGCAAAGCCGGATATCCTCGTTATGCATCCCGGGCCGATTAACAGAGGACTGGAGATGGAAAGCGAGGTAGCCGACGGCCGGAACAGTGTTATCCTCGATCAGGTAACAAATGGTTTGGCTGTGAGAATGGCCGTCTTGTTCCTGGTTAATCAGGGAGCGGCAATTACGAATCGATAATTGGTAAATTAACTGTGAG
>JABAHS010099325.1_pt3 | contig 15279 bp, 18 predicted proteins | sample 7062111 | NCBI WGS metagenome assembly JABAHS01 (sample SAMN14534600, study PRJNA622989) | marine sediment metagenome | biome: marine biome [ENVO:00000428]; feature: marine pelagic biome [ENVO:01000023]; material: deep marine sediment [ENVO:00002113]; isolation source: pool of 4 deep marine... | reverse complement strand
TCTGGATTGAGCGGCAATATATTTGCCCCTGTCGTCTCTCACTGAGCTTTCTACATCGAGCCTGCCATAATAAATATCCTCGTCGGGTATTTTAAATTTGGTAGAAAGCCGGCCTTTATCGCCTACATTATCTACCTTTTGAAAAATCTGTTTTGAAAAATACTTTTTGTAACTATCAAACCTAAAACCTGCTGCAAGCGGGTCGTCTGAGGTAAAGACCCTGCTTTTAAGCTTGGCCGTAATTCTTGCCTCGGCATCGGTATATGCTCCGCCCGAATGAAGAAGAGTCTGCGTTGATACCTCGACTTCATCACCCGGATGGAACAGGTCTCCATTCAGGCTGTTCTTAATCTTAAATGCCGACGGGGTGAAATCACTTACCAAAACCTGAAGCGGCTGCCAGGAGTATTTGGTAAAATCAGCGCTGAGCCTGAACTGATACCGGCCCACAGCGCCGATTTTTGGTATTTTATATTCACCGCTGTAGCTTCCGAAATCGGAAAGGGTCAAATCCTTTACTTCATGAACAGCCTTTCCTTTTGGATCAATAATTTTTAGCAGGTATTTGCCCTTTGGCGGCGGCATAAATATCTTGCCGTCCTGATTACGAACATAAAATTTATACTGAATCGTATCACCGGCCCTGTACACTCCCTGTGCGGTTGTACCCCATGTGCGGATATGCCCATATTCCATTTTTGAACTGCGTCCAACCGTGTAGTTTGACACTCTGTATGTATTTACTTCAAAACGGCGTATAAGAGGAATAAGAGCCATGCCCTCCTCACTGTCGACCCTTATAAAAATGCGCTCACAATTATCCTCACTACAATCCCGGTTAAAGGTCATAGGTTTACATTTATCCTTCTTACATCTCCAGTTAAATGTCTCCAAATCGGGATCTATATCTTTTAAGCCCGCAAGGATAGCGATTCCATTTTCGTCTGTAGAAATGCTGCCTGGAATCTTGTTTTCTGAATTAAGTTCACTGAGAATGTCTTTATATACTGAAACCTCCGCCCCGGCTACGGGCTGCCCGGTTTTAAGATCTGTTACCCATACAAGAGTATTGAAATGGCCGGCCTTTACCTGCAGCTGATAGGGGCTTACCTGGGCAAAGAAAAGATGCTCGCGGTAATACTTGCTGACAGCAGGCTCTGTATCCAATCTGCCGTAAACCGCACCCGTTTTGCCGCCCAGCATATCACGCAGCTCAAAAGGCATTGCAAACTGTTTGTCTAAAACCCTGGGAACAGCAAAAGTCTTTTTTTGGCCTTTTTTAACTCCGTCCTTTGTGAGACTGTGGTATTTTATATTCACCCTGTCAAGATTGGTAACATATAACGGGAGATCGGAATCCACATCTTTTTCAATAACAGCAGTGCGGTGAATCAGATCAAAGTTAGGGGGCCTGTGGTCTGTATAAAAATTAATATCTATTGGCTTACTAAGAGTCCTTCCAAACTCATCCTGCAGATCAGATGCCCTTATAGCAGTGAATATAGATTTGATATTGTCTGTGAAATCAAGCTTAGCAGGTCTGGATTTTATACTGTATTTTTCAAATGCTTTTAATATCTCGGGAAACCAGACTCGGTATATTCTGTCTTTTTTATGGGCAGTTCTAAGCCCTGAGTAGTCACCCTTATTAGCCCAGGGGTCATAGTCCTTTCTACCACCCGCAAGGTCGGGGATAAACTCTATATTTTCTTTTACCTGCGAGTTTACCACAGGGGTAGAAAACGCAAGCGCGGCTCCGCCAAGCGGGTTGCACCTATCAACCGTTTCGAAGTTTTCATTTGTAACAAGTATGCTGTTGCCGCTGTTGTTTGAACAGCTTATACCAACGAATTTAAATTCGGGGAATGTATCAAAGTTCACCACCACCCTATCTTCTACTCCTTCTTCCTTTCCAAACGCAGAGACTAGCCCCGGCTCTATTTTAAGATTAATATTCGAGTCCAGCGGAAGCTCTTTTTTGGGATAGATAAGCCATACGCGCCTGGCTTCCTGCCCCTCAATCTTCTTTGGCTCATCATCGACTTTAGATGTTTGACCCTTCCCAAAATCCACTATATAGCTCTCCCCCGGCACGACAAAATATCTTGGAAGCTGCCTGTCATTGGGGTCTTTCTCTACATTAACATCATATCGCTTAGTCAGATTGTCCCTACCTGATTCGAAATACAGATGCTTCTTAACAGACGAAATACTCACAGACTGGTCAAATGTAATCCTCGCAATCGGCATCCCCGGACTTTTCCAATTGTGCACCCTTGGGTACCTCACCATCGGCCGCTCGGTTATAAAGTCATGCCTGTGCACCCCGCCTATTGTAATACCGTCTTCTGCCTTTATTCCCGGATTAATTGTAAGCCTGTATCTAGTGGCCTTGGACATCTGGCTTTTTTCATCAAGCTGACATGCAAGAGCCGAAGTGTTTATCCACCTCCACTGGCATTTTAATTCAGGAGTAACATCTATCGGTAACTCGGAAAATTTTCTGTCCATCCGGCCGATAGGAACCACAGGACGGTTAAAAGTAATTACAATCTGCCTTCCGGCGGGCACATCTTGTCCGGACGGGGTAATGCTGTTTATTTGCAGAGAAGTCTGCTTGTAATCGTTTTTAGGGAGTTTTGAATCGGTTTTTTTAACAACGCTATCATCTTTACAGGATATTAAGAAAATAATAAACAGTAATCCAAGAGTGATAGTCTTTTTCATTATTTCATCATCATGAATAAGTAGTCATCAATAACCTCTGATTTATATAATAGCGTTTATGGATTTGGATTTCCAGTTTATTATTCCTTTATTAACATTTTGCAAATATTCTCATCCCTTTTAAAGCTCAAAAGCTCTGATAAGACGGTATCACAGGAAAAATTTGTAATGGCTACAGAGCCGCTGCATTTTGAATACAATTGGATTTTATCTTTGTGGACGGTAAGCAAATGTGGAAAACCCCTATTATCTAATCCTATGTATATCTCATCTACTTTTTGATTTGTATGTGCTATTGGCAGGCTAGGTGCACGTTTTGAAAAAGTAATCTTCAAATAATTTGTTGATTTAATCTTATCCAGCTCATCTCTGGCCTGCTCTTGTGTGTAAGCAGTTCCGGTCACCCTTTCTCTATGTCTGCATGTGCTTAAATCTCCAACTGTATTTCCATATAAATGAATCTTCTGATATGAGTTTAGACTCAGAGACTCTCCATTTTTATACAACTCGACCCCCACATTTTCAGAAGCAAATACAAATGATGGAATGAATATTGAAAACAAAATCAATTTAAAGAGCATAATTAGTTATACGGTTATTAAAAGAAAAGGTTTTAACTTATTTCTTAAATATAAAAGGCAACACCCCTGTCCACAAAAGAAAAACCGGCCATAGCTGACCTCTGAAAATATTGTAACTGTTTAGAAGGAAAGCTAAGTCTTTTTTCATAAAGATTACAACCATTGCAGTCTCAAATATCACTGTCAGAGTAACCCAGATGATCCCTATCTTTAATGAATCAGTATATGATGTAATGGGCCGGATTCTTGATATAATATAAGTGAATATAGTTATGAGAATGCACCCTGTAACTGTAGAAATCTGATGCGCAGAGAGTTCGGATACATGTTTGCCATACCCTAGCTCACGAATTCCCGCATTAATAAATGCTAACATCAGAAGGCCAAACCAGAGAAGAGAATATGTTTTAAGCATTAGATAGAAATATTAAATAATTAAATTTCTAGTTCCAGAAATACAGTTATAATTCATAGATATTGGAATGCCGCATGTGCAAAAGTTTTACACTAAACAACAAATTGAAAAATAAATGAACAAAAAAGAAGCAACAAAAATTCTTGAAGAAGTACTATCCAACTTCAAGTCTAAATCATTCTCAGATTTACAGGAAATGGTCGGAGAATCACCAGTTATGAAGGAAATAACCTCAGAATCAGGTGCAGAATATCAAATTGAGGTTATAGCATACTGGGACAGCAAACAGGGTGGGGACATTAGAGTGCTGGGATCGATAGATGATATGGCACAGTCCGATTATGATCCTTTATTAAAAAGTTTTATCATGTCCCCTGAAGGNNCCTCGAATCATTTGAGCGTGTTGTAGTTCCTGACTCACAGACTTAATAGTCATATAAGCTTCTTTCCGGAAGCATTGTCCAAGGATAAACAGAGTGAACATATAACATGCTCACCCCGAAGAATACATATGAAGTCCATAAAATAATATTACGACTGTCCCCGGGACAAGAGATATTAACCAGAGTAATTTAGATAGCGCTATGTATCTATAAAATTCTAACCTGCGATTTGCTTCATCTGTATTGAGGAAAGACGAGACAATCAAACTCACTGGAATTACGGCCAAAAGAAGCATACCTCCATACGGTGCACCATAATCAGAAACCCGGTTACTATAAGGTGAACTTTCTACAGCAAACAAAATCCACACGGCTAATATAAGTAAATTTACTGTTGAGTAGAAATAGAACTTTGCTTTAGAATTGCTACTGATTTGAATTATATCAGGTGATTTAAATACAACATGATAGAAATATTTAAATAATATTACAGCGATAGCAAAAGATAACAGCCCCACAGGATAAATAAGGTATACAAACCACATCTTAAATTAAATCCATCTTCTAACCCGCTTTTTATAATTTAAATACTGCTCACCAAATTTTCTTTCTAAATAATCTTCTTCTCTTTTAACAAGCCCTTGCCTTATTACAAAAAAAAGTGGGATCACAAGTGTTATTAAAATCAGTGAATTAATGATTAACGATATGCCAATGTACAATGTGATGCCTGATAAATAAATCGGGTTTCTTGAATATTTAAAAACACCACTGCTTACAATTGCAGTCGTTGGCTCAGAAACCATATGTGTGGTTTTACTCTTTTGCAGAGTCTTAACCGCCAACACTGGAAATATTAGCGATACTATAATTAATGCTGCACCTGTTATATCGAGAATAGAAGCAAGTTGATGATGTTGGACTAATGACAACCTAATAAAATAGTGGAGGGTATATCCCACAATAAAAAAACCTACATAAATAACGGGCGGGAGCACTATCACATTTGCATTATCAGGCTTTTCGTTAGTCATATATATTAAATTCAGTAAAGAATGAGTTTATTCAATCTGCATAAAATCTGCCTTTAACAATCACATTTTCTTTATACCTAATTTCAGCCGTATCATTAAGTGATAACTTTGGAAAACTATCTCCATTCTCAGACCTTAAATCCAGCTGTGCTCTGCCATTTTTTATTTTGACCGCAGTTATAACTACCCCGTTTATAAGCAGTTCTACTTCATCACTATCGGGCACCTTAAAATTGCTTATTAATAATTTCAGACGCTCCTTCCCATCTCCATAAACCTTCCTCTCAATCTTTGCCCGCGGCTTTGAAAAAAATGTTGTACTGCCCAGGGGATTTAGTTTTGCTTCAAGCTCTTCTTTTACTATTTTGATAGCCATATTATCTTGTATTAGGTTTTTAAGTGGTTATTTTAACATTTAGCCATGAACATTACAGTATTTTATGATTACATATGCCCCTTTTCGTATATTGGATCAAAGCGCATTCAAAAAATTGCAGGTGAATACGGAATTGAGCTGGAATGGAAGGGATTTGAAATTCATCCGGATTATCCTCCAGACGGCAGACTCAGAAAGAAAAGCCTTAAGATGGCAAGAGTAAATGAATCTCTGAGCTCCGTGATGGAAGAGGAAGAAAGCAAGTTTAAACTCCCAGGGTTTGTTACTAATACAAATATGGCTCTGCAGGCAGCAGAATTTGCCAAGGGTCAAAATAAGTTTCTGGAATTTCATAATATTTGCTATGAATCTTATATGATAGATAGAAAAAATATCGGAGATATAAATGTAATCCTCCAAATTGGAGAAAATGCCGGAATAGACAAAAAACTACTTGAAGAAACACTAATCAATAATCAGATGACAGGTCAACTTGATGCGCATAAAGAGGATGCAGCCAAAGCAGATGTGCTCGGGGTTCCTACAATACTATTTAATGACTTTAGAATCCACGGGGTACAGAGCCTGGAAACATACAGATCTTTTATAAAAAAGTTTTCTAATTAATTATATTTATTAACCTTTAACATCTTAAATTGACAATAATTCTCATCCATTTATCATCAATCGGGTATTGGATACTATACGGCTAACCGGTAATTTGACACCACAATATTTCCTATTCCTATTCTAATCATCTAATCTCTTTTAATTAACATCTAAAGACAATAATGAATGGCGAAACCATATCCAGTTACAAAACCAAGCCTCTCATAAGCACAGAAACATGGATCCTTGTTGCAACCATACTGGGCTCAAGCATGGCTTTTATAGACAGCACTGCTATGAACGTGGTGCTCCCCGTCTTTCAGCTTGAGCTTAATGCGAAAATCTCACAGGTGCAGTGGGTAATAGAGTCCTATGCGCTAATGCTGGCTTCACTTCTTCTTCTAGGCGGAGCTTTAGGTGATCATTATGGCAGAAAGAAAATATTCATGATAGGTGTAATAATATTTTCCCTCTCATCACTATGGTGCGGGCTCTCACCTGATATTCATCAGCTTATAGCAGCTAGAGCCTTCCAGGGTATCGGAAGTGCGGTTCTTGTCCCGGGAAGCCTAGCAATAATCACATCTTGTTTTAAGCAGGAAAAAAGAGGAAAAGCCATCGGCACCTGGGCTGCATTTACTGCGCTCATGACAGCGCTTGGCCCGCTTCTTGGCGGATGGTTAGCAGAGCATATATCCTGGAGGTGGGTATTTTTTATAAACGTGCCAATTTCAGTACTGGTGATAATCACACTAATAAAATTTGTGCCGGAAACTAAAAATTCAGACCATAAATCCAAGCTTGATTTAGTTGGAGGTCTGTTAATAACGCTTTCTTTAGCATCTATAGTCTTTGGACTCGTTGAATCATCAAACCATGGATTTAGTAATCCGTTTATCATACCTTCAATGGTGATAGGCGTATTACTATTTGTCGTATTCATATATTACGAGAAAAGGGTGGAAAACCCTCTTGTGCCAATGAGGCTTTTTAACGACAGAGTATTTACAGGCGGAAACATTATCACCTTTTTCCTTTATTCAGCTCTTGGCGGAGCTACTTTTTTTGTTCCGTTTAATCTCGTACAGATTCAGGGTTACTCTGGAACTCAGGCAGGCGCCGCTTTTTTACCCCTGCTTGTAATTTTATTTTTATTATCAAGATGGTCGGGAACTATAGTTGACAAGTACGGAGCCAGACCCCCTCTTGTTATAGGACCAATAATATCAGCTGTAGGATATTTTATGCTAACCAGAATAGATATGAGCATTTCAAACTACTGGAAAGCCTTTTTCCCTGCCATGATTATACTAGGACTTGGTATGACAGCCACTATAGCGCCGCTTACAACCGCTGTAATGAACGCTGCGCATGTAAATCACTCTGGAATTGCTTCAGGAATAAATAACTCTGTTGGCAGGATTGCGGGTGTACTGTCAATTGCAGTTTTAGGACTGTTTATGTTTACTACATTCAATCAGAACATAAAAAGAGAGTTAAGAACTGCGGATTTACCTGCTCATATAAGCAAATCCATAGAGCAGCAAACAACAAAACTTGCCGCAATGTCAATTCCGGATGAATTAGATAATAAGACCAAATCTCAAATAAAGACAATAATCAGCAGATCTTATAGTTCCAGTTTCAATATAATAATGTTATCTATTGCAGGAATTGCCCTGCTTAGTAGCTTTGTAGCTTATAAAACCATGAAGCCAAAAAAAAAGAAAGGCAACACATCTTAATGAAGTGTTGCCTATATGTTAGATAAAGAAGCTTTATATTTAATTATTTAACCCTATAATGGGCAAAAATTATTATTAAGGAGCTTTAAAAGCATCCTGCTCACCGCCTGAACTTGCAGGCGGTTCAGGCGGAGCGGCCTCTGGAGCCGGAGCGGCTTCAGGTTCTGCTGCTGCCTCTTCTGCTGGCGCTTCTTCTTCAGGACCCATTTTGAAAAAAACCCCTAATACCAAAAACACTATTAAAAGAGTAATAGCGGTACCATCCATAATTTCTCCTCCTTGTTTCTAATAAAAGTTTATATAAAAATGTACTTTCTCTATACCTTTATACTTCGATAGTAATAAATTTTATATATAATTGTCAAGGAGAATTTTCTAAATTGCCAAAATATTTGATTAAGCCTCCTTTAAGATAGTAATAATACGGCTATAATTTAGTAAATTCACCGATTCGGTCTTATTATATGGCGATTTCTACCAATAACTTCGAGATAGTATTACCAAAATCTATAAAATCCGAGCTAAACTTTATTGAAAAAGGCATAGTTAGTCACCAAATCGACGGAATTATTTACTATGTTTTTAAAGACAGCCGCATAGAATCATTGGATTATATGGATATAGAAAAGATTTCACTGGAATTCGACCCTATACTAAGAGACGAATTTCCATCAGTCAGGATGATAATACGATTTTTTGAGAATAATACCGAAATTTTCAATATGGACTATTATTTTTCGGTTGAATCCGAGCAGGAACTAATACATCTATATGATTTAAGCAGATCTAAACATCTAAACATTATTTACTATAATGATGGCACATCTGTTTGCAGCAAATATGCGCTAAACAACGATGAATTAGAAACTATTAATAAAACAATTGATGAGATTAACAGATAGGTTGACAAACCTATCTCATTCAAAGATAATAGGCTCATTTGATTAGGGGAGACAGTTAAAGTTGAGTTCAGTAATAATACTAAGCACAGGAACCTCGATTCCGTCTAAAGTCATTTCAAATTCCGACCTTGAGAAGATTGTAGATACCAACGACGAATGGATAACTGCAAGAACGGGGATTAAGGAAAGGAGAATGGCAGATGAGAACCATGCGTCTTCTGACCTCGGAGCCGAAGCCGCTTTGAAGGCTATAGAGAAAGCTTCAATTAATCCCCTGGATATAGACGTTGTTATTGTTGCTACAATAACCCCTGACTATCTTTTTCCATCAACCGCCTGTCTTATCCAAAAAACCATCGGCGCAGACAATGCTTATGCATTTGATCTTTCGGCCGGATGCTCCGGTTATCTTTACGCTATGCAGGTTGCAAAGGGAATGATAGACGGTGGGGGCGCTGAAACCATACTCATCATTGGCGCTGAGACCCTTACAAGAGTCACAGACTATGAAGACAGGGGCACATGCATACTGTTTGGCGATGGAGCGGGAGCTACAATCCTGCAAAAATCCGAGCAAAGGGGAATTCTATCAATCTGTCTTGGCTCAGACGGCGGAGGCTGGGACCTTCTCTACCAGCCAGGCGGGGGTTCTAGAATGCCATCATCTGTGCAAAGCGTGGAAAACAAAGAGCATTACCTCAAAATGAACGGCAAGGAAGTGTTTAAGATAGCGGTAACATCAATGGGTAATGCCTCGGTTCAGGCTATTGAAGAGGCCGGGCTTAAGCCCGAGGATATAGACCTGTTCATTGCTCATCAGGCAAATTACCGAATAATGGATGCCGTGAGAAAAAGATTAAAGATGCCTACGGAAAAGGTATTTATGAATATCTCAAAATACGGTAATACCTCCTCTGCGTCTGTTCCGATTGCTCTTGATGAAGCGCTTGAGCAGGGAAAGATAAAAGAAGGCGACCTCATCCTCTTTTCAGTGTTTGGCGCAGGGTTTACCTGGGGCGCATCTGTTATTAAGTGGTAATTCATTTACTGCGTTAATTTGCTTCGAGCCCGCTAAACATGAATAAACTATAAGGACAATCAAAAATTATTACCATCCTAAACATTGTTCTTCCGGTTTTTATACTTTCTCTTCTGGGCTACATCTTCGGTAGATTCAAAAAGATAAATCTCCCATCGTTAAACGAATTTGTAATATACATAGCGATGCCCTGCCTTATTCTGTCTTCCCTATCAAAAAAACATATCGAGCTTTCTGTAGCGGGAAATGTTTTTTTGTCTCTCGTAGTAATGATGGTCTTAAGCTCTGTCATCACGCTACTTATTCTTAGAAAAATCAAACTTGATATGGGTACATATCTACCACCTGTGCTGTTTGCAAATACGGGCAACATGGGCCTTCCCATAGTCTACTATGCATTTGGGCAGGACGGACTCACGCTTGCGATTCTGTATATGGTCTGCACTACATTCATCCACTACACGGTAGGCATACTGCTTTTTAATATCAAAAACGGCCCTACCGAGCTTCTTAAGCTTCCGCTGATATATTCCACAATAGCGGGCCTTGTTATAAGCTTCTATAATATAGAACTTCCGGTAATACTTGACCGTACATTGGAGCTTGCCGGAGAAGCAAGCATACCCACTATGATCTTTGCGCTTGGATACAAACTTTCGGAGATCAAAATAACTCATATAAGCCGCTCTGTGCTTTTTGGAGGGCTTAGAATTTTGCTTGGATTTACATTTGGCCTGCTGGTAGTAAAAATACTTGGAATTGAAGGCTTGCTTGCAAGTGTGATAATCCTTCAGGCATCCATGCCGCCTGCTATTTTCAACTTCGTTCTTGCAGAAAAATATAATCAGAACTCTCAGGCAGTGGCATCGATAATATTGGCGGGAACATTGATATCAGTATTCACTCTGCCGTTTATTGTTGCATATCTTCTTAGATAATTATTTAACATTACTGTATTATTGCTATAATTCCTACTAAACTAAAATGATTAAACTATACGATTTTCCCAGATGCCCTTACTGCAGAAAAGTAAGGATTGCCCTTGCAGAAAAACAGATACCTTATGAGCAGATATTAGTTGATCTAAATAAAAAAGAGCAGCGTGAGCCAAAATTCTTAAAACTCAATCCAAACGGAAAAGTCCCTGTTCTTGCAGATGGTTCTAAGATTATTTATGAGTCTACTATTATTAACGAGTATCTGGAAGAAAAGTATCCGGACAGACCCCTTCTGCCAAAAGATATATATAGCAAGGCCAGGATAAGGATGCTTGTTGAATACTGCGAAAAAACATTTCATACTTATGTATTCAGTATTTATAAAGAGCTTAAGATTAAGAAAACATTAAAAGCAAATCAAAAACTTATTGATCTCAATAAAACAAAACTGGATACGGAGCTAAAATATCTAAACGAAATTTTAAAAGGGCATAGCTATATAGCCGGAAGATTCAGCCTTGCAGACGCTGCATTTATGCCAAGAGCTCTCATTCTCGACTATCTGGATATTAAGGTTAACAGCAAATACAAATTCGTGCTCAGCTGGATAGACAGGCTTAAAAAAAGAGAAAGCTCAGCAATAGTGCTGGAAGGAAATCTTTAGTGATACTACTTTTGAGAAGCAGCCTTAGCCGGCTTAAAACCTGAAAGCCTGGCAAGCTCCTTTAATGACTTTGCCCCCTCATACCGCTGCCCGTTTATTTCCCAGGTTGGATAGCGCTCAATTCCTTTTTCAGCACATAGCTCTATGTTAGGGTTTTTTCCGCCCGGATTGCATTCTACATAGTTTATGTATTTAAATGCATCTGAAAACATGAGTTTTTGGGTGTTGCAGTGAGGACAAGTATAAGAGCCATACATTGAGCTGTCTTTGCTGTTTAGATGCTTTGCAAGATCAATTATCGTCTTTGAAGCAGGCGCCGATTCCCTAAGGTCAGAGTGCGCGATATACGCGCCTCCAATAACAACCAGAAAAACCACCAGGCTTGTAACTATAAATTTACTGCCTGATGCGGAAACAGACTTAAACTGCTTTGAAACGAGAGCCGTAATTAAAATAGCTAAAACTAAAACAGCCGATAAAACACAGTATGGGCATATCGCTTTTATAACTGCTACTTCCAGATAGGTTAGGTAAGCAGAAAAAGCAACCCCGGCAAGAGAGAAATAATAAATCAAACTATATCTTTTATCTCCCAGTCCTTTATATAAGAGGGAAAAAATAATTATTAAATAACCGATTAGTCCGAAATAAGGAACCGAAATTCCAAATACCTTTGAGTAGGGACTTTCCCTTACTACATCACACCCTGAGCCGGAAAGACAAAAAGTAGTCTGCCCGCTTGAGAAATAGGCATAAGATAAATATGCCGAAATTAGAAGCCCTAATACAGCAAATACCAAAATTAATATGTCACTCTTTTTCATTATGTATCAGACCGCGATGTATCAGACCGCGAAAAATTTAAATATGATGCTAACTGATTAGATATTATATTTAAAATCTAATAAGAAAAAAGATTATCTTTACTAATACTATAAAAAACATCACCTAAATCTGTCTATGCTATCATCCAACTCTTTTACTACCACCCTCAAAAAATCCCTCTCATAATAGTCATCATCGACTACGCTTCCATTCCAGATTAAGATATCCAGGTCTATTGTTCTGGGACCGTACTTATTTCTAGTTCTCTTTCTTCCAAGCTTGTCTTCTATAAAGTTTAAAAATTTCTTGAATGATTTTTGATCCAGACTTGTATTTACAAGCCACCCCCCGTTTAAGAAATCATCCTGCTCTTTAAACCCTATAGGTTTAGTCTTAATAAAATGAGAGCTCTTTACAATAGTATGCTGCTCGGATATTAGCTGTTTTGCGCGCCTAACATTTTCAGCAGGATTGATGTTTGATCCTACCCCTACAATAACACGGTTCAATCTATTTATACCTATACCGAAATTTATTTCTCTCTGCCAAGCTGCACCGAAACACTGTCTGTAAACCTGAGTGCACCCGGTTTGTCTACCTTTACAGCGGCTTTTTGCACTTTGTCATGCTTTAAAATAATATCTAATACATCACCCGCTATTTTTTCAATTAAATCAAATTTGCCGTTTTCAATATGCTCTATAATTTCTTTGTTTATAGTCTTATAATTTACGCTGTCTTCTATATTATCGCTCTTTGCAGCTTTATTGCCGTCAAACTCAAGCTCTACGTTTATAACCACATCCTGTTTGTTTTCCTTCTCCCACTCATATATTCCTACAATTGTTCTTAGCCTTATGTTTTCAATGCGTAGTATCATACCGTTTCCTTATAAAAGATGCTCTCCTCCATCCACAAACAAACACTGCCCGGTAACAAATTCGTTGCTGAGCAGATAATCCAGTGCGCTTATTACATTATCTACGCTGCCTACCCTCTTTAAAGGTAGTCTTTTTGATCTTTTTTTCAAATAACTTTCATCAAGTCCCTCAAGCGGCAGTATATCACCGGGGCAAATTCCGTTAACCCTTATTTTAGGAGCAAGCTTCTTTGCAGCCATTTGGGTAAATTTATAAAGACAGTGCTTGGTTATATTATATGTAAAATATGAGCTGTTAGTTTTTGATACTCTTGTATCGATAAGGTTAATAATATCTGAAGCGCTTTTATGTTTGCTGAACTGCTGGGTGAGGAAAAAAGGTGAAGTGAAATTAATGGCCATATCCTGCTCAAAATCTTTTAATGTAATATCAGCAAATTCTTTATCTTTAAAAACCGATGCATTATTTACTAAAACGCAGCAGTGCGGAAATTGTTTAAACACTTTCGATATAAGCGCCTCTGAAGTTTTAGGGGTAGATAAATCAGCCTTGAACAACCGGCAGCCTACCCCAAGTTTTTTAAGCTGCAGAGATAGGGTCTTAGCCTTTTCATGAGAACAATTATAGTGCAGAGCAATATCATAACCTCTATCTGCAAGATAAACACAGATTTCTTTTCCAATCCTCTTTGCCCCGCCTGTCACCAAAGCTGCTCTTCTCATAGTATTAATTTTAAGTGAGTTAAGTTTAGCAAATTTTGACTCATAGTACATTAATTATCCATAAATCTGATTAATAATTACATAGGCCGGCCCGGTTTATCTTGTAATAAGTTATTTAGTTATTATCTTTTGTAGTACAGCTGTGATATAAGCAGCTTAGGTACATAGATATGAAATGGTCATGGAAAATAGGAAAATTTGGCGGGATTGATGTAAAGATTCATGCAACTTTTGCAATAATAATCCTATGGGTTCTCTATAATAACATAGCGGCAGGAGATAATCTAAGGACTACAATTGAAACCTTAATATTCGTTCTTACAATCTTTACCTGTGTGGTTTTGCATGAATTTGGTCATGCGCTTACAGCAAGAAGATACGGCATTAAAACTCTCGATATTATATTGCTGCCTATAGGGGGGCTTGCAAGGCTTGAAAAAATGCCGGATGATCCAAAGCAGGAACTGTGGGTTGCTCTTGCAGGGCCTGCAGTAAATGTAGTAATAGCCTCTATCATTTTTATAATCCTCTATTTGTCCGGAACTGCTTTACCCCTTTTCAATATCGATATTACCACTGACTCATTTTTGGTAAAACTCATGGCTTTAAATATAATACTGGTTTTGTTCAATATGCTTCCTGCTTTCCCCATGGATGGAGGAAGGGTGCTGAGAGCGCTTTTAGCGCTTAAAATGGAATATATGAAATCTACCACAATTGCCTCAAAAATAGGAAAAGCCATGGCAATACTTTTTGGAATATCGGGTCTATACTATCTTGACAATCCGTTCTTGTTAATAATTGCAGTCTTTGTATGGTTTGGGGCCAATCAGGAAGAAAATATAGCAAAGATGAGATACCGCAGCAGCCTGTATGAAAACAGTGGTTTTAGAAATACCAGTTTAGTTACGCTTTCACCCTCTGACCCGATCGCAAAGGCAGTAAACCTTACTCTCTCCGGCGACAAACAGGATTTTGCCGTAATGGAATATGGCAAAATAGTCGGAGTTTTAAGAATAGACGACCTGATGGACGCTTTATCCAGAGGCAATATCAACTATCTCGTAAAAGATATAATGAGAACGGATTTGAAATAATATTATAAACTTTAGGTTTAACATTTTAATATATTTACTAATTCTATAGTCTTAAGCCTAGGAGCTTTAAAAAAATATTTCAACAACAATTTATTTTTCTACTATTATTGTATATTATTGCATTAATTAATATTTAAGGGCAGGTATTTTAATATGGCTGAAATTGATAAGTTTTTTAACTATATGGTAGACAACAGCATAAGTGACCTCCATATATCATCAGGGTCAAGACCTCTATTTAGGCAATTTGGCGAGCTAAAACCTGCAAGCGATCAAATATTGACTCATGATGTAGTAAAAAAGCTGTTGTTTGAAATATTAAGCGATGAGCAAAAAAAGGT
>JABAHS010130583.1_pt2 | contig 15284 bp, 10 predicted proteins | sample 7062111 | NCBI WGS metagenome assembly JABAHS01 (sample SAMN14534600, study PRJNA622989) | marine sediment metagenome | biome: marine biome [ENVO:00000428]; feature: marine pelagic biome [ENVO:01000023]; material: deep marine sediment [ENVO:00002113]; isolation source: pool of 4 deep marine... | reverse complement strand
ATAACTCTAATTATATCTTTGGCTTCGAAGACGGTTCCATCTGCCAATCGGCCGGTGATTTTCAAGTTGATATCACCTGCCTCAAGAATGGCCTGAACATCTTCGCGGTTGAAGATAGCCGTGGCAACCTGCTGTTGTTGGTCGATTGAGAACTGCTCAGGTTGAATTTCATTCTCAAGGAACACACTGTTTTGTTCTACGTCAGCGACATCGTATTCATCGGGTAGCCGGATATAACAAGTGACCCAATTGCCTTCGCTTGCAAGGTTAATAGTTCTTGGGAGTATTCTTGTCTCGGCGAATATTGGTGACTCGTACGCACCCATGTCGATCCGGCCACCCATTACGCGGGGTTTACCATCTAAATCCTTCTCGTTAGGCTGAGTGACATAATTCGGGTCGCCTGTGTCGATGCAGGGTGAATCCTGCAGCAGATGATAGTCACCATCAATCCAAAGTCCGTTTGCGTCCCAATAGCCCGGCTCGACAAAGCAAGGGTCGGCGTCAATATTCCCCTTGCCCGGCCAGCCACCCTGGACATCGCTGTAGTTAATGGTAATCGTTGAGGTGTCTTTTTTCCATATTTGATCGCCGCCGCCCCAGAGGATACAGTTGTTCATTCGAAAATCACCCGGAAGCGGCTGATTGAAGGAATCACAAGCCAGAGCTTTTCCATTGGGAGCTAAATTTCCAGCAAACGTGCAGTTGGTCAGTGCCGGAGCAGTGCGTAAATTGTAAATCCCCCCGCCTCGGTTGTCTGCAGAGTTGCCTATGAAAATGCAGTTGATCAGCCCCAAGCTACCGTCATAGTGATACATTCCACCCCCGAATTCAGCCGTGTTGGCGATGAACGTGCAGTTAGTCAGTATTGTGCTGCTCTTAAAGTTTTCCATCCCTCCGCCCTGGGAGCCCGCCGAGTTTTCGTTGAATGTGCAGTTCGTTAGTGTTGTGTTGCCACTAATGTTTTCCATCCCTCCGCCGTTGTGTCCGGACCAGTTGCGGTTGAACGTGCAGTTAGTCACTGTTGTGGTGTTCATAAAGTTTTCCACCCCTCCGCCCTGGAAGTCTGCCGAGTTCTCGTTGAATGTGCAGTCCGTAAGTGTTGTGTTGCCACTAATGTTTAGTATTCCGCCGCCGCCGTGTAGGGACGAATTGCCGCTGAACGTGCAGTTAGTCAGTGTTGTGGTGCTATGATTGTTTTCTATCCCTCCGCCGTTGTGTCCGGACGAGTTTCTGCTGAACGTGCAGTTAGTCAGTGCTGTGCTGCTCATATAGTTTTCTATCCCTCCGCCCTGGAAGTCTGTCGAGTTCTCTATGAATGTGCAGTCCGTCAGTATCGGGTTTGCCTTATAGTTGTACATTCCACCGCCGGCGTGTCCTGACGAGTTGCTGGTGAACGTGCAGTTAGTCAATTTCGTGCTACTCCCAAAACAGTAGATCCCGCCGCCCCGTTCGGCGTAGCCGTTTGTGATTGTAAAACCATTCAAAACGCAATTAGCATCTTCACCATTATTAAAAGTTACCACGGTACCATTATTTTTGCCGTCAATAATTGTTGCCGCGGTTACGTTCGGATCATTCGGGTCTGTGCTCCTGAGGGTGATGTTTTTGCCGTTGAAGTTGATATTTTCAAAATACCTACCCTCGGCAACAATAACCACATCCCCATCGACGGCGACGTCTATTGCAGCCTGGATGTTATTGAAACCGGCCGGGCCATCGTCATCGACGTATAAGATTTGTCCGCCAGCTGCTACTGGCGCACCCAAGACCAAAACAAACAGCAAAATTACCAATGTGGCTTTAAGAGATGTTCCTGCAGCCATTTTCTAACCTCCTTTTTTCTCGTTTGGGGCCAAAACCTCTTTCTTTATGGCGAATGAACGTGGGTCATGAAGCTGAAAGTCTCGCTTCGCCAACTCAATATCAGTTATAAAAATAAGTATATCTGATTAAGAGACGCAAATCAAGAGAATTCTTATAGGACTTATGGCGTTTTACAGGTCTCGATGCTTGATTTTTGCCCGGACATGGAGGGATATGGCAGATACAATAAAGTGAACTGCCACGACGGCTATATAGAATCCACATATATTCATCAACCCTCCTCCGAAGGTTAATGTCAGCCGGCGTCAAGTGCCTGTGGACAGAAGCGGAATTACTTTCTGCCTCCATCCTGAACTCTGACTAAAGCCGTGCCTTCAAATGCAGTACCATTCATAAATAGGCCGGTGACTGTCAGTTCGACATCTCCAACGCTTAGAAGGGCCTGAAGATCCTGGCGGGGGAACCTTGCCATGATTGCCTGAGTCTCTTCGTCGAACCATATCCACTGCTGTTCAATATCACCCTCAAGACGAAGGCTTGCGGAATTTACATCAGCAACATCATAGCCTTCAGGAAAATACAAAAACGTGGTAATCCACTTGCCTTGACTTTTGAGATTAATGACGGGGGGATTTATTTCAACTTCGATTTGCACACTCAAACCTTGCTCGTAAGCCCCCATGTCGACTCGTCCGCCAAGAACACGTGGCTGGCCATCCAGGTCCGTCTCGTCGGGGCCGGGGACATAAGCCGGGTCGCCTGCATCAATACAGGGCGAACCGGCAAGCAGATGATAATCACCATCAACCCAGTGGCCGCCGGTGTCCCAATAACCCGGCGAGACAAACAAAGGGTCATCACTGATGTTGCCGGAGCCGGTCCAGCCACCCAGAACGCAGGAGTATGTGACATCTATGGTACCATCGGGCCAGATTTGAGCATCCTGGTCAATGCCGTCCTCGTCCATATTGTTCCACAGGATAGAGTTGGTTAGTACTAATATGTTTCCATCATTGAGTATACCGCCGGTGGTCTTTCCAGTCCCGTTACCAACGACGGTGCAATTGGCCAGCGTCACTCCTCCTCCGTCGGCGAGTACCGCTCCTCCTCCACTAAAGCCGCCCTCAGCCCAGTTACCGGTAAACAGACAGCTAAATAGCTTTGCGGACCCACCAAAACTGACCAATGCACCACCACCGGCACTGGCAAAATTATTCATGAATGTACATGTTATGAAATTTGCGTCTGTACTGCTATTTAATATCGCCCCCCCCTCTCTGCCTGAATTGGCAGTAAAGAAGCAGTTTGTAAGCGTTACGGTGCTTTGTGAGTTACCCATCGCTCCGGCATCATCGGCAGCCGAGTTGCCGGTAAAAACACAACCGTTGAGCACGGCATTACTCCTGAAGTTTCGTATGGCTCCGCTATGGGAACTTGCGGAGTTTTCGGTGAATGTACAGTTTGTCAACAGAGCGCTACTGTTGAAGTCGTATATGGCCCCGCCCAAGCCGGCTGAGTTGGCGATGAAGTTGCAGTCTGTTAGTACGGGATTTGCTTCTTCGTTGTACATCCCGCCGCCACTCCCGGTAGAGGAGTTCTGAGTGAACGTGCAGTTGGTCAGTGTCGGACTGCTGTAATAGTTGTACATCCCGCGGTTGTTATTACTGAATGCGCAGCCGGTCAATATCGGGTTGCTGTTGTCATTGTGCATCGCCTTGAAGTTGCCGCTGAAAGTACAACCGGCAAGTGTCGGACTGCTGTCATAGTTATCCATCCCGTCGGGCCAGTTGTCAATAAAGGCACAGTCGGTCAACGAGGGGCTGCTACCGGTGTTGTATATTCCGCCGCCGCCGCCGGAGTTTGCCCAGTTTTCCCGGATTGTACAATTTGCCAGTGCAGGAGCACCCTGATCGTTATATACACCTGAACCGTACCTGTAGATCCCCGTTCCATTGGCGTTGCCGGCAGTAATTGTAAAGCCATCCAGGACGGCAGTAGCATCGGTGCCGCTGCCGGTAACAACCTGATAGCTGTTCTCGGTATTATTGGCAAAGTTCGCACCGTCGTTACCGGCTAAATCACCGCTGAGGATAGTTTGGTAAAATTCAATATTTCTGGCATCGGGGTTTAGCTGGCCGAATCCTGCGTAACCACCTTTGACTGTCACTCCATTGACAAGTTGGAACGTTGCAAACCTGTCGCCGGTGGTGATCCCAGCACCCTGGTCGGGCCTGTATGTACCCTGAGCAACCTGTATTTCATCTGCAGCCACAGCAACATTGAGGGCATCCTGAAGATAGTTGTAGGCATCATTCCACGATGAGCCATTGTCGGCACCGGCAGCATCGGTATCAACGTAGATTATTTTGGCATGAACAGCAGTGCAGAAACTCAATAGAATAGTAAGTGTGAAAAGTACGAGCGTGTTTTTAAGATACGTTTTAGCCACTTTTTGAACTTCCTTTTTCTTTATTTGGGCTTTACAAGCCTTATTCTCATGTCAAAACCTGTCCATAAAAGGAAGGCCTGCCAAACAACATCCTGGCGAAATTTGGTATGCTAACCAGCCACCAGAGGGCTGTCAAGCAATTTTTATAGGACTTTTTGAAATATTGGTCACAAAACAGGCCAGTTTTGGCCTTGACTTGGCCTAAAAACCGGTTAAAATTCGCATCTCGTGAATCTTGAACCGAATCTCAGACGAGATAACGGCCAATGAATTATTGCTAAAAATAATAAATATGGAGGCCACAGGTGGCTTATAATTGTGTTGTATTGATAAAGCAAGTTCCTGATACCAAAAGGATTACGGGCCAGGCGATGAACGATGACGGCACGGTCAATCGTTCGGCCCTGCCGGCTATTTTTAATCCGGAAGACCTTAATGCACTGGAACTGGCCCTGCAAATCAAGGAAAAATACGGGGGTAATATCACGGTCATCACAATGGGTCTGCCGGCCGCGAGCAGGATTCTTCGCGATTCGCTTTATCGCGGGGCCGACGAGGCTATCCTGATAACCGATAAGCGATGTGCGGCCAGCGATACGTTAGCGACCAGTTATATCCTTAGCTGCGCGGTTAAAAAGATTGATCACGATATTGTTATCTGCGGCCGGCAGGCAATCGACGGTGACACGGCACAGGTGGGACCTCAATTAGCTGAGAAACTTGNNGAGCTTAACGGCACAAGTATAACAGCACGACGAAATATCGGCGCAGGGTGGCAGCAGGTACAAACCAGCCTGCCGGTGCTTTTGACTGTAACCAGCGACGCGAATGAGCCGAGGGTAGCGGCTGCGAAGAAAACGATGAAATATAAAAACGCACGCACACCTTTTGAAATCGAACAAGAAGTCAAAGCCGATAATCCCGATACCGACGATGCAACAACAAAGGCCCTCATCGAGCGGAAGTTCAGCATATTGGAAGAAAAGAACCTGCTGATTAAACAATGGGATTTGGATTTTCTCGGCGCGGATTTGACCTGGTGCGGACGAAGCGGCTCGCCAACCAAAGTCCATCGTATTCAAAGTGTAGTTCTGGCTGCTAAAGAGAGTAAAGACGTTGAGCCAAACGAGAATGGAATCTCAGGTATGATACACGAACTGATAGATGACAAGATAATCTCATGATATGTAAAAGAATGGATGATTTATGATAAATGTGAACAGAGAAGGTGAAGTCTGGGTATTCGGCGAGCAGCATGGCGGGCAGTTGGAAGATACGCCGATCGAATTGATGGGCAAAGCCAGACATTTGGCCGATACATTAGGCGTCAAACTGGCGGCGGTCCTTTTAGGGGATAGTGTCAGGGAATTAGCAGGAAAGCTCATACACTACGGGGCCGACAAGGTATATCTGGTTGATAACCCTCTGTTGCGAAATTATCAGGCCAACAGCTATGCGAAGGTAATTTACGATTTGATACACAAGCATGAGCCACAGATTGTGCTTTACGGGGCGACCGTCACGGGCCGTGGGCTGGCGCCGCGTATCGCAAGCGCGGCAAAGGCAGGTCTTACAGCCGACTGTACGGATTTGCAAATCGGCGACCATACGACGGCCAAAGACAAACAGGTCCATAAGAACCTTATGTTCCAGGTCCGGCCGGCCTTCGGCGGAAACATCATCGCCACGATTATCAATTACGACCGCTGGCCTCAAATGGCAACGGTGCGTGAAGGCGTGATGCCAATGCCGGAGCCGGACACAGCTCGGACCGGAGAAATCATCGAAGAGAAAAAAGAGCTTTCGAAAGAGGACCTGCCTTTAGAAATTCTGGACGAACACAAACGTGCCAAAAAGGTGAACCTGAAGGCGGCAAGAATCATTGTGGCAGGCGGAGCGGGAGTGGGCAGTAAAGACAATTTCAAACTCATCTGGGACCTGGCAAACTGCCTTGGCGGGGCGCCGGCGGCGAGCAGAGCAGCGGTAGACCTTGGGTTTATCGACCACGACCACCAGGTCGGACAAACGGGGACAACTGTTCGGCCCAGCCTGTATATAGCAGTCGGAATCAGCGGCGCGATTCAGCATCAGGCGGGGATGTCCCAGAGCCAGAAAATCGTCGCAATCAATAACGACCCGGAAGCGCCGATATTCCAGACGGCACATTACAAGATAGTCGGCGACCTGAACGAAGTTGTACCCAAGATGATAAAATCAATTAAAGAAAAAAGCTGAGATGCTCAACTCTCGTTGCTCATTTAGCATATGAGGCAAAGGACGTAAAGCACAGCATACAAGGTAAGGCAAATGGCGAATTTTTATAGAGATAACAATGATATACAGTTTTTGTTAAGGTATATAGACACAGGCAAATTAGCTGAACTTGCAGAGGATGGTTTTAAGTTCTCCGGCGAGTTTGACTATGCACCGGCCAACGCCGAAGAGGCTATACAGAACTACGAGATGGTTCTGGACACGCTGGGCCAGTTGAGCGGTGATTTCATCGCTGAGCGTGCCGAAGATGTCGACCGCCAGGGTAATATCCTTAACGAAGACGGAACAGTATCCTATGCAAAGGGTACGGCTGAAAATCTTGAGAAACTTGCACAGGCGGAGGTCATGGGCTTTACACTGCCGCACCGGTTCGGTGGTTTGAATTTTCCAAATGTTATCTACTCGATAGCTATCGAGATAGTATCGCGTGCCGATGCTGCGCTTATGAACATATTCGGATTGCAGGGGATAGCGGAGACCATCAACGCGTTCGCATCAGAGGAAATCAAGCAAAAATATTTACACGAATTTTCCGGCGGTAAGGTGACGGGTGCGATGGTTCTGACGGAACCTGACGCCGGCTCAGACTTGCAGGCGGTGAAGCTGCGGGCGTTCCAAGACAAAGACAGCAAGTGGTTTCTGCATGGAGTGAAGCGTTTTATCACGAACGGGTGCGGCGAGGTGCTTCTGGTACTGGCCCGCAGCGAGCCGGATATAAGCGACGGCCGGGGATTGAGCCTTTTTGTCTGTGACCGAGGGTCAACGGTGCATATACGCCGGCTGGAAGATAAACTCGGCATCCACGGCTCACCTACGTGCGAGATTTTCTTTGATAATACGCCCTGTGAGATAATCGGCGACCGCCAGCGCGGTCTTATAACATACGTTATGAGCCTGATGAATGGAGCCCGTATCGGTATTGCGGCACAATCAGTCGGTATCGCGGAGGCGGCGTTTCGAGTCGCGCGTGATTACGCGTCGACGAGAAAGCAATTCAACATCGAAATTGAAAAGCTACCCGCGGTGCGCGATATGCTCATCGACATGAAGATTGCAATCGAGGCCGGCCGGGCACTTTTATATGAGACTTCGCGGGTAGTGGATTTGGAAATTGGATACGCCAGACGGCTGCAAGAAAATCCCCCGGAAGATAAGGCGGAGGCCAAACAAATCAAGGCCAATTCGCGAAAGTATAAAAGATGCGCGGGCATGCTGACGCCGATGAGCAAATACTATTGCAGCGAGATGTGTAACACGATTGCTTACGATTCGATTCAGGTCCTCGGCGGCAGCGGGTATATGCGTGATTATGCCTGTGAAAGGCACGCCCGAGACGCGAGAATTACCACTATTTACGAGGGGACAAGCCAATTGCAGATTGTGGCCGCGGTTCGCGGGGTATGCAGCGGGACGGCGGAAAAATTCATTGCCGAGCTTGCCGGGCAGCAGTTTGCGCCGGGAGTGGAAGATTTGCTGGAAAAACTCTCCGAAGGTACGGAACAATTACAAAAATCGATTACCTTTGTGAAAGAAAACGGCAACGAATATATGGACCTTTACGGCAGAGCGCTGGTGGATATCGCGATAGATTTGATTATCGGATATCTTTTCTGCGGGCAGGCGAGCACGGAAGTTGATATGGAAGTCAGTGCCGAGGATAACGGCGAGGGTGAAAACGGAGGAACCATCAGCATGAAAGAACGAAAGGCGATGATCGCCCGTAGATTTATTACCAGGAACGCACCGAAGATTACATCTCTTACAGAGTCAATTTGTGCCGGTGATAAGTCAACGTTAACGGATTATGAGGCTTTAGTCGGGCCGGTACCGACTGAGTAAGGAAGAGATTATGTTTCGAGCGATGATATTCGACTTCGACGGTGTAATAACGGATTCGGAGGTTCTGCACCTTCGCGCTTTCAATAAGGTATTGGCCCGGTACAACATCGAGATAAAAGACGAGGTTTATTACAAAGAGTATCTGGGTTTTACCGACCTTGACTGCTTTAAGTCCGTTGTTGAGAAAAGTGATCTCGGGCTCGATTCCGAGCAAATCAGAAACCTTATAAAACAAAAAAACCAGATATTCGAGGAACTGGCGGCAACCGAAGCTACGATATTCGAGGGCGTGCCTCAGTTTCTGCAAATGCTCAGGGACAATGGCGTGCCGATGGCAATCTGCTCGGGGGCGGTGCTGGAAGAGATTGCGTTGATACTGGAACAGTCCGGGCTGGGCCATTTCTTCGATGAAATAGTTGCCGGCGATCAGATAACAAAAGGCAAGCCGGACCCGGAAGGATTCCTGCTGGCATTAGACAGACTCAATAAAGGAAAGCAAAATCCCATCGCCGCCGGCGAGTGTGTTGTTATAGAAGACTCGCACTGGGGGCTGGAGGCGGGCAACGCCGCCGGGATGCACACAGTCGGGATAACAAACACCTACAATCCCGGGCAACTTTCAATGGCGGAAAAAATTGTCGCAAGCCTGAGCGAATTAACCATTGACGATTTACGACAGCTTTGCATCTGACTGCTCTATCTGCTCAATGAGCTACGTCGAGTTTTACGCGGGCCGGTTATCCAAACGAGCAATCTTGCAATCAGGAAAAGGGCAACGAAAACGGCCATATGCATTATGATCCAAGGCCCCATCTCGCCTAAATTCAGCCAACTATCCAAGAGAGAACGATTAAAAAGGCCCAGAAATTTCAGAGGCTGACCAATATACGACACAGGTATAGCCAAAGCAACATAAACCAAACACCAAATATACCAGCGCCGCCGGAGACCCAATTGGAAGCAAAATATAATAAAACCCATTCCCATCGAAAATATATAAAATGTCACTAAAGGACTAATTACCAGAAACAGATAATCCCTCGAAGACTGCATTAAAGAAAAAGGATACTGATAGATGTATTCCCTTGTAGGTAAGTAGCCCTTCATATACATTACGTAAAAGGCAAACACAAAGCCAAGAGGCATGCCTAATAGAAAACCCAATAGTAACCTCAACCACCAACGAGGACGCTGGTGTTTTGCAGAAAAGTACATCGGCGATAAGCAGATAAAAGCAACAAGTACACCTCCGACCATACCAGTTATGATGCCTGAGTTGAAAGACCAACGTCTTGCTCTTCCGTATTGTTCCATGCCAATACCAATATGCTCTGTTGCAGGTCCTGCTGTAATGTTGCCGCGCAGGCGGTCTATCCTGCCTGTGTATCTGAACGCTTGTACAAAAGCGGACTTTCCCAAAAGCTGATTTAACCGAGGAAAGACTTCCTTCATATCAGAGGCACTAACTTCAGCAAAATTAGAGAGCAAAAACATACGTTCCTGAAAAGGGCGTCGGTCAACGAGATATCGAGAGAACACAACCAAGTCGATGGATGTGTTACCGTGAAATGTTGAGGATATTTCAAGAGGATAGAAAACCACGGGACTCTTGAATTCATATATTATCGGTTCGACACTTTGTGGATCTGGTCCTACCTCTATAACATCAAAGACAAAATAAGGACAGTTATACTTATTAAGGTATTTTGAAATCAGCTTGCGGATGCTATCGGGCAACGATACCTGTCCACCTGTTAATGCCCTGGCTTTTTCCTGAACCCAGTCTGCGAAATCATCCGGCCGGTTTACTTTTACTACGGTGACATCATGAGCACCAAGACGCTTGTGAAACGTAATCCGAAAAGGCTCAGCCACTTCCAAAAGGCCGCCACCGCCTCCTCCCTTACTTGTCCTCTCTTTGAAGAATTTGACGTCTCGCCTAGCAAGTAATTTTTCGACGGCTTCAAATGTATCTTTACTTCCCAAAGCCACATTGGGCTCAGAAGGAAGCGGAAGGAATTCAATCACCTTGGTTTTCTCCGAGGATGAAACATCGGTTGCCAGGCACAGAATTTCAGTTTCGCCGCCCCAGCCTACGATTGCGCGCTGGCCGGATTCGGTAAGGGTGACAGGTTTCGTGCTTAGATGCCAGCCTCCTTTGTCTGCAGGGCAGGTCTTTGGCGGGACAAAAAAGACAGTCAAAAGCACGCCGATTATACAGATATACGAATATCTCTGAGTGGTTTCTGATTTGTACATGACTTTCGCTTAACCTCCGCAAACAAATGTCGATTTATCTTTTCCCCTGTATTACGCCGGGCCCTACGATTTTAAATTTGACATCGCCGGTTTCCAGGTCGTACTCAATCTGGTCGACAAGAGTGCCATTGTAAATACAGGGGTGAAACGCATCTCCCCGGACTGTGAGGACGGCTTTGACGGCATCGTAGAATAATCTGCTGCCTGTAAATTCCTTATCTTTCTCTTTATATGTGACGCCGCCGGTGGCAAGAAGATCGGAAAGCTCCGTTCTCTTATCGGCGGTTTCAATGAGATTGGCCACCACGCGGCCGGCCGTGACCGTAACATGCCGGTCGGCCTTACCGTCAACAATAGGAAAGTAGTCGACACCGAGTCCCCGGCCTTTGGCCTCTGCAATAATTTGATTGGTCTCCAAAAAGTATTTTAAGGTGTCAAAGTTATCCACGATTGCATAGCATCGCTTGCGCAAGCTGAACCTGCCGGCATCTGAATTGGGCTCCGAGATGGTGGAATTGTTCACTGTAATTGTTCCCGGCCCCGTAGCTAAAAAGAACGGCCCATTAGCATCATTAGCGTCATAGTCAAACTTAACACATTTGAGTTCGAAACCACCAAGCATTTTATCTCCGGCGGTTTTTGTGCTTTGAAGCCTTACCGTCGGGCCGATGGCACTGAGATGGTCAATAGTACCCGCGGAAGGAGAGAGACGTTTATCTTTTTCCCTTGATAAATCCACGGTAAGCAGCGGCGTCGAAAGTGCAAACGTCTGCAGGCTGTTGGCGTCCTCGCGCTGCATCTGACATCGACAATCGCCCTCGAAACGGGCCTGATTTGACGAAGGCAGGAACTGGGCCTTCCTCTTAGCGGATATTTTTACCGGCACGACGGTTCCGTTGGATTCGGTACGAACCAGGTCATCTGTGAAAAATGTAAGCTCCGAGGGACCGTTCGCAATAGTATCATGAGTTAAGGCGGAAAAATCAATCATCTGAGATATGAAAACGGATCGACCTATAATGCCGATCGATTCTTTTAGCTTTTCACGGGCAGTTGTAAGTAGCTGCTCGCTGCTAATCAGGGCAGAATTTGTATCGGCTTGTGCAATACCCATCGGAGTAATGACCAAACCTTCGTCGCAGGTGACAACGATTTCGACAGGCTCTTTCTCAGGAATTTCGGGCGAGTTCGGGGAAACGGGAGAGTTTGGTTCCAGCTTGTTCTCAGTGTCGGAAGATTTTATTTCAGCTCCATCAGGACGGTTCGGATCAGCCTTATCGGATTGTTCTTTTGAATCTTCGGGCCCGAGGATGTTACTAACAGAAAGTTTTTCAAGGGCAAAAATCAACTGCTCGGCACTATCCACGACAACGTTCTTATTGAATACACACCTGTAACTTTGAGCTTCTTTTTGCTCGGCAGCAACGGTTTTTTCCGGCTGCCGGGGCCCGGACATGGAGTTAGGGTCAGGCGGTTTGCGGAGTTTGTCCTTTTCTGTTGGGAAAAAAGGGGACTTCGTGCTCTTTAGACTGGCACTATCCAGATTCAGTATTTTAAGAAACTCAATACGCTCCAACTGCTCGTTATAGATGAGCTCAAGGCCGCTGCCGCGCACCTGAACATTCTCTGAAACGTACCTGAGGGAACCCGGTGTCAAAAATTGTGAAGTATCACTGATAAAGGTAACATCATCGAGATAGAAAAAGCCTTCTTTAATATCACCTGAATTTTCGGGCACAATGTGCGCGACGACGTTTCCTGTGAATTTGGCATCCTTAGGTGTGGGCTTTCCGAGAACGGTCTCAATTCGAACATCCCCTCTATCGGCCGTAATGTAACATCCTAAATCACGGCGAAAAACGTTCATATACGGCTTTTTGACTTCCCATTGGTTACTTGACTGGTGGAGAAGACTATCGAAGCCCAATACCCGGTCAATCTGCTTTTGCTCGTTTAAGTGTATGTATTCAGCCTTTTGGACGTTGCCAATTGCAGCTTTGCCAATCTTACCAACTTTATCATCGATTTGCTCAGAATTGCCATCGGCAAAAGTGTCCGTGACATCCGTATCAATCTCAATCCGCGGTGTTCTGCTTACGAGACTATAGAGCAGAATTGCCGCAAGCACAGCACCCAGCGAAATAAGCCATACCCGGAATTTTCGAGAGTTATCCATAACCGCCTCATTTGGCCATACTTTGGCCTAAAGGATTCCTTATGATGGTTGGGAAGGCGGCAGGTATCTGGTCATAAGCTCCTGCCACTTGCCGGTACTCTTCAGAATGTGCTCGATTACTTCCCGCACAGCCCCCCTGCCGCCGGGACGAGTAGTCACGTAATCGGCATACTGCTTAACTTCATCAACCGCGTTGGCAACAGCTACGCCGAAACCTGCGTATCTAATAGCGGGCAGGTCCGTCACGTCATCACCAATGAAAGCAATTGCCTCCGCCTGAAGGCCGAGTTTTTCAGCAAGCTCTTTGAGGGCGGGCAGTTTATTATGACAATCCTGGATACAATGCTCTACATCGAGTTGGCGAGCACGGCGCGTTGTCGGCTCAGATTCTCTTCCACTCAGAAAAGCGGTTTTGAGTCCGGCCCTATGCCACATTCGAATTCCGTGGCCGTCAAGTGAACTGAAAACCTTGCTCTCGCTGCCGTCGGCATTGATTATTATAGCAGTATCGGTCAAGACACCATCAACATCCATTACTAACATTTGTATATCTGAAAGATTCGACATATTAATCTCAAAAGAAGATACTCGATTTTCGAGCATCCGTTGTATTTATCCCACTACTTTTATCGTTACAATATCCTGTACGTCGATCAGGCCTACAGGCCTGTTGTCCGCGTCAACAACGGGCAGATCGTCAATTCTATACTTGTGAAAAATTGCCGTCGCCTCTGCAGCAAGTGCATCGGCCCTGATTTTCTTGCAATCGGCAGTCATAATGTCAGCGGCTTTGAATCCGAAAGCCTGCTGTCCCTGTTGTGTCACAAGGCGTCTGAGGTCGGCATCAGTAATAATGCCGGCCAGCCTGCCGTCCTTATCAACGACCATAACGGCCCCGTGGCGTTTCACATCGCTGGTGTTTTCAAGCAATTCCTGAACGGTGTCAGTGACTTGTGCGATGGGCAATTTTTCTCCCGGCCTGAACATCATCGACTGCTCAACCGTCATAAGCTTTGCTCCAAGAGAGCCTCCCGGATGAAAACGTGCATAATCTTCAACGCTAAAATTACGCGCCTTCATGACGGTAAAGGCGAGCGCATCACCAACGGCCAGCATACAAGCGGTTGAAACACTTGGAGCAACACCAAGTGGACAGGCCTCGTTTATCTGTCCCATACAAAGGACGACGTCTGCGTGCCTGCTCAGGGTTGAGTCTCTGTCGCCTGTTATCGCTATAAGTTTAATCTCCAACTGCTTGACAAGATTTATGAGGCGAGTGACCTCGTCGGTTTCTCCGCCGTAGCTTAATACAATCACAATGTCGTCTTTGCGCAGCCTGCCCAGGTCGCCGTGAACGGCCTCGGCAGGATGGAGAAAATGGCTCGGTGTTCCGGTCGAAGCCATGGTGGCGCTTATTTTTTGCCCGATGATGCCCGCTTTACCGATGCCGCTTATTATGCAGGAGCCTGTGCAGTTATAAATCATCCCGGCAGCCTGGGCAAAAGAGGTGTCCACAATCGGGGTTACAGAACCTATAGCCTCGGCCTCCGCTTTGATTACCTCCCGTGCGTAATCAAGGTCGAATTCCACTTATCATTAGCTCCTCTATCGGTTGAGTATTAAATCCTCAACCGACACTAATATCTATACTTTTACGACACTACCGCGTTCATTATAACAGACCAACTCGTGTTTTTCTCCGGTATAATCCGGCGCCGAATGGATAACCACCTGCTTCTCTGTAAGTTGCTCAATCTGGACAATCATTGCGCGCTTGGCGTTCTGCAGATAGTCGGCGACTTCGGGCGAGACAAACAACTCGATTCGTTTAATCTGGTCTTTCGAGGCCGAAAGATTCAACAATCGAATAACCTCAATAGCCAAAGATTCCTGGCTTTTCACAAAGCCGGAACCGGCACAATGAGGACACGCCAGATATGTGCTTGACTGCAGGGAGGGACGAATTCTCTGGCGTGTCATTTCGATGACACCAAATCTACTCATCCTCAGTATTCTGGAACGGGCGCGGTCGGCCTTGGCGGCTGTGCGAAAAACTTTTTCCACATCCCTGCGGTGCTTTTCACTCTGCATATCAATAAAATCACAGATTATAAGTCCGCCCAGGTCTCGGAGCCTAAGTTGTCGCGCAATTTCTGTAGCGGCCTCCATATTCGTCTCGTAAGCGGTTTGTTCGGCACTTTTAGGCCTGCGGTGTCTGCCGCTATTGACATCAATCGAAACCATTGCCTCGGTCTGCTCTATCACGATTGACCCGCCACCTTTAAGCTCAACCGTACGAGACTGGACCTTGGTAATCTCGCCCTCAATTTTATACTTGTGAAACAGCGGTACGTTGCCATCATAATATGTCGCCCTCCGCTTTAAGCGCGGCGTTGCAATGGCGAGAAAATCCCTGATTTTTCGAACTACCGTTTCGGAATCGCATATTATTTTGCTTAT
>JABAHS010071827.1_pt1 | contig 15287 bp, 12 predicted proteins | sample 7062111 | NCBI WGS metagenome assembly JABAHS01 (sample SAMN14534600, study PRJNA622989) | marine sediment metagenome | biome: marine biome [ENVO:00000428]; feature: marine pelagic biome [ENVO:01000023]; material: deep marine sediment [ENVO:00002113]; isolation source: pool of 4 deep marine... | reverse complement strand
CTGTTTGTGAACGGATTTTTTCATTAAATCTTGATTCCAATTAAAAAGCTTGACCTGATTGTAAAGCACTTCATCGGACCGGGTGGAAACTGAATCCCCGGCGAAGAGCAAGCCATGACGCGGCGCATAAAAAGAAACATGTCCGGGCGTGTGGCCGGGGCTCAGAATTACCTCCAATCCGCCCAAAACCGGCAGTAGATCCCCCTCATTTAGGACCTCATCGACTTCCACCTGCATCGCACCGCCCCGGCGCTCAAGCCAGGAAAAAAGCGGGGTCAGGATTCCCATCCTGATTTGGCGCGAAGAATGGCCTTCTGCCAGCGCATCAGCTTCAATCTGGCTGGCGTATATTGTTGCACCGCATGTTTCCTGGAGATCCGGGGCGGCACCAACATGATCGAGATCGGCATGGGTAAGCAAAATGTGATTGAGGTCCTTCGGCGATTTCCCCAGGGAGGTAATAAAATCGATTAAGGAATCAAAAGAACTTCTCACAGCCGCATCAATCAAGGTGAGGCCAGACTCCTCGACAATCAAATAGCAGTTGCTGACACCCAGATCGAGATGGTAAACGCCCGGGAGGATCTCGCCTGAGTTCATTCTTCCCCCAATACCATCCAATCGCCGCGCCACAAAGCCAGGTCCACCTGCACAGACCAGGCACCTGCCCGGCGCATTTCCTCAGCCTGTGCGCGCTTAAAAATGCCTCCAGCGCCGATCACGGGTACCCCGTTTTTTGCCAGTTCACCGACGACCTGCAAACTCAATGGGTAGATTGCCTGCCCAAACAACCGCCCGTGCAAAAAGCCATCCCCCTCTTCGAGGGAACCGCGCGGCGGGCCCAAGCTGATGGCTACCGCCCCGGCGGCGGTCACTCGTGGGGCCAGTTCGATGCTCCTGGTGAGCGGCAAGCGGGCAATCAACGGAAGTTCACCGAGAGCCGCCGAAACAATTTCCTCAGCCTCACGCCCATCAATGGATTCCGGAAACCCGATCTCGACCGCCAGCAGGTTGTCGATCATCTCCAGTTTGAGGACAGACTTCTGAATGTCTTCTGGGCGGGATGCCAGCAGGTGGACGATCACCGGGAGCGGAGACTGCTCCCAGCGGGGGGCATACAGGTCCAGCACCTTCCAAAACCCAGGATTCGGGTAGCCGGAGTGGAGCAGCACACCTCCCGGGAATGGCTTCCATCGCCTGCCGGAAGCAGGTTTGCGGGGTTTCACGCTGATCGGGTTGGTCAGAAATGCGCCTAACTCTTGCCAGGGAAGCGGTATACGCAGATTGGGAGCAAACCCCAGGCTGCCTGCTGCATTCATCAGCGGAGGATCGATTATCGGCGGCTGACTGAGCAATTCTTCCATGTATGTATTATAAACTTGGCAGCAGGCAAGTGCAATCGTCAGCGCACAAGATGATATAATCACAGGCAACTTTTAAAGATACTGGTGATAAATATCCAGAATTATTGGAGCAACTATGGAGAGCAAAAAAATCAGGAAGAGGGCTGCGCCCAACAACACTGCATTCTCAGCTTTGATTGCAGGGCTGCCCTTAATGTTCATCGCAGGAATGTTTGTCGGCTATCAACTGTGGGGAAAACCGAATGTCCAGGCCGATCAGGCAGCCGATAGCCCATCCACCCCGGCACAGCGCTATGATATTCCAATTGAAGACGATGACCCGGTTCTGGGCAGCGAAACTGCCGCGGTCACGATCATCGAATTTAGCGATTATGAATGCCCATACTGCCAGCGCTACCACGATCAAACCTTTGACCAGATTCTCGCCACTTATGGCGACCAGATTCGTTATGTTTATAAAGATTTGCCGCTGACCTCTATCCACCCCAATGCAGTTCCCGCAGCCAACGCCGCGCACTGCGCCCATGAGCAAAATGCTTTTTGGGACTTTCATGACCTGCTCTTCAGTTTACAGAGAGGCCTCAATGACACTGCCTATGTCGCGTATGCCGATCAGCTAGGACTGGATATGCCATCTTTTGAGGAATGTCTGAACGAAGGACGCTACGTGAATATCGTTATGAAGGACACCGCCGTACTGACAGCGATCAACGCGCCGCTTTCCACCCCAACCTTTTTTATTAACGGTCAATATCTGGCCGGCGCTCAACCTTTCTCTGTGTTTGCCCAGCTGATCGACGCGGAATTAGAAAGCGCAAACTAGGCAACAAGGAATTAATAATCAAAAGAGGTGCTCTTCAACAAATTGAGCACCTCTTTTTTATTTTCAAGCTTTGCTGCTGTTCGAATTTTTAAGTCCGAGGATGTTCTTACTCAGCCGGGACGAAAGTCAATTGAACCCCATCAGAGGTAAAAAGGAACAATTGGTTTTCGCTCATCTCAAATCGCTCGACGCTTCCCAACATCTGCAAAAAGAGGCTCTCTTGGTCCATAATCCCTTCGGGCTCCATACAGAACATCTCAGTATTGAAGAGCTCACTGAAAGAGATGCTGTTACCACTTACCTGGTAAGACCCGCCGTAATCGTTACAGCTTGCGCTGCCGAACACGCGTTCCTCATCAAAGCGAAGGGTAGGCTTCGTCTCGATTGGCTGTTTATCGCCATATGCCGTCAGAATCCAGGATGTCCCGGCGAGGTCTGCACCGGGTTGTGCGCCTAATGCGCCGCAGGCTGACAGAACAAAGGCTGCCAGTAAAATCATGATCAGGGTGAATATCTTATTTTTCATCAGTTTTCCTTTCTTAACTATCATACATCTTTCTAACGAATTTTTGAGCAAAGAAGTTCCCCTTGTGGATGCCAGGAAGTCACAACAGAGACCAATTCTGAAAGCATCCGTAAAATTTGCCTGTAGTAAAGTCGTCACATTGACATGAAGCAACAATACCACTACTATAAAGATAAAAATAGAAGGAGAATTTTTTAAACAATGCATTACCGCAGATTAGGACGTTCCGGAATAAAAGTCAGCGAAATCTCACTTGGGGCATGGGTCACGATGGGTTCGCAGATCGACGAAGAGACCTCAAAAGAACTAATTTTGCACGCGTACGAAAATGGGGTTAATTTTTTCGACAATGCCGACATTTACGCACGCGGCCAGGCTGAACTGGCGATGGGGGCCGCGATCAAGGATTTACCACGAGAAGAATTGGTGCTTTCCAGCAAAGTGTTTTGGCCGACGATGGGCGGCCCGAACGGGCGCGGCCTTTCCCGCAAACACATCACAGAGTCGATCCACCACTCACTCAAGCGCCTGGGGACAGACTACGTTGATTTATATTTCTGCCACCGCTTCGACCCGGACACCCCGATCGAAGAAGTGGTCTTCACGATGAATACGCTCATCCAGCAGGGCAAAATTCTCTATTGGGGGACGTCGGAATGGCGCGCCTCCCAGATCGCTGAGGCCTACGGGATCGCCCGGCAATACAATCTAATCCCCCCCACAATGGAGCAGCCGCAATATCATATGTTCCACCGCCACAGAGTAGAATCCGAGCTGACGCCGCTGGCTGAATCTTTCGGGATCGGGTTGACCACATTCAGCCCGCTGGCTTCTGGAATTCTGACCGGTAAATATAATGAAGGTATTCCTGAGGGCAGCCGCGCCTCGATGGAGAGCATGTCCTGGCTCAAAAACCACATCACCCAAGAGCGGATTGCGAAAGTCATTTTGCTCCAGGAGATTGCCGACGATCTGAATATCAACACCGCCCAGCTGGCGATTGCCTGGCTGCTGAGAAGGAAAGAAGTCAGTTCGGTCATCACCGGGGCCAGCAAACTCAGCCAATTGAAGGAAAACCTCGCTGCCCGTGAAGTGGTCGATTCCCTGGACAACGAACTGCTGGAACGCATCGAAAAAATCCTGGATAACGACCCGCTCAACAACGACTGACCAATCCAGAGCAAGACAACTATTCTATTATGCCGGCCCTGCCTATGCAAGGCCGGTTTTTTTATTCCTGATCAGTTTTCTCGCTCGGTTTAATCTGACCGCGGCGGTAAATGTAGCTGCCCAATATGGTGGACACCAATCAGATTCCCGATCAGCCCAAACCACCATTTTCCGCTTTCCAGATACATCCAGGGTGGCATGAGCTGATCAACTTGACTCTGATATGGGCCATGCCAGATTTCCCCGAACTAAGCTGGATGCCTGTGATCAGAAACTCGCCAGTCTCACTGGCAGTATAGACCTCGTTTTCATCAATCCACCGACCCGGCTGGTCAAGTCAATGGACTTGGACGGGTATTCCCTACTAAAAAACTAAGGCAACACGCAAACTCCCAGACCAGTGGCAGTAAAATTCCACTTACAACCCGCATTTTCACACGATTTCTCATCCTGATACTGGTCTGGATTTCTACAGCCCACCGGCTCTAGTGTAGGGCAGGGCGGCACATACACCGAAATCTCAACGCAAAACTCTCCTCGCGGGATGGGAATGCAGCTGTGCGTCAGAGGGTCAAAGAAGGTTGAAGGCGGGCAGACCAGCCCGGGTATCTCCGGGATGCAGCAATTGGCGGAGGGATGTTGGGAAAACCCCGCAGGACATGACGGCAAGAGGGGGAATGGAGCACAGGCCCAGCAGCCCTCCACTGGCAGCGGGAACATGTTGGGCGGACAATTAGGAAAAGGACTGTTCGGGCCACAATCCGCGGGAATCTCTGGCAGGGGAACCCAACTGGGATCAATCGTCAAATTTCCCGGATCAACCGTCATGCCCGGCATCAGGACTGGTGGGAAGATAAACTCGCCGGGTTCCTCGTCCGGCGCATTCGGATCGGCAATTTGGAGCACAACCGGCGTCGGCTCTNNACCGGTGTTGGCTCGACTAATTCCAACGGTTCAGGAGTCGCCACTGCCAGGCACTGCACGTCATCGGGAATACAGCCGCACTCACCAGAATAATGATATCCAGGCGGGCAGTTCACAGCCACCGCGGTGTTGGGAATGCAGCCCAGTCCGTTTATCCAAATGTAACCAGAGCCGCAGTCTCCCCCCCCACTATCGGGATTGAGAATCTTGCTGACATCCACATTGAGGATCGGGCGGCAGTGACCTAGGGTGGGGTCAAAGAAAAATCCAGGCAGGCAATCGGGGCACAAACGAAGTGTGATCTGGCTGTCCGGCTGGATCGCCGGACCATGACAGACCAGTTTGCCTTCCGGGATCGGATCGCAGGTGATTGTGCCAATAGGGCTTGAGAATTCATAATGATCCAGCTCGATGAAACTGGGTGGGGTCAGTACTACCCCAGCAAAGGGTGCGCCTTCCCGGAGTTCACAGTACCCGGTTAATGAAATCTCTGGCACCGGAATGTCGAGACCACCTCCTGGCAGATAGCCGGATGGCACATCCCCGGCAATCGGCGGCATGACACACATCTGGGGTGGTGCGCCGGATCCACAATCCAATGCACAGCGGAAACCAAGATCAGGCCGGGACTCCTGGGGTTCCAGGGCATTTCGCAGATACGTTTGCAGTTGATCAGTCGGGGTGCGGTAGCCACCGCCGCGCCAAACTCGCTGTTCCCCGCTCTCGGGGCCTTTCGGATTATTGACAGGTGAAAATCGGTAGGTATCCTCAGCATACCAATCATCGACCCACTCGTTCACATTTCCGGTCATATCCAGCAACCCAAATGGACTGGCGCCATCTGGAAGCGAGCCGACCGCCACCGGCTGCGGTTTTTCGGGAGTCAGGCAGCCTTCAAAATTAGCCCGCTCGCAGTCCGGTTCATCTGGTCCCCACGGATAGCGGAAAGCGTCCACACCGCGGGCTGCCAGTTCCCACTCTGCCTCGGTAGGCAGGCGGGCACCGATCCATTCGCAATATGCATCGGCTTGCTCCCAACTGACCCTGACTACCGGGTCGTCCAAGTATTCGGTTTCGCCAAACCAGTAAGGCTCAAATGGCATGCTGGACGGCGGTTGGCAGAGTCCGGCATTGACACAGTTGGCATACTGCCGGTTGGTGACCTCGGTCTCATGCATCCAATATGCACCCAACTGGACCGTGTGTGAAGGTTCATGATCCCTATCTTCTTCAGCATCATCAGCCCCCATCTGAAAACTGTTTTGAGGGATGTAGATGAATGTGCTGAGATCAAACCAGGTCATCCGGGTATTCTGAGGAAGATCGCAGTAATTAATCTCGCCTGCCAGCCAGGTCTGATTTGCTTGCTCTTCGCTCCCCCCAACCCCTTCCGCATCTGCCCCTTGTGAGTCCGGAGTCTGCGCACTTCCGGCTTGACCCCCTCGTTCCTGCATCTCTCCTTCAGCTTCTTGGGATGGGGTATCTCGGACAAAATCTCCCGGAAGGTTGCACGCTGCCAGAAAGAAAACTATTAAAATTCCCAGCAAGTACCGCGATTTCTTTTTCATCTTCTCCTCCTTTGCTATATGTCTATTGTAGAATAATTCACAATTCGATTCAACAACTCTTCAGGAAAAGTTTGTATCGAGCAGAGAACTGACAGTATTTCTTATGGAACCTTCATCTTAAACAGCTTCAATTCTAGACAGCGGTGATACAATTGGCTCATGTGCCAGTTAGAAAACTTACAGAGTAAATCTGTCTCATTCTTATTTTCTTCAAGGAGTAAAACATGACCGACCCCCGTCTTAAAAAATTGGCAGATATCCTGGTGAATTATTCGGTAAAAGTCAAACCCGGTGATTGGGTGCACATTAATTCCAGCATTGTCGCAGTACCGCTGCTGAAAGAAGTGTATCAAAAGGTTCTTCAGGCCGGCGGGAATCCCTCCACTAACATTTACACCGATGATCTCAACGAACAGTTCTACCTGGAAGCGAACGACGATCAGATCAACTGGGTATCGCCCACCGCCAAACTGATCTATGATGAGGCCAATGTGCTGATCCATCTGCGCGGGGCAGAAAACACTCGCGCCCTTTCCGGCGTAAATCCAAAGAGACAAACCAAGCGCTCACAGGCCACCCGCGGCCTGACAGAAACTTACATGGCCCGGTCTGCAAGCAAAGACCTGCGCTGGGTGCTGACCGATTATCCCTGTCTGGCCTTTGCCCAAGATGCAGACATGAGCCTGAGCGATTTTGAGGATTTTGTATTCTCGGCCACCTACGCCGATACGGAAGACCCGGTATCAGAATGGACCCGCATCCACAACGAGCAGCAGAAAGTGGTCGACTGGCTGAAAGGTAAAAAGATGGTCACCATCAAAAGCCCCAACGCAGACCTGACCCTCTCGATCGAGGGGCGCAAGTTCATTAACTCGGACGGCGAACACAATATGCCCAGCGGGGAAGTGTTCACCGGGCCGGTAGAGGATTCAGCCAACGGCTGGGTCAAATACACCTATCCGGCCATCAGCGGCGGGCGTGAGGTGGAAGGCATTTACCTGGAATTCAAAGATGGCAAGGTGGTCAAAGCCACAGCCGAAAAGAACGAAGAGTTCCTCCTCAGCCAGCTGGACACCGACGAAGGCGCCCGTTATCTGGGCGAGTTCGCCATCGGCACCAACTACGGCATTCAACAATTCACCAAGAGCATTTTGTTCGATGAGAAAATCGGCGGTTCGTTCCATATGGCGCTTGGCGCAGGCTACCCGGAAACCGGTAGCGTGAACAAATCCAGCATTCACTGGGACATGATCTGTGACATCCGCCAGGACAGCGAAATCCGCGTAGACGGCGAACTGCTGTATAAGGACGGCAAGTTCCAAATATAATCACTTGAAGTTCTAAGCATAACCCGGGGGCGAAACTGGATGGTTTCGCCCCACTTCACATGGAGGGGAACATGAAACTGCTGAATATTTTGCTGCTGTTGGTAGTTTTAATGACTGGCTCGGCTTGCACCCCGGAGACGCCGCAAACCACGCCAGCACCTACAAATACAAACACCCCTCCTCCCACCTCTACTCACACTCCCGAACCAACTTCAACACCGATTCCCACGTTTACCCCAACCAGTGCACCGGTCACCGCTGCCCTTTACACGTGGCCGATACCCCCGTTGAATGACCAACAAATCCAGGAAGTGCTCGACTGCCAGAATGAAACCTGGTCGGAAGACTACCAGTTAGACCCTGAAACGATCCAAATTGAAACGCCCGCCACAGCATGCGAATTCGGATTGAAGGCCATCTCATTGATCTCCGATTTCAGCAACTTAGAGCTGCCGCCAGCAGGGAAGCGTGCCGCTCAGCAGGCGATATTGAATAATCCAGGAATCATCTTTGCAAACCCCTATTTCTTGTTCGCGTTTCAATCGGTTGATATTGTCAACCTCCCCAGTGCGGCCACCAGCCCGTTAAAAGAAGCCAACATCCAATACACCTGGGGAGGACTGGGCAGGGAAACCTCCTTTGAACTGCTGATCAGAAAAGAGGGGACAACTATTGCCACCGGCACGGTGGAACTGGGATATGATTACAACAACGAAGAGGTTGGCCCAACCAGTTGGGAGGTTAACCAAGAAATTGATTCAGCGACATTCCAGAATTTTGGGGCATCACTGACAAATCTGGTTCCCGTCAGGCGGCAAGGCCAGTTGTTTGCCTGCTTCGACAACTATCCAGACTGGACAATCCAGTTCAAGTACGAGGACGGCGCACAACTCACTCTGCAATCCAATGAATCGAACTTTTTCATAGAAGGCGGGCCTTTCCAAACACAGATTGAAGGGCAGGATTATCTTCTGGCGACTTATGCATTTAACATCAACTTACTTAAGATCATCGAACAATTAGAAATTCCTTTAGGCGAGCCGGCTGCGATGAGCTGCTTTCCAATGCCGATCGCTGAATTTCTCCTGAGCGAACATCCTGATTTCAATCCTTAAAGAAAAACCGAGCGGCGTACCGCTCGGAAGATTTCAAGAGAGTTTTGGTGTCGTGTGACCTATTTTGCTCCCGCCTGTTCCACAACGGCGGCAAACGCTTTCGGATCGCGCACGGCCATATCAGCAAGCATCTTACGATTGATCGTAATATTCGCCTGGCGCAGTGCATAGATCAGCCGGCTGTAGGTGGTGCCGTTCAGTCTTGCTGCAGCATTGATGCGGGTAATCCACAACCGGCGCAGGTCGCGCTTGCGGTTGCGGCGGTCGCGGTACGCGAACCACAGGCTCTTCAGCCGGGCTTCATTGGCTCGGCGGTAGAGCTTGGAGCGAGTTCCATACTGCCCCTTGGTGAGTTTTAATACTTTTTTATGCCTTTTCCGGCGGGTGAAGCCGGTCTTTACTCTAGCCATAATTACCTCCTGCGAACCCCTGGGCGCCGGCAGTCTTGCTTAGAAAAGTTTTCCTGCATCCTGCCCGTTGCAAACACCCAACAGCCGCAATAAATTTTGATTACTTCGCAGTCCTTGCGGTTGGCGTGGTCCGATATTTTTTCAAATAGGGGGCCAGCCTGCGGATGCGCTTCTGAAAACCAGATCCCTGAACAGGGACCATTTTTGAATACAATCGCTTGGCGCGCTTGGAGCGGCGGCGGCGGAAGTGGCTCTGCCCGCCTTTGGTGCGGACGAGCTTGCCCGAGCCGGTCACCCGGAAGCGCTTCGATGTCGCTTTGTGCGTTTTCAGTTTATACTTACCAGATTTCTTTTTTCGTGGCATAACGAATACCTCTCACACTCTCCGCGTCCCACCCTTCAGACTGAAGGCCAGTCCGCAGATGTTTTGCAAAACTCTCTTGAATTCTAGAGTTATTGTCGAATTATTTCTTACCCGTATTGGGTGCAAGTACCATCAGCATTGTGCGTCCTTCAAAAGAAGGTCTTTGCTCAACCATCCCGACATCAGAAAGCTCTTCAGCGATTTCGTTCAGGTCATGAACGGCAATCTCGGGATAATCACGCTCTCTTCCTCGGAAGCGAACCCGTACCCTGACCTTTTTGCCTTCTTCCAACCAGCGGCGGGCATCCCGCACTTTAAAACTCTTGTGGTGGTCGGTGGTCTTGGGGCGCAGACGGATTTCTTTGATCTCGACCGTCTTCTGTGCCTTCTTGGCTTCCTTCTCTTTTTTGGTCCGTTCATACATGAACTTCCCATAATCCATCACCCGGCACACCGGGGGGTCAGCCTGTGGGGCAATTTCGATCAAATCAAGATCAGCGTCATAAGCAGCCTGGAGCGCTTCCCGGAAGGGCACGACTCCAACGTTTTCACCGTCAGCATTGATCAAACGCACTTTTGCAGCTCGAATTTCCTCATTTACCCGAAAGTTTGATGTACTTATTTTCTTTTCTCCTTCAACTCCTGTCAATTAAGTTAAAATATAACTCTGCCTCCTACGGCAAAGCCAACCGTCATAATACCATTTTACAATAGACTCGTCAACCGACGCGCGTCCCGCGCGCCGGACTTTTTCACTACCTCACAGAGGAAGAAAGCAGTTGCCCTGCTACTGCATCAGGCGCCCTACGGGCAAGCATCCCCAAAGGCGATATTCTCGATATTCCACAGCATCCCACCGGTGGAATCAAATTGCAAACCGCAAATATCCGGCCGGGCCAGGGCAGCTTGCTGGTAGGTAAAGAACGGAATTGCCGGCAGTTCAGCGGCCAGAATTTCCTGGGTTAAGGCGTGGTTTTCAGCATATGATTCCAGACCAGGCGCACTTCCTCTAGCAGCCTTGCAGGCCGCATCATAGGCTTCACTGCTCCAGCCGGATGCATTCCAACCGCCCCATTTATAGGGGAAGAGGCTTTCATCTGGGCCGGGAATGGCTTCCGAGAGGAACAGCTGACAGGGAGGCTCTTCAGAAGACTGCCAGGCGAAGTAGACCATCTCAAAATTGCGGCCAAACACAGGGGCGTTTTCACCCGTAGCAAATAATTCTTCTACCGTCAGGGGTGCCGGTGAAGCCTGGATTCCGCAGGCTGTTAGCTGTTCGCTGATCATTTCCACAACCCGCTTGTTTTGCGGGTGTTCTGCGTACAAGATATCAAAGGTCATCGCCGTGCCGTTCTGGATTCCCGGAATATCAACTGCTGTCCTCTGGCCAGATGCGTTCAGACGCCAGCCTGCTTCGTCCAGCAAATCGCTTGCAGCCTCAACATCTTGCTGATAGGTTGGAAGCTGCTGGCTGATCAGCGGGTGATTGACCGGCAGGTAGCTGTCCATCACGGGGGTTATGCCCAAAGCGATATCCTCGATAATCACCTGGCGGTCCAGGCACAGCGCCACTGCCTGCCGGGTGCGGACATCGCCAAAGAAATCAGGGCGGTCTCCTTCAAAAATGCTGTAACCGTTGTCATAGCTTTGCGGCACCACGCCAAAATTGAGCAGTGTCCAGCCAGACGAATTTGCCCAGGACGCGAACAGCTGTCCTTCCGCCATCGAGGCCATAATCTCCGCCACCCCAACACCCGCAGCCGCAGCAGGATCCAGCAGGTCACATTCTCCCGAGCGCAGCATGTCCAGGTTGGTCTGCGGGTCCTGACCGATAACCCGGAACACCAGGCGGTCTACCCGCGGCAGACCCTCCACTGCCCGGAAGTAGTTGGGGTTACGCTGCAGGGTGAACGAATCATTGGCCTTCAGCACAAGCGAAAAAGACCCAAATCCAAGTGGTTGTTCAGCAGATATCTCACTTGTGACAAGATCAGATGGGGGTAGCTCTCCCCAGAGATGTCTTGGAGCAGGGAACCAGAAATTGTCCTGGTAGCTCTGATCAATAAACCCGGGAATCCCGGTCCAATTTGTCGTTCGGGCATCCAGCGCCTCATAACTGAAGGTGCGCTCCACTTTGTATTTACTGGCCGGAGTGTCCGGATCGGCATTCAATTCAAAGCCATAAACAGAGTCCTGCGCAGTGAGCGGGACACCGTCGGCCCAACTGACGCCCTCACGCAGGGTGAACTGGGCTGTCATCTGGTCCATTTCAACTGGTTCTCCATTGAAGGCTTGGGCACATTCGCCGTTTAAACATCCAGCAGGACGAACGAACATCCCGTAATCCAGGGTGACCACTTCACCGCTGTTATCCATCACCGTATCGCCGGCTTCAACCTGCACAGTTTGCAACAGGGCAGTCCCGTTCTCAAAGTCCGGCAGAGACTCCAGTACAACTGGCTGGTACAGGTAGCCGCGGTGATCAACCGGTCCGTCATAAAGCGCTTGCAATACCAATTGTGCAGATGCGTTCGGGCTGCCATACGGGTAGAGCGTGTTGGGCGATTCACCCAAACACACCACCAGCGAAGTAGGCACCGGTGTCGGCGTAGGCGTGTCGGATGGCAAAGTGGATGTTACTGCCGGGGGAAGAGTCGCATCCATCGGGCTCTCCTCACTGCCACCGCAGGCCGGCAAGACTGCCGCAGCAGCAAGCAAAAAACATATAAGTAAAAAACGGTTAAATTTCATATCGTCTTGTATCCTAAATTGGGGGGATTACCAATCATCATCAAAGCGCAGCCGCAAATAAGAGTCGTACCGTTCCGGGTGAATCTCACCGTTCTCCACGGCAACAACTACAGCACAGCCCGGCTCATCCACATGAGTGCAGCTGCTGAACTGGCAGTCCGCCACCCTTTCTGCAATCTCAGGGAAATAGCCGTCCAATTCCTCAGGCTCGATATCCCACAATGCCAGGGCTTTCAGGCCGGGTGTATCCGCCACATATCCCCCTTCGTTCAGTTTAAACATCTGGCGGACCACGGTTGTGTGGCGTCCTTTGCCAGTCGCCTCACTGACAGAGCGCACATGCAGCCCTAGCTCAGGCTGGACAGCATTCAGTAAGCTGGATTTACCCGCGCCGGAGGGTCCAGCAAACACCGACAGTTTCCCTTTCAACAGCTTGTGAAGCTTTCGGATACCGGTTCCCTTTTTGGCCGAGGTGTAGATGACAGTGTAGCCCAGGTCGCTGTAATGCCCGAAAATGCGGCGCGCCTGCCGTCTTCCGACCAGATCCACCTTGTTGGCAACAATCAGTGCAGGGATTTCCTGTTCCTCGGTAATAATCAAAAAGCGGTCCAGCATCCGCAGGCGGGGTTCTGGATCGGCACAGGCAAACGTGAGTACGGCCTGGTCGAGGTTGGCGATAATGATCTGTTCATACTCCCCGCGCGGGGTGGGCGCCATGCGGTGGAGCTTGCTTTCGCGTTCCTCAATTTCCTCAATCATGGCCGTATCTTCATCAAGTATCGCTACCTTGACGCGGTCACCGACTGCGATCAGGTCACCTGTTTTCGGACCTTGTTTCAAGCGGCCGCGCAGGCGAGCCACCACTTCGCCTTCATCAGTATCCAATGTAAAAAATCCAGACTGGGAACGGAGAACAATCCCGTTCACGATATTATTTGTCATAAACCCCTTTCAAGCTAATTGCCGTCATTCTCGTTCGCCTCTCTCTCGGCGGCTTCCTCAGCCTCCAGCGCTTCTAATTCTTCCGGAGTCATAAAATAGCGGTCATCAATCTCTCCGATGCGTACTTCCCAGGGGAAAACAGAGCGCGGCTGGCCGTAAAAATAAACTTCCATCAGGCGGCGGAAGATCGGCGCAGCGAACTCGGAGCCGTCACCCTCGGTTTCAATGATGACTGCCATCGCAATGTCCGGACGGTTCTCATTACGTTCGTCTGTGTACCCGATGAACCAGGCATGCGGGTCGGAACCGGTCCCGGTCTGGGCGGTGCCTGTTTTGCCCCATACCTTGATCGGTCGGTTGACAAAAGTGAAATAGGCCGTGCCGCGGGTGTTCTGGGTGACCATCAACATGCCCTCGCGGATAGCCGTCAGGGTATTCTCGCTGATCGGGAGCTCACCATTGACGACAGGAGTGAATTCAAAGGTGGCCTCTCCGGCGGTGTTCTCCACGCGTTCAATCATCTGCGGCCGGTAGAGTGTACCGCCGTTGCCGAGGGCTGCTGTATAAACTGCCGCCTGGATCGGGGTGATGGTGGTGTTGGACTGCCCAATGGCCTGCTGGACCGCATTGAACCAGGGTTCGGCGCCTTGCTGGTCGTCGGGATTGACAATCTGCCCGCTTTCCTCCGGGAAAACGTCGATCCCGGTGGGGCTGCCCAGGCCAAAACCGCGCGCCATCTCCGCAACTGCATCGACATTGCCGGACGTATATACATCGTAACCCACCTGGTAGAACCAAATATTGCAGGAACGCATCAATCCCTCAACCAGAGTCAGGTTTCCGCTGGCGGGGCGTTCCTTTTCCAGGGTCCAATCGGTGAGCTCGACATTGCCAGGTCCGTTCCAATAATAGCCGCATTCCAACGAATCGTAGGGATCAAACTGCTCAGTTTCCAGGGCTGCCGACATCGTGATGACCTTAAAAATCGATCCGGGCGGATACTGGCCCTGCGTGGCGCGGTTGAAGAAGCGCCCTTGTGTATCGGGGAAGTAGGTTCCCCACAAACTGTTCGGGTTGTCGGGATCGGCATAGTTCGGGTCGAAGGTGGGGGATGATGCAATCGCCAGCACCCGTCCGGTATCGCGCTCCAGGGCGACCACCGCCCCGGTAAAACCCTGAAGAGATAGCTGCGCCCAACGCTGCAGGTCTTCTTCCAAGGTGGTGTAGATGGACTGAGACGGCACAGTTTCGGTTGTCGCCAGGCGGGTGAGGAGGAGATTTTCGGGAGTGACCACATACAAGTCTGCGCTGGGTCTTCCGGCGAGCACCTCTTCTCCCCAGGCCTCAACACCACTGCGCCCAATCTGGGCTCCGAACGGATACCCTTTTTCAGCCCATTCATCCACATCTTCCGCCGGGATCGGACCGACCCAGCCGGTGGAATGCGATCCGGCATCATTGATAAACGTTAAGTGTGTTTCGAAAATTTCTGCCCCCAATGCATTGTAATGCCGCGAGAGCCGCGGCTCATATTCCTCGAACTGGCTGTAAGGCATCTCGATCAACGGGATCACGTAAGGATTGTCTTCGTCGAAGATTTTGTAGCCCCAATAGGGAGCCGGGAGGCCCGTTGCAGCTTGTAAGACACCCAGGAGGGAGTCGGACTGGTCCTCTTCAATTGCCGAAGGGATGATAAAAAGCGCAACCGCGCGCGTGTCGGCGGTCAGGGTATTGCCATTGCTGTCGTAGATAATCCCGCGCGTCGGCCAGATGGTTTCCATACTCAAGCGGTTTCCACTTGCCAGCTCAGGCATGATGATTGAATCGTCCCAGATCACTTTCCACTGTCCGTTTTCCAGGCTTAAAGCCATCTGGGTCTGCACATCTAAGTCGCCCACCACGGAAGATTGCATCACAACCTGGTAGCCAACCTGCGATGAGGTTGGGCTGGTGAGTGTCTGAAGGATTTCAAAATCAATCCCCGTGAGGACAGCCTGCTGCT
>JABAHS010002572.1_pt1 | contig 15291 bp, 12 predicted proteins | sample 7062111 | NCBI WGS metagenome assembly JABAHS01 (sample SAMN14534600, study PRJNA622989) | marine sediment metagenome | biome: marine biome [ENVO:00000428]; feature: marine pelagic biome [ENVO:01000023]; material: deep marine sediment [ENVO:00002113]; isolation source: pool of 4 deep marine... | reverse complement strand
GGCTCGAACCTGCGACCTTCGCCTTGTAAGGGCGACGCTCTCCCAGCTGAGCTAAGCACCCGAAGGGCGCGCTAGTTTAAGGCATCCTTCAGGCCTTTGCCAGCTTTGAAGCGCGGCTTGTTCATGGCCGCGATGTTGATGGTCTCTCCCGTTCGCGGATTACGCCCCATACGAGCTGCGGAGTGACTCACCGAGAAAGTTCCAAATCCAACCAAGGTGACGGAATTGCCCTGCTTCAATGAGTTGGCAATTCCGTCGAAGACGGCGTCGACGGCTCGCGTGGCAGCGGCCTTCGGAATGTCTGCAGAGTCAGCAACTAGTTCGACCAGTTCGGCTTTATTCACCTTGCTTATCCTCCTAATGTTCGGACGGGAGCGGCTGCATCAGTTCGACAGGTTCACGCGACTCGAGATGGGCGGTAGCCCGCGCTCCTCCCCGCGCGCGGACCTTATACCAAGCGCCAAAAACCCGTGTCAAGGCAGTAGCACGAGCGGGCATCGCTCGCTCTGCGCACAGTGCCTGTCAAGTGGGCCTGCTAACAGACTGTGTGGCCTTAGCTTTTACACGGCCCCACACCGGGGCCGGTGAGACTCTGCGCGCGGCGCGGCACGACGACCACGCCGGGTCATCCTCGCGCGCAGATTCCTCGTCCCGAGCGAGAACCGCGGCGACTCGGGTTGTGCGGGCGTCGGCGGTCGATGCGCCCGGCGCGTGCGTGCCTCGCGGCCTTCTCTAGTGCGTCGTCACGATGCGACCCGGATCCGAGCGATCCGCGGCGTGCTCCTCGCCCTCTGCTTTCTCGGCATCCGCCTGCTCGCCCTGCGACCGTACGGGCATTTGCTCCAACGCGACCTCGAGAATCTCGTCGATCCATCGCACCGCGCGAACGTCCAGGTCCTTCTTGATGTTGTTGGGAATCTCCGTCAGGTCCTTCTCGTTTTCCTTCGGGATCAGAACCGTCTTCAGGCCGCCGCGATGCGCTGCGAGCAGCTTCTCCTTGAGCCCGCCGATCGGCAGCACCTCGCCTCTCAGGGTGATCTCTCCCGTCATGGCCACGTCGGCACGCACGGGCGTGCGCGTCAGGGCCGAGACGATGGCCGTGCACATCCCCACGCCGGCGCTGGGGCCGTCTTTCGGCGTAGCGCCTTCGGGCACGTGAACGTGCACGTCCTGCTTCTGGTAGAAGTCCTCCGGGATGCCGTAACGTCCGGCCCGATTGCGCACGACACTCATGGCGGCCTGGATCGACTCCTGCATGACGTCACCGAGCTTGCCGGTGTAGATCTGCTTGCCCTTGCCCGGCACGATCACCGCCTCGATGGTGAGCAGCTCGCCGCCGACCTCCGTCCAGGCGAGACCGGTCACCTGGCCGATCTTGTTGCTCTCTTCGGCACGCCCGAAGCGATAACGCCGCACGCCCAGGTACTTGGCTAGGTTGCGCGGCGTGACGGCCACCCTGCTCCGCTTCTTGTCCAGCAGAAGCTCCTTGGCCGCCTTGCGGAAAATCTTGGAAATCTCCCTCTCGAGACTACGCACCCCGGCCTCGCGCGTGTAGTAACGCACGATGTCGCAAAGCGCCGCGGTACTCACCGAGATTTCCGACTCTTTCAAGCCGTTGTTCGTGCGCTGCTTCGGGACGAGATACCGCGTTGCGATGTTGATCTTTTCGTCCTCGGTGTAGCCGGAGATGCGAATGACCTCCATGCGATCCAGCAGCGGCGCCGGGATGTTGAGCGTGTTCGCCGTGGTGATGAACATCACCTCCGACAGATCGTAATCGACCTCGAGATAGTGGTCGCCGAAAGCATGGTTCTGCTCGGGATCGAGCACTTCCAGCAGCGCCGACGAGGGATCGCCTCGAAAATCCATGGACATCTTGTCCACTTCGTCGAGCATGAACAGCGGGTTCTTGACCTTCACCTTGGCCATGTTCTGGATGATCTTGCCGGGCAGCGAGCCGATGTACGTGCGCCGGTGACCGCGTATCTCGGCTTCGTCGCGAACGCCGCCCAGAGACATGCGCACGAACTTGCGGTTGGTGGCACGGGCAATGGACTGCCCGAGCGAAGTCTTGCCGACGCCCGGGGGACCCACGAGACACAGGATCGGACCTTTGATCTTCTTGATCCGCTGTTGAACCGCCAGATACTCGAGGATGCGCTCCTTGACCTTGTCGAGCCCGTAGTGATCGCTCTCGAGCACCTTCTCCGCCGCGCGCAGATCCTTGCGCACCTTGGAACGCTTCTTCCACGGCGCCGAGACCAGCCAGTCGACGTAGTTGCGCACGACGGTGGCTTCGGCAGACATCGGCGACATCATCTTGAGTTTCTTCAGCTCGGCCTCGGCCTTTTCGCGGGCTTCTTTGGTCATGCCCGCGTCGGCGATCTTCTTGCCGAGCTCCTCGATCTCGTTCGGCGCGTCGTCCGCCTCACCGAGCTCCTTCTGAATCGCCTTCATCTGCTCGTTGAGGAAGTACTCGCGCTGGCTCTTCTCCATCTGCTTCTTCACACGTCCTCGGATCCGCTTCTCGACCTGGAGCAGGTCGATTTCGGACTCCATGACGCCGAGGATGTGCTCGAGACGCTCGCGCGCGCCGGACATCTCGAGGATGTTCTGCTTGTCCTCGATCTTCAAGCTGAGATGGGCGGCGATGGTATCCGCCAGCCGGCTTGCATCGTCGATGCCGGCCAGTGACGTCAGAATCTCCGGCGGGATCTTCGGATTGAGCTTGACGTACTGATCGAACTCGCCCATGACGGTTCGCATCAGCACCTCACCTTCGCGCTCGGCGAGGGGCTCCGAGGCCACCAACCGGATGTCCGCCATGAAGCACTCTTCGGTCTCCACGTAGCGGGTGACGTCGGCCCTTCTCTCGCCTTCGACGAGAACCTTGACCGTGCCGTCGGGCAACTTGAGAAGCTGCAGGATGTTGGCGACGGTCCCCACGGCATAGATACGGTCGACCGTCGGATCGTCGTCGGCGGCGTCCTTCTGCGCCACCAGCAGGATCTGCTTGCCCGACTCCATCGACTTCTCGAGCGCACTGATGGACTTCTTGCGCCCGACGAACAGCGGGATCACCATGTGAGGAAAGACGACCACGTCGCGAAGCGGCAGCACCGGATACTGCTGAGTTGCCGGCGTATGCATGATCTCGGATTCGTCTGTCATCTCTGCACCTGAATCGTGTGACGACGGGTGATGGGGTATTGGCCGCTCTTGCGGATCGCCTCTTCAGCCCAGCGAACCGCAGCCGTCACTGCCAAGGATAATTGTAGGCTACGGGCCGCAGACTCTTACGGGCGGCTCGATCACGCCCCCGCGGACCGCCCCAACTGCAAGGTACTATGGAGACTGCGGGGTGATAAATCAACACCCGCCCGGCGGCCTGCGCAGCCGGCCGAAAGGGGATTGCGGCGGCGTTGCGCTCGGCGTGCGCGGCCGCTTCGCGACGCAGCGGGGATCGATTCGCCGGCGCAACAGCGCTTCAGTGCGTCGTCGAGGCGTTCTTCTTTTCGCTCTCTTCGTAGATGTAGAGCGGGCGGGCGCCTTCGTTGATTACGCTGGCGTCGACGATCACCTTCTTCACGCCGTCCATGGACGGCAGCTCGTACATGGTGTCGAGCAGCGCATTTTCCAAAATCGAGCGCAGACCCCTCGCTCCGGTGCGGCGATCCATGGCCTTCTTGGACACCGCCCGCAGCGCGTCTTCGCGGAACTCGAGCTCGACGCCTTCGAGCTTGAGCAACTTCTGATACTGCTTGACAAGGGCGTTGCGGGGCTCGGTGAGGATGCGCACGAGAGCGGCCTCGTCCAGCTCCTCGAGCGTCGCCACGACGGGCAGACGGCCGACGAACTCCGGAATCAGGCCGTACTTGATCAGGTCCTCGGGCTCGAGGCCGCGGAGCATCTCGCCGACCTTACCATCGGTCCTGCTCTTGATCTCGGCCCCGAAGCCGATGCCACTCTTCTCTGAACGATCCTGTATGACTTTCTCCAGCCCCGAGAACGCCCCGCCGCAGACAAAGAGCACATTGCGCGTATCGACCTGCAGGAACTCCTGCTGCGGGTGTTTGCGCCCCCCCTGCGGGGGAACCGACGCGATCGTGCCCTCGATCAGCTTGAGCAGTGCCTGCTGGACACCTTCGCCGGAAACGTCGCGCGTGATGGAGGGGTTGTCCGACTTGCGCGAGATCTTATCGATCTCGTCGATGTACACGATGCCGATCTGCGCCTTTTCGACGTCGTAGTCGCATTTCTGCAGCAGCTTCTGAATGATGTTCTCGACATCTTCGCCGACATAGCCCGCCTCCGTCAGCGTGGTGGCGTCCGCAATCGTAAACGGCACGTTGAGCTGCCTTGCCAAGGTCTCGGCCAGCAACGTCTTCCCCGAACCCGTGGGCCCGATCAGCAGAATGTTGCTCTTCGAGATGTCTACATCGCCGACGGTGTCTTCGTTCTCGATGCGCTTGTAGTGGTTATACACAGCGACAGAGAGAACCTTCTTGGCCTCGTCCTGGCCGATGACGTACTCGTCGAGGATGTCGCGTATGTCCGCCGGTTTGGGAAATTTGCTGCTGGGTTCGGCGGCGCCGGCATCGTCCTGCACTTCCTCGCGAATGATGTCGTTGCAGAGCTCGACACACTCGTCGCAGATGAACACCGACGGCCCCGCGATGAGCTTGCGGACCTCGTGCTGGCTCTTGCCGCAGAACGAGCAATAAAGGAGCTTTTCGCCTTTACCGTCGCGCTTATCGTCAGCCATGTGGAAACCTCGTTTCCGGGACGCAACTCACACGAAGGGCTGGAACCTGCGCCATCTCGCGGCAGCCTTTGACGAAACCGAGCCTGCGCGACGTCGCTTTGCGCCGCGGCCACCAGACAGAGGTCGTGATCTCGTCACCTCTGAGGGTCCGCCTGCCCCTCGACTCCTAACCTAAAAGATGCAGATTCCGTAGCGATTTTGCAAGTCTGGCGCCCCTGAAAGGCACAGACGGGTCATTTTCTGTGCTCGATGACCGAATCGATGATGCCGAAATCCTGCGCCTCCTGGCAGTCCATGAAGTTGTCGCGATCGGTAGCGCTCTGGATAGTCTCGAGAGGCTGACCGGTGTGCTCGACCAGAATCTCGTTGAGCCGCTCGCGCAGCCGCAGGATCTCGCGGGCATGGATATCGATATCCGTGGCCTGGCCCTGGAATCCGCCCCACGGCTGGTGGATCATCATGCGTGCGTGCGGCAGCGCGTGGCGCTTGCCTTTGGCGCCCCCGGCGAGAATGAGGGCTCCCATGCTCGCCGCCTGNNCCGCCTGCCCCACGCACACCGTGCTCACGTCCGGCTGGATGAATTGCATGGTGTCGTAGATCGCCAGCCCCGAGTTGACCACGCCACCCGGGCTGTTGACATAAAGATGGATGTCCTTGTCCGGGTTCTCGGATTCGAGGAACAGCAACTGGGCAACCACCAGGTTGGCCATGTGGTCCTCGACCGGACCGACCAGGAACACGACGCGCTCTTTGAGCATGCGCGAGTAGATGTCGTAGGCGCGCTCGCCGCGACCCGTCGTCTCGATAACCATCGGGACCAGCCCGATCGCCTGCTCAGGCACGCGCTCCACCCTGTTACCCGACTGGCTCATGTGTCTCCTCGAAACTGCCTGTGAATGCTACTGCGAGGCCTCGGTTTCGGGCGCATCCTCCGCACCCGGCACCGCACCTCGATTGACGAACTGTGCGAAAGCCATGGGCTTGTCGACGACGTCGGCGTCCTCGAGCAGTCGCTCGACCACCTGATCCTCGAGAACCGCGGACTGCACCTGCATCATCCGTCCCTGGTCGGAATGATACCACTGCAAGAAGGCCTCCGGATTCTCGTAGCTCGACGCCATCTCCTCGAGTCGAGCTTTCACGCGCGCCGCATCCGCAGTAAGCGCATTCACGCGAATGACCTCTCGCAGAATCAGCCCCAGTGCCACGCGCCGCCGTGCCTCCGGCTCCAGTGCCGTCTTGTCGACGTCCGACTGGGAGGCGGCGTTACGGGCGCCCCGCAGGGCACGGATTTCTCCTGCCATACGCTCGGTCTCCTCATCGACCATCTGCTGCGGCAGATCGAACTCGTTGGCCTCTTGCAACAGACGCATCACCTCATCGTGGAGATACCGCCGCATGCGGTCCTTAAGCTCGCGCTGCAGATTCTCCCTGACCTCGTCTCGCAGACTGTCCAGACTGCCGTCCTCAATGCCGAACGCCTTCGCGAATTCAGCGTCCACCTCCGGCAGTCGGGGCTCGGCGACCTCCCGCACGGTGATCTCGAACACGGCGGTCTTGCCGGCGACCGCCTCGTTGGCGTAGTCGTCCGGAAACGTCACCTCCACGTTGCGCTGCCCGTCCACCTCCGCCCCGACCAGGCTCTTGTCGAAGTCCTCCAGCAGCGCTCCGGAGCCGACTACGGCGGTGTAGCCGTCGGCCTTGCCACCCTCGAACGGCTCGCCGTCGATAGTGCCGACGAAGTCGATCACGACGCGGTCTTCGTTGCGTACCGCACGCTCGACGGGCTCCCACGTCGCCCGCTGGCGGCGCACGGAGTCGATGGTGCGCTCGATGTCGTCATCCGCTATCTCGACCTGCGGCTTCTCGAGGCGCTTGCCCTTTATGTCGGTGCAGGGGATTTCGGGAAAGACGTCGAAGGTCGCCACGTATTCCAGATCCTTGCCCCGTTCGAGCGCGGTGGGCTCGATAGCGGGCCCGCCCGCCGGGGTCAGCCCCTGCTGACCGAGCGCGTCGCGGTAGCTGCTCTGAATGAGTTCCCCGGCGGCTTCCTGGACGACTTGGCCGCCGTAGCGCGCCTCGACCAGCCGCAGAGGCACCTTGCCAGGGCGGAAACCCGGCAGCTTGAGGTTTCGCGTGAGGCGCGTCAGACGAGTCGAGATCTCCCTCTCGAACTCGTCCGCAGGCACTGACACGGTCATGCGCCGACCGATCGAGCCGGTCGTCTCCACGGATATCTGCATTCCAGTCCTCGAATTACCTCAGTGCGGCGCCACGCCCACGCTCGACACGCCGCCGCCGCGTTGCGACGCGCTCGGCCCGGCCTCCGGGCCCGGGCACGGCAAGGCAGGCCGAGGCCCCGCTCGATTTGGTGCGAAAGGGGAGACTCGAACTCCCACGGGTTGCCCCACTGGCACCTAAAGCCAGCGCGTCTACCAATTCCGCCACTTTCGCCGCATCCGCCGCCGTCGCCCGCGTATTCCACAGCGCCGACGGCCGCGGTGCGCACGCCGCCGCTCGTCCACGCTCAGGGGGTTGGCATTACTGCCGCGGCGCCGCGTCGGCGACCCCTGCGCTTCGCACCGGTGGCGAGGGCGCAGCGGGCGGCCACGCGGCAGCGAATTCTAGCCGAAACCACGGCGCAATGGCACCACGGCACCGGCACGCGGGCCTCGCGTCCGGGCAGGGGGCGGGAGGCGGTGCACCGGCACGTCGCTGCGAACCCCCGGGGGCGACCCTCGAGGCCGGGGCTAGATGATCTCGAAGTAACGCGAGAGTTCCCAGTCGGTGATGTGCTTGCGGAACTCGCGCTCCTCCCATTCCCGCGACGCCGCGAAGTGATCCACGAAAGACGCGCCGAACAGCGTCCTCGCCGCTCGCGACTTACGCAGCCGCTGCGCCGCGTCCCACAGGGTCCCCGGCAGGCGTTGGCGGGCCGGAAATTTCTGCTCGTAGGCATTGCCGCGCACCGGCGCCGAAGGCTCGATACGGTGCTCGATGCCCCACAGGCCCGAACCCAGCGCGGCCGCCAGTCCGAGATAGGGGTTCACGTCCGCCGCGCTCACGCGGTACTCCACGCGCTGCGCCTTGGCCGAGCCGGCGATGACGCGCAGGGCACAGGTGCGGTTGTCGACGCCCCAGGTGGCCTCCGTCGGCGCCCAGAAACCCGGAATGAGGCGGGTGAAGGAATTCACCGTCGGCGCCACCAGCGCGAGCAGCTCCGGCATGAGTGCCTGCTGCCCGCCCACGAAGTGGCGCATCGTCTCGCTCATGCCGAAGTCCCCCGCCGGGTCGAAGAAGGCCGACTCCCCGGAGGACGTCTTCAGCGACATGTGAATATGGCCGCTCTGCCCCGGCCAGTCCGGCGACCACTTCGCCATGAAGGTCGCCATCAGGTTGCGCTTCTGCGCCAGCACCTTGGCAAACGTCTTGAACAGGGCGGCCTTGTCGCCGGCCGCGGCCGCCGGCGCGACCGAGATTGCGGCTTCGAGCACGCCGGGGCCGGTCTCCTCGTGCAATCCCTCCAGCGCGAAGTCCATCTGCTGGCAGGCCGCGAGCAGATCCTGATAAAAATCGGAGTACGTGGAGTTGCGCAACACCGAGTAGCCGAAGAAGCCGGGCGCCATCGGCGTCAGGCCGCGATGACGCTTCTCAAGCACCGAGTGCGGCGTCTCGTTGAACACGAAGAATTCGTACTCGAGAGCGGCGTAGGGCTCGAACCCCATGTCTTGCGCGCGCTCCACCGCGCGCCGCAGCACCGCGCGCGGGCACAGCGCCTCGGCCTCACCGGCGAACTCGCCGAGGAAGAACAGCATGTTTTCCTCGAAGGGAATCTCTCGGCACGAATCCGGCAGCACTCGCACCGGCGTGTCCGGGTAGCCGGTGTGCCATCCGGTGAAGTTGACGTTGTCGTAGAGCTGGTCGTGGGAATCCCAGCCGAGCACCACGTCGCAGAAACCGAAGCCGCCGTCGAGGGCGGCGAGAAATTTCTCCCGTGCCATGTATTTGCCGCGCAGAATGCCGTCGATGTCGAACACACCCACCTTGACGTGCGTCATCTCCCGTTGCTCGACGATGGCACGGGCATCCGCGGCGGTCTTTACGTCCGTTGGCTTCATCAGTTCCCCCCCAGGAGCGGCGAACGGGATCGGCTCGGCTCACGGGCGCGTCGCCATCGCCCGAATCGCGCGATGTTCCCTGCATCCCCGGCGGAAATCAAGATTCACGCCGGCACACGACCGCGGCAAGACCCGCCTAGCGAGCCCGCACCGCGCCGCCGGGAAATCCCAGCGGCCGGTTGCAACCGGCGAACACTCTTTTCGTTCAACAAGGAAAAACTGGGTGATCTAGACTGAGCGGCGTTGCGCTTGGCCGCCCCCTTCCTGCCGGACGCGGTCGCCGCGAAGCGCGCCGGCCGCGACCCGTCGCTCAGTTCAAGCATCGCCCGGCACGGGGTCTGCTTGCGCCACAACCCGCGCCCTCGCCGCCGGCGGGTGCCCGGATGGAGAGTGTCATGAGACGTAGCCGCCACACCCGCAATAAGCCGAAGCCGAGCGCGCGTCGCCGGCTGCTGCTTGCTGTCCTGGTCATCGGCGGGGCCGCGAGCGCGTTTTACGCGCTTGTCGGCAGGTGGGTCGAGGTCACCGGGGCTGGGGAGCTCACGGCCTTGTACAGCGGCACCACGCTGAGCGGGTCCTACGAGGGCGTCGAATGGACCGCCCGCTACTGTGCCGACGGGACCGGCGTTGCCGCAATCGGGGACACCGAGGCACCGCGGAAATGGCAGGTGCGCGGAGACGACCAGGTCTGTGTCGAGACGCTGGGGGTGACGGACTGCTGGACCTACGCCCGCCACAATCTGCGATCGGGGGCGGCTGCGCGCAACCCGGGAGAGCGACGGCGTCGTGTTCTACCTCACCGTGGAGGCGAACAAACCGTCGCAGTGCCGGTAGTACAATAGCGCCTTCAGCCCCGAACGGATGCCATTAGAGATGTCGCACGATCTAGCCCGAGCATTGGCTCCCACCGGCGTTCTGCGCGCCGGCATCAACCTCAGCAACTTTCTCCTGGTCACGGGACGCAGCGCGGCTGGCGATCCGCAGGGGGTCTCGCCCGACATGGCGGCCGCCATCGCCGAGCGGCTGGGCGTGCCGGTGCAATATCTCCCCTACGCCACGCCCGGCGAGGTGACCGACGCCGCCGCCGACGAAGCCTGGGACATCGGCCTAATCGGGGCCGAGCCGGCGCGCGCGAAGAAAATAGCGTTCACCGCCGCGTACGCTGAGATCGAGTGCACCTACCTGGTGCCGGCCGGGTCGCCGATACGCTCCGTCGACGAGGTCGACCGCCCCGGAATCCGCATCGCCGTTTCCGCGCGAAGCGCGTACGACCTGTGGCTCGATCGCAACATAGAGCACGCGGAGCTGGTGAGGGCGCAGGGGCTCGACGCCTCCTTCGAGCTCTTCGTCGAGAAGCGCCTCGACGTGCTCGCCGGGCTGCGCCCGCGCCTGCTCACCGAGGTCGAGAAGCTGCCGGGCGCGCGCGTGCTGGAGGGAAAGTTCTCCGCGGTGCAGCAGGCCGTGGGCACGCCGCGATCGCGCGGCGAGGCGGCGGTCGCCTTCCTGGCGCAGTTCGTCGAGGAGGCCAAAGCCAGCGGTTTCGTCGCCGGCCTCATCGAGCGACACGGCGTCACCGGCCGGCTTTCGGTCGCACCGCCCGCCGACTGAACGGCCGGGGACGTAAGCCGCGAGCCGCGACCCGCACCACCGCCGCGGCTCACTGCGCAGGCCATCGCGCCTAGCAAACCTAAAGCCTTGGAGGAGTTCGACGTCATCGTCGTCGGCGCGGGCTCTGCCGGCTGCGTGCTGGCTGCCCGCTTGAGCGCCGATGGCGGCCGGCGTGTGCTGCTCGTCGAGGCGGGGGGAGACGACCGCCGCTTGTGGATCAGGATACCCATCGGCTACGGCAAGACGTTTTTCGATCCCTCGGTTAACTGGGGCTTGCGCACCGCTCCCGATGCGGCCGTCAACGGGCGCGCCGCCTACTGGCCGCGCGGCAAGGTGCTCGGCGGCTCGAGCTCGATCAACGCCATGGTCTACTGCCGCGGCATACCGGGCGACTACGACGACTGGCGCGACGCCGGCAACCCGGGATGGGGCTGGGACACCGTCGAGCCCTTGTTCGCGAGCTTCGAGCGGCGCGTGCACGCCGACGGCTCGGTGCACGGCAGCGGGCCGCTGTGGGTGGTGGACCGCGAGACCGAATACCACCCCATCAAGCGCTACTTCCTTGCCGCAGCGCGGGAGATCGGACTGCCGCTCACACACGACATGAACGGTCCCGACCCCGAGGGCGTCGGCGCCTACCCCATCACTACCCGCCGGGGTCTGCGCTGCTCCAGCGCCGACGCGTTCTTGCGCCCTGCGATGCACCGACCGAACCTGGAAGTGCGTGCCCGTGCGCTCGTCACCCGAATCCTGTTCGAAGGCCGCAGGGCGGTCGGCATCGAATACCGCGCCGAGGGCGCCGTGAGGCGCGTGCGTGCCGCCGATCAGGTCGTCGTGTGCGCGGGAGCGATAAACGCCCCGCAACTGCTCCAGCTCTCGGGGGTCGGGCCGGGCCGGCTGCTGCGCGACTTGGGCATAGACATCGTCCACGCCAACGACGCCGTCGGCGCCCACCTGCAGGACCACCTCGGCATCAGCTATCTGTACCGGGCGGCCGAGCCGACGCTCAACCAGGCGCTGGGCACCTGGCCGGGGCGCATCAAGGCCGGCCTGCGCTACCTGCTGGCACGCACGGGCCCGTTCAGCCTCAGCGTCAACCAGATGGGCGGAATGGTGCGTACGCGCCCGGCGCTGCGGCGACCCGATGCCCAGCTCTACTTCAGCCCGCTCAGCTATTCGACGGAGTATGACGGCAGGCGGCGGCTGCTGCGACCCGACCCCTACCCCGGCTTCTTGCTCGCCTTCAATGCCTGCCGGCCGCACAGCGTCGGCCGGATCGACATCGCGTCGCCGGACCCGGAGCATCCGCCCCGCATCGTCACGAACTCTCTGTCCGACCCGCGGGACATCACTGAAGTGATCGCCGGCGCCCGGCTGCTCGGGCGGCTGCAGCACACCCGCGCCCTGCGCACGCTGATCGCCGCGGGTCCGGCGATCGACCTCGCACGCGCCAGCGACGACGACATCGTCGCCGACTTTCGCGAGCGCTGCGCCACGGTATTCCACCCCTGCGGCACCTGTCGTATGGCGCCCGCCGACGCCGGCGGTGTGGTCGACGCGAAGCTCAGGGTCCACGGCATCGAGGGATTACGGGTCGCCGATGCATCCGTCTTCCCCAACATCACGTCGGCCAACACCAACGCGCCGACCATCATGCTCGCGCACCGGGCGGCGCAGCTGATCGCGGCCGACTGAGCGAGCGAGGCACTCCCGGTGAGCAGGATCGCCAGACTCGAAACCTTGGCGAACGAGTACGTGTGTTTCGTGCGTCTGACCACCGACGCCGGCGACGTCGGCTGGGGGCAGACGTCGACCTATAACGCCGACATCACGGCGGCGGTGTTTCATCGCCAGGTCGCGCCCTGGGCTCTCGGCGCCGACGCGCTCGACGTGGACGCGCTCGTTAGCCGGATCGAGGAGCGCGAGCACAAGTTCCCGGGCAGCTACCGCTGCCGGGCCCTCGCCGGGCTCGACACCGCCATGTGGGACCTGCGCGGGCGTCTCGAGGGCAAGCCCGTTGTCGAACTGCTGGGCGGCACACCCGTAAGCCTGCGCGCCTACGCCTCGTCCATGAGGCGCGACATCTCGCCCACGGACGAGGCCGCGCGTCTCGTGCGCCTGCGCGACGAAAAGGGCTTCGACGCCTGCAAATGGCGTGTGGGCGCGGAATGCGGCCACGACGTCGACGAATGGCCTGGGCGCACGGAGGCGATCGTGCCCGTCGTCGCCCGCGCGCTGGGCGACGACAACGCCAAGCTCGTCGACGCCAACAGCGGCTTCTCGCCCGCTCGCGCCATCGAGGTCGGGAGAATGCTCGAGGCGGAGGGCGTCGAGCACTTCGAGGAACCTTGTCCGTACTGGGAGCTCGAGCAGACGCAGCGCGTTGCCGATACACTCGCCATCGACGTGTGCGGCGGCGAGCAGGATTGGGACCTCGCCGCCTGGCGGCGCATGATCGAGATGCGCGCCGTCGACGTGGTGCAGCCCGACGTGATGTACATGGGCGGGCTTTCCCGCACGCTGCGCGTCGTGCGTCTCGCCGCGCAGGCGGGGCTGCCCTGCACGCCGCACAGCGCCAATCTGTCCCTGGTGACGATCTGCACCATGCATCTGCTGGGGGCCATTGCCAATGCCGGGAAATATCTCGAGCTCTCCATCGAGGGACCGGACTATTACCCGTGGCAGCAGGGCCTGTTTCGCGGCGATCCCTTCGCTGTGCGCGACGGCCGCGTGAGCATTCCCGCCGAGCCCGGGTGGGGCGTGGAGATCAACCCCGACTGGCTTGCCGCGGCCTCCCACCGCGTGAGCGAGGCGGGCAACTGAGGCGTGGCGGCGCGCTCACCGTGCGCCGGGAGTCGAACGCTGCCGTCGGTGACGAATCGGCTCGACGTTACTTATCATCAATATCGACGCGTGGGGCTGCGTCACTTTTCCGCCGCCGCCAGCAACGCCTCGGCGTCGAGCGAGGCGCGCAGGTCCCGGCGTACCTCCTGCCATCGGAAGCGCACCGAGTTGCTGACGATCTCCTCGTCGAGACGCTTGAACTCGTCGATGACCGGCGCCCACTGCACCAGTGCGAGCGGGCTCTCGGAGAAGGGGGTCGCGTCGTCGCTGATCAGTGCCCAGTGGCTTCTGCGCACCCTCCGCCGCGCCGCCTCGGCGGCCGCCGCGAATTCCGGACCGGCGTCAGCCGGAACACCGGCCTCGTCCAGAATCGCATCCAGCGCCTGCATCATCAACCGCGTGACGTCCTCCGAGCGCACCGCTACCCGGCGAAACACCAACCCCCCTGTGTAGACGCACAGATCCGCAAGGCAAGCCAGCCAGACCTGCCATTTCGCGATGTTGATCGAAGCAGCGAAGACGTCGTCGGCGAACAGCTCCGGATAACGCGTGCCGGCTCGCGCCTTGAGGTAGCCGTAGAGCGACGTCTGGGCGACGTAGCTGGCGCGCGTGTGGAGAAATCGCTCGAGCGAGGCCGGATCGTTCACCGGCCGTCGCCGCCGCAGGCGGCCGGCCGTGAACTGCGCGCGCAGGGCGCCCCAAACCTCGGCGAGGCCGGTTTTCAACCGCGTTGCAAGGCTCATGGCAGGCTCAAAGCGCCTAATTTCCCGACAACTCGTGCTTTATCTTTTCCCCGATTCGTTTAAAATCGGATCGCCGAACCTCTGGCAAAACCTGCTCAGTCCATCAAACTCGGGTCCAATAATAGAGGAGGAAACCGGTTGATGAGTACAGACAACTCCCAGCAAGAAGTCCATTGGCAGCGAACCAAGAGCCTGATGATCACGCACTTGGTCATCTGGTTCATCTTCGCTTTCGTGGTTCATTGGTTTGCCACGCAGCTCAACAACTTTTCCTTCATCGGCTTCCCGGTCGGCTTCTACATGGCGGCTCAGGGCTCGCTGATCGTATTCGTGGTGCAGCTGTTCTTGTTCGTGCGCCAGCAGGACAAGATCGACCGCGAATGCGGCATGGCCGAAGAAGAATAGGGGGACGACGCCATGAGTTTCTTCAAGCCTAGAGGCACGTTCATAGAGAACCTGCCGCGTATCTACGGGCTCTACACGGGCGGTTTCGTGGTGTTCATCCTGCTGATGGCCGTGCTCGAGCAGATGGGCGTCGGCGCCGACACCATCGGCATCCTGTTCGTCGCCTTCACGATCGTGATCTACGCGATCATCGGCTGGCTCTCTCGCACCATGGAGGTCTCCGCGTACTACGTGGCCGGACGTCAGGTGCCGCCGGTGTTCAACGGCATGGCGACGGCGGCCGACTGGATGTCGGGCGCATCGTTCGTGGCCATGGCCGGCGGCATCTACATGGGCGGCCACGCCTACCTCGCCTTCGTCGTCGGCTGGACCGGCGGCTACGTGCTGGTCGCCGTGCTGATGGCGCCGTACCTGCGCAAGTTCGGCTGCTACACCGTGCCCGACTTCATCGGCACGCGCTACGGCGGCAACCTCGCCCGGCTGTGCGCGGTGATCGTCCTGGTGGTGGCGTCGTTCACCTACGTGACGGCGCAGATCAACGCCACCGGCACCATCGCCTCGCGGGCGCTGCAGATCCCCTTCGAGGTCGGCGTCTGGTTCGGCCTGCTGGGCATTCTGCTCTGCTCGATGCTGGGCGGCATGCGCGCGGTGACCTGGACCCAGGTGGCGCAGTACATCGTGCTGATCATCGCCTACCTGGTGCCGGTGATCTGGATGTCGAACAAGCAGGGCTTCGGCCTGATTCCGCAGTTCGTCTACGGCGACGCCGTGGCGCGCATCGCCGAGCTCGAGCCGATACTCGGCGTCG
>JABAHS010147521.1_pt2 | contig 15293 bp, 10 predicted proteins | sample 7062111 | NCBI WGS metagenome assembly JABAHS01 (sample SAMN14534600, study PRJNA622989) | marine sediment metagenome | biome: marine biome [ENVO:00000428]; feature: marine pelagic biome [ENVO:01000023]; material: deep marine sediment [ENVO:00002113]; isolation source: pool of 4 deep marine... | reverse complement strand
TTGGGCGCGATTTTTTATTGGAAATATTCAGACCTGCTTTCGGTCAACGACCAACTGATCAGTTACAATTCACAGTTGCAGCAAGATAATAAGCGAGTTATTTCATTGGCTGACAAGCTGTATGCGCTTGAACAGGAGTATAGTAAAGTCAGGACTTTGCTCGGTGTTAAAAAGAACTCAGAAGCGGAAACCAATGGCGCTCTGAAGCCAAGCGACCCCATGGAGTTGGTTGACAAAATCATTCCGGCTGTTTCATCAAACACGAGTTCTGGGGGAAACGATTTTGCGCCGGACAAGCGTTACCTGTTGGCGCCCAAGAAAAGTAAAATCCATGACTATGCAGAACATCTTCCAACCTTGTTGCCGGTAAAAGGGTTCTTGACTTTAGATTTTAAAAAAGACGGCTGGTTTGTACCTAAAACGCATACGGGCATCGACATTGTTGCAAAGAAAGGAACTCTCGTGCGATCAGCCGGTGCAGGTGTGGTCATCTTTTCGAGCTGGACTCTGGACTTAGGATATTTAATTATCATTGATCATGGAGACGGATTCTTATCCTATTATGCACACAATCAGCGACTATTGAAACCTGAAGGAGGCCACGTCAAGAAAGGGGAGCCTATTGCACTGTTAGGGACCTCTGGGAAAAGTTCAGGACCGCATTTACATTTTGAGATTTGGAAAGATGGGATGCCCGTGGATCCCAAAGAGTACATTCTAGCATTTCATGAACGATTTGGCAACTAATGGTTTAACAAAAAGGGGTAAATAATGCTGGGCAAAAAAAACGAAGAAGTTTTCAACACAAGCGGAAATCTGAATACGATTATTGGCAAAGGTTCCTCGTTTGATGGGAATTTGAAAGTTCAAAGTACGTTGCGAGTCGACGGCAAAGTCAAGGGCAATATTACCACCAGCGAATCGTTGATTGTTGGAAAAGAGGGAAATATCGACGGTGAGATTTCAGTGCGAAATGCGATTATTGGTGGTAAACTCAAGGGAAAACTAAATGCCACGGGGAAAGTGGTGTTGGAGGCCAATTCCATGTTTCGCGGAGAGTTGAAGACCTCCAAATTGGTAATTGATGAAGGAGCCGTTTTTGAGGGAAATTGTTCGATGGATGGCGGGGCAGAAGGCAAAGGTGAGTACGGTAAAAGTGTGTCCGCAATCCTGGAGCAAAAGGCCGAATCCAAGGACAAGGAAATGAAGGTCGCGAAATAGTCAGTTGAGAAATCTCCCATTACCCAACATAAAAGTCAAAACCGTTATCAAGGAGTTGCTCAATATCTGGATTTGGGCCTCCGTTTCGCAATTGCCATTGCAATAGGTGTCGGAGGTGGATACTGGCTCGATTCAAAAATACATACGACACCGCTATTTCTTGTGCTTGGATTGCTGCTTGGAGCGACGTCGGGATTTCTGACAATCTATCGAACAGTGTATTCCCCGAAAAGTACGAAAGAAGAAAAGCGTGAATGAGAATTTAAAGATTTTTTTCCACATTAGTGGAATCACGTTTAGCATTCTCCTTGTGTCGATTGTATTTGTCAGTTATTTCGGAACTCCGGGATTGGTAAGAGGAGTTATTTACGGATATTTAGTCAGTTTGATTAATATTTTGTTCGCCTATTATTCCATTAAGTGGGCGTTTAACAAGCCTAACAAGACGTTCTTTGCAGTTGTTTTAGGCGGTATGGGATTACGTTTTGTGATTCTCATATCTGCCCTTTTTTTTGTCTGGAAGTTTTCTCAAGTTCCTTTATTGGGTTTCATTGTATCCCTGGTCGGCTTTTATTTGATGCTGCAAGTTTTTGAAATTCGATTTATTCAAAAAGAACTAAACAGTAGGAAGGTCACATTTTAGAGCATGGTTGCTTTTCTGGGTTTGATGTTTCCATTCATGACAGGAGGTGAGCAAGAAGGAAAGCATGAAGAGTTAGGTTCCGAGTTTATCATGCACCATATCACGGATCATGCCATCATCAAGATCCATTTGTTCGGAATCGACCTCTCCATTACCAAGCATGTCCTCATGATGTGGATCGTTTCAGCGATCCTGATCGTCACCCTTTCCTGGCTATTCCGGAAGCCAAGGCTTGTCCCCAAAGGCTTAGCGAATTTCTTTGAATTTATCATCGTCTATCTGGAAGAAGAGGTCATGCGTCCGTTTCTCGGCGAACACAGTCATCGATACGCACCCTATCTTTTGACCGCATTTTTTTTCATTCTGTTGTGCAACCTAATGGGCCTCGTTCCGGGTGCGGCGACAGCTACGGGCGACATCAGCGTGACCGCCGCTTTAGCGCTTCTGACGTTCGTAACGGTGCAAGTCGCAGGCATAAAAAGTCACGGTCTGATAGGTTATTTTAAGGGCCTCATCCCACCCGGGCTGCCCCTGTTTATCTTACCCATAATGATACCTGTTGAAGTTATTGGAATGTTTACCAAGCATTTTGCGTTGGCGATACGACTTTTTGCAAATATGGTGGCCGGGCACGTCGTCATTTTTGCCTTGCTGCTGATTATCTTTACCTTCAAAAGTTGGCTGGTTGGCGGTATAACTTTAGGGGGGATACTGTTTGTCGGCTTGTTGGAAATACTGATTGCGCTTATTCAAGCCTATATTTTTACCATTCTGTCGGCTGTTTTCATTGGCATGGCGGTACATCAGGAACATTAATGATTAACTTAAATAACTTATTTAAACATTAAATTAGGAGGATTCATGACAGATTTAGCTTACGCGTTTTTGGCAGCCGGTTTCGGTGCTGCGATCTCCGTAATTGGTGGTGCTTTTGGTGTAAGTAAATGTGCAAGTTCTGCTGTGGAAGGAATTGCGAGGCAACCAGATGCTGCCGGTGACATTCGAGGTGCGATGATCATCACGGCCGCAATGATCGAAGGTGTGGCCCTGCTCGCTTTGGTTATTTGCTTCTTGTTGAGTCTTAAATAAGTACGGACGGATTCAATGAACTTACTTAACCCAGACCCCGGAACCATTTTTTGGACGGCATTGACGTTTGTTTTTCTTTTGTTCATTTTGAAAAAGTTGGCCTGGGGTCCCATACTTCAGGCCCTGGAAGAACGAGAGCGAAAGATAAAGGAGTCGCTTGAAAAAGCCGACGCAGCCCAAAAAGAGACTGAGGCAGCGATGGCCAAACAACAAGAGATTATGGACTCCGCCAAAAGGGAGGCTCAAGAGTTGATGGCTAAAAGCCGTTCAACTGCAGAGTCCACAAAGGAGGAGATTCTCAAAAAGGCTCAAGATGAGGCGTCCAAAATGCTGGAAAAAGCCAAACGCGAAATTGATTCGCAAAGAGAGAAAGCCATTGAAGAAATTCGCAACGAGGCAGCGGACTTGTCCATCGCCATTGCCTCAAAGCTGATTGGCAAGTCTTTGTCCAGAGATGATCACAGAGAAATCATCGATGAATCGCTCGACAAAATGGTGGAGGCCAATTGAAGGAAAACGTATTGGCGAAAAGATATGCTCGGGCCCTGTTTGAAATGGCCGAGGAGCGCGGCATTCTCGACAAAATTCACGATGAGGTCAGAACTTTTTACCAGAGCATTCAGTCAAATTCAGATCTGCAAAAACTCATCGATTCTCAGGAAATAAGTAAGCGGGAGAAGCAGAGCACGGTTGAGAGTCTGCTGCAAGACCGTGTCTCCAACGTTTTCCTCAACTTTCTCTTTCTGCTTTTGAAGAAGAATCGTGAGAGCTTATTTTTTCGGATCGCCAACCAACTTGACGCTCTGGTCGACGATTACCACCAGAAAGTTCAAGCTGCCACTATCACGGCTGTCCCTTTGGATTCTGATTCGTTGGCCAAGTTGAAAAACTTCCTGGACAAGACATACAATGCCGATGTGAACATCAATAACCGCATCGATCCTTCAATCCTTGGTGGCATTATCGTGGAAGTGGACGGAGAAGTCTTTGATGGGAGTCTGCAAAGTCAGCTAAAGCGTCTGAAGGGTCAATTGAAAGAAAGTTCAAACTCCGTGGTATAGCTTTTGCAAATTAACCCAATGGGGCAAAATATGCGTCCCCAAATTTGCACTTAGCCATATAATGTGTTTCAGTTTGAAACGAACATTTTTATATTAGATACACCGGACTAAATAATGACGGGATGGATAAACTTATTTTTATTTATTGAGGAGGTTTTGACATAGGATGGAGATTCGTCCTGAAGAAATTACTTCTATCATCAAGAAACAAATAGAAGGCTTTGAGACGTCGGTCCAACTTGAGGAAGTTGGCGAAGTCGTGCAAGTTGGTGACGGAATCGCTCGCGTCTATGGCTTGGAAAAAGTGATGTTCAGCGAGTTGGTTGAGTTTCCCGGTCATTTGTACGGCATGGCGCTCAACCTCGAAGAGGATAACGTCGGCATCGTGCTTTTTGGCGAAGATACGCATATTAAGGAGGGCGACACTGCCAAGAGAACCGGCAGAATCATGGAGATTCCCGTGGGCGAGGCCATGCTTGGAAGAGTCACAAACCCATTGGGCCAGCCAATCGACGGTAAAGGACCGATCAAATCGGACAAACATTTGCCAATTGAACGCAAGGCGTTGGGTGTGGTTCAAAGACAGCCGGTGAAAGAACCGCTTCAAACGGGTCTCAAGGCGGTAGATTCCATGATTCCGATTGGGCGAGGTCAACGGGAATTGATCATTGGGGATCGCCAAACAGGTAAAACAGCGGTTGTGGTCGATACCATCATCAACCAAAAAGACACCGACGTGTTTTGCATCTATGTGGCCATCGGTCAAAAAGCCTCAAGCGTGGCTAAGGTTGTGAAGACCCTTGAAGATGAAGGAGCCATGGATTACACAGTGGTGATTTCGGCAAGCGCCAGCGACCCGGCACCTCTTCAGTACGTCTCACCGTACAGCGGGTGCACCCTTGGCGAATTTTTCCGAGATCAGGGAAAGCACGCTCTGGTCATCTACGATGATCTGTCCAAACACGCATGGGCTTACCGGCAACTGTCTTTGCTTTTGCGGCGTCCACCAGCTCGAGAAGCGTATCCTGGCGATGTCTTTTATCTGCATTCTCGCTTGTTGGAGCGCGCGGCCAAACTGAACGACGATTTAGGTGGCGGCTCATTGACGGCGTTGCCCATTATCGAAACCCAAGCGGGTGATGTTTCGGCCTATATTCCCACGAATGTTATTTCCATCACAGATGGCCAAATCTACTTGGAATCAGATCTCTTTTACGCCGGTGTACGCCCGGCTATCAACGTTGGAATTTCTGTGTCTCGAGTCGGCGGGAATGCGCAAATAAAGGCAATGAAGCAAGTCGCTGGTAGGCTGCGCTTAGATCTGGCACAGTATCGCGAGCTCGAGGCATTTGCAAAATTCGGCTCAGATTTGGATAAAGCAACCCTGGCTCAGATCACCCGAGGGCAGCGCATGGTTGAAGTCTTGAAACAGGGTCAATATGCGCCGTTACCGGTGAATAAACAAATCGCGCTGATATTTCTCGCAGTAAATGGGTTTTTAGACAAGGTTGCGGTGGAGCAAATTGGGCGACTTGAAGAAGAATTCTACCAATTCCTGGAATCGAACTATTCGGATGTGTTAAAAACCATTTCCGAAGAGAAAGAGATCAGCGATGAATTGCGCCAAAAGTTGCTGGCTATTTGCAAGGAATTCATGGAGATGTTTTCAAGCGAGGAATAAATGGCAACGCTTCGGGACATAAGAAGACGAATCAACAGCGTTAAAAGCACGCAGCAAATCACCAAAGCCATGAAAATGGTGGCCGCGGCCAAGTTGCGCAAGGCCCAGGATCGTTTGATGAACGCGAGACCCTACGTCGATAGATTGGATGAACTGTTGTCGCATGTCACATCGAAGGTCGATCGCAATCTGCATCCACTTTTGGAAGAGCGTGAGCCAAGAAAGATTTGCTACGTCATTGTCACGGCTGATCGGGGATTGTGTGGAAGCTTCAACGCCAACGTGATTCGACGCGCTAAATCGGAACTAGACGCGCAAGAACCCGAAAACAAAGTCATTTCCATCGCAATCGGTAAGAAAGGGTTCGCTCATTTCTCACGTCGTGACTATGAGATTTTGAAAAACTACGAGGGTATTTTTGAAGGAGCGGACATCAAGGATGCAGCGGAAATTGCAAAAATCGTCGAGGATTTATACCGCAAGAAAGAATTGGATCGGGTTTTTCTGGTTTATAATGAGTTCAAATCGGTGGCGGTGCAAAATGTGATGACTCAGCAACTGCTACCGATACCTGCAAAGGAACCGGAAATTGAAAAGTATAGACCTGCAGATTATTTCTATGAGCCCTCAATAGGTGAAATTTTGAATGAAGTTTGCCCAAGGTATTTGGTAGTACATATTTGGCGCATTTTGTTAGAGTCTTTTGCCGCAGAGCAGGCAGCAAGAATGGTGGCCATGGAATCGGCGACCGATAATGCGGAGGAGATGATCTATGATTTGACGTTGTATTACAACAAAGTCCGGCAAGCAGCCATTACCAGAGAAATTGCAGATATTGTGGGCGGCGCAGAGGCGCTGCGAGGATAACCAAGAAAAGAAAGGCCTTTGGAATAGATGAAAGAAGGGCGAATTGCACAAATCATTGGTGCTGTAGTGGATGTTCAGTTCGAGGAGGGAGACTTACCTGAACTCATGACGGCCTTGGAAATTGACCGTGAAGACGGCAACCGTCTGGTTTTGGAGGTTCAGCAGCATTTGGGCGAGCAAACCGCTCGCTGTGTTGCAATGGATTCAACGGACGGTTTGGTTCGGGGCATGAGCGTGAAAAACACAGGTGAACCAATTTCGGTGCCGGTGGGGTCCGGAACCCTGGGGAGACTTCTGAACGTAACCGGGGACCCCATCGATGAATTGGGATCCATCGATGCAAAAGAACGTTATCCAATTCATCGAGAGCCACCAGAGTTTCAGAATTTGGATACCAGTTCTGAGATATTTGAGACGGGCATCAAGGTGATCGACCTGCTTGAACCCTACTCGCGCGGTGGAAAAACTGGCTTATTCGGCGGAGCAGGCGTTGGCAAGACCGTTTTGATTCAGGAGCTCATCCGTAACATTGCGACCGAGCATGGCGGCTATTCCGTATTTGGAGGCGTCGGGGAACGCACTCGGGAAGGCAATGATTTATGGTTGGAAATGAAAGACTCCGGTGTGCTTAGTAAAACCAGTTTGGTCTTTGGCCAGATGAATGAGCTTCCCGGAGCCCGTCAGCGTGTCGGACTCACTGCGCTTACTGTGGCAGAATATTTTAGAGACTCTGAAGGAAAAGACGTGTTGCTTTTTATCGACAATATCTTCAGATTTACACAAGCCGGTTCAGAAGTGTCCGCATTGCTTGGACGAATGCCATCTGCAGTGGGGTACCAGCCGACGCTCTCCACGGAGATGGGCGACTTGCAGGAGAGAATCACATCGACAAAAAAAGGCTCCATCACCTCGGTTCAGGCGATTTATGTGCCTGCGGATGACTTAACGGACCCGGCCCCTGCCACGACATTCGCACACTTAGATGCGACCACGGTTTTGTCGAGGCAGATCGCGGAATTGGGGATTTACCCGGCCGTGGATCCGCTCGATTCCACATCACGAATCCTGGATCCGCGGATCGTTGGCGAGGAACATTACAGTGTGGCTCGACAAGTCCAACAGATTTTGCAAAAGTACAAGGACCTGCAAGATATTATCGCTATTCTGGGAATGGAAGAGCTTTCGGATGAGGACAAAATTGTGGTGAATCGGGCCCGCCGTATCCAACGTTTTCTTTCGCAGCCGTTTTTTGTTGCCGAAGAATTCACTGGAACAGAGGGCAAATACGTATCACTGCAAGAGACAATTCGGGGCTTCAAAGAGATCGTGGAAGGAAAACATGATGATCTACCGGAACAGGCTTTTTACATGGTGGGCACCATCGATGAAGCCATAGAAAATGCGGATAGAATGGCAAAGGAATCATGATTCCTGATAAAATAAATTTCGAGCTCCTCACACCCGATAGAAAAGTGTACTCCGACGGGGTTTCTTCTGTTCGCTTGCCGGGATTGAAGGGATATTTTGGTGTGCATCCTGGCCACACATTCTTTCTGGCTGCACTCAAAATTGGCGAAATCAGAGTCAAAATAGGGAATGAAATTTCCTACTTTGCCACCAGCGGTGGTTTTGCCGAAGTACTTCCTCATTCTGTCTCCGTATTAGCCGAATCCGCAGAATCTGCCACATCGATAGATGTCGAACGGGCTAAGAAAGCCAAGGACCGGGCAGCCAAAAGACTGGAGGAAGGCAGAAAATCATGGGACATGGACAGAGCCAAAGCCGCCCTCGCGAGAGCCATCAACAGGATTCGTGTAGCTTCGGAAAACTGATTTCCACATTTCGAATCATAATGATGTTTTTATTCTCAAGAAATAACTGGATAAGACGAATTACTATAATTATGAAAATATAAATAGAATACTCTGACCGAAAATGACCTGAAACTGTCATTCCCGAATCCTTCAATCGGGAATTTTCTGCCTAACGCAAGGAATTTGGCTCAACACCATGCCGGAATGACGGGCACAGTCAAGTTGTCGGTCAGGCAATAACACCGTGTGACATTTTGATCTGACACCTTCGTTTCACAACCGTGGATAGACATCATGAGAAAGCAGCTTAGGGTGCGCTTACAAAAACGCCGACTTACTCACGTCGCGTTAATTTCCTCTTTTATCCTATTTCATTTCTTTAACATTTCCAGCCTTTATTCTCAGACGTTGACAGAGGACGATCCAAAGAATCGAATCAGTTTTGAGGAGCGCCTGGCTTTCTATTTAAATCAACAGAGCAAGGCTTTCTTGCATGATCTTGCGGTCAAAGAAAAGCTGCTCCTGCAACTGATCGAAAACGTGACTGAAGAATTAAGGCGACGGGGTACATCCGCAATCTTAGATGATGAGCTTGGCTACCAGAAGATTTATGGAGATGCAGATCGACTGATTGCTGACTACGAACGAGAGCTCAGTCTCCTCGTAGACGTATTGAGCGAGATAAATCAATTAGAAAGGGTCGTCGATCAGTCCCGCGATCTATATCATTGGGAAATGCTCGCCAATCTGCGAGAGAAGGTCTTGAAGGTACTGGAAGACCGTCAACTTTACAAGAAGAGTCCACGCACAAAGGAGCGGCTGAGGTCGCTATTTAGTGAATATCATACAGAAGTAGATTCCGTTTTGTCGCTGTACAAGCGTTTGTCCAGACTTGAACGTCGAGCCGCAGAACGAGGCGACGACCAAATGCAATCGGTCATCTCGGCTCAGATGGACTCGATCAATGTTCTACTGGGAAATGCGGGCCCGGAAAACGCCGACAGTTTGGCAAATAATTACATGGACGAAGTAAAAATATTAGCTGATCTTTTAAACGAGCTTCAGGACCTTCAAACTCGGGCCATTCATTTGGACACCGGCTTGACCATGGAGGTTGAACAACTGCGCAGATCTATTTTGGAGAGTCTTGACAATCGATTGCTATCGTTGATGGGGTACATGCCAAGCCGTCCAGAGGACGGACCGAGTGTTTCAGATTTATTCAAAGAATGGAAGGCCAGGCAATATGCTAATTACGAAATCCAGTTTGCGAAATATCGAATCATGAAGAAGTCGCTCTTAGAGTCCTCGACACCAGCAGAAAGATCACGCATGCTGGAAAATGATTTGCGGGACGCTTTCTTAAGCTATGTGGATAAGAACTACGATCTTGCCGAGCAGCAGTTTGATTTGGCTCTTAAGGATTACGGGGATTACTTTGAAAGCCTCGAAGTGCTTCTCTTTTATCGAGCAGAAAGCTTTTTCGCACGAAATCGATTTGATGAAGCCGTGCAGGATTATGAGAGAGTTGTCACAGAGTTTCCGGATTCTGAATACTTGGGAGACAGCCTCTTCCGCCTGATGTTGATTCACCAAAAGTTCGGTAACTACTCTGATTTCTACAAGTACTACGATTACTTGAATTCCCTTAGTCACAATGTTGGGCAAAGTTTGCATAATAAATGTAATTATCTTGCCGGATATGTCTATTTGAAAGATTCGAAATTTGAAGCCGCGGAGCAAGTGCTATCCCAAATCTCTGAAGACTCGAAATATAGCCTCATGGCAAAATACATCTTCGGGATTGCCCTTGTGAATCAGGGGGAAAACTCCAGAGCAATTGAAGTTTTCCAGGATTTAGCTCAACAGGAAAACTATCCCTGGACGAATCCCAAGACGGCTTTTATCAGCAACAGCGCTTTGTTGAAATTAGGGTACCTTCACTATGAATTGGGCGAGTATGCTAAGGCTGCTGAGTATTTCGATAGTGTTTCACGGGGCTTTGAAAAATATGATAGCAGCTTACTGGGCAGTGCCTGGGCCAATCTAAAACAAGGGAACTACAAGAAAACCGTAGAGAATGTCGAGCTTCTTTTCAGAGATTACTTGGCCTCAAATTATACATATGAAGCATTGGTCCTGGCGGCGCATGCAAAAAAGATCCTAAACAACCACGACTCTGCACTGAGAGATCTCCGGTATGTGGCCAATGCACGCCGAGTGTTGGAGCTGTCCGATGAATATAATGTTGAAAGGGAAGAACTCTTAGAGCAGCTTGCAATTTTAGAGCGTCTCGAAGAGCAAATCCTGGACCGGCGCGACAAGCATTTGTATTCCATTACTTCAGAAATTCGAGGTCAGATCCAAAATATGCTTGTGCAATTCAAGCAATCCGGTTCAACCGGCGACGTGATGCTCGAGAGATATGAAGGAGAACGTCGAGCGATTGCCCAGCAAATTGCAGAGCTGGACCGGATTATTTCACGGTCTTTCGGCAGCGGTCACGAAGAAATTGCTGCCGATGCAAGGAGGCAGCGCCAACGATTGTTCAAGACATTGGAGGTATATCAAGCGGACGAAGACCTGCAAAATGTGAACTATTTCCAAGAATATCCCTTGGCCACTAAAGAAGGGAGTACAAAATACCGAAGGCGTATATTATCGGAATTGGCACAAAACGCCAGTGTGGAACGGCACAGCCTCGAAAAAAGCCTCCAAGAAGTTCGTCGTTTAAAGAAGCGAATTGGTGAGCAAGGAGGAGTGAACCTAAGTGCGAAGACCGATTTGGCGCTTTTGGAAAACGATTTAGAGCAGCTAAAAGGGAACTTCAGCAGCTTTCGTGCATGGCTGGCAGAGAATCAAGTGGATGAAATGAAAACCGACTTTGATCAATGGGCTGATTTTTCGGGGTTTGGCATGAGTGATATCACTTTTGGAAATATCAGGCAAAACGAAGAGAAGATCGCGCAGCTCGCACAAAATCAGGACTTTATAACCACAGTTTTGCAGCAAAGAAAACTACGACTTGAAAAGAGATTGCAAGACTTCGAAAAACAGGTCAAGCTCATCGAGGAAGAATTAAAAGAAGAACAAGTCGAAGTTGAAAAGGAAAATAAAGAAGAATACTTCAAGGAGTCGTACTTCGATACTACTGAAAGTGAAGTTGAAAAGGAGGAGAATTGGCAACCTAAACCAGATGACTCCAATCCGAAAAAGCAAAATGACAAAAATGAGTGAGCATTGATTAGAGATGTTTGTCAGGGCCGCAAAATATTCATTTGTCGTCTTGCTCTTTTTCATAAGCAGGGCTTTTGCACAGAGCACTTCCATAGACGAGAGGGCATCAACCACGCAAGAAACCACCTCCGTGGCCGATTCGATTTGGAAGAATTATTCTCTCGATGAGCTGGTTGAATTTAAAAAATATTACGACCAGCAGACCGAGAAACTGCTAAGTGACACGGAGCGTCTGCGTCAGCGTGGCATTCAGGACATGGAGGCCTTTATCAAGGGCCATCCTAACAGCCCTATTTTAGATAAGATTATGGTTCGATTGGCACACTTGTATTATCAGGAGGCCGTTCAAGAGTACAACAACGCAAATGACGAATATAGTGAACAGCTTAGCCTCTACGACGAGGGCAAGATCCAAAAACTGCCGGAGGAACCCTCAAGAGACTACAGTCGCTCTTTATCTCTTTACGACCAACTGATCGAGAAATTTCCCGATAGTGCGTTGCGAGACGATGCCATTTACAACAAGGGATTCTTACTCGAAGACCTTGGTAAACTTGAAGAGGCTTTTAAAACGTTTGACGAACTCATTGCTTCCTATCCGAGCAGCGAATATGTACCCATTGCCTATATGCGCATGGCTGAATATTATTTCAATCCTCCGGTTGACAATGTCGAAAAAGCAATTGGTTTGTACAAGAAAGTCTTGCAATACAAGGAGAGTCCCAAATACGATGCTGCGCTGTATCGTTTAGGTTGGGCACATTATAAAATTAATGATTACCCGTCGGCTATCTCCTATTTCACGATTCTGGCAGATGATATCGCTCACGCCCAAAAATTGGATCCAGAGGATAAGTATCACTTTCCTGCCGTTCAGGATGAAGCGATCGAATACATCGGGATTAGTTTTTTGGACTTTGGAGGGGCAGAACGTGCTGCTGAGTATTTTAAGAACATCGGAGGCCGCGATTACGGTTTTCAGGTCTTGAAGAAGATAGGTGACGCATACATGGACGTGAAAGAAGAATATGAAAATGCGATCGAGACGTTTCAAACCTTGTTAGCCATGTACCCGGACTCGCCCGAAGCGCCAAGAATTCAGGCAAGAATAGCCGAAGGATATCGACAGCTGGAAGATGAGCGCATGGCCTATCTCAGAAGGGCTGAACTGTTCCAAAAGTATAAGTCAGACAGTGATTGGTGGAAGAGCATCGATGACCCTGTTGCCAGGAAAGAAGCGAATAGGTTGGCGGAACGAGCCATGCGGGACAATATCAATCTACTGCTGGAGCATGCCGAGGCGACCAAAGATCGAAATTTATACTTTCAGGCCGTAAATGACAGTCGCGAATACTTAACTACTTTTCCGGAGGACAGCAACGCAGCCGCCATTCACTGGAACATGGCGTTGACTCTCGATACGAAACTTAACATGCGCGATCAGGCTTTCGACGAATATATTAAGATTAGCAATCTTTACTGGGATTCGCGATTTCAGAAGTTGGCGGCAGAGAACGCAATCGCAATCGCTGACGAGTCAGTACAGTCAGACAGTCTGAGTTCGGGCGGAAAAACCACCCCGCGTACACTTGGTGAAATGCGCGAAAGCATGGGATCGGCGGACAGTTTGAAAGAAGCGCCGAATCTGAAAAAGCAAAAGCTTACACCTGATGAGAAACAGCTTGCGTATGCTCTGGATAATTATATAAAGCTGTTTCCGCATGAACCTGGAACCGCCAAAATACTGTCCAAAGCAGGGGCATTGTATTACCAACGTTACCGGTTTAAGGAATCTTTAAAATATTTCAAGACCCTCACAAAACATTTTCCGGAGAGTCCTGAGGCAGATTACTCGCGATACATTGCCATGGAGAGTTACTTCGGCAAAGGCGATTATGAAAGCACGGAAATAATGGCCAGGAAATTGCGGGACACGGGGTCGCAGTATGCCAACAATGCGAACAAACGTCTATCAGAGGCAATATTTCTGCAGGCGAAGACATTTGCAGATTCTTTAGATCACATGCGCGCTGCCGAAGAATATCAACGCATCGTTGCAGAGGTCCCGAGTTCCGACTTTGCTGATTTGGCGTTGTACAATGCAGCGCTTGAGTATGAGGAGGCGAAAGAATACGGTAGAGCCGTTGACAGTTACACTCAACTGATAAACAACTACCGTTCATCTGAACTCTATGAGAAAGCGCTTAACAATTTGGCCTTTGACTACCGCGAGCTGGGCGACCATTACAACGCGGGTTTAACTTACGAGAAGTTGGCAGACGCACAAAAAGATGAAAAGGAAGCGGAAACCGCCTTATACAATGCAAGCGTTTCTTTTATCGAAGCGGAGAAGTGGTCCCGTACCATCCGGGTTAACAACAAATTTGTGGACCGATTTCCAAACTCAGAGGACGCCGATGAATTGCTTTTCAACAATGCCCAATATTATTTAAAGTTGAATGACATCCGCAGCGCCAATGACGTTTATGCCGATTTTGCCAAAAGATTTCCGAATTCGCCACGCGTCGTCGAGGGGTTCTACCATCGTGGCATGTATTTTAAGGAAAATAATCGTTTTGAACAGGCAAAGCAAGAATTTGACAAAGCCGTAACGCGCAACGAAAAGCTAAAGGCTAAGGATAAGGAAAGCAATGACTTTTATGCGGCTGAGGCGCTATTCCAGTTGGCGGAAATTGAATTCGATGAGTTTAGAAGAATAAAGTTTAAGCTTCCGCCCCAAAATATCGCCGCAAACAAAAAGCGGAAGAAATCACTTTTATTAGAGTTGGTTGATAATTATACCAAGACCGCCAGCTATGGCACTTTTCGGTTATATCAGGCGACCTATCGCATTGGTCACGCCTATGAAGAATTTGCAGATACATGGGCGGAGCAAGAAATTCCTCAAATGGATGAAAATCAGAGAATCCTGAAGGAGAAGAAGATTAAGAACGCAGCCGCCGAGCTTTATGAGCGTGCTGTCGAATCGTACAAAAGCGGCGCAAAAGCTTTGGTTCGGTTTGCCGACACTTACAAGAAATCGCTGGAATCAGATACTCTTGAAGTTCAAGAAAGCAAGTTGGCGGTAAGAGATACCACGCTGGCTTTAGCTGATAGGTGGATCGACAACTGTAAAAGCAAAATATCGGAGAACGTGTACAAAATTGCAGAAACAAAACTGGCTTCAGCCAAGCGGCTCCTTGCATCGGATCCACCTGCCGGAATTCAAAAGCTTGAGGAATTGGTCTATCGCAATCAATTGTTGGTCAAGGCGATCAAACCGATTCTGGAAGAAGCGATCAATGCTCACATGCGAAATCTAACGGAAGGACGGGACTTGCAACATGACAATCATTGGATTGAGTTGTCAAAGAAACAAATTGTTAAGGTGAGCAATATTATCCCAAATGAATTTAGAACATTGGGTTTGGAAGCGCTGCAAGCGTATGAGGCAACCGTTAAGCCCTACCAAAGATTAATCAACAACCAGGATGAAACGGCATTCGATTTGTCCGACCAGATGGCAAATTTACTCGATTTAAGCAAGTCATTTGCCCTGGCTGCTGCCAAAGTATATAGGGACAATATTGAGAGCTTCCGCTCCGCTGAGATTCAAAATCAGGAAGCTGAGGAAACGGCGGAGAACTTGTTGAAATATAATTACGAATTCTTCGTCCGTG
>JABAHS010147633.1_pt1 | contig 15297 bp, 13 predicted proteins | sample 7062111 | NCBI WGS metagenome assembly JABAHS01 (sample SAMN14534600, study PRJNA622989) | marine sediment metagenome | biome: marine biome [ENVO:00000428]; feature: marine pelagic biome [ENVO:01000023]; material: deep marine sediment [ENVO:00002113]; isolation source: pool of 4 deep marine... | reverse complement strand
TAAATCCCAAAAATGAAGATGTAAATTTTAATCTTGAACTGGCAAATCTATCTGTGGTAGATCGAATCCCGGAAATACCTCGAGTTTTTTTTGCGGCCTGGATATATGATTTTGCAAATCTAATAAGTTTGCCCATGCTTGGGGTTCTTACCGGAGTGATGTATGTAGCTTTAGTGACGTTGTTAGTTTATCGAATATTGAGAAGATCGAAGGCATTTCGTCGAGGTAATCTCACCGCCATCATAATATCCGGTGTGTTACTTGTCGTATTTGCAAGTCTATTAGCGTTGAGAATATACGAAAACGAAAACAAACTGGAAGCCATCGTGTTGATCCCAAAAGTGGATATTCGAAACGAGCCGAACAACACGGCCACCGAAATGTTTACGCTGCATGAGGGTGTGAAAGTAGAGGTGAAGGATCAACAAGGAAGATGGGTCAAGATCCGACTTGCTGATGGCAAGGTGGGTTGGGTAAAAAATGAGAAGATCGAAATCATATGAATCGATTAGCTCTCAAGACGTGGGTTGTTTTGACTCTTTAAATTTTTCGTGCAGAAAGAATTCAAAAAAACACAAGCGGATCTCAAAGTCAGTTATGGATTAAACATCCGCAAAGCATTTCTTGTTACTTTAATCCTGTTTAATGCTGTCGTCCTTTTGTCGCCCAGACTCGATGTTCAAATCGAGGAAGAGCTGCAACCGAATATTCAAATAGATGTTGAGGAGATACCTGCAACTCGACAGGTTAGACGTAACCCGCCGCCTCCTAAACCTAAAGTGCCTGTACCTTCCTCCGACGAGACAATCCCTGAGGACGTCACAATTGAAGAAACGACGCTAAAATACACCAATATTTTTGATGACATCCCGGAAGGAGTTCCCGAATTTAGCGGCGTGAGTTATACCCCACCTCGGCCGTTAGCCTGGGTTTTCCCCGAGTATCCGGAAGAAGAAAAGAAAAAGGGGGTTCAGGGTGTCGTAAAGCTTAGCATCCATATTGATGAAAAGGGCCGGGTGATTGAGGCCATCGTGGTAGACAACACGACCGGAAGCAATAAATGCGCTCAAGCAGCCATCGAAGCTGCCCACGGGAGCCGTTTCACTCCCGCTAAAGAGGGGAAGAAACCCGTTAGTTCTTGGATAACTCAGCCTTACCGCTTTAATCTCAAGAAATAAGCTGCTAACTTAGTTAGCGTTTTCCGCTAATCATCTTATCACAAATTTCTCCATTGCCAGTCTGAGCGTTGTTAGTTTGAACTAAGTTCTCTCTTAAGTCGTTGAAAAAAGAGGGGAATCATGGCGTCAATATTTTGCTACTCATGGCATGGGCTTTGCATTCAATTTGAGCAGGCTTGATGAGAAATATTGAAATATGAATAGACCAATTTGAGGGAGTGATTACAAATGAAAAAGAAAATTAAAGCAACTTGGTTGTTCATTCTCGTATTGGTGGTTTCGGCGTTTTTCATAACCGGGTGCTACACACAGCTTGCCAAACCCAAATCAAGGACTGTTGAAGAGCCCTATTATCAAGAAGAGGAATACGCTGAGCAAGAATATCCTGATGAAGAGGAGTACGTAGAGGAAGAATACGTCGAAGAAGATTATGAAGACGTTCATGTAGTGCGTAAGTACTACCACGATGTTCACTACCACGGCTTTTATCCCGACCCATGGTGGTATGATCCGTTCTTCGATCCGTATTTTTACGATCATTATGGTCCTTATTCCAGTCATGTTTCTGTCCACATTGGATTTTATGACCCATTTTATTATGACTACTATTACAATCCTTGGTCATTCAGATATCGGGCCGGTTTCCACGGAGCCTTTTTCGGTGCCGGCTGTTTTCGACCCTATTACAGGCATTCATATGCTTATTTCCCGTCTTTTCATTTCGGCACCGCGACAACCGTTCCGGTTGCAAAACGAGGTTTTGCCAGACGAGGGACGAGAAGAAGCGACGACTTTGGGTTTCAATCGACGAGAGTGTCGTCCAATCCTGCAGCCAACTCAAGCAGAAGTGCAAGTCCAGCAACGGGCGCTGAACGCAGAACATCTTTAGACCGGAGAAGTGTGAACCCTTCGAATTCCGGGACCAAAATAGAACGGAAAGTTGGGCGACTGTCCAAAAGCACTTCGAGACGTACGGACAGCAGAAGGAGAGTGCATAAGGAAGCAACGAAGCCAGTAGAAAGACGACCGGTTGCCCGGCCCGTGGGCAAAAGTGACAAAAGTTTTTCAAAAGAACCAAAACTGAAGCGCAGAACGGAGAAAAAGGCTGACTTTGGAACCTTTGGAACGGCACCGAGCACGGCCTCAAGAAAGAAGTCCAGTGATAACAACGCACTGCAGAAACGGGACGTGACTCCGAAAAAGACGGTTGGTCGAAGATCGCGGTCGTTGAAAAAGTCGTCCTCTATCAAGAGCAAGAAACGCGATAGCAAGCGAACTTCTTTGATCAAGAAGTTCAAAATCAGAAGAAGCGCACCTACGAAGAGCCTGAACAAAAGCAGCAGATACAAACGAAGTACACCGTCGCGGAAGTCGCGGATAAGCAAGAGCCAAAGCAGAAGCCGGAGTTACAAGCGCAGTTCTTCTTCGAGACCTGCAAAAAGCACTTCATCCGGTCGTAGAAGCAGTTCCAGTCGAAGAAAAAAACGTTAAGGCTCAATTGTGAAAGGATGTGTACAGACAATGAACAAGATTGTTAGTGGATGGTTGGGACTCTGCCTTTTGTTCCTGCTACCAAAAGTTGGTACAGCTCAAGAAGATATTTTCTCTTTGGGATTTCAGTTGGGCAATGGCGCGAGAGCAGTAAGCATGGGCGGAGCTTACACTTCAATAGGGGGAGATTATTCAGCATCGATATGGAACCCTGCTGCGTTAGCTGACATCCGAAGGGTGGAAGTATTTGGTTCTCTGGGTCATTTAATGCGTGAAAACACCACCGGGATCAATAGTTTCAATGTGGGTAATTTCGAACACGATGCGGCGTTCACGAAACTGAACGATATCGGTCTGGCTTATCCGGTGCCCACGGTTCGTGGAAGTTTGGTATTCTCATTTGGCTTTAACCGCGTCAAAACCTATGATTCAAACTTCGCCTTCCAATGGTTTAATCCCACAGAGGATGACTCGGTGAACCAGGCCTGGCGAGAAAACGAAAACGGCAGTTTGAACGTTTGGACCCTCGCCGGTGCAGTGGATGTGTCCCCAAATATGTCGGTTGGGTTAGGTTTGAATTTTTGGACCGGCGGCACGGATTTCGAATCTTCATTTTTCGAACAAGATCGCGATGACATTTATACATTTGATTCGTTCACGGTTGAGAGTAGCCTAAATACAGACATCACAGGGTTTAATCTAAAACTTGGCTCATTGTTTCGAATCGGGCGTCTGATGCGAGTCGGGGCGACGATCACCACACCCGTGAAGTTCAAAGTTGAAGAAGATTGGTCTTTTCATGAGGAACTGTTTTTTGATGACAACACATTTGCTGATTCGCTGGATGCCGGGTTCTTTGAATATCGGATCCGTTCCCCCTGGACCTTTTCAGCCGGTACTTCCATCAATATGCTTAATTTTGTCCTGTCCGGTGATATCGAATACAACGACTGGTCCCAAATCCGATATACTTCGGAGCCGCCAATCGCTGGATTGACCGAAACCGAAGCCAATCGGCAAATTCAAGACAACTATCGTCCGACGACTCGTATTCGTTTGGGAGGAGAATTCACTCTGCCTTTGACGGGGCTGAGTTTTCGGGCCGGTTATTTTCGGGATCCAACAATTTTACAAAACAGAGATCCGGACGAAGACAAACAGTTTTACTCTGCTGGCATAGGATTTCTCGTGGACAGGCAAGTAAAACTAGATGTGGGCTTTGTGCACGGTTTTTGGAAGAGTTTTAACTCAGAGTTACCCCAAACGGACGATATCGACGATTACGTCGAAGACATCAAAGTGAATAAATTCTTTGTGTCGCTGGCATTTCGTTATTAAGATTCGATTTAGATGATCCATTACTCCTATTTAAGTCCTCCCGCCACTACGGACTAAGTAGGTCGGTTGAGCTGAGGTCGAAAAAGGCCTCAGCTCCAACTTTCAATGGATGTTTTAATTTCTTGTTGGTAAATTCTTTGATTTTGGCATAGATACTTTGTATCTTACGTTATTATATATAGCGCTTCTTCTTAGTATTATCAACATTACTTTTTTGGTGGGGTGATGTTATGTTAAAAAATCTTATCTTAATAGCCCTTGTTTTTTCCCTCGTTGCTTGTTCTTCAACATCCTCAGTTGTGAAAAGAGATGATCCGGTGGCCATCGTACTAAAAAATGGCGATGAAATTGATGCAAAAATCATGGACATTTGGCAGGACAAAGTGGTTTTCCAGGCAGAAGATTGGAAAAAAGCCTACGAATACGGCGAAGTCATCAACGTGGAACGAATCATGGGCATCAGGATAGCAGACGGGACCGTACTTTCGGTTAAGGACTATGACGCATTCCGTCGAGGCAAAAAGAATATTGCGAAGAAAGTCAAACCCCTCGAAGAAGAACGAGTTGCAGAGGCCAGGCAATTCAAGCCACTTATAGATGGAGAAAGTCAGTATGAAAGGCTGAAAAAGAAACCCATTGCAGAAATGACGGATCGTGAATTTGAATATTTCATGATGATGAAGAAGAGAGAATTAAAAAGCCAAAGTGACTCGTCTTCGTATCAGCAAGAAGTGTCGCAGGAAGAGTCGACAGTTTCTGCAGAAGAGCCGTCTACGCCGAGGGCACCTACGCCAACTTCGGTTGAGCCCCCAGTTCCATCTCCGGATGACAGGATCTTCTTTGAGACCAACCAGGACAAGGAAATTCAGTTAGACGCGGTCGCGGATTCTTTCATAGAAGCCGGGCTAGCGCCGTCCTACCTTACCTTTTTGAACCAAAAAAGAAGTCGTGGTGAATCTCTGACAGCTACCGAGTCGACTCTCTTGAGACTGATTGAAGACAATCCAAAATGGCAGGAAAAGATTGAGGAAATTAGATTTATCGATCGGAAATCTCGAAAAACATTGGAACGGGCCTATCTATTCAGTCCGGATGAATTAAGCGGCAAACTCGGTTTAGAGTTTGATAAAGATTTGGATATGGATTATCTTGCTTTGATGAAACAACTGCACCGCAAAATCGGAGAGGATGTCAAAATGGGCGACTTCAGGGTGATGGTGGAGATTCTGGGCGAAGGTGGGGCTCGTGCCGTTAAGGAAATCCTGGAGAATTACCAAACCTGGCAGTTTGTACGAAACAGTAACCAATCACTCGTCGTGAAATAGCCTTTCCTCCACTCGTTTTTGTTAAAGGCAAATGTTGCGTAACCTGCGAACATTTGCCTTTTTTTATTCTTGCTAAATTTTAAATTTGTAAAAAGCGATAGGCTGTCCAAGACAGCCTATTTCTGGATTAGTTAGTTAGGTCCTGTCAATGCATATTCGAGTTTAGGCCGTGACATCCCGAAAAATGCATTGCTTCTCAAGAATTTATTTAATAATTTAGGATACTCTCACAGGCTTTGAAACTACCAGCGCCCAAGATGTTTCATAATCACAAAATTATCTTCTTTCTGGTTTTCACTCTCGTCTTAATCAGTCGTGCTGTTGCCCAATCCGGAAGCGATTTCACGGCTTTCGAGTACTATCAACGAGGATTGCAACTTGCCGAAGAAGGCAAAGTCAAGCCTGCAATCCAATCTTTGCAAGAAGCCGTAGATAAGGACGATCAACTTGCGGACGCCTATCATCAACTGGCGTTGTTGTATCCCCAACTCGGTACAGTTCGGAGTCGCTTGAAGGCAACTCGTGCCCTTGAACGCGCATTGAAGCTTGACCGGAACAATATCCGCTATCATTTGGACATGGCCAAGCTGTACCTGAAGAAAGATATGCCGGGAATGGCAAAAGACTGTTTTGAAGAAGTCTTAGAACTCGATCCTTACAACGCTGAAGCATATTACAATCTCGGCCTTTTGAAGGAACAGGACATGCTTTGGCACAAGGATCTGATTAATCCGAAGGAGCATGTCGTTTTTCATTTTGCCGATGAAGCAACGGATGATATGGAGGAAGCTCGAGAATATTTTATAAACGCTGTGGAATCGGAACCCCAGTTTGCTTTGGCTTATTATCATTTAGCACTCATCCAATACGAATTGTCCGACTACCCGTCAATGGCTTGGTACTTGAAGAAAGCCGTCAATGTTCAGCCAACCAATAAAGATTTCCATCTTTTTCTCGGACTCGCCTTCCACCGGATGGGAAGGTATGATTCAGCGTCTTTAAGTTTTGAGAATGGCCAACAATACATGTCAGATAAAGAGCGTACTCTGTTTAGCTCGATTGAGCCGCTTTTGAACTCTGCGACGAATGAGCACTACAGCACCTTGAAGAGCAACAAATCCAAAAACGGGTATGAGTCTCGATTTTGGAAGGAGCGAGATCCCCTTTTTATGAGCGATTACAATGAGCGTCTACTCGAACACCACAGCCGATTTGCCTACGCGAATTTGAGATTTGGCAAAGCGGAGAAGGAGATCGAAGGCTGGCAAACCGATCAAGGGCAAACCTATATTCGTTTTGGTCCACCGCAGTCGAGATTCAGAACTCGGCCGTCAATCGAATTGACATTTAACGGGAAGAATCCACTGGTGCCCTCTACGGAGTATTGGGTCTATGAAGACTTCGAGCTTCGTTTTGAGGATCTCTATCTGAGCAGGAATTTTAAATTTAAGCGAGCGTTTTATCCGGAAAACGACAGCAAATATCAATTTGAGAGGATAATTGAGGAAGTGCCGGAATTATATGTCCCGGATTTTGGCGGCAAATACTTTGAGATTCCCGGTTTGATTACTCAGTTTATGGGAGATGCCGGTAAAACCGAAATTGAGCTTAGTTATGGGATCGCGAGTGAAATGATGAGCGGCCGTCACTCCGACCATGTTTCCATAAAGAAAGGCCTTTTTGTATTTGATGAGAAGTGGCAAGAGAACTCGAAAACAGTTGTGGAGACGCCGTTTGTATTTTCGGATTCGCTTCTTAAGGGAGAAACAAGCTATTGGCTGGGAAAAGAGCACCGAAAGTTAGAACCAGGAAGATATAATTTTGCATTTGAATTTCTTGATCAAAGATCAGGCAATGTTGGCAGATATCTGAATAAATTAGAGGTCAGAACTTTCCCTATAGACAGGCTGGCGGTCAGCGATTTACTACTGGCGGTTGATGTTCAGGTTACTGACTCAACTAAGGCAACAGAATCGCTGAAAACAAAGCCGAGTCTTTTCCACAAGTTTACGAGGGAACAGCCGATATTTGTTTATTTTGAGATTTACAATTTGCAACTTGATAAAAACAACCTTTGTCGTTATCAAATTGATACCCGTGTGAGTCCTGTTGACAAAGAAGGAGATTCGATTGTCAACCTTGTGGGTGAAATATTTGGTATCGGGAAATCCAAACCATATAGTTTGAGCACTTCCTACGACTACGAAGGGAATTCTACCAAAGAGCGAATCTACAACTCATTGCAACTGGTGGACGCCAGACCCGGTGAATATGTTTTGAAAATTAAGATAACAGATCTAAATGTGCGCGATTCCATCAAAAAAGATGTGAATTTTGAAATTGTTAATTGAAAATTTGATCGTGATATTTTATATTCAACATGCTCACGAATTAATATGGAGGTATCATGAGTCATGAAACGACTTGTTATTAAAATTTTGAGTGGGTGTTTACTAACGCTTATCGCTATCTTTTTTCTAAAGGCCACATCATTTACGGACCAAAGAGATATGGCTGTCCAGCTTTTCTTCACAGCCGATATGTTCGGCTACATCAAACCGTGTGGTTGAAAGGCCAGCCAGTATGGCGGACTGGCTCGGCGAGCCAGCTACATTAAGAGTGTAAAACAGAGCGAAGTTACTCAGCTACTGGTCGATTGTGGAGATTTCGGCAGCACAAAAACCAGGTCTCAGACTCTGAAAGTCAAATACCTGTTAAAAGGGATGTCCTTGCTAGATTACGATGCGATAAACTTGGCCGAAAAGGATTTGCAGTACGGGCACGAGTTTTTACGGGAGATGCGCGAACAGCACAATTTGTCTTTTGTATCGGCAAACGTATATGAAACCGCGACTGGAAAGCTCTTTGCCAAACCTCATATCATCAAGAAAATCAATGGATGGAAAGTGGGAATTTTTGGAGTCACGATGGAAGAGCGCGCAGCACGAATGGTCCCGCCAGAAACAGGCTTTGAAATACGAGACCCGGTTGCCGCTGCCAAAAACCAGGTGCAAACGCTCAAACAAGAGTGCGACCTCATCATCGGCCTGGTACATGTGGGGATCAACAATTCTATTCAACTGGTTGAGCAGGTGGAAGGAATCGATATCATCATTAGCGGCCATTTTGGAACCCACTTACGAAAACCGCATCGGGTCGGCGATACGGTGGTTATGCAACCCGGCTCAAAGGGTAAGTATCTCGGACAGCTTGATTTTCAACTGCCGTCGGACGGCAAATCCAATGTGTACGGCAAAACCGTTGCATTGAACAGCAAGATTTCGGATGATGCTGAACTTGCCAGACTTGTGAAGGAATATGACGAAGAAGTATTGCTGACCTTTCCATTGGAAAGCCCAAAGGCCAAGACTCAATACAGTCTGTTCAGCCAGAGAGCGTGCATTACATGCCATTTTAAACAGCACAATCAGTGGCGTGCAACATTGCATTCGCATGCTTGGGAAACTCTGGTGGAGGAGAAACAAGCGCACAATCCCGAATGCCAGAAATGTCATACCACTATGTCTGGTGAGCCCAATGGTTTTACCCGTCTCGCGGAGACTCCGGATTTGGTTAGTGTGCAGTGTGCCGAATGCCACAGACCGGTCGCAAAAGACATGGCGACTCACATCAATCGATTCAGGGGAAGGGGGCGCTCCACGAATGGTGAGACCAATGGGGCTACAAAAGATTTTAAGCCGATTACCGAGGAGACATGCCGGAAATGTCATAATGAAGAAAATACCCCTCATTTTGACTATGCAGAATTTCGAGCCAAGATAACTCATTAGTCGTTCAATTGCAGGAGTGAATGCTTAAACAAGAAAGTCGCTTCTTATGAAAAAGATACAAGGCGTCGAGATCAAAGAACTCAAAACTCATACGGATGAACGGGGATTTTTCCGAGAGATCATTCGAGAGACCGATTCTTTTTTCACAGAAGGATTTGGGCAATTTAGCCACTCGCTCATGTATCCCGGGGTCGCCAAAGCCTGGCACATTCACAAAACACAGGTGGATTGGTGGTATGTACCCGTAGGCAACATAAAAGTCGGCCTGCATGACAAACGTGAAGATTCTCCAACCAAAGGAGAAACGCAAGAGATATTCATGGGAGAAAACTACGGAGCCAAGGTTTTAAAGATTCCGCCAGGTGTGGCTCACGGATGCAAGGTGCTGGGCGACGTGGCTCATCTCCTGTACATTACTTCCAAAACCTATAATCCCGATGAAGAAGGACGAATCGCACATAATGACCCTGAAATTGGCTATGATTGGGAAGCAAGTCCTGAGATAAAGTAAGACTGTCGGGCATCCAATCGCTGAGAAAACGGAGGGAAGGAACACCATTCTTGAAATCCGCCTTTTTATTCAATCCCAACGGTTTGGTTGTTTATGGACTTACGTATTTCTGATAAAGTCGCCTTAGTGGCGGCATCGAGTCAGGGATTGGGGAAAGCAGTGGCCCTCGGGCTTGCAAGGGAAGGGGCAAAGCTTGTTTTATGTTCCCGGAACGAAAAGAATCTCGAAGCTGCAAAAAATGAAATCCAATCTCAGACCGGGGGCGATATTCTCACGGTTCTGGTGGATCTCATGAAGCCCGCTGACATCAAGAAACTGGTGACCAGAGCCACCGAAACGTTTGAAACAATTCATATTCTGGTTAACAACGCCGGAGGCCCGCCTGCAGGTGTTTTCTGGGATTTGGACGATGCGAGTTGGCAGAAAGGCGTGGATCTGACCTTAATGTCTTCGGTTCGCTTAACGCGTGAAATTCTGCCCCTCATGAGAAAACAAAAATGGGGTCGCATCATCAACATTACGTCCGTGTCAGTGAAACAGCCCATTGATGAGTTGCTTTTATCGAATAGTCTACGATTGTCCGTAGTGGGTTGGGCAAAGACATTGGCGAATCAAGTCGCCTCAGAGGGAATCCTAATCAACAACGTCTGCCCAGGCTGGACTCGTACGGATCGCGTTGAGCAGATCATTCAAGGCCGGGCGAAGTCTTCGAACCAGAAACCGGAGGAAATAGAAAAAGCGCTTACCGACACCATCCCGATGGGTCGACTGGGAAAACCGGAGGAGCTCGCGGATCTGGTTGTGTTCCTGGCGTCCGAACGCGCCAGCTACATTACGGGAACCTCCATTCAAGTCGATGGCGGCGCGGTTAAGGGTATCCTTTGAGATTGAAGACAGAGTTTTCTTAAGGAGAGAGGATGAAAACACGTGTCATTTTACTTGCCTCGATATTCTTGTGCACCGACACTCTCTGGTCCCAACCAATAGATCAACACCGACTCTTAATAGACATGCCGACCGCAGGTACGTTGGAACGAGGGAGCTTCGACATCGCGTTGCGAATGTTTGGAAACGGCGGCTTGCTTGGAGGAGTCGGGGTTGGAATTACACCCAGGTTTATGATTGGACTGTCATTTGGCGGTGAAAACATCATCGGTTCCGGTGAGATCGATTGGAACCCACAGCCTGGTATTCAAGGCAAAGTGCGATTTATAGATGAAGCTTTCGTTATGCCGGCAATTACATTGGGTTTCAATTCCCAAGGATATGGTGCCTTTAACGATGCTTTCGATCGTTACGTAAACAAGTCGCGTGGTGTGTATGCGGTTGCGAGTAAGAATTACGCATTCTTTGAGAATCTCGGCTTACACGGCGGTATAAACTATAGCCTTGAAACCGACGACAATGACGAAGACTTGAACGTCTTCTTAGGAGCAGATTTGAGCTTTAATCGAGAATTTCGCTTTGTGTTTGAGTATGACCTGGCACGAAATGATAATGAAAACGATGAACAATTCGGGTCCGGAGAGGGTTATTTGAATTTGGGTGTGGAATGGTCCTTTTCGGATCGTTTGTTTTTGCAATTTAACTTAAAAGACCTGCTTGAGAATGGGGCCGGAGAAGTAACGCGGGAGTTTCGGATCGGCTACTTCGAGTACTTTTGAGTATGACTAAAATTTCAATTCGATGACTTCTATTCGCAAGGTGTTCTTAAGTGCCGCGATCTTTATTTTTGTTGTATTCCTTACCCTTGTCTTCTTCAGTTATCGCCTTCTTCTTGAATCCCTGCCAAAAACCGATGGTGAAATTCAGATAAGCGTGCTTGATGAACCGGTACACATTTACAGGGATGATTATGGTGTTCCCCACATTTTTGCGGAGAACGAAAAAGATCTCTTCAGAGCCATTGGCTATGTCCAGGCTCAGGACAGGCTGTGGCAAATGGATTTTAATCGCCGGGTTGTCAGCGGACGCCTGTCGGAAATCTTTGGCAGCGAGACGATCGATAGCGATAAATTCACTCGTCTTTGGGGATTCAAAAGAGTGGCTCAAGAAATCATAACCACCCTTTCCGAGCAATCGCTTCAGAGCCTGGAAGCTTACACGGAAGGAGTGAACGCGTTCATCGACACTCACATGGATCGGCTTCCGGTTGAGTTTGCCATCTTAAAATATAAGCCCGAATTGTGGAACATAGGGGACTCCGTCGCGTTCATGCGATTCATGGCGTGGAAGCTTTCCTTTAGCTGGTATGTGGATTTAGCCCTGCACGAATTGGTTCAGAAACTTGGCGAACAAAAAGCGCGTGAAATATTCCCGGGTTTTCCCAAAAGTGGCCCGTTTATCATACCGTCAAGTATCCAACCGTTTTGGACGCATGTGGAGGGTTTTGTGAATGCCGGTTTGGAGCTGCGGGATATTCTCGGAATCGATAGCGCGCAACTTGGAAGCAATGCCTGGGCAGTCTCGGGCGAAAAATCAGCGTGCGGCAAACCATTGTTAGCTAGCGATCCTCATTTGGAGCTGGGCGTACCGTCGGTTTGGTATGAAATGCATCTGTCTTGTCCCGACATAAACGTCGCCGGGGTCGCGTTACCGGGCACGCCCGTGGTTTTGATTGGTCACAACGAGAACGTGGCCTGGGGCATTACCAATGGTATGGTCGATGACGTTGACTTCTACTTTGAGAAAATGAATTCGGAGAATCCTCAACAATATTGGAATGGCAGCGAGTGGGCGAACTTTCAGATGGTCGAGGAAGAAATCGTGGTTAAAGGAGAAGAAGCGCAAAAATTAGAAATTAGAATCAGCAGGAACGGACCCGTCATTTCTGACTTTCATCCTTTATTAAAGGATAAAGAAGATGCGGTTTCCATGCATTGGACCGGTCACCGACCGAGCGATGAACTGGCTGCGGTGCTAAGACTTCAAAGGGCGAAGAATTGGGATGATTTCACCGATGCACTGCGTGATTTCCGAGTTCCGGCGCAAAACTTTGTGTTTGCGTCGCGAGATGGGGACATCGGTTATTATTTGGGCGGCGCGATTCCCATCCGCAGGAATGCCACCGGAATTCTCCCCCATCGGGGATGGCTCGATACAGGCCAATGGTCCGGCGAAGTACCCTTTGAAGAACAGCCACATGTTTTGAACCCACCCGAACATTTCATTGTTACAGCCAACAACAAAATTGTCGGTGATCGGTATCCTTACTACATTACGAACCTTTGGGAACCTCCAAGCCGGGCGACTCGGATCAGAGAGCTTCTTTCCGACAAAGAGCTTCTTTCGATTGATGATTTTAAGACCATACAGATGGATGTGGTGTCCAAATATGCACAACAGACACTTCCCCTCTTGCTGAAAACGGTAAAGGCAGAGTTGGACTCGAGTGCAAACTCCGAACTGCAAAAACTCTATGATTTGATCAAAACCTGGGATGGTGAAGAAAGAACCGAAAGCATTGCGGCAGCGATTTTTCATGCCTTCTTTCTTAAAGTAACTGAGAATACCCTNNCCAAGTCGCGTTATTTCTTCATTGCTGGAGAAAGAAGATTCGGAGTGGTTTGATGATGTGAACACTTGGAACGTGGAGTCTCGGGAAGATATCACCATTAAGAGCTTTTTGGATGCCGGTGATTTGTTGAAGGAGATGGCTGGCGACAACATCAGTAATTGGAAGTGGGGGAGTCTTCACAAGCTAACGCTGTCTCACCCACTGGGCCGAAGAAAACCGCTGGATGCTGTTTTTAATCTCGGGCCGTATGCGCGTGCCGGTTCGAAAATGACGGTCAACAATGCGGAATATCGTTTTAGTTCGCCTTTCGACGCTAACTTAGGCGCTTCCACTCGGCAACTGGTGGATTTTTGCGATAGCAAGCATTCCCTGTCGGTTCTTCCATCCGGTCAGTCCGGTCAAAGAATGAGCGATCATTACAAGGACCAAACCGACATGTGGCTAAAAGGCGACTATCATCCCATGGTGATGGATCAGTATGAAATTCGTCACACCGCTTCTGAGCGTCTGGTTCTCAAGCCGTAGTGGCAGCTTAAATCCGCAACTGGGCTGCACCACATCATTTTGGTTGACATACAAGAACTTGTGACGTATATTTTTTATTGCAATGACGTCATATCAAAAGGATTGCCGTATGCAAACCAAACTTACACTAAGAATAGATGGAGAGCTTGTTTGCCGAGCCAAAATATTTGCAGGAAAGCATAGCAAGACCGTTGCCGGTTATTTCGCTTTGCTTGGAGATGCTGACGGAGAAGAGACTGATAGAATCACGCCAGTGGTACGATCTCTAAAGGGGGTCTTGGGAGAGTCGAATTCGGATTTTGAGGATTATCATCGCTATCTCAAAAAAAATACTTAGAGCTAAATAAACTTAATAAGGAAGTTTCTGCTGGAATAGAACACGCAGAAAGAGGCGAATTTAGAAAAAGGTCTGTCCAGGATATTATTAAAGATAAAGAGACAGGGAAATAAACCTAACCTCTATGGGCAGCTATAATTATAAACTTATCGCAAACGCAGACCTCGATATTGAAGATATATGGGAATACACCAATCACAATGGGGTGAAAACCAAGCAAGTAAATACCTTAGCCAATTGGAGGGAGCGGTTCTTTGCGCTTGCAGAGAACCCAAATATTAGAAAGCAGAGACACGAACTTAGGGGGCTCCTATGAGTTACCATTGCGGCAGACATGTAATTTTTTATCGAAAAGCGAAAAAGGGTATCGAGATTATTCGAGTCCTTCATGATTCTATGGATTTCCCGCGGCACTTCAAATAGCATGTTTTTGGTGTATTCGAAACTATAATCATCTAACCCCCATGATAACCGATCTTAAACCCGGCGACAAACTCGTCTCCTTTTTCGTTCTGCGAAAAAAGGAACTGAAATCTAAGCGGGATTCGGATGATGACTATTTGTCGCTGGAACTGGGAGACGCTTCAGGACGAGTGACTGCCACCGTATGGGACGATGTTCAGAAGCACTACGATGCGTTGAGCAAGGGTGACATTGTCAAGGTCAAAGGCAAGGCCATCAACTTTCGGGAGCGGCTGCACATCACTGTTGAAAAAATTCGTGGTGCAGAGGAAAAAGATCAATGCGACCTGAAACAATTGGTGCCAGTGGTCGATAAAGACCGAAATAAGCTCCTGGCGCATCTCGACGAGCTGATTAAGAAAGTTGAGAATGACCCGCTTAAGAAGCTGTTAAATTCCATTTTCAAAGATGAATCGATCCGCAAGGCGTTCAGAAATGCACCGGGAGGCAAACTCTGGCATCACAACTACGTTGGGGGGCTTCTCGAACACACGCTGTCGGTTACCGACATCAGTTTGAGTGTGGGAGCAAACTACCCGGGAATCAATCGCGACTTGTTGATCGCTGGCGGACTTTTGCATGACATCGGCAAGATCGAATCGTATTCTTACAAGACGCTAATCGATTACACCGATAGGGGACGCCTTTTGGGGCACATCGTCATTGGCGCTCAAATCGTCTCGGACAAGATCAAATCCATCCCCGATTTTCCAAAAAATTTGGAGAATCAACTCCTACATTTGATCCTGAGTCACCAGGGAAAACTGGAGCAGGCTTCGCCTGTGGTGCCCATGACATTGGAGGGGTTGCTGCTTTACTATG
>JABAHS010132253.1_pt1 | contig 15301 bp, 9 predicted proteins | sample 7062111 | NCBI WGS metagenome assembly JABAHS01 (sample SAMN14534600, study PRJNA622989) | marine sediment metagenome | biome: marine biome [ENVO:00000428]; feature: marine pelagic biome [ENVO:01000023]; material: deep marine sediment [ENVO:00002113]; isolation source: pool of 4 deep marine... | reverse complement strand
GACAAAAAAGTGCTGCTTTACTGTGAAGCTGAGGCTGAGATTAAACGAGTAGGTGAGATTGTAAAGGATATTAACAACAAGATTCCGGCCAACTTCAAACTGCTCCTGGGTTTTATTCATCAGGGCTTTGTCATAAATTCACTAAATACGATAGTCATAAGTCATCACGAGCTATTCGGCCAGTATGTGCTAAGGAGAAGACGCAGGCCGGCGAGGTCAATGTCGCCTGTGGATACACTCAGCGATTTGCAGGCAGGTGACTATGTTGTTCACGCTTCCTATGGTATCGGCAAGTTCATCGAGGTTCAAACAATAGAGGAAAAAGGCGGCAAGAGCGAATATCTTACTATTGGATATGCGGATGGCGTGAAAATCCACGTCTCGGTCAACAATATCGCCCTTGTGCAGAAGTACATAGGGACAAGTCCGAAACGCCCGAAATTGAGCAAGGTCGGCTCGAAAAGGTGGCAAAAACAGAAAGATAAAGTTGCCGCTTCCGTTCGAGACCTTGCAGTTGAACTGCTTGAGGTACAGGCGAAGCGCCAGGCAACCGGTGGAATTGCATATGGAGCCGATTCAAGCTGGCAGGCCGAATTTGAACAATCTTTTTCATATCAGGATACGCCGGATCAAACCACAGCAGCCGAGCAAATAAAGGCAGATATGCAGGAACCTGTCGCGATGGACAGACTGCTGTGCGGCGACGTTGGTTACGGCAAGACCGAGATTGCAATGCGTGCGGCATTCAAGACGGTCGAGAATGGAAAGCAGGTGGCTATCTTAGTGCCTACAACGGTGTTATGTGTACAGCACGGCAGGACTTTCACTGAGCGGTTCGCAGACTTTCCGGTCTGTATCGAGGTCCTTAATCGCTTCAAAACAACGAAACAGGCCAGAGATATAATCGCACGAACAAAGGAAGGCAAAGTCGACATCCTGATAGGAACTCATCGACTTTTGAGCGGTGATGTTGGTTTCAGGGATTTAGGGCTATTGATAATCGATGAAGAGCAGCGATTCGGCGTTGAACACAAAGAAAAACTTAAAATGATGCGTGTCAATGTTGACGTGCTTACGATGACTGCCACGCCGATCCCAAGGACACTGCATATGTCGATGCTGGGCCTGCGCGATATAAGTTCGCTTTCTACGCCGCCATTAGACAGGCGAAGCATAGTAACATCAGTAACCGCCTATAACAATGACCTTATACGAAAAGCCATTATTCGCGAATTGAATCGTCAGGGACAGGTGTTCTTCCTGCACAACAGGGTCAGGACCATAGACAAAAAGGCCTGGGATATTCAAAAACTGGTTCCGGATGCAAAGGTCACTATAGCACACGGCCAAATGGCCAAGAGCGCACTTGAAAAGACAATGATAGATTTTGTAATGGGCCAAATTGACGTACTTGTGTGCTCGACAATAATCGAATCAGGTCTGGATATTCCGAATGCCAACACGATTTTAATAAACGATGCCGACAGATTCGGCCTTGCAGAACTCCATCAGCTTCGCGGCAGAGTCGGCAGATATAAACATCGGGCGTATGCGTACATGCTGCTGCCGGCCTCGAGGTCGATAACACCACTGGCTGCAAAACGCTTGAAGGCCATCGAAGAGTATTCACATTTAGGCGCAGGATTCAGAATTGCCTTGCGGGACCTGGAGATTCGCGGGGCGGGAAATATATTAGGACCTGAGCAGTCAGGCCATATCCAGACGGTGGGTTATCAAATGTATTGCGAACTATTGGCCGATGCCGTCCGTAAACTAAAAAACGAGCCGGTCGAGCCGATACCGACGGCCGTTATCGATTTGGGTTTTGCTACTTATATCCCGAAAAACTATATACCCGCCGACAGGCACCGGATGGATATGTACCGCAAAATTGCCGTCGCAAGAGGCATAGAGGATTTGAAACAGATAACCAACGAGCTAACCGACGTTTACGGAGCGATACCGGATGAGGTCGAACTGCTGCTGGAATTGGCCGAACTTCGCATCGCAGCAAGTAAACATGACATAAAAAGCGTTGTAACAACCGGCCAAAATGTGGTATTTTCATTTACAAAAGAGGCACTTGTACAAATGGAGACCTTATTTGCAGACGTATCCGGAAAAGTTACAATCCCTGAACCGGGGAGAGTATACTTACGTCTGCCAAAAAATTATTTTGAGCCTAAATCGCTGATAACCATCCTGCGAAAAGTTCTTATGGGAAAAAGCAATGAACGAAAAAGAAAATAGTACACAAAAACAAAGCCCAGAATCATTCAGACCATCAACAGCTTTTTTTGTTTTATCTTTCAGCACATTTTTGATGTATGGTTTTGTATCAGACTTTTTAGAATTGGTACCTCGTGCCCTGTACGCAGGGAATTTAGTTGTAGCAGACATAAATGTAGTAAATTCTCGGAGGCCAAAGGATGATAAAGAGCTAAAATATTGGCTCGAAAATATGGTGTGGTATCACCGCTTCACGAATGAAGAGATAAAAGCCGCTACGGGGCTTACCGAGAAGGAAATAATCGCCGGGTTAAAGAAATTTAATATTCTGCCTGATAATCGGCCGAAACGAGCAGAGGATGCGCCGCTGCTGGTGCTGCCTTACCCAGGAGGTCGCCATCCACGAATTGGCTTCTTAGACGGTGCGATTGATCCACAGAGAGAGACAAAGTTCAGTGTGTTTACGCCTTGGGATGCGAACAGCTACGTCGTTGTAGATGTGCCGGAAGCTATCTGGTCGAACTTAGGCCTTACATACCTTGCTCATACACATATCGATACAATCTGGACAAAACAGAAAATCGAGTTGCCAAAGCTGGAGTGGAACCGGCATCCCGATGGGACGCTCGATATCGAAAGAAAGCTGCCAAACGGAATATCCTTCGGAGCGCATGTAAAGCCCACAAAAGAGGCTGTACTTATGGAATTATGGCTTAAAAACGGTACAGATAAAAAGCTCAGCGATCTGCGTGTGCAGAACTGCGTTATGACGAAGATGGCAGCCGGCTTTGAGCAGCAGACAAACGAAAACAAAATATTAACAAATCCTTACGTTGCCTGTAAATCCGGTGACGGCAGGAAATGGATAATTACTGCATGGGAGTATTGTAACAATCCATGGGCCAACGAGAAGTGTCCATGCTTTCATTCGGACCCGAAGTTTTCCGACTTAGAGCCGGGGCAAACGCATAAGCTGCACGGCTGGCTATCGTTTTACGAGGGAACGGACATAAAGGCGGAATTCAAACGAATCGAAGCAACCGGCTGGTGGAAAAAGTAGATCCACAGAAACGAAACATATTTAAATTAAGTAAACAGGAGATCCAACAATGAGTAAATGTAGACAAAGCATCCTGGTAGCTGCATTAATTCTTTTCACATCATGTTTAGGCATATCAGCTACTAAAAAGCCAAAAACACTGGAAATCGGTGCGAAAGCACCTGATTTTAATCTCCCCGGCGTAGACGGAAAATATTACAAACTGGCTAGTTTCAATAAGGCCGATTTTCTCGTCGTCATTTTCACCTGTAACCACTGCCCTACCGCCCAAGCATACGAAGAGCGGATGAAGAAAATTGCAGCCAACTACAAAAACAAAGGCGTAGCTGTTGTAGCCATATCACCAAATGACCCCAAAGCCGTTCGTCTTGATGAGTTGGGCTATTCGGACCTTAGCGATTCACTCGAGGAAATGAAAATCCGCGCAAAGGACAAGAAATTCAATTTTCCCTATCTCTATGATGGAGACTTACAAAAAGTATCCCGTGCTTACGGTCCTGTTACCACTCCACACGTGTTCATTTTTGACAAAGAGCGCAAACTACAATATGTCGGCCGAATCGATGATTCCGAAAAACCCAAACGTGTCAAATCCCGGGATACACGTAATGCAATCGAGGCTTTGCTGTCGGGTAAAGAAGTCCCGGTTAAGAAAACCAGAACGTTCGGCTGTTCGATTAAGTGGTCGAACAAAAGAGATTCTGTGAAAAAGGCCTTCGAGAAATGGGCAAAGGAACCTGTCAATGTGAAAATGATAGACGCAGACGGGATAAGAAAACTTGTAAAAAATGACTCGAAAAAACTACGATTATTCAATGTATGGGCGACCTGGTGCGGGCCCTGCGTCGTTGAATTTGACGAGCTTGTTTCCATTAACCGAATGTATCGAGGTCGGGATTTTGAAATGATTACCCTAAGTGCCGATTCACCGGCCAGGAAAGATAATGTGCTTTCATTCCTGAAGAAGAAGCAGGCATCCTGCAACAATTATCTCTTTAATTCGGAAAACAAGTACGAGCTTATGGGGGCGGTGGATACTATATCACCGGGAGGTATTCCGTACACGATTCTCGTTAAGCCTGGCGGAAAAGTCATTTACCGCCGGCTGGGATTGATTGATCCGCTTGAGTTGAAAAAAGTCATTGTAGAATACCTGGGAAGAACTTATCAATAGCCCAAAAACACGCAGGCAGGAAGATAACTATGTGGTATAAAATAAGTAACAAATTGTTCTTTATTCACAGAACTCAGATAAAGGCTATGGGTATATGGATTTAGATAAAATTTGCACATCACGAAAAATTGCTCTGTTGCTGTCATTTTTGGTTTTGTTTCTCGCCGGTGGCTGCGCAGAAAAACCTGAGGGCAAATCCGATGTCCCTATCAACCATAAGGTTTTAGCTGAATTCAAAATTGCAAGAAATGGGGACCCGATTCTTCTTCCTGTTACATTCAAGGAAAAAGAATACTTATTTATGCTTGACACAGGCAGCTCTCACACAGTGTTTGATTCATCATTCAGACATGAACTGGGAGAGGTAAAAGATATAAAAAAGGGACTAACATCGGGAAGCCCGATCCTGGCTGAATTCTTTAATGCACCCAATGCATTTCTCGGTCCTTTCGATCTAAAAGAATCCGGCGATATAGCTTGTTTAGACCTCAATATTTTCAAATCGGTCCTGGGGAAAAATGTCAGTGGCTTGATAGGGATGAGTTTCCTAAGAAAATATGTGATCCGTATAGATTTTGACAAAGGCACGCTTTCGTTTCTTCAACCGATGCAGGAACAGCACCCGGACTGGGGTATAGAATTAGTAATGGAATATGATTCGCTTGGTTGGCCACAGATTACAGGGCTTGTCCTCGACGACATTAAGGTGGATTTTGTGATTGATACCGGTGCAAATAGTACAGGAGGATTAGTCAGTGACATATTTGAAAAGACTCTCTCAGAAAATAAACTTAAAACCTCTGAGATACTATTCGCAACGGCATCCGGTGTAATACGTAAGAGAGAAATGCGTATTAAGAGCCTTTCTGTAGGATTACTTAATTATACCGATATTATCTTCGGTGAAGCTAATATGTCTCATTTAGGACTGTCATTCCTGTCTCGACATATAGTCACTTTCGATTTTCCCAACAGCAGAATGTATCTCAAAAAAGGCAAAGGATTCAAAAAGAATGACCAATCCGATATGAGCGGCTTACATCTTCTTCGTATTTCTGACAAAACCGTAGTCTATTCAGTTGACGAGGATAGCCCGGCACAGAAATCAGGTATCACGGCTAACGATATCATACTCCGGGTCGGTGACAAAGATGCAAATGCATATGACATTTTGGACCTTAGACGGCTTCTAATGTCCGGGGACAAACGAAACATTACAATGACAATTAAGCATGGTGATGATGTAAAAGATGTATCTTTTTTGCTTGAGAAAAAGATATGACAGCTTTCGCCCAAACTAACCTCCCGTCGCAAGCCGGCTTTATCGGATGTTATCACATATAAGGAATGATACTTGGACTAAATTGTTCGTAAGTCTATTGATTAAAATCGGTTAGATACATACAAAATTAAACCTGGTGTTGCTGTTTCGGGCACAGAGGCATACCTTCAATCGCATTGAAAGCCCTCATCTCTAAGCAAAATCTCTTGACAAAGAGCATAAAAAGTGATATAATGATAATTTATAATTGAAGAATAATTTATCAGTTTCAGATTACACCTTATTTGAATCGGCAGGGGTATAATTTAGTTTTAGTGTAGGTGGGCTCACGAATCTTTGTAATAGTCGCAGTGCTGTTCCGCGTGTCTTTCAGACTTTACTAAAGGGGGTGGGATGANNAAGGGGGTGGGATGATATGGTTTTTTGTCAACAAAAACGCAGGCAAATATATTTCAGTAAAACACCTGCGCAATTTCTGAACCATAAGATCGCCACATCATTTAAAATGCAGGGCAGCAAATTAGTACAAATTGGCGTAATTTTGATTTTATTTGTTTTACTTACACCTTCAGCCCTGTTTTCTTATACTGTTTTGTGGGATACTTCTCATGGAATTGCCAACTCCGGTCAATACCAGCCGAGTGGATACTATCAGGCACTGAGCGAACACCTCGGCGATAACGGCTTTACTACTGTTACTACATCTCAGGGCTTTCTTGTTGACGATCCCGTCGGATATGATGTGATAGTCGTCTGCCTGACCAGCGCCTTTGATAGCAGCTATACAACTGCTGAAGTCGAGCGCATAGTGGATTTTGTTGACGATGGTGGTGGGTTGCTTATTATGGGAGATCGTCAATCCGCACCTAATGCCAATATCGAACCTGTATCATCCCGGTTCGGAATCACATTTGGACCTGATGTAGTCTCCAGTTACCCCAACTATTTTGATGTTTATACCTCAGAACTTGACCGCTCCCATTCTGTGTTTAGCGATTTTGCCACTACTGACGAGATATTCATGTACGCTGCATCGGAATTGTTTGTTACCGAACTAGCTTCTCCGATAGCCTGGCAAGAGGGAACCGGAAAAACTATAGCCGCTGTAGCTCAATATGGCCAGGGCAGGGTAGTAGCACTCAGTGATTGCAGTTTGTGGTCATTATCTGATTCATCCTGGGACTATTTCCACAAGGCAGACAATCCACAATTCGCCCTAAACACCTTCACCTATCTTGCCGTGCCTGAACCGGCGACGCTTTTGCTACTCGGCCTTGGTGCAACGCTTTTAATAAGAAAAAGAAGCTAAGCCCTAACCGCAATCAAAACTTCAACCCACATAAGCCCCTTAAAATACACATAATGTCACTACTTTCTCCAAAGATCATCCTGGGATTACTCTTAATGGAACAGTAAATAAACTTGCTGACAAGCTTGGGATTAATCCTATAAGTATCAGTATCACGCCCATTGCATATTCTGTGATTATATCGGCGATTGCATTGGCACAAAAAATTCTGTAAAGTATTTATGCGCAGCCAATGTGACAAATTCCAGATAAGGAGGACTTTGGTATGAGATGGTGTTATCGATTATTAAGGATAATAATTTTAACGGTATGTATATTAGGCATTTGCTTAGCAGCCAATGCCCAGCCGGAAACAAAAGATGATAAACCACTGTGGAACGTAGCCTGGATTACCGACACACAGACACCTGACTGCGAATGGATTAATACGCTGTGTGCCCGGCTAAGTGCGAATAAACCAAAAATCGTGATACATACGGGTGATACAAGGTTCGAATGGGCAAATCAATGTGCTTGGAAGGATGCTGTCGATATGCAGCGTGTCGAGATGCCCCCTATCGAATTTCATCTGGCGCCCGGCAATCATGATTTACAAAATGGCCTGCTAAAATACCACTTGCGCAAGGCTGCAACACAAGGTATATACCGATCTGATACCGGTCTTAAAGCCACAGGACACGGCTACTACCACAACCGCGTACCTGAAAATACAAGTGGTCCTCTCTGGCCGATCTGGAATCCCGAAGTAGCCAATCACCCTGCCTGGCAAATTAGCGCCAATAAGAAACCCGCACATTGGCAGCATCCGGATCCGCCTTATCATTATGTCTTCAAAAGAGGTGGAATTCGCTTTATTGTTTGTGATACTTATTACACTAGAGAACAGAAAGAGTGGATTCGCAATCTTATCGTACAACCTGACGATAGTTCTGTTTCAATTGTTCTACAACACAAGCATGAAGTAAACGACCTGGCCAAATACTTCGATGGACTGAAAGGACGCCATAATGTCAAGCTGGTATTATCCGGCGACCACCATCACTATTGCTACGAGCAGCGCGACGGAATTACTTATATTACTGCTGCCGGTATGGCTGCCGGTCAATATGGCAACTGTGACGCTATGACGCTGTGGGTATACAAAGATCATTTACGTCTGGACCGATACCTTCTGCCAAAAGGGCTACCTATGAAGCCTATCCAGGGCCCTACGACTATCTGGACCTGTGAAGGTGATTTTAGCGAATACAAAAGACCGGAATTTCCAAAAAAACCGGCCCCGCTGGTTGTGCAATCTGAAAAATTCGGCACGATAGGCCCTAACCTGATAAAAAACGGCAATTTTGAAAACGGCATTTGGTACGAACGGTATCGTGGATGGTCACCAAGTTATTGGTATCAATGGTTCACGCGAGGTGGACATGTGCCGGAACATGCCGTAGGTAAACGTCTGCCGCACACAGGTAAAGAATACGTGCGTCTTCACATGTGGGCTCATGCCTGGCGAGGAGGGATTCTGCAAAATATCCGCAACGTTGAGCCATGTCACATGTATCGCCTGACGGCTTATGGATTCTTTCAGCCTGATAAGGCTCCGGAGCCCAATGCCAGAATCGGTATCGATCCACGCGGAACGTTGGCACAACAATTCTCTGTCGATGTCAGTAAACACCCGGCACCTAAATACGACGAAGGGGTAGGTGATGACCCAAAGACCGACAAATATGAAGGGAAAGACATCACCGAAACCACGGTCTGGTCTGATTACCATGATTATTACAAGTGGGGTAAATTTGAAGTAACAACCGAGGCCAAATCTGACACAATTACCACCATTCTGTACTGTTCACCAAAACAGAGACCTGCTGAAAAACCCATCTACGAGATGAACTGGGACAGCGTAGAGCTTTATGAGGTCCCCTGGCCCACAAAACGATTGGTTGCCAATGATAGGCTTCTGACTCCGGACAAAGGCTTCAAGAACTTAATCGTAACTATCCAGCCGGAATTCAATACCGCTCAGGTTACATGGAAAACTTCAACTCCTTCAGGTGCTTCTCAAGTCCTATACCGATTTAAAGACTGGGATGCCACCGCTCAAAAGAAAGATGATAAGGTGGTTCGCAGTAAGGATTTTCTCTTTAAAAGCCAGGTTACGTACGAAAAATCAGAAAAATTTCATCGTATAGAGATTGAGCATCCGGAAATACGCACAGCTTCAAAATTAGAACTCATCGCCCTTTCGAGGGCGTTGACAGACGGGCACTGTGTTACACTTTGTTCACCTGTGGTAAGCATCAGTCTGGCCAATACGATTCCCATAACATCCGGCGATTCGGCCGACAACTGGCGGGATAATATTGTGCCCGGTGCTTCTATGAGCCATCACCCACATTCGCCCAAAGGCACTTTGTTTAAGATGCAGTTTGCAGATTCTGATCCATGGTGTTATCCCATATTAAAATTAAAGGATAAGGAGATTCCCGACGGTTCATTTCGCGGCCTGGGATTAACTGTTCAATTACTCGAAGGCGAAGGCATCGTCCGCGTCCAGTTCGTGGAGGAAAGTGACACGCGTTACGCAGTTGAAACCAACTTTAAAGCCGGTCTGCATCAGCCACAGCAAATCAGGGCCATGTTTAACAACAGACTATGGCAATCCACATCACCTCGAGACCCCGATGGTCGGTTAACTCCGGAGAAAATTAAGGCGGTCATGGTCGGTATAAATTCAAAGCGACACACCACCGTAAAAATGGTGGTGAGCGATTTGACATGGATAAAATAAAACCACTCCTTTTTCTTATATCTGAGAATAATCTCCGTTAAGAACTTACTCTTGTCCCTCCAATTCACACTGCACCCAACTGAGCAAGTCCCTCCATTTTGAAAAAGTTGCAAAATATAAGAAAGTAAACCTTTCGGTTTTGGCAATTATGGATGAAAGCAATGTGAACAAACAGCCAATAATATTGTATTTATAAGGTAAATTTGATATACTATTGAAAGAAAAAACCACGCATTTGAACATTTTTCTCCTGTTTATTAGGAAAATGTAAACTTATCAGTAAAAAGACCGGCAAGAGAATAGACTGTGGCAGATATACTAAACATCCCTGATTCAGAACCGACTTCTTCTGCACCACGAACCAAACAATCTGAACTCCAGACGACCGGATTTATATTTGACATCAAGAAATACGCCATACACGACGGTCCGGGCATCCGCACTACAGTTTTCTTCAAAGGCTGTCCATTGTATTGCCAGTGGTGTCAAAATCCCGAAAGCTGGAAAAAACATCCCGAACTCGGCTTCCGAACAGGCAGATGTATCAGGTGCGGTCAATGCGTCCGGACATGCACTCATAAGGCAGTTACGTTTTCTGAAGACCAACCTGTGACCGATGTAAAAATATGTAACCTGTGTGGCGAGTGCGTTGATGCCTGTTTCTCCGGCGCAAGAGAAATCATCGGGTATCAGACAACCGTTAGTGAGGTCATGGCCGAAGTTGAGAAAGATGTTGTCTTTTACGACCAGTCCGGCGGCGGCGTCACGTTCTCAGGAGGCGAACCTTTGATGCAGCCCGAATTCCTCCTTGCGCTGCTGAACCAGTGCCAGGCACAACAAATACACACGGCCGTGGATACAAGCTGTTATGCGGAGCCGGAGATTGTAGAAACCATAAGCAAAAAAACCGACCTGTTCCTTTGCGACCTCAAACACATGGACAGCGAAAAACACGAACGTTTTACCGGCATGGGAAATAAACTTATACTGGACAATATTAAACTTCTCTCTGAGGCCGGAAAAGAAATCATAATCAGAATCCCCGTCATTCCCGGCTTTAACGATGACCAGCCAAATATTGAAGCAACAGGCAAATTCGCTGCGTCTTTGCCGTGTCTTAACAGCATAGATATTTTACCCTACAATCGCGGCGGAATGGAAAAATCCTCCCGACTCTCGGCTGAAACCATACTCATGCAGGCCGAAACTCCCGATGAGGAAAAAATGAAATCGATTGCAAAGTCACTTGACAATTTCGGATTAAAAGTCAACATAGGCGGTTAGTGAATATGAATGAAAGAGTGACAAAACTTCGGAAACAAAGCGTTGAAACAAAACCGTACATCTCCACCGAACGTGCGGAACTGATTACCGACTTTTACAAAACTGATATTCCTGCCAACAATTCCGTCCCTGTTTGCCGTGCCCTCTCATTCAGGTACCTCATGGAGAACAAATCAATCTGCATCAACGATGGCGAACTTATCGTCGGAGAACGAGGCCCGGCACCCAGAGCCACGCCCACTTACCCCGAGTTATGCTGCCACAGTCTGGAAGATCTGCGCATATTAAACACCCGGGAAAGAACACCCTTTGTAGTCACCGAAGAGGTTAGAAATACTTACAAAGAGAAAATAATCCCCTTCTGGACCGGCAAAACCATACGGGAACAACTTTTTAATGCGATGGACGAAAATTGGCATCAGGCATTTAACGCAGGAGTGTTCACCGAGTTTATGGAGCAGCGTGCTCCCGGCCATGCCATCCTTGACGATAAGNNGCGTGCTCCCGGCCATGCCATCCTTGACGACAAGATTTATCACAAAGGCATGCTCGACTTCAAGCGAGAAATTGCAAAAAACCGCGAGAAACTCGACTATTCCAACGATCCAAAAGCCAAAGAAAAAGACCAGCAATACCAGGCAATGGATATTTGTGCCGATGCCGTCATTACCTTTGCCGGGCGGTACGCAGAAAAGGCAATGAAACTGGCACAACAGGAGACTGATCCTGCTCGCAAAAAGGAACTGAAACAAATCGCCGAAGTCTGTTCACGCTTGCCGGCCAATGCACCACGTAACTTTTGGGAAGCGCTGCAGTCATACTGGTTCGTGCATCTTTCCGTGATTACAGAACTTAACACATGGGATTCATTCAATCCGGGACGCCTTGACCAGCACCTGTTGCCGTTTTATGAAAAAGGCCTGGAAGAGGGAACCTTAACGCCCCAACAGGCCAAAGAGCTTCTGCAGTGTTTCTGGATAAAGTTCAATAATCAGCCCGCCCCGCCAAAAGTCGGTATCACCGAGGAACAAAGCGGAACTTACACCGATTTCGCACTTATTAACGTCGGTGGTGTAAATCCAACCGATGGTTCTGACGCAGTCAACGATGTTTCGTATCTTATTCTGGACGTAGTCGAAGAGATGCGTCTGACACAGCCCAGCTCCTGTATTCAAATCAGCAAGAAGAATCCTGACCGGTTCCTTCGGCGGGCCTGTGAGGTAATTCGCACAGGAATCGGTCAGCCTTCGGTGTTCAATACCGACGTTATCATCACGGAAATGCTCCAGGACGGCAAGAGCCTGACAGACGCCCGTACCGGTGGCCCCAGCGGCTGTGTAACAGTAAGCTCGTTCGGCAAGGAAAGCTGCACCCTGACCGGCTACATCAATTGGCCCAAGATACTCGAACTTGCCTGCAACAACGGCGTCGATCCATATTCAGGCGTCCAGCTTGGCCCTCAAACCGGCGATGTCCGCAAATTCACCTCTTATCAGCAATTGTTCGATGCTTACAAGATACAGCTCGCTTTTTTTATAGACCTGAAAATCAATGCAAACAATGTCATCGAACGGCTCTTTGCAAATAATATGCCTGCCCCGTTCATGTCAATCATTATGGATGACTGTATCGCCCGTGGTGTGGACTATCACAACGGAGGCGCAAGATATAATCCGACATACATCCAGGGAGTCGGTATTGGCACTGTTACCGATGCGCTGTCGGCGGTAAAATATCACGTTTTCGATCAGCAAAGTGTCTCGATGGATGAATTAATGAAAGCGACGCAGGCTGACTTTGAGGGTCACGAACGTCTGCATCATATGTTGCTCAATCACACACCCAAGTATGGCAATGACGAGGATTACGCGGATAGTATCACCGAAGATGTATTCAATACCTACTACAACCTCCTAAATGGACGCCCCAACACAAAGGGCGGTAAGTATCGTGTCAACCTCCTGCCCACGACAGTACATATTTATTTCGGCTCCGTAGTCGGTGCACTGCCCGACGGCAGAAAAGCCGGTGAGCCTGTCTCCGAGGGAATTTCACCAAGCCAGGGCTGCGATATCAAAGGCCCAACTGCCATTATCAAGTCGGCAGCCAGAATTGACCACGCTCGCACCGGAGGAACACTGCTGAATATGAAATTCAATCCACAGGTGCTCGCCGGCGATAGCCTCGATAAGCTTGTCCATTTAATCAGGTCATACTTCAAACTCGACGGCCATCATATCCAGTTCAACGTCATTGGAGCTGAGACGCTGCGAAAAGCTCAGCAAGCTCCACAACGCCATCGAGACCTTATCGTCAGGGTCGCCGGTTACAGCGATTACTTCGTGGATGTGGGCAGAGACCTGCAAAATGAAATCATTGCCCGCACCGAACAACAATCATTTTAAGTCATTCAAACCACCACACTATAATCGAACACTTATTTTTACACGAAATATCGTCCTATAAGTTTTTTTTGCTCAAAGTGTGCCCCTCACTTAGACGATGTTGTAATAAGCCGCGTTTACGGGAAAAATTCAAATCAAGGCCGAATATGAACAGAGGGTTTACACTTGTTGAGGTGTTGATAGTAGTGGCTATTCTTGGTATTCTGGCAGCTGTCGTAATACCGGAACTCCAGTCACACTCCCAGGAAGCAAAAGTATCCACTGCCANNACAAATCGAATTCTATGCCATCCGCAATAACGATGTCCCCCCGGGATATCCAAGCAACAATATGGATGCACCTGTTTTTGAAGTTGAATTCTTAACTCAAATGATCCGCGGAAAATATCTAACGAAAATGCCTGAAAATCCATTCAATAACAAGACAACACTGCTTATGATAGCAAATGACGGTTCAATCCCGGCAGAAGCCACCGGTGAATATGGATGGATTTATCAGCCTAAGACAAGAACAATAAAACTCGATTGGCCCGGTACTGATATTGATGGAATCCGGTACTACGATTATTAGCGGGCCTCTGCATTGGGGATCTCAAGCGGAGTAAAGACCAGCGGAACAGGATTGGCTTCTATTATGTTAGGATCAGGCGGATCTGTACCTTCGATCCAGCCGTAATTTAACCAATTAACCCTCCAAACCTTGCCATCCTCGGATACCGGGCCGCTGAAGTAATCTTTACTATTGCCCTCCACAACACCTAAAGGAATCTCCATACGAAAGTGTTCAAGAATAATCCTTACTTTTAGCTGTCGTGTTTGAGGGTCATAATCGGCCTCGCAGGGGCCCAGAACGTAGACTCCTGTGCTGCCTTCGGTACCTTCCTCATATAATCCGCCCTCCTCGACATTTATCTGCATACCCATGGTGTGTTTCAATTTTGATATGCTTCCATCCCGCTCAAACTTAAAGCCCCAGTTGAACTGATCAGAAACCCAGACGCCTACAAGAAACTCTGGAAACTCTTTATCGCCGTCTGTTTTTGTTTTATTGACCTTTTCTTCGTTTTGGCAGCCGAAAATTCCCGTAAGAAAAACAACACATCCGGCCAACAGCAACAACTGCTTCATAATCCGACTCCAAAATATATGTATAGATAACCTCTATATTTTAGCAAACCAGAAAAAATTTACCAGGAAAAAAGCCACTTTAGGCCCGCTATTTGTCACGGACCATGTAAAAAACCTTCAGATGTTCCTTATACGGATATGCGCCGACATTAATATTCAATATTTATGGTGTTTCCCAGAAGTTGTAATTCGTAGGATCGCATTCCGGCACTTGTAATTCCGGCTTATTGAAGTAAAACCTGAAAGTGGTCAAATCTGAAATAGCGATACGGAACGGCCCGCTCTTTAAATGATCAAAGTCGTAGCATATACATCCCGGTGGCATAGGATCCCGATTCATACACTGCCTAAATCCCTCCAGATCGGGAATAGCAACCCAGAATGGACCTGTTTTAATGCCGTCCGCATCGCCACGGCACTGCCTGGCATAGCACCAGCAATCAGGCTTGCCCCAGGCTTGCCATTCCGCATATTCCGGAGCGGTATTCTTCATGCACTCAGGAGGCCCCTGCCGAATGACCACGGAATCCTCAAGCGTAAAATTCACAAAGTCCGCCGTCGTGGCCAGTGAGATAACTGCCTCGCCTACCGCGCCGCCGACCTGGTAGACAATTTCGTCAAAGTAAACACCGGCAGGAGCTGG
>JABAHS010040902.1_pt1 | contig 15310 bp, 11 predicted proteins | sample 7062111 | NCBI WGS metagenome assembly JABAHS01 (sample SAMN14534600, study PRJNA622989) | marine sediment metagenome | biome: marine biome [ENVO:00000428]; feature: marine pelagic biome [ENVO:01000023]; material: deep marine sediment [ENVO:00002113]; isolation source: pool of 4 deep marine... | reverse complement strand
TTCCTTGCGATTCGGAAGCCAACATCCCAGTAGCGGTTGTTGCCGAAATTGCGGAACCCGTGACGGAGCTCGCGGATACCGGCATGGCCCCAGCTCGAACCGCGGATGACCCGGTTGCTGCCTCGCCGCGGGCCCGTCGGGTCCATCACCGGGTCGGTCCGACCCGGCGTCGGCACCGAGTAATAGTCCTGCACCCACTCGGCAACATTGCCGCCGCCGTCATAGATACCGAGCGCATTGGCCCGGAAGGTGCCGACGGGGGCAGTGGAGGCGTAGCCGTCGTCCCAGCCGGGGATGATCGTGCGCACCAGTTCGTTGGCTGAACGCCCTGCCCAGTTGCCGCTGTCCGGCCGCGGCGGCAAGCGGTCGCCCCATGGGAAGACGGAGGCGCGCGGGCGAGCCGCGTAACGAATGGCCCAGACCCACTCGGCTTCGGTGGGCAGCCGGTAGCCGTTCGGTGTCGGCGATACCGGCTGCCAGCGTTCGAAGACTTTCTCGTAGGCGGGGGTCAGCCCTTCCTGCGCGCTGAGCCAGTTGAGGTATTCGATTGCCTCGTCCCAGGTCACGTTGGCCACCGGGTTCAGGTCGCCGTTCAGGGCGATGTGCGTGGCACCGCCCGAGTCGTGATTCGCCTTGAAACGCCGGAACTCGCGATTGGTCACCTCGTGCACGCCGATGAAATACGGCCTGGTGATGGTCACCGGGACGATAACCTCGTTCGCCTGGCGTCCCTGCTCGCGCCGGGACGTACCCAGCGAGAAACTGCCGGGCTCGACACGGCGGAGTTCCTGTCCCTGAGAGGTCGTCATCGTCTGCGCCGTGCTCTGCGCGGCGAGTTCGGCCTCCGACAGGAGCCGCACGCGGATGTTCTGTGGATAACCGGGGCGCGGCACGATTTCCCGCGACTGTGTGACATAGCCATCGCGCCGGACCTCGAGCTGGTGGGGCGCTGACGACAACTTGAGCGTTACGTTGCCGGTGCCGCGCGCCTGGCCGTCAACGTATATCGTGGCGTCGCCGGGCAGTACCTGCACCGTGACCTCGCCGGTCCGCGCGGTCAGGTCTACCGTGATCTCGCGCGTCACCGCGGCCTGCAGGCGAATCTGCCGGGTCGTCGAGCCGTAACCCGCCCTGGACAGGCCGATCTCGTAGTCGACGTCCGGGGACAGAGAAATCTCGACCGGCGACTGTCCGCGATAGCGGCCGTCGACGGTCACGTTCGCGCCCCTGGGTATCGTCGATACGCGCAAGCGCGCGTTCGCGGGTTCCAGCTGGAAGGTCGGCAGCACCTGGTCGACATTGGCTTCGGCATCCACCGAGAAGTCCACCGCCTTGAACCCGTCTTTGATCATGCTTAGCGAATGCGGACCTTCCATGAGCTCGAGGCTGAGCGGCGTCTCGCCGATCTGCTCTGTGCCCTGGTATACGGCGGCCCCCGAGGGATTCGAAGAGAGCTCGACATCGGCCCAAAGCGGCACGAGCTGTACCTCCAGGGTTTGTGCGAGTCCAAGGCCCGGCACATCGAGTCGCTGCGCAAACGGCAGGAACCGATCCGCCTGCACGGTCACGGAGTGCGTACCGGGCTCTACTTCGAGCGGTCCGTAAGGCGCGGTGCCGACCCGGGAGTCATCCACGGTCACCACGGCATCGACCGGCGGATCCGTGACCACTGTCAGCTGCCCCGGCAACTTGCGCATCTCGATAACGATCGTGCGGCTCGGCGTCGCGTCGATCTCGACGCTCTGATCGACGTCGTAATAGCCTTCTTTCCTGACGTGGACGGTGTGTGTGCCGGTACGCAGCAAAATGCGCTCGCCCACCGGCAGCTGAAACCAGCCGCCGCTGACCGACACTTCGTCGGCCCCCGCCGGCTGCACGTCGAATTGAATCGACTTCGAGGTAAACAGCAGCCACGACACCAAAAGGAGCGCGCCGATGACGCCGCCGACGATGTACTGCCAGCGGATGCCCGAGGTCTTGATTTCGACCGGCGCCGTCTCGGCGGCCCGCCGGAACGCCGTGGCGACGATCTTTTCCTCCGCCGGACCAGCGTCGGCTTCAGCGAGCGTCGGCGGCCGCGTCACGTATGCGCTGCCCTCGAACGCTACCGCCAGCGTCAATGCCCCGCCGGCTTCGCCGACGACGATCCTGGATCCGAAAAATCCGATCTCATCGCCGCTGCCCAGCTTGCGGGATGTTTGCAAGGGGGCTTCGTTGATCGTCAGCGATGCGCCGGAACCCACCGGTTGCACGAACGGCTCGCCGTCCAGTTCGTCGAGCAGCGCGACAGCACTGCTGCCCGGCCCGGGAAGGCGGATCTCACAGTCGTTCCCGGTGCCGATGCGTATCGGCAATTGCGCAAGATCGATGCGGCGTTCACCCTCGCTGTCGACAATCTTGACGGCCTCGAACTTCAAATCGGTTCCTCGCACTGCACGACAATGGGGTTCATGTCGATCTCGGGGGCAACGCGGAATTCCACGCGCACGTCACGGTAGCCGGGTCGGATGCCAACGGCAACATAATTACCCGGCAGCAGTTCGAGCTGCTGGCTCGCAAAACTGCCCAGGCGGCCCACCTTGAATACCGATACCTGGGTGACCGTGTCTGAGACGAGCTGGACGGTCAGCGGCGTGGAGGCGCGCTTGAGAAGCCGCGCCAGCTCGGTCTTCTGGTCCTCGAGGCGCGGGCCCCTCGGTTCCATCCGCGCGATGTCGAGCAATAAGCCGGTCGCGCTCTGCATGTTCGCCTGGTCGCTCAGATTGTCCGGATCGTCGATATAGGCCTGCAACCGGCCATGCAGGGCCGCGCGGGATCGCGCCCTCGACAGGCCTTCCTGGGCAAACTGCAGGTCGCCATCGATCTTCAGAATATCCTCATAAACGACGATCGACGTTTCCCACTCCTCGGCGTCATCGTGCGCAACAGCCTCCGCCTCCAGTCGCCGAATATCGGCGAGGCGCATTTCCTGGTCGAGCTGCAGCAAGCCGTCTTCGGGTTCCGGGGAATTCGGGTTCAGCAATTTTGCAGCGGAGAATGCCGCTCTCGCGCTGGCAAAGTCGCCGCTATAGAGCGCGTCGAAGCCTTCGGTCATGCGCTGCGCAAACGACATCTCATTAATCGCCTGCTTTACACGCTCGAGCGCGACCGTTGCCGGCTCCCAGAGGGCATCGATCTCGAGCGCCTTCTGGAAAGCGAGCCTGGCGGCGTCCAGCTCGAGGTTGTTTTCGAATTGCCTGCCCTGCTCCATCAGGGCGAGCACCGAGTCCAGGCTTTGCGCCCTCAGGAGTCCCGCTTCGGCCTCACGATTGCCCGGCGTGATCGAAACCGCGAGGTCATAGAGCCTGACGGCTTCGGACGCATCCTCCCGCTCGAACGCGTCCTTGGCCGCCGCGAGCGTTTCGTCGAACACGTCATCGATACGATCGAAAAACGGTTCGAGCATGCGGCTCGCCGCGCGATACCGCTCGCCCGCGAGACGGTAATTCCGGTCGACGTAGGCCTGGTCACCTTCCTCATACAGATTGACCGCGTCGAGATAGGGCTGACCGCCCCAACGATCGATTGCCCGATAGCGAAGTCTCTCGAGCTGCGACAACAGGTCGCCAAGCGCATCGTCCGTGGCTGCCTTGATGCCGCCGGCGGTCAGGTTTTCGCTGAACGCGGCATCGTCGGATCGGACCGGCGTGCGCGAAGCGTCCTCGACCGTCGGCGTCACATCGGTTCCCGCCTCCGTCCCCGCCGTGCCCGCCGGCTGCTGCTCGTCGGTGACCGTCGGCGGCGCGTCGCGGCCGACCAGGTTCGGCAAAACGAAGATCACGCCGAGAAAGAGGATCAGCGCCGCAGCGAGGCCGCCGTACAACAAGCGCGGCGAAATGCCTTTCGATTCGGCGCCGCTGGACGCCTGCGGCAGCGGCGCGGCGGGCCGCTGCCGAAAGGTTCGTGCCGGTTCGACCCTGTCGAAGCGCTCTTCGGCAATCCCCTGCCCGGCTATGTAACGGGCCGGCGCCGGACCTGCCGGGTAACCGGCGTCGGCCAGTCGTCCGGCGACGGTTTCTGCATCCGGCCTGGTGGACGCGTCCGTCGACAGCATGTCCCCGAGCAGCGCAAGCAACGCGGCCGGCATCGGCGATCCGTCCGCGAGCTGCGCGGCGATTTCCCGGCGTCCGTCGCCGGCGGGCGGATTGCCGGTAAGCAATTCATGCATCAGCACGCCGAGCGCGAATACGTCGTCGGCGCTCCCGGCCGCCGACCCGGCTTCTTGTTCCGGGCTCATGGCAATCGGTGTCCCGGCCCCGGGCGCCGCATCACTGCCGATAGCCGCCGCTACGCCGAAGTCGACGAGATACGGCAGACCGCGGCTATCGAGCAGGATATTCGCGGCCTTGATGTCCCGGTGCACGACATTCTTGCCGTGCGCGTAACGCAGCGCGTCTGCGATCAAGCCGACAGGCCGCATCGATTCAGCCGGATCACAACCGGCCAGCACCCCGATCGTCGTCTCGCCCACGAACTGCTGGCCGAAGAAAGCGCCATCGGGATCATCGTGAAACTCAAATACGCGAATAATGTGCGGATGCATCAGGCGACTGCCGATTCGCCATTCGCTGTGTAACTGTGAACGCGCTTGTCCGCTCTTGACGGCGTCGCCCTTGAGAAATTTCAGAACGACCTGCGTGTCGCTGGCCCGATCGCTGGCCAGCCAGACTTCGGACATGCCGCCGCTGCCAAGGCGGCGGGTCAGCGTATATCGGTCTGCCAGCCGCGCACCTTCATTGAGGATCCGCATGGGAGGGAGATTAACTGGAGGGCTGCTGCGACCTCGCGGGGTCACCGACCTGGATCGTCTCGGAGAAACCGGTTTCGGTTTCGTAAATCTCACGCAGCAGTTTGCGCCAGCTTTCGTACTGGGCCTCGGCTGTGCCGGTCAGCCGCATCGTCTCACCTTGCACCTGGACGACCATCGGCGCCGCCTCGGCGACAAAGGATTCCGACAATTCCTTGATTTCCTCACGATGAATCCCTGCCGCCCGATGCTGGCGGAACGCATCCATGATCGTGCGCCAGCCGCGGTTGATGGCAACCGATTGCGCGATTCGTTCGGCACGATATCGCGAGTAGCTGGAGCCGCCCGGGTCGTAGGACATCGAGCCGGCAACAACGGCTGCACCGATCAGGGCTCGCTGCACGGCGGTCTTGCGGGTCTGGCGATAGGCGACCGACTGTTCGCGCGTGCGCTTGCGCCAGCCTTCGTAGGGCAGCGCGATACCGTAGTAAAAGTTCGCATAGTGCTCGTTCAGCGTATCGACCACCAGGCGGTCACGCTCTCGGATCTGCCGCAGCCGGTCGACCATCGGATCGTTGGCAGCGGGCAGACGCTGAACAACGGCAATGCCGTCTTCGTCATAGTAGAAGTGCTCGCCGAACGCATCAGGCGCCATGTCGGCGAAGAATTTCAATTCGGACACTTCGCGGATCCGGGCGATTTGCTTCGGCTCGAAATTCAGCACATAGGCATGCAGGTCATTTGCGAAGTCGTTGAAGACTTTCTGGTACGGATCCTGGGTCCGATCACGATATTCTGCGTAGGAAGAGATGCCCGTCTGCATCGAGTAGCTCTTCTCGAACCAGAAAAAACCAGTGGCGTCGCTTGCAGACAGCCGCAAAGTGACAAATTCGCCATCCGATTCCTCGATCATGCCGCTGACATAGACGTCCGTCGCAACGTCCATCGACGGAATGACGCGTACCGCGCCCCAGAAGCCGGTACCCTGCAACGTGGTCTTGATGTGGTACGGCAGGTAGCGGGCCTCTGCCTGGCGAACCTCGGGATAGATCCGGGTCTCTTCCGAGTTGTTATCTTCCGGAATGCCGGGCGCGAAATTGAGAATACCGACGTCGAGCAGCAGCGCTTCCGATACCTGCAGCGAAGCGACGTTCAACGAGGTCTGTTCGGCGTGAATGACTTCCGAAACAGTACAGCCGGCGCTTGCGATCCCGACGGCCAGTGCTGCAATTATTTTGATAGTGATTTGCAGTTTCTTCTTCATGCGGTCAACAGGCTGTCGATAGTCCTCAGTTGAGGTCGTTGTAGGTGCGGTATTCGTCCCAGAGCCGCTCCCGCAGCTCGGGGTCTTCCTCGGCGAGGGCCGCTTCGCGGAGCTGGCGCGCAACTATGTCCTCGCTGACGAGGTCCGGGATATCATCCGGCGTGCGGGCGCGGATTTCCTCTTCAGTCAGGCCACCCACCGAGGCCTGGCGTTGCTCCTGCGGTCCGGCAACGCTGCCGGCCTGGCCGCCACCGCTGCCACCGCCACCGCTGCCTCCGCCGCCGGCCTGACCGCCCAGACCGACGCGTCCGCTACCGGCGCCACCCTGGCCGCCGCCGAAGCCCTCGGTGTTGCGACCCACGGTCGAAATTTCCTTTTGCTCATCGGCCAGCACTTCGTCGAAACCGCCGACGGATTCCTCGAGTTCACCCTCGAGGCGCGCCGTGCGTTCGGCCGCCGTCTCGCCGGGATACTGACCCACGCTGCCGTCGCAGGCTTCGTCGGGGCCTCCCCAGCCGCCGGTGTCGGCCGGATCGCAGTTTTCGCCGCCCATGCCGTTGCCAGTTCCAGGGGCGCCACCAGCGCCGCCCGCGCCGCCCATGCCGCCGACGCCGCCCATACCCGGCACCGGGCCACTGACGCCGCGGACCTGGCCACCGCCACCGCCGCCGCCTCCACCCCCGGCGCCGCCGCCATCGCCAGCCATCCCGCCCGACGAACCACCGGACATGCCGCCACCGGAAGAGCCGCCACCGGACATGCCGCCCGAGGAGCCGCCACCAGACATGCCGCCCGAGGAACCGCCACCGGACATGCCGCCCGAGGAACCGCCACCGGACATGCCGCCCGAGGAACCGCCACCGGACATGCCGCCCGAGGAACCGCCCGAGGAACCGCCCGAGGAGCCGCCCGAGGAGCCGCCCGAGGAGCCGCCGCCGGACATACCACCGCCGGACATACCGCCGCCGGACATACCGCCCGACGAACCACCGCTGGACGGCGAGCCCGGGATACTCACAGCGCAACCGGCCAACGCGACGCTGACGGCCGCGGCCAGCGCCGTGGTTTTGAATTGACTCAGAAAAGAATTTTTTCGGCTGCTCGCGTTCATCGCCTAAATGCCCTTGAGAAATCGGTTGCCCCAATCGCCGGCCCGGCAAACGTTATTGTTGCGGAACCTCGCTTTGTGTCTGATTGGATAGCGATTTCAATGCTTTAGTTCCATCAAACTGGCGGGCGCCGGAACCGCATTCGCGAGGCTAATCCTTACCCTGACCATAATACGCGGAGCAGGCTGTAGCAACCGCGCCGAGCCGTCGTTACCCGCAGACTCGAACGGCTTTTTCGCGCCGCGATGGCTTCCATGCTAATCGCTTGGAAACAAAAGAAAAACAGGGGATTTGTAACAATTGGTAAGCGCGCTCGCGGCAGCACAGTCCGGGATGCCGACTTAACATAGAAAGGCGAGCCCGGTAGCGGCTTACTGGCGGGCAAGGGGCGAGCGGGCAGTGCCGGGCACGTCTCGCCTGCTCGCGGCGCGGATCGGCGAAAGCTGACCGCCCGGAAATGACGACTGGTCGTCGGTCAGCACGGCCATGGGCGTCAGCCGGGCGGCGCATAGCCGGCAGCGTCAGGAACGGCTGAGGCTTTGCCAAGAATTGTCAAGTAACAATAGACCGGCGTTGCACTGGCCTGTGCATTGGCGGACGATGATCGCACCGGAACGAACCGCAAGCCTGCATCATGGGCGACGACGACAAAAACTCGCAGATTCTCATGATCGATGACGACCGTGAACTCGGCGCCATGATCACCGACTTTCTCGCCACCGATCAACTCGCTGTTACGGTGAGAAATACCGGCGAGGAAGGGTTCGATGCGTTCAAGGCGGGAAGCTACGATTTACTGATCCTTGACATCATGATGCCGGGAATCAGCGGTCTCGAGGTCCTCAAGAAAGTGCGGCAGACAAGCAGCGTGCCGGTCATCATGCTGACGGCACGGGGCGACGATGTCGATCGGATCATCGGCCTCGAGTTCGGCGCGGACGACTACCTGCCGAAACCGTTCAATCCGCGCGAACTGGTCGCGCGAATCAAGGCCATCCTGCGCCGCGCGCAGCCGCAGACTGAAGAGCAGGACGTCCTCGAGCTCGGCGAAATCCGTCTGGACACCCGTACTCACAAGGCTGCGGTCAGCGACCGCGAGCTCAAGCTGACGGGTACCGAGTACGAAATCCTCAAATGCCTGCTGGAGACGCCTGGCAAGGTAGTCAACAAGGAGCATCTCAGCGAACGGGCGCTCGGTCGCCGGCTGTTGCCTTATGATCGCAGCGTGGACACGCACATCAGCAACCTGCGCGGCAAACTCGAAAAGGCGGGTAATCGTAACGAGACCATCCAGAACCAGCGCGGCGTCGGCTACCTGTTGATTCCGGGCGCCTGAATCCAAGGCCATGCGCAGCCTGTTCCTCAAATTCCTCGTCTCGTTCTGGCTCGTCATCGGGCTGAATATCGGCGCCGCGGCGGTTGGCGGCTTTCTTTATGCCGAACAGTTGCAGAAGGTCATCGAGGATTTCGAAGCCGGCGATTCGATGCTCGAGGCGAATGCTGCCTTGCAGGAAAATGGCCGGGCCGGTCTGATCCGATGGCGGGAAGGGACGCCGCCGGACGACGGTGTCGTGATCTTCTTCCTGGACGAAAGCGGACAGGATATTTCTTTCAGCCGCACGCCATTTGCCGTCGAACGCGTCTTCGAAAGGCACCGCGCCCGATACGAGCGGATGCAGCGAGACCGGCAAGACGGCGACAGCAGCCGCTTTCGATCCCGTCTGCTGCCGCAACTCACGGCGCCGGACGGGGAAGTCCTGACGATGCTCGTCGCGCCCGTCCGGGCGCCCGAAGCGTTCTGGGCGAGCCAGGACATCCGCGTACTGCTGTTCGTATTTGCGCTCGCGATCAGCGGTGTCGTTTCCTACGCGCTCGCCGCGGCATTCTCCCGGCCGGTAAGGAATTTACGCGATGCGACCGTCGAGCTTGCGGAAGGCAATCTCGACGTACGTGTCGCCGAGTCGACCGGAAAACGCCGCGATGAACTCGGCATGCTCGGCCGTGACTTCGACTCGATGGCGGAAAAACTGCAACGCGCTGCCGAAAGGCAGACCGAGTTGTCGCGAAACATCTCGCACGAATTACGCTCGCCGCTGGCCAGGATGAGAGTCGCCGTCGAACTGGCGAAGCGGAAGGCGGGTGACCTGCCCGAGTTCGAGCGACTCGAAAACGATGCCGAGCGCCTCGATTCTCTGATCGGGCAGATTCTGAGTTACACGAAACTCGAGGCGGACGGCGAGAGGGAGCACGAGTCGGTCGATCTGCAGGACCTGCTGAACGAGGTAGCCGAAAACGTCAATTTCGAATGCGGTGACGACCGGGTAACGGTGGTCGCTGCAGACACCAGGGCCAAGATCCAGGGTTATCGTGGCGCCCTGACCAGCGCCGTCGAGAACGTCGTGCGCAATGCGGTCAAACACAGCTCTGAAAACGGCAATGTGACCGTCAGCACGGCGGTCGCGAACGGCGAGGTGACGATCAAGGTCGTCGACAACGGTCCGGGCGTCGCCGAACAAGACCTGCAAAGACTGTTCGAACCCTTCTTCCGGACCCGGGTCTCTGCCGAGAAGGACGGTAACGGCGGTACCGGGCTCGGTCTTGCCATTGCGCGGCGTGCCGTGGAATTACACGACGGCCGCATCGAGGCAGCGAACGGCGACGAAGGTGGCTTCGTCGTCAGCATCGCGCTCCCTGCGATCTAGCTACTGCTTCTGCTTGCGGTAGGGCTTGCGAAACAACACCACCGACAGGTCGTCGGGCTTGCTCGGCTGGTGCATCGTTGCCACCGTCATGCGTCGCCGGGCCAGGCTGGTCATCGAGCGAATCGCGTCTTCCAGCGGCCCTTTGCGAACCAGTTCCGTGATTTCGTGCAGATGAACATTGTCCGTCAGCCCGTCGCTCGCGAGAAGAATCGTATCCCGGGGATTGAGTTTCACGATCGGCCCCATGTCGACGCGCATGTCGGTGGCGCCGCAAAAATTCGACACGATATGTCTGTCTTCATGGTGCAGCGCGTCGCGCTGATCGAGCACGCCGGCCTCGACCGCGAACCCGGTGGGCGAATGCGCCATGGTCTGCGCGCGGATCCGCCCTCTCTGGCCGATGACGAGCGCCTCGGAGTCGCCGACCTGGTAGCTCCTCGCGGTGTAGCCCTCGACCGTCACTACGGTCAGCGTCGTCGCCGAGCCGTTACCCAACGCGAGCACGGCTTCATTCGCCGCCTCGATCCCGTCGAGGATCGCCGTTCGCAGCAGCATGGTTTCCGATGCCGCAACGTTCAGTGATGCATGCAGGGATTCGATGGCCGTCTGCGAGGCGCGGCGGCCGCCCGGCAGTCCGCCGGCGCCATCCGCGATCGCAAGGACGACAGCATCGGGGCCATAAGGAATGGCAGCAACGCTGTCTTCGTTGTCGGTCGACTTGTCGGGCGCCCGGATCGTGCAGGCGACCATGGATCCGCCACCTACAGCGATTGCGCATTGATCGGACTCCGCGCCGCCATTCAGCAGGATGATCTCGCCGTTCATTTTTCGACAGGCTCGCTGCACCAGGCGCAGTAGTCCCAGAACTCAGGCACGGTGCCCCAGCCGCAGGATGCGCATTTATGCCGGCTGCCCTCGATCTTCCAGGGCTTGCGCACCTTGCTGCGACACCAGGGGCAATAACGCATGAACGGCATCAGCGGCTCCCGGCATTTGCGATTGGCGCATTTCGCCACGTAACGCTTGTCGGTGTAGCGACGCGTCGTTTCGAGCTCGAACCCGGATCCATAGCACCACGCACAGTAATGCCAGTCGGCCTTGACGCCGCGCTCGCAACGCGGACAGATCGCCGGCATGCGCGTTTCCCCGCGCTTGGCGGGATGCTCGGTCCCGCACCAGGGACAGGCCTGCATGGTCTCGGCCACCGGACCATGGCAACGGCGGCAGGCATAACGTGTCTCGAGTTCCTTGCCGAACTGGCGCTCGAATTCCCGCCACTGGATGCGCCGCCAGGATGCGCCGGTCTTGCGCTTGCCGCGTTTTGCGGCAGAGATGGTTTTACTGCGCCGTTCCGCCTTTCGTTTCAGCCTGCGGAACTCGGCATACATATCGATCGCGTTGCGGTAACGGTCCGCGGGATCGAGCTCGATCGCCTTGCGCAACATTGCCGCGAACTCGGGTGACGCCCTCGACAGCAGGCGCTCGTGACCGACCATCGGCCACTTGAAGGGCCATTCGGGCAGCTTGCCGGAGAACATGCGATACAGGACGAGCCCCACCGAAAAGACGTCCGACTGGAATTTCGGCCGGCCCATCGCCTGCTCGGGGGCGATGTAATCAATCGTTCCCGAGCCGGAAGCTTTCAGTGTTCGCAGGCTGATCTTTGCGAACCCGAAGTCGGCAAGCCTGAGCCAGTTGCCCGGGAACAGGATGTAGTTTTCCGGCTTCACATCGCAATGGATGATCTTTTTTTCGTGTGCATAGGCGAGGGCGGCAAGCGCCTGGTCGGCGAGATGGATCGCAAGCGCCGTCGACATGCGCCGTTCCAGCCGATCGGCCAGCGACTCGGTGCCGAGCGCCATCGTAATCACGAAGTAGTCGTCGATGTAGCTGGCGTCCTGCACCGACAGGATATTCGGGTGGACCAGTTTCGCCGCAATCTGGACCTCGTGGAGGAAGTCCTCGTGCGTCACGCCATGATCCGTTTTCGGAATCTTGAGCGCGACGCGGGTACGGTGGATCGTGTCCGCCGCCTTGTACACGTCGGCCAGCGGTCCCGACGCAATGCGACCGAGAATGCGATACTTACCAAGCTTTTGGCGCGCTCGTAACAAGAGATTCCGTCTCTGAGGATTGCAAGGGTCTTCTGCCCGCTAGCGGAGATAGCCCTTTTCTGCGCCAATGATTGGTCGACGACAGTTTGCAGTCAAGCGCAATAACTTCGTACCGACGAACACACGGAGCGCGGCGCTTTGGCATAGAATTCCGGTGCAGGCAGGAGGAGAGCGTAAATGGGCAAACCGGGCAACACCGGCGTTCGACGGATCATCCGGGCGACGCGCTTCTCTGCGCAGGGTATCGCCGGCGCCTGGAAACACGAGGCGGCATTCCGCCAGGAACTGACCGCGGCGATCGTGCTGACGCCGGTCGCCGCGTGGCTCGGCAGGGACGCGATGGAAATCCTGCTGCTCCTCGTTTCCCTGCTACTCGTGCTGGTCGTCGAGTTGCTGAACTCGGCGATCGAAGCCACGGTCGACCGGATCGGCGACGAGCACCACGATCTCGCCGGCCGGGCGAAGGACATGGGCTCCGCCGCGGTTTTCTTCAGCCTGGTTATCGTCGCCGCGGTCTGGGGGACCGTAATCTACCAGCGATTTTACGCCTGACTCCTGACCCGTGCGACCGCCTGCTGCCAGCCGGCATAGAGGCTGGCACGTCGATCTGCGTTCATCGACGATTCGAAAACGGCATCGCTCTCCCAAAGTGCGGCGATGTCGTCGATCGAGCCGTAGACACCACTCTGCAAGCCCGCCAGCCACGCAGCGCCGAGCACGGTGGACTCTGCATTTTTCGGGCGTTCGACCGGCAGGCCGAGGATGTCGGCCAGGAACCCGAGGAACCAGTCATTGGCAACCATGCCGCCGTCGACGCGGATAATGCTCGGCTCAATGCCATCGTCTGACATGGCGCTGACCAGGTCACGGGTCTGGTAGGCGATCGCCTGCAGGGTGGCCGTCACGATCTCGTCGATGCCCGAGTCGCGCGACAGGCCGAGAATTGCGCCGCGCGCGTCGGGATCCCAGTAAGGTGCACCGAGGCCTGCAAAAGCCGGCACGACGTGGATGTGTTCGACGACGCCGGTCGCCTTCGCGATCGCCTCTGTTGCGGGTGCCGAATCGATAATGCGCAGCTGGTCCCGCAGCCACTGCACGGCGGAGCCGGCCACGAAGATGCTGCCTTCGAGTCCGTAAGTCACCTTGCCGTCGAGCCGATAGGCAACGGTCGTCAACAGGTTGTTCGTGGAGTGCAGCGCTGTCTCCCCGGTATTGGCAATCACGAAACAGCCCGTGCCGTAGGTGCTCTTGGTCATCCCGGCGTCGAAGCCCGCCTGCCCGATCAGCGCGGCCTGCTGATCGCCGGCGATACCGCAGATCGGAATCTCGGCGCCGATGACCGACTTGTCCGTCACCCCGAAGTCGGCGGCGCAGTCCAGCACCTCGGGCAGGAGCGACGCGGGCACGCCGAACAGCGCGAGCAGATCGTCGTCCCAGCGCTGCATGTGAATATTGAACAACAAGGTTCGCGACGCGTTGCTTGCATCCGTGGCGTGCACCCGGCCGCCGGTCAGCCGCCAGAGCAGGAAGCAGTCGACGGTGCCGAAGGCGAGTTTGCCGGCCTCGGCCCGCTCACGTGCGCCCTCGACGTTGTCGAGAATCCAGGCAACTTTGGTGGCCGAGAAGTAAGGGTCCAGCCTGAGGCCGGTTTTTTCCATGACCATCGCTTCCTGGCCGGCGTCCTTGAGTTCACGGCAGCGATCCGCCGTACGCCTGTCCTGCCAGACAATCGCCCGGTGCACGCACTCACCGCTGTCGCGATCCCAGATTATGGTCGTTTCGCGCTGATTGGTGATGCCGAGCGCGGCGATGCGGGAGGCATCCACGCCCGCGAGCGCCTCTGACGTCACCGCGAGCACGGAATCCCAGATCGCTTCCGGATCGTGTTCCACCCAGCCCGGCTGCGGGTATTCCTGTGGAAACTCACGCTGCGCGCTCGACAACACGGACGCAGCCCGATCAAACACGATCGTGCGGCTGCTGCTCGTTCCCTGGTCGATCGCCATCAGGCACTGCTTGTCCATACTCATCAAGAGTCTCCGCTAGAGGGTGTAAAGGGGTTTCGGTATCGACATCCGGTGACCGGCCTCCGCCGGCCGCTGCTGACCGGCCTGCGTCGCCGAGAAGTCGGCGATGCGGGCGAGTATCGGCTCGGGCCACGGCGTGACCCGGCGCGTGTCGAGATTGACGTGCAGGTTCATCCACTCCGCGGTCGCCGCCAGGTATCCGTCGTCCGCGTGATACATGCGCTGGAACTGGTGAATGCGTTTCTCGTCGTAACCGAGGAGCTGCGTCGTCACGATGTAGGGATCATCTTCGTGGAGTTCCTGCAGATAAGAGACGTGGCATTCCACGCCGAATGTCGATCCCTGGCCGCTGCCGATGTATTCGTCGTCGATGCCGAACTCGTCCCACAGTGCGTCGATGCCGAGATCGAATGCGAGCACGTAGTACGCGACGTTCATGTGCCGATTGACGTCGATCCATTCGGGCCTGACGGCGCCCGCCGTAACCTTCGTACCGATCATCGCGTGCTCATTCATGCGACCGACAGTTCCTCGAGATTCCTGAAGTGATCCAGCGCGGCCGGGTTTGCCAGCGCGTCCGTGTTTTTGACCGGACGTCCGTGCACGACATTCCTGACCGCAAGCTCTACGATCTTGCCGCTGATCGTGCGCGGGATGTCGGGCACCGCAAGGATCTTCGCGGGCACGTGCCGCGGCGTCGTATTCTCGCGTATCACCCTGCGGATCCGGTCACGCATCGCATCGTCGAGGATGGCGCCATCGCGCATCACGACGAACAGGACCACCCTGACGTCGTCGTCCCAGTCCTGGCCGATGGCGATGCTTTCCATTACCTCGTCGAGCTTCTCGACCTGGCGATAGATCTCGGCGGTGCCGATCCGGACGCCGCCGGGGTTGAGCACCGCGTCGGACCGGCCGTAGATGATCATGCCGCCCTCGGGCGTGATCTCCGCGTAGTCGCCGTGTGCCCAGACGCCCGGATACTTTTCGAAGTAGGCGGCGTGGTACTTGCTGTTATCGTCGTCGTTCCAGAAACCGATGGGCATGGACGGGAACGCATTGCAGCAGACCAGTTCCCCATTCTCGCCGACCACCGTATTGCCGTCTTCATCGAATATGCGTACGTCCATCGCCAGCGCGAGGCATTGCAGTTCGCCGCGACGGACCGGCAGGGTCGGATTGCCGCCGGCGAAGCAGCTGATGATGTCGGTGCCGCCCGAGATCGAGGCGAGCTGCACGTCCGCAGAGACTGCGTCGTAGACGAAATCGAAACTCTCCGGCGCGAGCACCGAGCCGGTCGAGAAGACC
>JABAHS010004023.1_pt3 | contig 15316 bp, 18 predicted proteins | sample 7062111 | NCBI WGS metagenome assembly JABAHS01 (sample SAMN14534600, study PRJNA622989) | marine sediment metagenome | biome: marine biome [ENVO:00000428]; feature: marine pelagic biome [ENVO:01000023]; material: deep marine sediment [ENVO:00002113]; isolation source: pool of 4 deep marine... | reverse complement strand
GCAAAGGCTTTGTCCATGAAATCGGAGATGGGGAGGGGACAGGTTATTCGATAAATATCCCATTATCCCCTAGATCGGCGGATAGAACGTACGAATATGTGCTGACCGAGATATTCACTCCCCTTGCCGAAGAATTTCGACCTGAAATGATCCTCATGGTGGATGGTAGCGATCCTCATTTTACCGACCGAATAACTCACATGGGAATGACTCTTGAGGGCATACGCATGGTGGGAGGGTTTGTAGGACGAACAGCGGATGATATCTGTAAAGGTAAGATTGTCGGTTTTGTAGGCTCCGGTTACAGCTCAAATCCGCAGATTGTATCTCTGGGCTGGCTGGCATCGATTGTGGGGGTTACAGGGGTTGAGTTTCGTGTGGAAGAACCAGGGCCCATTCCCGAAGACCTCCAACCAGATAAGGGAATGAAGGAAGCAAAGGAGGTTGTTCGTTTGCTTCATGCACAACTTTCACCTTACTGGAAATGCTTCCAGTAGGCATAGGGCATAGAGCATAGGGTCGGAGGACAGAGGACAGAAATTCTCCTGTGGGAGCGGCTTTCCCCGACCTGAGCTTGTCGAAGGTCAGCCGCGATTAGTTTGCCTTGCGCCTTATGCCTTGAGCCTTTTGCCTCATGCAGAAACTTATAATTTTATGGACGTCCCCTCTTCTCCTCGATCTCGTCTATCTCCTTGACACATAGACTAGACCCGAGTAGGCTACTCAAGCGGCGCACCCTGCCAGTTGAGTTTCGTCTGATCAATAATAATCCGACGTAGATTTTCTTGCATCTCACATACTCTTGAGGAGCCACTTTGGCACCTCAAATTGGAGATCACAATTTGTGATTTTAAACGATGGGTCTGGCATAGGTGGTTGCAAATTGTGACCAGTTGAAAAAGAGGGGTACCATGGGAGACAATAAAGCACTCGTTCCGGCGGAGATAATTGTTAGAAAGATTCTGTTTTTGCGCGGCGAGAAGGTCCTGCTGGACCGCGATCTGGCCGACCTTTACGGGATCAAGACAAAAGTATTAAAGCAAGCAGTGCGGAGAAATATAAAGCGATTCCCTGAAGATTTCATGTTTGAGCTTACAAAAGAAGAATTTGAAAATTGGAGGTCACAATTTGTGACCTCCAATCGTGACAAGATGGGTTTAAGATACCCACCAATGGCCTTCACCGAACAAGGCGTGGCTATGTTGTCATCAGTGCTAAACAGCGACCGCGCCATTGAAATGAATATCGCGATCATGAGAGCTTTTGTTCAGCTGAGAAAGATAATCACAACCAATGAGGAATTGGCGAAAAAGCTCGAAGAACTTGAGCACAAGATTGAAAAACACGACGAGGATATCGGACTAATCTTCGAAGCTATCAGAGAACTCATGACCCCGCCGGATACACCACCTAAGAAAATAGGTTTCGATACTTAGCTGTCAGCATTCAGCCATCAGCTTTGTTGTTTTTCTTCCCTGACACCTGACACCTTTGATTCATCAATCCGCAATCTTAAATCTACAATCTGCAATCTCCCCATGCTCCATGCCCCATTCCCCACCTGCCCTGCCTGTCCCGGGCACAGTCCCGGGGAGCTTGTCGTTTGTTTTTCTTTCCTGACACCTGACACCCGACACCTGAAACCTTTAATTCTACAATCCGCAATCCGAAATCTACCCTATGCTCCATGCCCTATGCTCTATGCGAATTGGTAGAAACTTATAATCTTATGGACGTCCCCCTTTTGGAATAAACGGTAAACGGTAAGCAGTGAGCAGTAAGCTGTTGAACTTATAAACTAATTTTCTAATTCTCTAATCAACCTATCCTTTTTTCTGATCTCTGACCTCTGATTTCTGCCAGCTGCCTCCAACCTCAAGGCCTGAGCCTGTCGAATGGCCGCCCCTCCAACCTCCAACGGCATAGCCTTGGGCTCTATGCTTTTTTATGGACGTCCCCTATTATAGTGAAAGCAAATCGTGCATCTTTTCTCTTTGACATGAGCTCAGGACGGGCGTAACCTGATGTTAGCTAGCTCTCATTTCAAACCCAGCCAAGTTCAGAAGAGATAAGGGGGGATAAATGAACTTCAAAATGTGCCATCCCCTCTCCCAGGAGAGTTCTGTATACTCTGTTGGGAGTCTACCATAGCAGCTCTTATTGTCCTGCGCTCGGTGTCGTTGAGAAATCCATAGACGTCGATGTACCAGTCCTCCTCACTTACAAATACCTAATGTTCTGCCAGCCCTTGCTTCTCCTGTGGTTTTACCTCTGACGACTTTTAGTCGAATGTAGCGGTCCCTCCCTTTGATCTCGGATAAATTGTAGATTGCAGCTTGCTGATTGAGAATCTACTGAAAAGTTTAAGAACAGCAGAAGACTCATGGGGAAATCTGTTGAAAGGAGTGAGCCATGAAAAAACAACTCATTAATTATGAGACCTTGCTCAAGGTTACCAGGGCCATTTCCCATTCCCGGAACCCCGAAGAAGTTGTCCTAATGACAGTGGAGAACGTCAAAACAGCCTTAGATGTCAAGGGATGTAGTGTCTTTCTCATCAACCGCAAAACCGATGAACTAGAGGTAGCCGCGTCATTTGGCCTGAGCGATGAGTATATCAACAAAGGACCTGTCAGTGCTTTGCGCTCCATTGCTCAATCCCTGGAGGAGGGACCAGTAGCGATTTACGATGTTTCCGATGATCCGAGAATTCAGTACCCCGACGCGGCGAAAAAGGAGGGAATTGCTTCTATCCTGTCCGTGCCTATTGTGGCCGCTGGGAAAGTGATCGGAGCCCTACGTATTTATACTTCTGAACATTGGGAGTTCACTTTGGAAGATGTGAACTTTGTTCAGGCCATGGCGCAGATCGCAGGGATGGCTATAGAGATGGCCAGACAGTACAAAGGCCTAAAGAGCAGCATTGAGATATTGAAAACAATGAGGGATCCGAGTGTGTTCCCGAGAGTGAAATTGGTAGAAAAATGAGTAGTTAACTCATATTTCAACATCGACTAAGTACAGCAGACATTTGGGGAAACAACGCACTTCAAGAGGAGCAACCGATGGCCGTGGTTACCATCTCAAGGAAATACGCTTCAGGCGGCAGAACACTTGGGAAACGACCCTATAGGACAATTTACACAACCCAACTTTTCTACCCGTAATCCGAAATCCTAACCTTTCAAGGAGTGAGGTTATGTCTGAAAGCGTTTACAAAATCATTGAATTGGTGGGTGCAAGTGACACCTCCTGGGAAGAGGCGGCCAAAACTGCTGTGGAGAACGCCAGCAAAACCTTAAGAGAGGTGAGAATCGCTGAGGTCAAAAAACTGGACATGAAAATTGAAAATGGAAAAGTTGTTTCCTATCGGGCTAGGCTGAATCTTTCCTTCAAATATGAAGGAAAAGAATGACTGGCGTCCTTCTCATGAGCGGTGGAAGTGGTGCTTACTATCCTTCGGGGTCAGGCTGAGGTTTAAGATCCAAAACCTGTTGGAGCACTTGAGTGGCTCCCTGTTCATTAGGCTCGGTCTTCAATCGCGGGCAAAAAAATTTGCCCGCCAGGGCTTGATGGGGGGGCAGGTCTCTGTTTTACTCTGGCGTGCAAAGGCTGAGAGCAAAATTGAGATTTGGGATATCAAAAAATGTCTTGATCCCACATCCCACATCCACAATGTCTCCGTCTCTCCGTCTCTCCGTCTCCCCCCATCCTCACATCATCACACAGTACCTAGTGTCTAGTTTTTTTCTGCCTGCTGATCCTTGCCTCCAACCTCAAGGCCTGAGCCTGTCGAAGGAGTTCTTGGTTCCTAGTTGTTTTTTGCCCTGTACCTTGTGCCCTGCGCCTTATGCCTTTCTTTTATCTCTCTTGATCCGACCCCATTTGCTGAGAGGAAAATGGCCTTATTTACCACAGCATTTTTTATACTTCTTTCCGCTGCCACATGGGCAGGGCTCATTGCGTCCAACTTTCTTTTCGGCTATCTTGGTTTTCGGTGTATTTAATAATATTTCTAAATCGGTAATGTCCTCTGGTTTATCTGGTTCTAATCCAATTGTATAATTCCAACCCTTCTCTTCAAATATCGATGCTACTTCTTTCAATCTTTCTTCGGTTTGTACATTAACAACAGCGGGCCTCTTGGCAGTACCTAATTTTATCTTCTTTTTACCATCATAAATTTTTTCCATCTTTTCACCATTTACTCTTCTGGGCAGCATTCCTCTATGTGTTTTTCCAATCCTTGTGAATAATCTTCAAGCTTGGCTTTGACCTTTTCGAGTTCTTCGATCATTTGGGAGCGTTCAAATTCTCTGGCCTCAACTTTGACCAACATCATCCCAAATGATTCGGCCAATTCTGCCAGCAAACTTGGATATCTGCCTTTTTTTGCAAACTCAAATAATCTATCGGCATCTGTTTTTTCATATTGACCAGCCGCAATCTTCTTACATGTAGTACTAAGCATCTCGAATAAATCAAGATAAAAACGTTCAAGCTCCATCTTGTTTTCCCTTCATAGCAATGATTCTGCACGTCGTAGTTGGGCCTCACTATCAATTGGCTTTGATCAGATTACAGGAAGGGGCTTAAAAGTGGCAACAAAAAAAGCCCCCACCGACCTTATGGCTGGTGGGGGTCAATGGCAAGTTAGGGTATCTCGTCATTGTTGCTTAATGCCTAGTTCTTAGTGCCTGCTGTCAGCTGCTACCTGCCAGCTATCTTTCTCCATGCTCCATGCCCTATGCTCCCTTTCTTTTGGACGTCCCCCTTTTTCCCCTACTCTTTCACAGGGATCCGCATTTCTGTATAATCTGTAGTATTAGTGTGGCTTGAGAGGTGAAACTCCTGAAGGGGCTTACTTCGTCAAGTGCTCAACAAAGATAGCTTGGTAAATTTTTATGGAAGCCGAGTATGTTCCCAGATCTGTAAATCTCCCCATTTCCATCCTGGAAATCGCCCTCTTTATTACAGCTTTCGTTCTCCTGTTTGGAACGGGCGAGCTTTGGCATCTGTGGCTGGGCTCTTTTCTGCTCTTGTTTGTGATTTGCTCGCTTGCAAGCCGCTTTTGGCCACCCCCTAAATTTGAACTTCCTGCCACGCCGCTTATGTCTAAAAGGGTTCCACGAGAGGATATCACCAAGCCCAACTTTGTCTGGCACCCTAAATATCGAGTCCGTTTCTGGTTGCATATCTTTCCTGCCAGGAAATACGGTCTCATTTACGACCGTGCCATCGAGGAGAAGATCTTAACGAAGGATGACTTCATCCAGCATGCTCCTCTCGATGACGATGACCTCCGTTTGGTCCACGGCCGCGGCTATCTGTGGCGCCTCTATTTTCTGGGAATTACACGACTCGGTCTTTTGAACGGTGAAAATCCTATCACTCCGAATGCTCTAAAGAAGCTAAAGGTTGCCTGTGGAGGCACTTACCTGGCCTGTAAGATTGCTCTGGAGCAGGGTCTGGGGATGAATCTTGGTGGCGGATTTCATCATGCCTTCCCCTGTCGCGAGGCGGGTTTCTGCCACCTCAACGATATGGCGGTGGCCATTCGGAAGCTTCAGATGGAACGCGCAATCGACCGGGCCATGGTGATAGATTGTGATGTGCACCAGGGAAACGGCACAGCTGCCATTTTTGAGAAAGACGACTCGGTCTTCACCTTCAGTATTCATCAGGAAGACCTTTATCCTAATCCAAAGGCTGTAGGAGACTACGACATCAGCCTTTACAGCAACCTTAAGGTGGACGACGATAAGTATTTAGTGGAACTGGAGGTTCTTCCGGACTTAATCAAGAGGCATCGTCCCCATCTCATTATCTATCTGGCCGGGGCCGATCCATTTGTTGAGGATCGGTTAGGCGGGTTTTTTCTTAGCAAGGAAGGGCTGATGGCACGTGATGCTTATATCCTAAGGCTCTGCAATGAACTGAAGGTCCCAGCGGCGATTGTTTTAGGGGGAGGATATGCCAGAAATACTGAGGATACAGTGGAGATTCACCTGAACACCATTCGCGTGGTTACTCAGTTAATGAAAGGGGAAATACGGCCGGAGACTCCGCACAATAAAGACCTGTCATGAGAATGGTGTGTTTGGTTTCAGAGTTGTCTTTCCCCATGCTCTATGCTCTATGCCTTTCTTACCTTGCGCCTTTCGCCTTGCGTCGTATACCTTTCTTTGCAATGTAAAACTTAAAAACACTTGTGTTTTCTTAACACAGTAGGATAATAGCCTAGAGTCTCCAGACAGAGCTGGGGGAAGGGAAATGATCAGCTGTCCAAAAACATTAAAAGTTATTGCTTTAAGTTGTTTGCTGTTGTTGGTTGCATGCTCGCAGAAGCGCCCTGTCCTTTATCCCAATTACCATTTGCAACAGGTGGGAGATGAGACGGCTCAAACTGAAATCGACGAGTGTATACGCCTTGCCAAAGAGTATGGTACCTCTTCAAATTCCAGCGGCAAGGTGGCAAAAAGTACTGCGGGAGGTGGGGCGGTTGGCGCTGCAGGCGGTGCTGCTAGCGGGGCCGTGTTCGGCAGTGTCGGGCGCGGTGCAGCGGCAGGTGCTGCCGGGGGTGCCGCCGTAGGATGTCTCCATGGACTTTTCCGTTCACGTGAGCCAGACCCTGTACATCGGCAATTTGTTGAGAGATGTCTCCGTGATAAGGGTTACGAGCCCATTGGCTGGAAATAATTACACCTCATCCTGTTAGCTTCTTGATGTACAATCCCCATATTTTCCTGGCTACGTTATAGTCGGGCCAAATTATCCGCCTGTTGAGCCGGTTAGCCAGTTGAAAAAGTTTTGTCTGTCTCCAACTCGCAATCAAAGATTCCAGTAGCCAGTAGTTAAGAGGAACTCAATTTTGATTGCGTTTCTCCTGAATTCTGGATTCTGACTCCTGGCTCCTACCCCATGCCCCATGCCAGTCTCCTCGAGCCTTGCGCCTTGAGCCTTATGCCTTTCTTTTACTTATCTTGACCCGACCCCATTTTCACATCGGTGAAACAAGTTTCAACAGTTCTTGATGGGATAATGAGGAACGATTATTGCAAATTGGAATCCTCGTTGATGTTTGCCGACTATGGACGCATGCTCTGACTAACAAACCAGAATGGAGGCGTGCCATGAACTGCCCCAATTGTATGAATCCAGTAGAAGAAAGTATGAGAGAGGCATTTGTGGAGATAAGAGAATGGGACGGACAAACCTTTTATGGGGAAGAAGGTCACGGCGATATATACGAATGCAATTACTGTAACTGCACGTTCTACGTTGATTGGCAAGGAAAGGAGGCCGCCCTTGAGGCCGATCCACCAACAGACATGATGAAGTAAGCGGTCGGACCAAGCTATCTCATCATATTAGAAAGCGTCGCCCTCTACTGGCTCCTGACACCTGAAACCTTTAATTCTTCAATCTAAAATCTACAATCTTCTCTATGCCCTATGCTCTATGCCCTTAGCCTTGAGCCTTGTGCCCTGTCTTTTATCTAGCTTGGCCCGACCACGCGCCAACTCCGCCCTTGCCATGTAAAAATACCTCCGTTATCTCCTACACCTTTTCTGGGGACAAAATACTGCTAAGACCCCATTTTAGTTTGGATGCTTGTGACGTAATATCAGTGCTCTTACTAAGTCGAAGATAAGGGCTCGAGCAGGAAGGGGTGTTTAAATGGAAAAATACCTGGGCGAACTGGGCATAGTAATAAGAGGGCAAGTAGAACTATATGAAGAGCAAATGTCCAGCGCCATGGCTGAGGGCAATGAGAAAGATATGAGAAAAATCAACGACGACTTCGAAAGGGAAGTGGGTAAAAACGTGAGCGCATTCGCCGAAATGGCAGGCGAGCCACTCAGAAGCGTTCTGCTCTCGCTCTTCAACAACCCTTGCGCTAAACTATAAAGACCCACGGGGGGAGCGCAGCCATGGCTTTCTCCATCGAATGCTTGCTACTGATTAGAGGTAACCGCTCGAGACCACTATCGTTGTGAAATCCCCCAGCAGACAACATAAATTCTGAATCTTGGCTCCTTAATCTATGCTTCATGCCCCATGCCTCGTCAAATCCGCAATTCGAAATTACTTCCCCAATCGTCTCTCATTGAACACCTCAAGAACTTTCCTGGCATAGCGCCGGCTTTCAGCCGGAATCGGCAGCCCCTGGCGAAGGATTTCGGGACAGGCGGGCAGATTGCGGCAGGCAGAAAGCAACTAGGCACTCCTTCGACAAGCTCAGGACAAGTAGAGACTAAGCACTAGGCAGAAGACAGAAGACAGAGAGAAGATTGAAGATTGTAGACAGGCAAAACTTGCAAAACAGATTCTACCCATCCTTCGAAAAAATCGCTTAGAAAATTCTTTGGGCCTGTGATAAAAGATAACCATCTTTGTTGGCCGAGGACCCCACCTTTCGAATTTGTACTCACTGGCCAGGGAACCTCTTCTGCGAAACACCCTCATTACAAAGGAGCTTGACCCATGATAAAGGAGATCACGGCGCAGGAACTCAATCCCGAGCAGTTCATCAATGAGAAGATCAAAGACATCCAGGACTCTGTTGGGGACGGAATGGCGATCAATGCCCTTTCGGGTGGTGTCGATTCATCCACTGTGACCATGCTTGGACATCAGGCCCTGGGAAAGGGCCTCAAGACAGTTTTTGTTGAAAACGGCCTCATGCGAGAGGGAGAGGCCGAGCAGGTCGTGGGCCTTTTCCAAGGGTTCGGTGTCGAAGTGGATGTGGTCGATGCGCGCCAAGAGTTCTTTGCTGCGCTGGAGGGAGTCACCGATCCGGAAGAGAAGCGCGAGGCCATTACCCAGACTTTTTACCGAACCGTGTTCGGGCGCATGGTCAAGGAAAGTGGAGCGAAGTATCTCCTGCAGGGAACCATCCTGACCGATGTCGACGAAACCGTTGCCGGGATAAAGCGGCAGCACAATGTGTTCGAGCAACTCGGGATCGACCCGCAAGAAGCTTTTGGCTACCGGATAATAGAACCGCTCGTTCAGCTTCGCAAGGACGGTGTTAGAAAGATTGGTAAGGCCCTTGGTCTCCCGGCCGAACTGTTCGAGCGCATCCCCTTTCCGGGACCGGCCCTTGCCGCACGCGTGATTGGCGCGGTGACCCCAGAGCGCATCGAGACGGTGCGCAAAGCAACGGTCATTGTCGAGCAGTTGCTGCAAGCCACTGACGCATTCCAGTATATGGCGATCCTTCACCAAGACCGCGTGACCGGCATGCGCGACGGTGAGCGCGATTTTGGCCAGCAGATCGAGGTGCGTTGCTGGGAAAGCGTGGATGCCCGGACGGCAACACCAACTCACCTCTCATTCGAAATCCTTGAAAAGCTCGCCAGTGAGATTATCCGCGATGTGCCCGGCATTGTCAGCGTGACGTACAACATAGCACCGAAGCCCCCCTCAACCATCGAGGCGGTATAGGGGAAAGACAGATGGCAGCTGGCAGAAAGCAACTAGGCACTCCTTATTAGAAAAGTTTTCAAGAATAGATTTAAATTGGGAGGAGCGAGAGAGCAGAGAAAAAAAATCATGAAGAACGAGCACGATCACTTCAACGATCCAAATACATTGTTCGGTAAGCTTCGCGCTGCTTGTGTAGATGAATGGGACGCTTACTGTTACCACGAATTTGTGCGGGGTATAGGTGCGGGGACTTTGCCCGAAGAATGCTTCCGCCACTATTTAAAGCAAGATTATCTATTCCTCATTCATTTCTCCCGGGCCTGGGCTCTTGCGGTGTATAAGTCTGATACCCTCGCAGACATGCGCGCAGCTACTTCAACTCTGGACGCCCTTCTCAATTATGAGATGGAGCTCCACGTCAAGTATTGTGCCGGCTGGGGACTGAAAGAACAAGAAATGGAGCAGGCAAATGAAGCCAAAGCGAACATGGCCTATACCCGTTATGTGCTGGAGCGTGGCCTTGCCGGTGATGTCTTGGATTTGCATGTAGCGCTTGCACCCTGCGTAATCGGCTACGCAGTGATTGGCAAGAATCTGGCGTCTGATCCTACAACAAAATTTGAAGGCAATCCCTATAAAGACTGGATAGAGATGTATTCAGGAGAAGAGTTTCAAAACGTAGCACAGGAGGCGGTGCGCCACCTCGACAAACTTGCTGCTTCACGGCTGGGACCAGGCCGATTTGAAGATCTCGTCAAGACTTTCCGCCAGGCCACCATCCTGGAAATAGGCTTTTGGGATATGGGACTGAATCTGGAATTCTGATAAAAATCCATTGCAGAATTTAGATTTTAGATGTGGGATGTGGGATGTGAGAAATGGGATTAAAGAATAAGGGTCTAACGATTTGATCATTTACCGTCTGGAGATCGCCCATGGGCAATAGTGAACACTTGGCTAAGCTCAAAGAGGGTGTGAGAGCCTGGAACACCTGGAGACATGCAAACCCAGATATCCAGCCTGATCTTACAGAGAGCAGTTTTGTTATGGCGGAACTGAATGGGATGGATCTCCGCTGCGCGGATCTCAGCATGTCAGACCTTCGAGGAGCGAACATGAGGGGTGCGGATCTCACCGGAGCTGAACTCTACGCATCGAATATGAGTGGGGCCAATCTCAGCGAGGCGAACCTCAGTATGGCTGACCTGCGCAAGACAGACATGAGCGGAGCGTCCTGCTTGATGGCTGATCTTCGCGGAGCGAACCTCAGGAGGGCCAACCTGGCTGAAGCGAACCTGCAAGGGGCAAATTTAAGGGGAGCGGACCTTGACAGTGCCAACTTAATAGGGACTGACCTGAAGGGTGCACAACTGCACCGCGCAATCCTTATCAATGCAATTTTCGGATCGGAAGACTTATGTGGAGCAAAACTGAGCGGGGCCTGCCTTCAGAAAATCAAGTTCAGAGCACATCAGGAGGGTGAAGGAGACAATCGTTGAGACAGGTTGGTCCGGCCACCACGTACGGAAAGACACTATTTTACCATTACCTCTCCTTTTTGGGCCGTCGCAGGGTGATCTGAAATATCAATACAAATGCTACGGCAATGATACCCACAAGTCCCATCCAATGAACCTCCTCGAGACTCGGAATATCATCGAAGTATCTCAGCAGAAAGAACCCGAATACATAAAACCTTGGATTCAGTTCCATGGCTTTGCGAAATTCAGCTTCTGCGAGCTCATGTTGTCCTTGCTGCCCGTAGATCTTGGCACGAGTGGCATGAGCGCTGGCAATGCTCAGGGAATCTCCTCCCAATTGAATAGCCACCGCAGAATCGTGGAGAGATTCTTTGGTCATTCCCATGAAACGATAAGCTTCTGCCCGATAACTGTAAGCACTTGCTCGTTTGGGATCCAGCTCAATCGCCTGGCTCAGATCTGCAATCGCTTTTTCCAGTAACTCTCCAGACCGTGGCAACCCTTGCTTGCTGAAATGTGATCTCAGGCTGTCTATTTCAGCCTTAATCCACCCGCCTCTTTCCTTTTTCAGGTAGGTCAAGCCCCGCATCATGTATGCATTCGCTTCGAGGGGCTTGAACTCAATGAGTTTGCTGTAATCGTTGATGGCCTTATCGTATTTTCGCTGATAGTAGTAATGGAGGGCCCGCTTTTCATAGGCTATCGCCAGGTTCGGGTTCAACTCAATCGCCTTGCTGAAGTATTCGACTCTTTTGTTGGCGAGAGAGCTCTCCAAACCACGGTTGTAAAAGTCCATGGCATCCTGACTCCAGCCAGCTGTAGCGGTCAAAGCCAGGTATGCCAGTGCTGCAAAAAGTATTTTCTTCATACCCTTTTCTCTGTCCGGCGTTACCTTACTAACAGACTATCCCAATTTACCTGATGTGTCACACTGGAAAGAAAAAAAGATGTGGGATGTGAGATGTGGGATGTGAGATTGCTGATTTGGAGCCGAACACAGCCTTCACAGGGAGATGGCGATTATGCATTCGATTCAGAAATCTATAGATTATCGAGCGACAGCTTAAAAGGTGTAGGCAATGCCGAGGGCGGTTAGATAATTGGTAGACTCATAGAAATCGATATTTGAGTTCGACCGAAAAATACCATTGAACCAGTCTATCCTGAAACCTTCTAGTCCAAACGGATCTTTGTAGGCGATGATTGCGAACATACCCAAATTGAAGTCTCTACGGGTCTTATCAAATACCGGATGAGTGTCATCATACCATTCACGTTTGACAATCCCATTTACGAACGCCTGCCACTTATCCCCGAAATATGAGAAAGACAATTGCGTGGTAAAAGCGTGAGCACTGTTTGCATTGCCTTTGGCATCTTCGCGGGTGTACCTGAGAATTGGCTTTAAATTCATTCGGGGCATCAACTCAAATGAATACTCAGCCGAAAACCGGTGAGATTTCGAATCTCGCTCAAGGTCATCCAGGTCCTCTGGTGCAAGCGGGCTACCTGGCTGTGATAGTAAGAATTGACCGCTTTTTTCGTCATCTATTTTTTTCTGTATCCATCTATATTCCAAGCCTATTCTAGATCCCCTGATGTTCTCAGCCGACAGCTTGAAACCATAGGATGTGATATCAGTCTCTTTGCGATTCTGACCGACTACAAATGGGTCCTCCCAGGTTTCCCGCTCGAAGGGTGTAATGGGCATGACTGAAGCACGCAAACTCGTGCCATCCAACAGATCGTGCCGCACTCCTGCTTCAACTTGGAACTGACCTTGCACTACAGTTTCTGGCAGCACACCCAAAAAGAGTTGAGTGCGCAATTCAGCAAAGGTGTAAGCAATGAGTCCCAACGGCAGTAGCTTGACGTTATCAACACGCTTGCCAGACCTGTCCAGGGAATCCGTTCTCTCGTTTTTATTGTCCGTGTTAAATTGCGAATTACTGCTTATGTATGCCGCAAGCAATTCGATGTATCCAGAAAAACCAGAATCTTCAGGTAGTGGCTTCTGAGCCTGAACAAGACGGGCATTCAAAAAACACCATACCGCAAGAGTAATGAATAAAAAGATTACGTTAAATTTTGTAGGTTTCTTATTCAAAGTTATTTTTCATCAACCTTTCAGTGTTTTTTTATAACTGAGTTTTATATTTTTTTAATCAGTACCTTGTCAATGAAGCATTTATGAAATGGCAGGTGGTCGGATAAAGCGAAGAATAGAATGGGGCATATGGAAGATTTCAGATTTGAGATGTGGGATGTGAGATGTGGGAAAGCATAGAGCATGGGCATAGGGCATAGAGCATAGAGTAAGGAGTCAGGAGACAGAATTCAGGAGAAAAGCACAAAGACAAGAGGACTTCATCCTACTGGCTACTGACTCCTGACTCCTGGATTCTTTGTTTCTTTTCCCTGACACCTGAAACCTCAATTCTGGCTCCTGACTGCTGACTACTAATTTCTTTTCGGTTCAGTCGTCCAGATTCGTTGCCACACCCATTGCAACTGTCCCCACTGACGTTCACTGTAGACCCGCTGACTATCGGTTGGAATGGCGTGAGGATTTCCCATTCTCCCGACTTTAAAGAGGAAGACATAGCTCGGTTCCATTCCCATTCTGAGGTCTGTGATAACAATATCGTCCAGCAGCCGCTGCACGGAATAGAACCCGTGTGTGAACCACTGTAGTCGTTGAACGGGCCAGTGCTTTTCGATGCCTTTGAGCAGCTGTGGATCGCTGGGGTGCTGGGTAAACTCTATGTCCCTAATTGGGTCAAACAGAGAATAAAAGCCTTCGTAGTACTTATCATCGTCCATGACCAGGACACGCCAGAGCAAGGTGTTGAAAGGTGACGGCACGGTGAGCAGTTTGTTGTAGGTAATATTCTGTTGCTGCAAAGATTCTCGGGCGACGTTTTCGATATGAAGTTTGGCACCCGCACTCCACAGGAGATAAACTGTGCTCAGGATCAGGCAGACCGTGTTGATGGCATGGCCCCACAATGATTTACGTGTCAAGATGAGAGCGGCAAGAACCCCGACAAGCAGTGGCAACGAAAAAGCGGGATCGATGATAAAAATGGTTGACCACATGACGGGAGGGGTTTTGAGCGGCCAGAGGATCTGAGTACCGTAAACAGTAAAACAATCAAGCAGCACGTGCGTTGCAAATGCCAGAAATACCAGTACGTACCATCTGTTCCGATGTTGCACCGTGTGGCGATGCACCTTTAAAATCAACCAAACAAACAGCGGTGTCAAGGCTGCCAGTACAAAGAGCGAGTGGCTAGGACCGCGGTGATAGGTAAACTCCTTTACTGCATCGTTCAGTGGCACCAGGAGATCCAGGTCAGGAAACAATCCACAGATTCCGCCCCACAACATGGCTCGCCTGCCAACCTGTCGTCCGAGGACAACCTCGCCGACAGCAGCGCCCAATGCTATTTGGGTGATCGAATCCACCTGGCTATACCTCCTACTTTGTAATTAAATTTTATCACTTACGTTGAAAAGATAAGGGTGAAGAATGGGGTATGCAACTTTGGGTAGGCGTAGAGAAGATTGCAGATTTATGATTGTAGATTTCAGAGTCAAAGGTTTCAGGTGTCAGGGAAGAAAAACAAACGAAAAGCTCCCCGGGACTGTGCCCGGGACAGGCAGGACAGGTGGGGAATGGAGCATAGAGTAAGGCACCTTGTACCCTGTATCCTGTACCCTGTACCTTAACTTCTGGCTCCTGACTCCTGTCTCCTGGATTCTTTGTTTTCTGTGTGGCACTAGTTTTGCAAACTTTCCTAGTGCGTGCGGCAGAAGAGCACTGCCAGAGGTACGCGGATGTCTATTGATCAGAATTTTCCGAAAAGTCTTATCGAAGGAGGAAATATCATGTCAGAGCTAGATCAAGAATTCCAGGTCTCATCAGAGCCTTGGTGCGCTGTTCTAGTCCACTGTCATGAATGCGGCTGGGAGGGTACTGACAAAGACCTGGTGCACGTCTTTGAAGAAAACGTTGCGTTCTCAGAAGAAGACTATCTGCATCAACCTGAGTCAAGATACCTTGGGGCATATTGTCCTGATTGCCGCGAAACGCTCATCTTTGAATGTTTAGAATGTTCCTGGCATGGCACCGTCCCAGTAGAGGGACCCGAGGGATTTCCTACCTGTCCGGAATGTGGGACCAATGATGTCACTCTTGAAGTCAAGGAAACACGCTGGCATCTTTTTCGACAGTCAGTGGCTGTGGAAGCTCAATTGGGATTTGATTTTCCAGGCTGAGGGAAATCCATATGGCGCGTCTGATTCCAAAAATTGCTGTTGATCCATGGTCGGACCAAGCAAACTAAAAAAAAGGCATAAGGCACAAGGCTCAGGGCACAAGGCGCACGGCGCAGGCATAG
>JABAHS010060194.1_pt1 | contig 15345 bp, 17 predicted proteins | sample 7062111 | NCBI WGS metagenome assembly JABAHS01 (sample SAMN14534600, study PRJNA622989) | marine sediment metagenome | biome: marine biome [ENVO:00000428]; feature: marine pelagic biome [ENVO:01000023]; material: deep marine sediment [ENVO:00002113]; isolation source: pool of 4 deep marine... | reverse complement strand
GCCCTTCTATCCTTCCGAGAGCGAAGTCACGGCCATCGACCTGGCCCCCGGCATGCTGGCGCGAGCGCGACGGCGCGCCGAGCGTCTGGGCGCGAACGTGGACCTCCGTCTGGAGGACGCCCAGGCGCTGAGCTTCTCCGACAATGCGTTCGACACCGCTGTAGGCACTTTCGTGTTCTGCTCCGTCCCGGACGCCGTGCTCGGGCTGCGCGAGTTGGCGCGGGTCGTCAGGCCCGGCGGTCAGGTCCTGCTGTTGGAGCATGTCCGCTCCCCTCGAGAGGCGGTGGGAAAGGTCATGGACCTGCTCGATCCGCCGGTGTCCTATCTATTGGGGGTTCACATCAACCGCCGGACCGTAGACAACGTCCGGAAGGCCGGCCTCGACATCACCGACGTCGAGGAGCTCGCATTCGGCGGCATCTTCAAGCTCATCGAGGCGCGCGTACCGGCGGGATCGAGTTGAGCGAACTCTCTCGGTCGGAATCCCCCTCGCTCTCCAGCAGTTCCGAGTCGAACTGGAACGCCCACAGGTAGTCCACCAGCGACCAGACCTGATCGCCGGTGAATATCGGACCCCAGTAGGGCATACCGGTCCCCATGCCACCGCGTACGATCTTGCCGTGCAGCACCGCCGGCCTGGCCCCCAGCATGCGCGCCGGATCGGTGAAGTCGGCCGGGGCGATGGTGGTGTGTCCCAGCTGCGTCAGGGAATGGGTGAGGCCACTCCCACCATCCACCCGAGCATCCCGAGAGCGGGTTGCGGGCGGGCCCGCGCGTCGGGACGCCCGCAAACTGTCACTGCCAACACGAGGCACGCGTCCGAGCTCGACCGGAAGCGCATCGGAGAGAGCTGCCGCCATCACCCCGTTCCCGCCGCCGCTCTCTCCATGGCATGCGGCGCAATTGGCACGGAAGAGTCGCCGTCCCTCCTGGAGGCGAGCGGCTGTCGTGTTGCGTTCCCATAGCCCCGCGACCAGATCCCACACGTCGGAGGTGTCCAGACCGGTCGTCGACGTGTCCGCCCGCAGGGCATGCCAGATCTCTTCGGGGCTGTGGCGTTCGTAGTACTCCCGCGAGAGCACCGCTGGTGGCAGCATGACGTCCAGCCGGCGGCCACGCTCCGCCGACGGCCTTCTCGAAGGCACGTTACCCGCGAGATGCGGCTCATCCAGATCGAGCCCGAGCGTCAGGTAGGGCGGAGTCGGCGATGAATCGGGCACGCCATCGCCCGTCACCTGGATCGTGCCACGCATGCGCCAGTGGCCCGGCCCGCACCACCGGGTACAATAGAATATGTAGCGACCCGGCCTGTCGAATCTCAGCTCGGTTTCCACCATCACGCCCGGCTTCACATCGATGGCCTCGCCGTCGATCCTGCCCACGGCGAACCCGTGCATCACGTCATCGGAGGTCAGACGCAACCTCAAGGGCTTCCCGACCTCCGCGTTCAATGCGTCCGGCAGCCAGCCGCCGTCATCGGGCATGCGGGCACGGATCTCGACGACACCCTCCGCACCGGATCGCTCCGCCCTGTACATCACGACGACAAGCGGCAGAAAGACCGCCACGACGACGAGGGTTCGAGCGAGCCGTTCCGCGTTCATCCTACCAACAGCGCCAGAAGAAGCACCGTGACCGCCAGGCTGAAAACCAGAACGGGAGTCGCCAACCGAAGATCCTTTCCGCGCTGCCCGGCGTCGAGCAGCTGCCCGGCGATCCGTCGCGTCGTGATCCCTGACCACACGAAACCGCCAAGCAGCGTGATCGCCTGCAGCTCGGGCACGAGCCCCGTCAGGTAAGGCGACCAGCTCACGCCGGCGGTGCCGGCGATGTCCCAACCCCAGCCCAGGGGGTCGGAGAGCGCCGGCCAGATGTACGACCCGTTCGCGAACACGAACGACACGCTGAACGCGATCCAGGCACCGAGACCGAGTGGGACCAGTGAATAGGCGAGGCTGGCGAAGGCCTTGCGCGCAAGCTCACCGCCGGCGAGCGCCTGTCCCAGACGGACGGCGAGCAGGAAGCACCCGGGGAGCAGGACCAGGATGAATGCCAGGAAGGCGGCAACGTACGCCAGCCACTCCAGCGAGCCGACGGCATAGGCGGCGGTCTTCAGCCAGCCCCACGGTCCGAGCATGACCGCGGAGTAGATGACCGCCGCCCCCAGCATGATGAAGGCCTTATACGCCTCGTCGAGCCGCCGCCCTCGCGGCTCGGTGAGATCGGCACCCGGCGCCCGCAGGTTGAACGCGAGGTTGTCGTAGGGGCAGGCCCGCACGCACTCGAAGCACAGGCCGCAGTTGATGTTCTTGACCAGCCCGGCCGGGTAGACATTCCACGGACAACCGTAGCCGTCGGCGTTGCCCGTATAGCAGGTCTTGTCCCGGTGCGAGGCGCAGACAGAGGTGTCCTTCACGCGCAACTCCACCGGCGCGAGCTGCGAGTAGAGGCCGATGAAGCCGCCCACGGGGCAGAGGTAGCGGCAGAACGCGCGCCGCTCGAAGACCAGGCTGGTTCCCGTGGCGATGACCAGGATGCCGAGCAGAACGATCGCGGTGACGGTGGGCCGCGTGAGCACGACCGCGGCGAACAGGGCCAGCAAGAGAAAGCCGGCGTTCTGCAGCCAGATGTTCCTGAACCGCTTCGGCCAGCGTCGCTCCAGACCGAGCCGGCGACCGCCCGGTCCGAGGACGGCCCCGCGCTGCAGCCACTCCCCGGGCGCCGGGATCGGGCAGACGCTGCACCAGCCACGGCCCAGTACGGGCACGAGCAAGAGGATCAACGCGGCCCACCACGCGATCCAAACGAAAACGACGGCGAAGTTGCGGTTCCCTACCGGCGTTCCGGCAAAGCCCGTCACGATCGCGAACGTGAAGCCCGCCAGCGCCGCGAGAGTCAGCAGCAGCTGCGGCCAGCGGCTTCGGAGGAGCCGCTTCACCAGCGGGGGCCGGGCGAGATCGACGCGCCTCACTCGAGCCTGAGCAGCAAGACGGCGGCAGCCGCAATCAAAGTCAGCCCCACGGCTCGCCAGAAGAGACCGTTCCCTCCCACCTTCAGCCTGCCGCTCATGAAGGGGTGAAGCGGTCCGCAGGATACGGAACAATAGAATCGAAACGTGCCCGGCCGATCCGCGACGAAGCTCAGCCGGGCGCTCTGACCCGGGTCGGCGGTGACGGACACGTCGTATCCCTCCACGTAGAGGCCGTGAACCACATCGGTGGCAGCGACCTCGATGTCCACCGTGTCGCCGCGGGCGACTTCGATCACCGCCGGCGCGTAGTCGTACATCGAGGCCTCCACCCGTATGCTGCGATGTGAGGGTGGCCGCCTGGAGCCCGGCGTGGGTGCGATCAGCACGGCCAGGGCGACGGCCGCCAAGGCGGCCAGTGCCATCACCCTGAGCGGGCTGCGTTGCGTCGACGCCGCATCGAGTCGCGGCACGCGATCACGCCAGCGGTGCATCGTGCCCTTACATGTTGGACGGGCCGTACCTGGAGTACGTCGCGTCGACGGTCAACCGCACGGCGGGCACGCTGGCGCCGCGCTTCGTCAATCTCATGGCGTCCTGAGCGATGTCCACGCAGATCGAACAGCCCAGGGCATGCCCGTCGAACTGACGACTCCCGTCGTCCATCACGCCCACGAAGCACGAGTAGTTCGACGTATGCCCCATGCCGCCACAGCCGCAATAGCAGGGGATCTGCGTCAACACCTCCGGGTTCGCCACGGCGAACTGATAGGCCTCGCGCACGACCTTCGGCGCCCGCTTCACCGCCTGCGGCATCATGTCCAGCGAGGCCATGGCGACCTCTACCCGAGCCTCATCCGGTTCACGGTTCAGACCGACGTACGCGCCGACGACCAGTAGGGCAACGCCGATCAGTGTAACAAATTGCCACTTCTTCATGATTGCCTCCCTTCCTGCGACCCGCTATCGAAGCGGGGCGTCGATCCGCCGGATCGGCAGCGTGCCGCACGGTCTATTTACCGATCCCGTACCCGGCCCCTGGAATTCCATGTGGCCGGGCTCCGAAATCATGACCGAACCACATGGGCCGTGATGGTCAGCTCGGTAGTTCCGCCGTCCCGCGCATGTAGCTTCACGGCCCGCATTATGTTGCCCAGCCCCTGAGGGCCGTGCGCCGCCGGGTCGAAGCTGACCCTGACATCGAAGCTCTCTCCGGGAACGACGAGTCGTTCGATCTCCGGCAGGTCGCCGTGTCCCGGCATGCCGAACGGTCCAGCGGTGGAACCGTCATCGAACTCGAGCACGGCGGACGTGCAACCACAGGACGTGTAAACGGCGACGAGCTCTACCTCGTCATCCGCTGTGTTACTGACTCGGAAGACCGTCTCCACGTTACCACCATCGATGGCGATATCCCCGAACTCGTATCGCTCTCTGTCACTCTCGAAGGGCGACTGAGCCTGCTGCTGTTCCATTTCCAACAGAGAGCGCGGTCTGCTGGTCTCGGCTGTCTGTGACGTGTCGGCCTCACGAGCACAGCCGATCGCCGTCAAGACGCCCGCCAGAAGAATCAGTGTCGTACGCATTTAACTATCCTTTATGGTGATCTGATCGATGAAAGGCCGCTGTGTTCGGTTATCCGGGTTACGGATTGCAGGTCACGCATCGCCTCGCCGGCGTGAACGCGCTGGTTGCTTACCGATCCACCCCGGACGGAACCGGGGTCAGCTGCCACAAACGCGGTTAGGAGAGGTTTAGGCTCTGGGGGGTGGTAATATCGGAGAGCGCGCGCCGTCGCCACGCCTGGAAGCCAGATCGGTTTCCTCGGCGAGGCTAAGCAGAAGCACGAAGCCGACGGACGACTCGTTCGTCACGGCCGGCGCCGTCCCCGCGCATCCGGGCATGGCATGACAATCGGGAAAGTCACAGCCGTGGCACTCAATTCCGCCCGCGACAACGGCCCCGAACCCGTGCCCTACCTGCACTGCAGACCCTTCACAACCCATCCCCTCTGCAGTCGCAGGACGTACGCGCCCCACCGGCGCGCCGAGGCTCGCCAGGTGGGCGAAAACGAGAACCGAGGCCAAGAAGAGTCGCATCATCCTGATTCAATCTTATCCTGCTCGACGGATCCGGCAACCATCGGTCGAGCGAAGGGGCAACTAGCATGCCAGTCGTAGCCGTAGCTCAGCAGCGGTGCGATGCGGTACGCGGCACGACCGATGGTCTCCCCGAGTGGGACAAAACGCCCCCAATCGCGACCGCACCTCACCGAGCGTTCAGGGATCCAGTTCGACTCCGCGGATCATGAACAAAACTTAGGATTCGGTTCACCCCCGGTTAAGGCCTATCGGAGTAGTCTTCCGGAGGAATGGACGCACGTTCCGCGGCGCCGGAGAGCGAGCGGATTTGGAATAGATCTCAACCGCGACCCCGACATGGAGAACGGAGCTATCAATGCGAACCACTCACGACTACGTCAACGCAACGCGGTCGCCGCGCTCACAAAACGGGCAAAGGCGCTGCCCATACTGTGGAGAGGAGACGGCGATCGGTCGCGAAACAGCCACGGAGTTGAGTTCGTTGTCGTTGCAGGAGTTCGAGACCCTGGTGCGCAACGAGTGGCGTCGGCGATTGAGGAGGCGACTGGGAAAGAGCGCATACCGGCGCCGGCATCCCCGGGCCTTCATCCGAGCACTGATCGTATACGCCCTCGCGCCGGACAGTCCGGTGCGGGACCGGATCGTGGACGAGCTGCTCTGGAAGGAAGTAGCGGAATTGGAAGCTTGGGGATTCAGTCGGCGGCGCATCGAGGGCGAGCTGCTGCGACTGTCTCAGGCCATCTGGGACGTGCTCTCCAGGAGCGACCTGGAGTTCGATCGAAGTTCCACGCTCATGGAACGAATCGACCAGAAGATCCTCTCGGCGTTGGCGTGGCCGATCGAACGCTCTCGAGCCGAACGAGGGAGGCAAAGCTCGCGCTCCGTCTGACTTCTCGAAGGAGGTTCATGTCATGTACAGGATGAAGAATCGTGACTGCCACGTGCCGCGGCTGGAAAAGGCCGTCGATCCGGAGGACCTGGAAAGATCCGCCACGACGTTGCTCGGCGTTACCGGAATGGGCTGTCCGAACTGCGCCATGCGGGTCCGCAACAGCCTGCTGTCCAGGAAGGGGGTGCTCGATGTGCACATCGATCTGCCGTACGGTTTGGCAAGGGTCGCCTATGATCCGGCGAGTACGGGTGACCAGGAGCTTCTCGACGCGGTAGCAGCGGCAGGCAATGACCGCCACACGTACCAGGCCGTGTTGATCTCCGGATGAGGGCTTTGCCAGCGACGGCAGACAGACCACCCTCATCAGGATTCCCCTGGTCTAAGGAATCTTCAGTCCAGCTTCACACGCACTTTACTCGCCTGTGCGCATTCTACTCGTGCGGCCTGACGCGTCGAGCCGCCAGCGGCCGTTCATGAATGGCGGAGGGTTTAGAGTTTCAATGGAGCTTTCAACGTGTATCCGGAGTTGATTCGAATCGGGCATTTCTCGATCTCCACCTACGGGGTGCTGGTCGGCCTGGCCTTTCTGGCCGCGGCGGCGGTGGCGCGGCGCTCGCTGGAGGAGAAGCGACTTCCAGGGGAGGAGGCGTGGAATCTACTCGTGTACGCGGTGCTGGGCGGGCTGGCGGGCGGCAAGATCTATTACGCCGTGCTACACGGGGATCCTTCGTCGCTGCTATCGCGGTCCGGCCTGGTCTGGTACGGGGGCCTGATCGGCGGTGCGATCGCGGTCTTCTGGGGGATCCGCCGCAAACGTCTTCCACTCGGGCCTACAGCCGACGCCCTGGCAGTCGCCCTTCCATTGGGCCATGCCATCGGCCACATCGGCTGCTTCTTCTCCGGTGACAGCTACGGCCTGCCGTCGAGTCTCCCCTGGGCGGTGTCCTTTCCGCGTGGCGCGCCGCCCTCCACGGCCGGGTTCCTACGCGCCGAATTCGGCGTCGAGCTCCCCGCGGCTATACCCGACGCCGCATTGATCCGGGTCCATCCGACCATGCTCTATTCCGCGGCGGCGCTGCTGTTGATCTTCGCCCTGTTGTGGCACCTGCGGCGCCGGCCACGTCCGGCAGGCTGGCTGTTCGGGATCTACCTCGTCTCGAGCGGCATCGAGCGCTTCCTGGTGGAGTTCGTCCGAGCCAAGGACGACCGCTTCCTCGGAGGCCTCACGACAGCACAGGCGATCGCGGCCGTCGCCATCGTGGGCGGCCTGGCACTGGTGTTCCACGTCACGCGCCGGTCAGCAAGCACGGTTCCGATTCTCGGGGCTGCCGCGCGTCGCGGTGCGGGCGACGGTTCCAGGTCGCCGGCGGAAGGCATGGACCGATGATCAAAGTGGACCCCGCGTTCTGGTCTGGTCGGCGGCGAGTCCGCGTGGCCGAGATCGGTGTGGTGGGCGCCGGGCCGGCCGGTGCCCGGGCCGCGGAGCTGCTGGCGGACCTGGGGGCAGACGTGCTCTGCTTCGACCCGCGAGCCCCATGGGAGAAGCCCTGCGGTGGCGGACTTCCGGCGGCGGCCTTTCGCAACATCCCGGAACTGGTCGAGATAAGGGCGCTGAGCCGGGAAATTCGCAAGCTCCGTCTGCAGTCGGGCAATGAAGCCGGCATCGTGCTGCCCCTTCGAGAGCCGTTGTACGTGATCGCCCGGCGCCGGCTCGGGAGCTGGCAGCTCGATCGCGCACGCCGCGCCGGGGCGGAGCTGATACGATCGAAGATCGTGGGGATCGAGCCCGCGAACCGGGGCTGGCGGTTGCGAGACGACTCCGGAGGGGACTACCGGGTTCGTCATCTGGTCGGAGCGGATGGCGCGGCCAGCCGGGTGCGACGGGTCGTGGCCCCGAACCTCCGTCCCGAGTTGGCGCCCACGCGGGTGACCTATCCTCGCAGCTCGGCCCTTTTGGCGCCTGACGAGATCCTATTCGCCTTCTTCGACGGAGCGCCGGGCTATCTCTGGGACTTTCCCCGCACCGATCATCGCTCGGTGGGGGCGGCCGTGATGCCGGGAACATGGCGCCGTGCTCGCATCGATGCGGAGCTCCTTCGCTACCTGGCGGTCGACGGCAAGGGAAACAACGGCAACTCACCTCCCGACATCGAGATCGCCGGCGCGACGGTCGCCACGGCGCGGTGGCTGGGCGGCGAGTACGCACTGATTGGCGGACCCGATTACGCGCTGCTCGGCGATGCGGCGGGCCTGGCGGATCCGGCGACGGGGGAAGGGATCGAGAACGCGCTGCGCTCGGCGGCGTTCCTCGCCGAATCGTACGCCCGGCGCGGCGATTTCGCGCTCTATCCCGATGCCGCACGAGGCGTTTTCGAGCCCGAGTTCCGTTCCATGAGGACGATCCGCCGGGTGCTTTACCGTCGCCGGTTCGCCGAGCGGACGATCGGGATCGCCCGGCGATGGCGCTGGGCCGAGCGGGTCCTGCGGGTCCTCGTCGACCGCTGCAACGAGCACCGAGGGCGGCTCGGAGTCGCCGCCGCGAGCCGTCGGGTCACTGCGCCTCGAGGGCGTCGGCTCTCGGAGGCGGGGACAGGCGGATGAGCGTGCCGCACGTCTCCGTGGTGGGCGCGGGCCCGGCCGGGCTGGCCGCTGCCATCGAGTTGGCCCGAAACGGCATGCAGGTCACGGTATACGAGGCACAGGCCTCGGTCGGCTCGCGGTTCCACGGAGATTTTCAGGGGATGGAGAACTGGACCACAGCCGACGACGTGCGGGACTGGCTGGAGCGGCTGCACCTGCAGCTGGACTTCCCCCACCGTCCTGTCAACGAGGTCGCACTGGTCACGCCGAGCCTGGAACGGTACACCGTGCACGGAGACCGACCGCTGGTGTACCTGGTCCGTCGGGGTCCGGGTCCCGATACGCTGGACCGCCACCTCGAGGCGCAGGCTCGACGGCTCGGTGTCCAATTCCGTCTTCGCCGGCGAATCGAATCCCGGGTCGGGAACGGCCCCACCGTCTGGGCCACCGGCCCCGCGTCCACGCAGGCCGTGGTGGCGGGGATCGTGGCCGAGACGTCACATCCCGATCAGGTCGTTGCGATCGCCAGCGATGCGCTGGCGCCACGCTGCTACGCCTACTGCATCATCTGGAACCGACGCGCTACCCTGGCCACCGGTCTCGCCACTCGCTTCCGGGAGGCCTGGCCGTGCTTCGAGCAGGCCCGGCACGCGTTCGAGCGGCTCGGGCTCACCGACTTTCGTGCCGAACGTCGCTTCGGAGGACGAGCCAACATCATCCTGGGCCGCCCTCTCCAGCAGGACGACCAATTCTGGGTCGGCGAGGCCGCGGGGCTGCAAGATTACCTGCTGGGCTTCGGCCTGCGCTACGCCCTGCTCTCCGGTCACCTGGCGGCCCGGGCCCTGCTGACCGGAGCGCGCTATCCCGATCTGCTGCAGCGCGAGCTCGGTGGGCAGTTCCGAGCCGGGTTCGTCAACCGCCTCATCTACAACCGGGCCGGCGAGCGAGGCTATCGCTGGCTGATTCGATGGGTCGCGCGCAAGGGGGACGTGGAGCGCCGAGCGCGGAGGATCTACTCGATGACCTTCCTGCACCGCGCCTTGTTTCCGCTGGCCGCGCTTGCCGCGCCGCGAGCCGTCGGAAGGCGGCACGATGGAGACAAAAAGGGGTGAGGTTCCCTTAACAGAGCTTCAAGCTGATTTCACATCGGCTTAAGACTCGCCGCATCATGTTGCGTCCAGCTTGCGGGCGCAAATGGGAACTGCTAAGGCGGCGAGCCAGCCGTTGAGAGCGGTGGTCGGGCCGGCGAGTCGGAACGCAGGATGAAGGAGGAGCAGTGACCGGTACACTGGGCCATTACGCGACGCTCCTCGCCTTCGCCCTCTCGGTGGTTGGCGCGGCCGTGGGGATCGTGGCCGGCCTGGCCCGGCGCCCCCACCTGGCGGCGGTTACCCGGGCCCTGGTCGGGACGGTCTTCGTGCTGGGGAGCCTGGCCGTCCTGCTAATGGTCCTGGCGCTGGTAGCCCACGACTTCAGCGTTTCCTACGTCGCGCAGGTGGGGAGCCGTGCGACGCCGGTCTTCTACACGATCGTCTCCCTCTGGTCGTCGCTGGACGGGTCGCTGCTCTTCTGGGGTTGGGTGCTGGCGGCGTATACGCTGGCCGTGTCCGTGGTATACAGGCGCGCTCACCCGAGACTCACGCCCCTGGTCCTCGGGACGATGCTGGCCGTCGGCGCGTTTTTCTGGGCGCTGGTCACGTGGCCGGCGAACCCGTTCGCACCGGTCTTCCCCGTGCCCCCGGACGGACCGGGGCCGAACCCGCTGCTGCAGAACCATCCGTTCATGGCATTGCACCCCCCGCTGCTCTATCTGGGCTACATCGGGATGACGGTGCCGTTCGCCTTCGCGATCGCGGCGCTGGCCTCCGGAGAGCTGGGCGAGCGCTGGCTGCGGGCCAGCCGGCCGTGGACGCTGTCGGCCTGGGCGTTCCTCACCTGGGGGATCGTGGGCGGCGGCTGGTGGTCGTACGAGGTCCTCGGGTGGGGCGGGTACTGGGCGTGGGACCCGGTAGAGAACGCCTCCTTGATGCCGTGGCTCACGGCGACGGCGTTTCTGCACTCGACGATGGTGCAGGAGCGCCGCCAGATGATGCGGACGTGGAACCTCGCCCTGATCGTGGCGACTTTCGCGCTCACGCTGCTGGGCACCTTTCTCACCCGCTCGGGAATCCTCGGGAGCGTGCACGCCTTCTCCGAGGGGCTGATCGGGCCGCTGTTTCTGCTATTCATCTCGACCGTCCTTCTCGTCACGCTCGCCTTGATCGGCTGGCGGAGCGACCGCTTGAAGACACCAGGCACGCTGGATGCCATCCTGTCGCGGGAGTCGGCCTTTCTTCTGAACAACCTGCTGCTCACGGTCCTGACGTTCACGGTCCTCGTCGGCACCCTGTTCCCGCTGGCCGTCGAGGTCGCTCGCGGCGTCCAGGTCAGCGTGGGCGCGCCGTATTTCAACCAGATGGGCGTTCCCGTTCTCCTGGCCCTCATCTTCCTGCTGGGAGTTGGGCCGGCGTTGACGTGGCGGCGCACGTCGGCCGCGGTTTTTCGCCGCAAGCTGCTCTACGCAGCCGCCGCGACCGTCGTCGGAGCCATCGCGGGCTGGGCGGCAGGCGCGCGCAGTCTCTACACGATCCTCGCCTTCGCTCTCGCGGGCTTCGCCCTGGCGCTCAACCTCGGCGAGCTCTGGATTCCGGTGCGAGCACGCCGGCGTGTCCACCGCGATGGGCCGTTCCGATCGTTGTTCGCGGTGACCCGGAGCAACCCGCGCCGCTATGGCGGCTATGTCGTCCACACCGGCCTGATCGTCATGGCGATCGGGATAGCGGCTTCGGGCTCGTTCCAGTCCAAGACCGAAGCGACCCTGGGCATCGGTGAGACCGTGCACCTCGGGGGCTACGAGCTGCGCCTCGATTCTCTTTACGCCGGACGCGAGCCCCATCGCGACTTCGTGGCCGCGGGGCTCTCGGTTGTCGAAAGCGGCAGCCCGGCAGGCGAGTTGCGACCCCGATTGAACTACTACGCCACCTCCGACCGGCCGATCGTGACGCCGGCGGTCCGCTCGAGCTTGAAAGAGGATCTCTACGTAACGCTGAGGGCGTACGAGCGGGATGGGTCGACCGCCACGCTCGAGGCGATGGTGACCCCGTTGATCGTATGGATTTGGATCGGTGCGGCCATCATGGCAGCCGGTGCGCTGCTGGCCATGCGCCCGCCGCGACGCAAGTCTCGCAACGAAGTACAGCACCACGAAGACATCGGAACACATCACGGGCCGGTGGAGCGGTGCCCCAGCCTGGAGGAAGCCGCGCTGTGAACTGGAGTAAACTGCTGTGGCCGGCGTCGATCGTCCCGATCCTCGGGCTTCTCGCCTACGGGCTCACCCGCGATCCGAACATCATCGAGTCGCCCCTGCCGGGCCGCGTCGCGCCGGGCTTCAGCTTGGAAAGCCTGCAAGGGGAGAGGCTGAGCCTGGCGGAGCTCAACGGCAAAGTCGTCGTGGTCAATTTCTGGGCCTCATGGTGCCTCGCCTGCGAGGACGAGCACCCCTACCTGGTGGAGGCCGAGCACAAGTACGCCGCCGACGATGTGCGGATCGTGGGAATCATCTATCAAGACAGCCGCTCCAACGCGGAGCGCTACATGCGGCGGATGGGCGGGAACTGGCCCAACCTGATCGACCCCGGCTCCCGAACCGCGATCGATTACGGCGTCTACGGGGTGCCTGAGACGTTCTTCATCGATCGGAACGGAGTCGTCGCCTACAAGCAGATCGGCCCGGTGAACCGGACCATACTCGATACCTGGATCCCGAGGCTTCTGTCGCGGTCGGTTGGGGACTCGTTGATGTCGGACACGGCGGCCGCCGTCGGTCGCAGCAAGGGGTACGAGCGACGTCCTCCGAGACGCCGATAGAGGGGGATGCCCGCATGGAATCTACTGCAAATCCGGAGGCAAGTGTCCAATGGTAGTCGATACGGGTGAGAAACGCCGACACGGTGGGCCGACCAGGAGACGCTTCGTCAACTGGCTCCTGGGTACCAGCGTCGGCGCATTGGTCGCCTCGGCTCTTTATCCGGTGGTCCGCTACCTGATTCCGCCAGAGGGGGCGGAGGCGGCGACGGCCAGCGTCACGCTTTCTCTGGGGCCCAGCGACGTGCCGACCAACTCCGGACAGATCTTCAAGTTCGGTAACCGACCCGGCATCGTGGTCCGCACGCCGAGCGGGGAGCTGCGAGCGTTCTCCGCTGTCTGCACACACCTCGGGTGCACGGTCCAGTACCGCCCGGACCTGAGCCACATCTGGTGCGCGTGCCACAACGGGCACTTCGATCTCAACGGCACCAATGTCGCGGGTCCGCCTCCGCGACCGCTGGAAGCGTACAGTGTCAACGTGCGGGGAGACCAGCTCGTGGTGAGCAAGCGGAGCTGAGACCCGTGGATAGAGGTATCGGCCAGACTCCGTTAAGGAAGCTTAGTGCTGCCTTCATGCCCGATTAAGGCGGTACCGGATAGGTTGGCGCCAGCGGGCGGAGGGTTGAGTGCGATCCATAGATCCGAGTCTCTGAACACGTCGAATCCAGGAGTAGCCGGGCGCCGCACGGGTTGGAATGTCAAAGCCCCTAAATGGAGGAGGGAGCCGTGCGGCGCCCACCCTTTGACTCAGCAAAGACCCCTGACACAGACGGGAGGGATTCGTTGGAAGAAACGCAAAGGAAGAGATACTGGTTGCTGTGGGGCGGGCTGGCGCTGGCGCTGGCGCTCGTTGTTTCCCTGGCGGCAAGCGAGTCGCAGCGCGGCACGGATCGGCGCGACGAGGGCGCCAGAGGCGAGGTCGACGCCGAGTCCGCTCGTATGGCCGGAGTCAGCTCGCTCGGCGCCCGGCCGTCTCGCGGGCCCGCAGACGCCTCGGTGACGGTCGTCGAGTTCACCGACTACCAGTGCCCCTTCTGCACACGCCACTTCGAGCAGACTTACCCCCTGCTGATGCAGCAGTATGGTGACCGCATCCGCTACGCCGTCCGCAATTTCCCGCTGGTACGTATCCATCCCCACGCCGCGAAGGCAGCCGAGGCGGCTGAATGCGCCCACGACCAGGGGCGATTCTGGGAATACCACGACCGGCTGTTCGAGAACAATGCGGCCCTGGACGTCGAGAGCCTGAAGCGCTACGCGGCCGATCTCGATCTCGAGGTCTCTCAGTTCAACAAGTGCCTCGATTCCGGCCGCAAATCGGAGATCGTCGCCCGCGACCTCGAGGACGGCAGCCGGCTCGGCGTCAGGGGAACACCCACCTTTTTCATCAACGGCCGGATCCTGGTCGGAGCGCAGCCGTACCCGGTCTTCCGAGACGCTGTGGAGTTGGCCCTGCAGCAAGCCTCGGCCGAGAGGTCAGGCACACCGGAATAGCTTGACGAGAGCTCGTGGAAAAGCTCTGACAGACTCCGCGTTGTAGAGCCTGCCGAATCGGAAATGAGCTGGGAGGCGGGGCGCCAATCTGAACGGTCAGAGACGATGGAATCCCACCACCACACGGTCACTCCACCCACTGGAGCCGGGCAGCGAGCACGAATTGGAGGGCCCCGATTGTAATGCCGAGCAGCGCGAAGCTCTTTCCCAGCTTGTAGGTGAAGGGACGCTCGGTCTGGCCGCGCAGGAGCGTCGCTGGCGTTATCGGCGTGAGCAACACCGCCAGGTAGACGGCTACGCGTATCCTGGCGCGGCCGCGTTCACCGCCGGGGCCGGCTCGCCGTCTGCATGTGCCGGATGACCCAGCGACCAGCGTGCTTCTCCAGGATGACGGTACCGCGCCCGACGTTGTCGACCCGGCGATCCGGGAGGTCGATCTGGAGATCGTAGCGGAAGATCGCCCAGGCCCATTCTCCCTCGATATGGGGCTCGATCTCGTGCGGCCGGTACACGAAGTTCTCGAACTCCTCGAGCTCCGGTTTCAGGTGATGGTCCCGGTACGAGGCCCAGCCTCGATCGATCCCCGCTCCCTCGATGATCGTGAGGTCATCACCCGCGTAGAGCGAGTCGAGGGCGGCGAAGTCGGACCGCTCCGTCGCGGCAAAGACCGCCTCGACCACGGCGCGCACCGCCTCTTCGTCTCCTTGGGCAAGGGCCGCTCGCGGGGCAATTACGCCCCCGCTGACGACCAGCAGGGACAGAACTACCGCCACCAACCATCGCGCTCGAGCATGTCGCGTTCTCTTCATTCTCCCTCCTGGACAGAGATGCCGTTGGAGCCGGCGGAACGTCGGACCAGGCCGATTCCCAAACCGCCAGCGAGGCCGATGATCAAACCGATGACGCCCCACTCGAGGCCGCTCCGGGAACGCTCCACCACGATCTCGTCGCTCCGCGCCATTCCCCCGGAGCGGCTCAATCCCTCATCGGGCACCTGTGCGACGGAGTCCCGACTACTGCGCCCCGCCTGCGTCACCGTCAGATCGAGGCTGGCTACCTCATCGCCGTCGGCCGCCACCGCCCGCAGCGTGTAGACGCCGGGCTTCACCGCCGGCGGGATCTGCAGATCGATGGAGAAACGACCTCCCTCGCCGCCGCTGACATTGCCCAGGTCGTACTCGTTCAGCGCGCCCACGAGTCTCAGGGCGTAGCTCTGCCCCTCGGTGAAGTCCTTGCCTGTCACGGCCAGCACGGCACCGGCGGCGACGGCGGACTGTGGGCTCTCGAGCACCGCGTCCTCGTGGGCCGCGGCCATACCCGCGATCCCGAGAGCGAGCGTTACGAGGCTAGCCAGTAGTATTCTCTTAGTCATGCTCCGACCTCATCGGTTCAGACTCTGT
>JABAHS010000661.1_pt3 | contig 15376 bp, 14 predicted proteins | sample 7062111 | NCBI WGS metagenome assembly JABAHS01 (sample SAMN14534600, study PRJNA622989) | marine sediment metagenome | biome: marine biome [ENVO:00000428]; feature: marine pelagic biome [ENVO:01000023]; material: deep marine sediment [ENVO:00002113]; isolation source: pool of 4 deep marine... | reverse complement strand
CACCTTTCCAGCCATGGCGACGGAGTTGGCGCTTTTAATTACGGCTGGCTGTATGATTTGCGTCCTCACATAAACCGGACATCGACCTATGCCAGCATCGACCGGATACTGAATCGTTGCAGCCGCCAAGTGGAAGAACAGCTGGGCTTACCCAGTTTTTTTCGGGATACATTGCGTCCGAGCCCGCTGCGCCCCTGGCAGAGCTACCTTCCTGATCATCCCGCCCTGGGGGGTGAGGTTAGTGCTCTGGCCGGAATGTTAGGTTTCAGTTTGGTCACAACTCACGATGGCCGTCCACTCTGGGGAACACCATATGACAAGCCGGAAAATGTGAACTGGGAATATCTTGAGCAGCAGGGCCGGCTGATCTCGGGTCTAGTTCTGAAATTGACCCAAGAGCCCGAATTGGTTTCCAACAGGCTTCCTCTGAAAGGTTTTTCTACGCTTAGCGGCAGGGCAAACTTCATCCGTCAGGGAGAGTTGTTCCCTGATCAGCCGGCCCCTGGAACCCTTATTCTCACCTACCAGGGACCCAGTTTGTTTTACACCATGGTGGACACTGCCGGTTTGTTTCACGTGCGGGGTCTGGCCGACCGCAAGCACACTGCTCACAAAGCGATTTTGGAAGGGTTTCGTTTTAATACGAAAAGTGGCGAGATCATCTGGGCTATTGATAAGGCTTTGACCGGCAAAGATGCCTACCGGGTTAAGATGAGACGTCGCTTCATGGAGACTGACCTGGTTATGTTTGCCTGTCGGGTTACTACCCTTTTCGCCCTCTTGGAACCCCGTACCTTCAGCTACCTGACCAAGATCAAGTTGATAGATGGCCGGAGCGAGGCCAGACCGCTACGCTACTGGTGGAGCAGAATTGATACCCGCTCTTCGACTATTGCCAATATTTTTCTGGAACCGATTACGCCGTTCAAACTGACCCTGTCGGATACTGTGCTCAAACGCAAGCTGGTTCTGCTGAATTCCAAATCCTCCAAGCCAGAGGGCAGTGGATATCGCGTCGAAAACTGGCCAATCATTCCGGCCACAGAATACCTGGTTGCTCGTGACATGTGGAATCTCCTGCAGCCGCGGATAGCCAATTTGGAAAACCACGGTATAAATAATGAGCGAATTCGCTCCCTCCAACGTGAAGGAATTGAGTCTCTGGAGAACGCTGAGCAGGCATTAGCTGGTTTCCAATACGATCGCTTCATGGAGGAGTCAAGAACATCCTGGGCTTTGGCCAGCCGCATCTACAATGATGTGGAGCGAACACAGAAAGACGTTCTTTTCGGGGTACTTTTTTATATAGCTCTTTTCGTTCCATTCTCTTACTGTCTGGAGCGTCTACTTTTTGCTTTTGTGGACATCCACAAAAGGATCATTGCATTTTTGCTTATACTTGGAGTGGTCATAGGTCTCATCTACTCTGTACACCCTGCATTTCAGCTTACCTACAGTCCTGTTGTGGTAATCCTTGCCTTTTTTATCTTAGGTTTGTCGGTGATTGTGGCTCTGATTATTACGGGTCGTTTTGAGCAGGAAATGGTACTGCTCCAACAGCGAGCCCGTCAGATGAAAGGGACTGAGATAAGCCGAACCAAGGCATTCGCGGCTGCTTTCGTGCTGGGGGTGAGTAATTTGCGACGTCGGCCTATCCGGACTGTACTTACCTGTGTCACCCTCATCATCCTCACCTTCACCATTATGAGCTTCACCAGCGTTAAGAGTATGCGGCATCGTGGTCGCCTACGGTTGAAAGAACAATCCCCCTATCAAGGTCTCCTTCTGAAAATCCTCAACTGGGACAGCTTGCCACCGGAAGCACTGGACACGGTGGAGAACAAATTTCAGGGCCAGGCGGTAGTGGTGCCAAGGGTATGGCTGGAAGCCAAGGATCGCACCAAGGCGACCATAGTTCCGATCCATCTGGATGGGAAGGAAGTTTTGGCAAGGGGGGTAGTAGGCTTAAACTATCGGGAGCCCCAGGTGAGTCAGCTTGAAAAAATTCTAAGCTGCGGACGTTGGTTTCGGAAGGACGAACGGCAGGTGGTACTGCTGTCGGATCGACTGGCGCGGAGTTTGGGCATTTCATTGAAACAACCTGAAAAGGCCACGATATCGTTCTGGGGCATGGACTTTCAAGTGGTTGGTTGCTTTCGGGGTGAGGAATTGGAGACACATGTGGATTTGGATGGTGAGCCCCTCACTCCTGTGATATTTCCAAGCGAGGCGGTGATGGAGGTTACCGAGGTTGAGATGGAGGCCATAGAGGCCGGGGAAGATGTCCAGGCCTTTCAAAGCCGCTATCAACATATCCCCGGAGACTTGACCGTTCTCATGCCGTATCAGACTCTCATGTCTTTCGGTGGGGCTCTTAAGGCCCTCGCTATAAAGCCCACGTCCCCTGAAGCGACGAGGACCATCGCTCGAAACCTGGTGGACCGTTTCGGCCTCACCCTTTTTACTGGAGAGAGGGAGGGGACCTTCATGTACAGTGCCTCAGATGCCTTGAGCTACAGCGGCGTGCCCAACATCCTCATCCCCATGTTAATCTCCGTGCTTATCGTGTTGAATACCATGATCGGCAGCGTGTACGAGCGCAAAAGAGAAATTGGCGTTTACACCTCGGTTGGATTGGCACCTTTTCACGTCTCTTTCCTTTTTATTGCCGAAGCACTGGCATTCGCAGTGCTCAGCGTCGTATTGGGTTATCTATTGGCTCAAACCTGTGCAGGTCTTTTTGCCGCCACCTCACTCTGGCAGGGGATTACGGTGAACTATTCATCTTTGGCCGGAGTCGCGGCCATGATCCTGGTGATCATGGTTGTGCTGATATCAGTAATATATCCCTCCCGGGTGGCTGCCGCCATTGCCATCCCCGACGTCACCCGTGCTTGGACCTTGCCGGAGCCTGAAGGAAGCGAAATGAAGATTACTCTGCCGTTTCTGTTGAAATACACTGAACAGTTAGGCGTGGGCGGGTACTTGCGCGAGTACTATCGGGGCCATCAGGATGTCTCACATGGGATCTTTACCACCGATGATATTTCTCTGGAATTCTACTGTCCCCACGGAGAAATACCGGGCCTCACTGGTCCAAGCCACTGCGAGAATGACTGTATCCAGCTCAAGAGCAGGGTGTGGCTTGCTCCCTTTGATTTCGGAGTAAAGCAATTCGTCCACCTCATATTCACTCCCTCTGCTGAGGAACCCGACCACTACCTGGAGATTCAGGTAAGGTTACTGCGGGAGGCTGGCGAGGCCAATGCCTGGAAACGAATAAACAAGGCCTTTCTCAATGACCTAAGAAAACAATTACTCATTTGGAGGTCTCTTGACGACGAAGCCCAGAGGTATTTCACCAGGCTCCTGGCCACCGAATTTGCCTCGGAGGAGCTGACCGCAATGAGTTGGTTATAGGACTATCGCACGAGGCACTAAGAACGAGGAACCCAGTTACGAGCCGGGTACATGCTCTCCGTTTTGTTGCAATGACCGTTCATAGCCGAAGCAGAAGCGAAGATGAATCAAGGTAGGGTAAGACTGCGAGCGATACTGTTGGGAGTGGGACTTGGGGTCATCATTTGCGCCATTACCCCTTTCAATAATGCCTACCTCAATGCCACACCGCTAGGGGGAGGCCACTTCCCCCTCGCTCCGTTCTTTATTTTTTTCTTGCTCTCTGTGGGAATTGCAGCACTGGGCAGATTCCGGTTTTCGTCAAACTGGCTCAGCGGCCGAGAATTGTTTGTCACCTGGATCCTCATGGTGATTGCCTCAGGGATTGCCTACACCGGTCTGGTCCGTACTTTTCTGGTAAACCTGACAGCGCCTTACCATTTCGCCAGCGTTGGCAACCGCTGGCAGGAAGTCATTCAACCGCTTTTACCCCAGGCTTGGTATCCTGAAGACCCAGTGGCCATCGAGCTCCTTTATAACGGACTGGAAAAGGGCAGGCAGTTGGGCTGGTGGCAGATAATCCAGAATATCCCTTGGAGTTGCTGGCTTCCACCCCTTCTCACCTGGATAGGCTTTGTTCTCCTCTGTTATTGGGTGATGCTCTGTCTAGTGGATATTTTCAGTCACCAGTGGATAGCCAACGAGAAGATGAATTTTCCCCTTCTCCGGGTGCCGCAACTTATGGAAGAGGCTCTGGATGAGAACAGGTTTGGTCGATTTCTGGCGAACCGTTTCCTAATAGTGGGCTTGTTGACTACTGTCCTGCTTCATCTCATCAACGGACTCCATTTCTACTTCCCGGCGGTACCTCAGATTCCTACCTTGATCCTTGCTGGTCCATACTTTCCTAAGCACGGTCTCTTTTCAGGATTCCACAAACTCAAGATCTATATTTACCCAGCCTTTATTGGTTTTGCTTTTCTTACTTCCCGGCAGATCTCTTTCAGTTTCTGGTTCTTTTTCCTTTTGGGAGGACTGTTATTCGGATTGCTGGGAGTCTTGGGTTACAACATTCCCGCTGCTGCTTTAGGTGTTACCTTTGGGCCTNNTTTATCCTCTGGTTGGCGCGCTACCATCTCCTGGATGTGGTCCGGCAGTGCTTCTTCCTGAGCCCGAAGGAGGAGTCAAAGGTGGAGTGGACCTCTGCCAGGTTCTCCGGTTGGGGATTTTGGCTGGGAACTGGTTTATTGCTCTACTGGTGCCACAATTATGGCATGCCGCTTAAAGTGGCCCTGCTGCTTCTGGGTGCCTTCTTTTTCATAATGCTGGTGTCCAGCAAGGTTATTTGCCAGGGAGGCATTCCTTATTTCACTCTCTCCGCGGCGCCTATGGATGGCCTGCTCTCATTTTTTGGATCTCGCTTCTTCACCAATTTGGGACTGCTCATGGCAGCGGTTATGCAAAAGGTTTTGTTCGTTGATTTGCGGGAGTCTATGATGCCTTCTCTGGTTCATGGTGCCAAGGTGAGCGAAGGAGCCCGCAACAAGCGTTTGATTTTTACAGGAATCGTTCTGGCTGTCCTTGTGGGGGTGCTGGTCTCCTTCTTGGCCATGCTGGCGATCTGTCACAAATATGGGCTGCGCGAACTCCAAATGGATTGGGCCACTCGCACAACTCTTGGAGTGTACGAGAATGTCCAGCGTCTCATGGAGGCGCCGGGTGAGCCGCGACAATGGGTTCTCATTTTCTCGGCTGTGGGTGCAGTGGTCATGCTTGCCTTGGTGATTTGTTATCAGCGCTTTTACTGGTGGCCCATTCATCCCATAGGCTATTTGACGGCCTACAGTTCAGCCATGCGGATTCTCTGGTTCAGTTTCTTGGTGGGCTGGCTCTGCAACCATCTGAGCCTGAGATACGGTGGAGTATCATTGTTCAAGAAAGTAAGATTTTTTTTCATCGGCTTGATTATAGGGGATTTTCTTATGGCGGGATCCTGGGCTATTGTGGGGCTCTTTACCTTCGCCAGCTACCAGGTACTACCGACTTAATTGACGCAAAGCGCATAGAGCATAGCGCATAGCGTGACTGAACAGAACCAAAAAGAATAGCAACTTATCTATACTCTTTGCAGGACTGTAACTCGTGCCCGATGATCTTATGTATCTACCCTAAATACTCTCTGCGCTCAGCGCTTAGCGCTTTGCGCTCTGCGAAGTGAAATGTACGAAGACAAAGAACTACAAGAATATCGAGATCTACTGCCGCCGCCGGACCATTTTGAGGAGGGCTTTGACTGGAAGACCGTGGTCGGGGCTGTTTTTATTGGCTTTCTCATGATGCCGGGCAGCATGTACTTGCAGTTGGTCATCGGCACCGGCATTGGACCGGCGGCTCGCTGGGTAACCATTATTCTCTTCGCGGAGCTGGCCAAAAGGTCTTACTCCGAGCTCAAACAGCAGGAAATTTTCCTTCTTTACTACATGGCCGGCGCTGCTCTGGCATCACCATTCCAGGGGTTGCTCTGGAATCAGTATCTGGTTCAGTCGGATGCAGCTAAAATGCTGGGCCTCACCGAATTCATTCCCACCTGGGTGGCGCCGCAACCGGGCTCCGAATCGCTCTTGGAGCGCACTTTCTTTCACCGTGACTGGATGGTACCCATCCTACTCCTGGTGGGATCGCAAATTATTCAACGTATCGACCATTTTGGTCTCGGTTACGCTCTTTACAGGATTACCTCAGATGTGGAAAAACTGCCCTTCCCCATGGCACCCGTGGGAGCCTTGGGAACCATGGCGCTGGCTGAATCCACTGAAGATAAGGAGAAAAGTTGGAAATGGCGAGTATTCTCCATAGGCGGAGTGATAGGCTTGGCATTCGGGACACTTTACGTACTTCTGCCCGCAGTCTCCGGATTGCTTCTCACAGAACCAATTCGTCTCATTCCCATTCCCTGGATTGAACTTACTCGCCATACCGAGGATATACTACCGGCGGTGGCCACAGGTTTGCAGCTTGATCTAGGGCTCATATTTATTGGCATGGTCCTGCCATTTTGGGCGGTGATGGGTGGCTTGGTGGGGTTAATTATCACGGTAGCCGCCAACCCCATTCTCTACGAGCACGGTATACTCCGGCGCTGGCATCCTGGCATGGGGACCGTTGATACGGTTTTTGCCAACAACTTTGATTTCTATATGAGTTTCGGCATAGGCTTGGGTCTCGCCATTGGTCTTGTGGGCATCTGGCACGTTTTGCGTTCCTTCCGCAATAGCTCAGGGGCGCAACGCGCCAGTTTGCGGGAACTCTTTCGTCCACCACCGGGAAGAGGTGATTTTAATTTCTGGATTTCAATTGGAATCTATGTGTTTTCCACCCTGGCGTATACTGGCCTCTGTGTCTGGCTGGTGCCTAACTTTCCATGGATATTTTTCCTTGGCTACGGGTTCATCTACACCCCTGTAATATCCTACATCACTGCCCGTATGGAGGGCATCGCCGGACAGTTCGTCAGCCTGCCCATGGTACGAGAGGCGAGTTTCATAGCAGGGGCGAAATTCTTTGGCTATCAAGGGATCGAAGTCTGGTATGCCCCCATTCCCATCCACAACTACGGCGAGGCTACTGTTCAGTTTCGGAAGATTGAGCTCACCGGCACCAGCATCCGGGGTATCATCAAAGCAGAGATTGTGGTGTTTCCGGTTGTTATGGTGGCAAGTCTTCTATTCTCCCAGTTCATCTGGCGCTTGGCGCCCATACCCTCTAGTAGCTATCCCTATGCCCAAGAGCTTTGGCATCTTCAGGCCTTAAACACCCTGCTGATGCAGACCTCCACCCTAGAAGGAAATTCTCTTTTCTTTCAGGCGCTGAAAGGCAGCTACGTCTTAAGCGGCCTGGGTTTTGGTCTCGTTACCTATATGGTGCTCCTCTTGTTTGGCCTACCCATAATGCTCGTATACGGGGTGGTTCGCGGCCTGGGCCAGTCCACTCCCCATGGCCTGATCCTGGAGGTGATTGGGGCGTTCTTAGGGCGGTTTTTCTTCCTCAAGCGTTACGGTACCATGTGGCGCCAGTATGCGCCGGTCCTTTTGGCGGGATTCTCCTGCGGTATGGGGCTTACCGGCATGTTCGCCATGGGAGTGACGCTCATTCTCAAATCCCTCGGTAAGCTGGTGTATTAGGCGCATAGCGCCTAGCGTTGCAGTCGTTGAAATCGTTCAAACCGTTGAAGTCGTGATATCGCGGCTGAAAGCCGCTCCCACAACAGATTCTTTGTTCTCTGTCCTCTGTCGTCTTTCCCCGTATCGCCGCGTCACCGTGTCTCCGTCTCACAGCGTCTTTCTGTCTTTCTCTTTCACTCCATGCTCCATGCCCCATGCTCTATGCCATTCACCACGCATGCGGACGAATCCACTGAGTTATCGTGCCTGAGGGGTGGTAACCTTCGAGTCGCCCGAGTTCCTTGCTGGCCCGAAACAGCAGCAGGGTAGGGGTCCCGCCTACTCGGTATAAAGAGGGTATATATTGATTGGTATCGACATTGAAGCTGCCTACTTTCAGTCGACCCTCATAATCCGTTGCTATTTTATTGATGGTAGGACTGAGGAGCTTACAGGGGCCACAATTGGGTGAATAGAAATTGACGAGAAATGGTACCGGTGAGCGCAGCACGCTCTCAGTGAAATTCTGATCCGTCAGGATCAGTTGGCCAGGTTGGGTATCGAGATTTATAGAGATTGGTGATTTGCACTTGCCGCACAGTGGCTGATCATCAATCTTTTTGAGTGGGATCTTATTGCTTGTCTGGCATTGTTTACAGGGTACGACGATTGCCCCACTCCGAATCGGAGAACTCTCAGAGAAGAGTTGTTGACTGCATTTGCCGCAGGTCGGACTATGCCCAAGTCTTGATGATGGCAATGTGTTTTTTGCCCCGCAACTGCTGCATCTGACGTTGTATTCTGTGAAATCCGCCATACCTTTATTCGCCTAATATTTGCTGAACGTGAGCTCTCACAACCTCGATTATCCACAATTATTTTAAGAATGAGATTTCTGCTGTCAAGAAGAGCAGATTTTGGATTGCGAAACTGGGAACCCACCCGAAGGGTGGGAGTCCGTAGGACAATTGCAGATTGCGGATTTTTGAATTGACCTCTTGGATCGCAGCATACTAGCCCGGATAATTCATGAATTATCCGGGCTAAAACTCATAGTGCTGGCGGGCGACCAGATATGCACAACAGGATTAAAGAGGATGACTTTGCATTCTAGTCGAGATCGAGGTCGGGGGGGGCAGTTTTGGTGTAATCCTCATCGTCTTCCAGGTCAATCTCTGGCTCGGGCCCGATGTCCTCTTTGACATTGTCGGGTAAGGCGCCGTAGTTGATCCTGAGGTATGGTGCGCCAATTCCTGGGGGACGGTTCTTGTCGTATTTTACTACCTCCCCTTCCGGCTGTTCGGTAGTAATAATCCGAACTCCTTCACTTCCTCCAGCCACACAGACCGATATTTGATCGTCAGCGAACCTTGCCCAGAAGATATTTACCTGGGCCGATCCTTCTTTTGACCAGCCAATTACCCGGCGCTGCTTCTGATCTTTACTCAAAATGAGCCAGACTTCGTCACTCTTGTGAATGTCAGAGAGAAGACGGACCTTTTCCTTCTTTTCCTTTCTGGAGGTGTCCACTCCAACGTCGTAAAAGAAAGTGTTGACGATCTTTAAGACGTCAGGAGGTAAATCGCTGGGCTCCAAAGAAATATGGCTTACCATCCAACCAGGTGGCAGGTCTATTTCTTCCGGGCTGAACGGAACTGTTTCTTCAGAATTGGCCAAAATACGCAAACCCATTTCACCTCCGACCACCAAAAGGTCAATGAACCCGGTGGCCAATTCGGCCCAGAATACGCTAAGATCGCAAGGTCCGCTCGGGGACCAGCCTACCACGATTCTGTGCAGTCGATCTTCAAGGCTGGGCAGAATAAGGTATCGGGTTTTATAGGCATTGGAGACAGGGAATATTATTTCTTTTGTCATTGCTAAGAACCTGGGCGCCAATGAGTTGGTCAGGCGGCAATACTAGCAAAGGTCTGGATTATTTGGCAACACGTAAATTATCAAGGGGTTCAATTGCAATGCTTGTGCCACTCACACAGCTCATAAGAGTGATAAAAGTCTACTTTCCACTTGCGCTACCTGGTCCGAAGGGGATAAATGTAGAGTTTAGAGCACAGAGGTCGACGATGCCCGACGCGGAGACACGGTGACACGGAGAGAAACGATCAGAGATCAGAGATTAACGGGCATAGAGCATAGAGCATGGAGCATAGGGTAAAAGAGATGATATGCTTGATTTCAAAAATTCACCGCTTACTGCTCACCGTTTACCATTTACCAATTAACGATTTAACGAATCGACTAATCCTCTAATCAACTAATTCTCGAAAAGGGACATGGGTCAAATGGATAGCGGGAAGTTGCAGTCATGGAAAACAGTGGCCTGGAACGGGCTTAGCTTGCGAGTGCCACCCCAGTGGGAGGTGAGTTCTCTGGCAAGGTCGTATCTTCAGCTAGACGATGAAGTGGGCCCGGCTCTTGAGTTGAAATGGCAGCAAATAAAAGGTCTGTTCTCTTTCAAAACTCATCTGAAGAAACTTTCTCGGCTTTCCACTTCAACTCCCGGAGTGAATTTTCAGGAAATTCCATTGCCGCAAGAGTGGCAGCAAGCTTTGCGTAATTTCGAAGTCAAATCCTTTGGCTGGCACAGCACGGAGGTAAGCGGCAAGGGGGCTATCTTATATTGTTCGGAGTGCCAGAATGCCATCCTCCTTCAATTCTATCAGAGGCAGAGTGGAGATGATTCCCGCGTGCCGCTGGAGATCCTACGTTCCTTTCGGGACCACAGTGAGGATGGCATGGTGCACTGGGCTCTATTCGGTTTGCGTGTTTTTGTACCGCAACGGTTCACACTTGTACGCCATCGCTTTCACCCGGGCCACTATCAACTGGAATTTCAGCATCAAAAGGAACACCTTCATGTAAATCGCTGGGGTCCGGCAGATCTTCTCTTGAAAGGTAGTGATTTGCTGGCTTGGTTTAATGAAAAATGTGGGGAACTAAACTGGTGTCAGGCAGCAAATATGAGAGAGTTTAAGTACGATGGAAAACCGACCCTGCAGGGGCAAAGTCAAGGGTCAATCTTTGCTGCAAGCAGGCTCTGGGCTCGGTTGACCAGAAAATTACCTCACATTTGGGTGCGCATCTGGCACCTTGCCTCTCGAAACCAGATTCTTGGGGTAGCGGCACGTGGGCTGAAGCCTCTAAACGAACAGATGCTCGAGGAAGTTTGCTCCAACTATGAAATGGTTTAAATTGAGGAAACCATCAAAAGAGGACTTTTCCAGGGGACCTTCCAGCCGATCAGAGTCTCTCGCTTATCGCCCGGTTAAAAGTCTAGAGGTCTCGGAAGAGAAGTTGGAGAGCGGTGAGGTCGTGCTTACCTATCCTCTCACATTGCGACCATGGCTGCTGAGTCTGGCCACCCGATTGGGACTGCGGTCAGGGGAAAACCTTAGCAGAAAGCTGCAATTAGATGAAATGGGTAGCCTGACGTGGTCTCTCTTGGACGGAAAACGTGCTGTTCACGATCTGGTGGACTTTGTCTGCCGTCGCTACAAACTGAACCGGCGAGAAGCGGAAGTTGCCATGACTGGATTTCTGCGGGATCTGGGGAAGCGAGGGCTCATAGGGTTTCGGGCTCCTTCCGGGGAAGAAGGTGAAAAATCCGCTTGACAAGCCGAAGAGTCTCTCGGCACCATTTAGGCGCATAGAGCATAGAGCATAGAGCATAGAGCATAGAGCATAGAGCATAGAGCATAGAGCATAGGGTGATAATTTCGAATTTCGAATTGCGAATTTAAAAAAGCTCAGAGCATGGGGCATGGAGCATAGGGTTAAAATCTGAAATGACCAGATAGGAGGTGTACCATGCGGATAGTATTGATTGGGCAAGCTGCCTTCGGCGTCAAGGTACTGGAGAACTTGCTGGAAAGAGATGAACAGGTGGTGGCGGTCTATACCCCACCCGACAGGGGGAGTCGTCAGGATCCACTAAAGGAAGCAGCGGTTGCGAGAAACATTCCTGTTTTTCAACCATCGACGTATAAAGATGATCAGGTTTTTGCCGAGTACCAGAAGCTCGAGCCAGATCTGACCATTTTGGCTTTTGTCACTGATATTATCCCGGAACAGTTTTTTACGCTGCCCTCATCGGGCAGCATTTGTTACCATCCTTCTCTTCTTCCCCTCCACAGAGGCGCGAGCGCCATAAACTGGGCGGTCATAGAGGGGAGAAAAAAGACTGGCCTGACAATATTCTGGCCTGACGGTGGTATTGACACGGGACCCATTTTGCTTCAGAAGGAGATTGAGATTGGGCCAGATGACACCACCGGATCCCTCTATTTCAACTATCTTTTTCCCATGGGGGTTGATGCCATTCTCGAATCCGTAGAATTAATCAAAGAAGGCAAAGCCCCGAAGATTCCACAGCCGGAAGAAGGAGCCACGTACGAGTCACCCTGCGATGACCGTGTGGCCGCCATTGATTGGAAAAAAGCCGGGCAGGACGTATACAACCTGGTGCGGGGCTGTGACCCCCAACCAGGAGCGTATAGTTTCTGGCAGGGAGAGAAAATTCGTTTTTACGGTGCCAGGCTGCTGGGAGAAGCCACGACAGAAACTCCGGGAACGGTGGTGCAAGCAGATCCTGAGGGCTTTCAGGTTGCTGTTGAGGGCGGGAAACTCTCTGTCGGCAAGGTTCGGCCAGAATCCGGAGGTAAGGTGGAGGCCTCCGCATTTGTGTCCGAAAGGGGACTGAAAGTCGGAGATCAGTTTGGTGAAGCAGGGTAAAAAACAATCCGACAAGAAAGATATCGAAGAAGAAGAGCGCCGTATAAGAACCTTGAGGCTTTTGGTGGATTTCTCCCTGGCCTATCTTGCTCAAACGAAATTGCCATTGGAAGAGGCTCAGGCGGTGGTGGCGGGAGTGAAAAAGCAGGCACTACACCTTTTTCCGGAAAAAGAAGAGACTTTCGATCTCATATACTTGCCAAGATTTCAGAGACTGCTACGGGATAAATATCGACTACATTAGTTCAGAACGAAGGAGACAGAGGTCAGCGATGCCCGACGCGGAGAGACGGTGACACGGTGACGCGGCGAGACGGGGATAAGAGATCAAAAGTCAGAGTTTTTTGTGGGAGCGGCTTTCTAGCCGCGATCTTGTGGTTTCAGCTAATTTTCCAATTCACCAATTAACTATTTAACGATTTCTACGGTTTGAACGACTGCAACGACTTCAACGGTTGGTATTTACTTCCATGAAAGAGATCTACCTTCGTTTGATGAACGAATCGCGCTGTATTGCCTCACGCTACGAGGTTCCGGAATTCTACCGACGATTCAAACCGGCACTGGCAATTTCACGGCGTATCTTTTTTCATAGTCCATTGCTGATTCATTGTAGAGAACTGGTTACCCCACTTTACGTGGATGATTTTGGTCACGGTCTCCAGCATGCCACCAAAGTGAGTATGGATGCAGGTACCATTGTGCTCCTGGAGGGGGAGAAATATTTTACCGTGGAGGCAGAGTTGGAACGGGCGGTCGTACTGGTTCAACTGGCTGGACTTCTTCACGACATGAAACGCACGGAAGAAGAACACGCCTCGGCCGGGGCTCAGGCAGCAAAAGACTTGTTGCGGGATTTTCCCCTCACTCCTAAAGAAATACGCTGCGTAGCAGAAGCCATCAGCAATCATGAAGCATTCTCTGAACCTCAGACCTGCGACACATTAACAGGACAGTTGGTGGCTGATGCACTTTACGATGCAGATAAGTTTCGCTGGGGGCCTGATAATTTTACCCACACCGTCTGGTACATGATGAGCTATCACCAAGTAGATATTGCCGAGCTGTTTGGCCGTTTTCCTTGGGGTGTCAACGGCATCCTCAGGATTAAAGATACTTTTCGAACCAATATAGGCATCCAGTACGGCCCCGAATTTATCGATCTAGGAGTCAGGATTGGTAAAGAGATTTATCAACATCTCCAGCGTCATCTGGATTCACTGACACCTGATGAGGAGTCTGATGCACGAGGAGATACAGAAGAGAACAACTATGCATAGGGCTACTGATTGAGTCACATGATTGACGATAGTACAGAGTCAGAAATGTAGGGGCGGGCTTTATGCCCGCCCGCATCGCCGTATGGATGAGGCTTTTCGGGCGGGGGTGAACCCCGCCCCTACGAAATGGTAAGATAATTACGCGGGATTTTATTCGCAAATATTAATGTCATTGTATGATATCGAGGCGAGTGGAGCTCCGCAAACAGATGGGAAGAACTCCATGGTACTAAACAAGTCCAACGGAATTGAAGGTGTTCGCATCGGTCAGGTGACAGATACGCAGCATCACACAGGCTGTACTGTAGTAATGGTGGAAAATGGTGCAGTAGCAGGCGTGGATGTTCGCGGGGGCGCACCAGGGACGCATGGCACAGATGCATTGCGGCCGGAAAATCTCGTAGATCAGGTGCACGCTGTGGTTCTCACCGGTGGTAGCGCTTTTGGCCTGGCTACCGTCCAAGGTGTGATGCAGTACCTGCGGCAGAGAGATTGTGGCTTTCAAACGGAGCACGGGGTGGTTCCCATTGTCAGTGGTGCAGTGGTCTACGACCTGGGACTCAATAAGAGCGGAACACTGCCGGACGCCAACATGGGTTACCAGGCATGTGAAAACTCCTCAACAGAAGGGGCTGAACAGGGATGTGTTGGGGCTGGTACGGGAGCTACTGTTGGGAAGCTGTTTGGGCTTGGGCGAGCTATGAAGGGTGGTCAGGGTTTCGCTTCACTCACTTCCACTGGAGGATTAAGGGTCTGGGCACTTGCTGTGGTGAACGCTTACGGGGACGTGCGCAATCATGAAAGTGGCGANNGTTCTCCAAGACTGAACTGACGCGAGTGGCTCAAATGGCCCAGGCAGGCATTGCTCGAGCCGTGGTTCCTGCCCATAGCCTTTACGACGGTGATACCATTTACACCCTCAGCACTGGATCTCATACAGGAGTCGAAGTTACAGTGGTGGGGGCTCTGGCTGCCCAGCTTATGGGGCAGGCCATTGTCAATGGCATTCTGCATGCAGTTGGGGTGGATGGTATCCCGTCGCATCGAGATCTTTTTGGTAAAAGCGCATAGCGCAGAGCGCAGAGCGAATTGGTAGAAGAGTCGACTAATTGATATTCAACATACCAGAGATACTAATGAGATAAACCCTTGAAATTGCATGATATGGGAGTAAAAATTGAAGCACATTGTTAATTTCTTTTTCGAGTTGGGCATGTTGAAAAAAACCCCGAGAAGCGGATTCCAGTTTCTTGGTTCTGGCAGTGAGTCTGTGGCTGAGCACGTTTTTCGTGTTGCGACAATTGGTTTTACTATGGCGAGACTGGATAAACAGGCCGACGCTTTCACTGTTGTGCGAATGTGCTTGTTTCACGATATCCCGGAGTCTCGCACTGGGGACATGAACTATGTGAACAAGCACTACGTTGATGTTAAGGAAGACCAAGTCGTAGAGGATCTCGCCAAGACTCTTCCTTTCGGTGATGAAATTCAGAAGCTGCTGCAAGAGTTTGCAAAAGGGGAAAGTCGGGAAGCGCAACTGGCCCGAGACGCAGACCAGCTGGATCTCATTCTAGAATTAAAGGAACATCAGGATTTGGGCAATAGCTATGCCAAGGATTGGATCCATTTTGCCTTGAAGCGATTGAAGACGGACCTGGGCAAGCAGTTGGCAGCACAAATTTTGGAGACCGATTCCACAGCCTGGTGGTTCGAAGGGCGGGATCACTGGTGGACCGAGGAATAGCGCTCCGCGCTATTCAGCAGCGTGCAGCCGGCAGCATGCAG
>JABAHS010033962.1_pt1 | contig 15381 bp, 11 predicted proteins | sample 7062111 | NCBI WGS metagenome assembly JABAHS01 (sample SAMN14534600, study PRJNA622989) | marine sediment metagenome | biome: marine biome [ENVO:00000428]; feature: marine pelagic biome [ENVO:01000023]; material: deep marine sediment [ENVO:00002113]; isolation source: pool of 4 deep marine... | reverse complement strand
TGTCCTTCGACAAACGGGTATCCCGATACACAGGCATGAGCGACCCGCCCATCCGTTTCGGAACCGCCAGAAAGTGGTCGGATATGGCCGCCAGCTTTGGACCCATGGTGGCGATGAAATCCAAAGACGGGTCGAGAACTTCCCTCTCGTAGCGCGCTTTGTTCTCTCCGAACCAGTCGCGATCGTTGTTCCGTTCGAGGCTTCTCAGAAACTTGAGCGTCTGCGGCGGAAAGCCCTGAAACTGCGGCATCGAACCTCTCCTTTCTCAACCCAGAACAGGCCCGTGAGGATACCCGGCTTTCCGGCCCCGCGTCAGGCCGATGCCCGTTCGGGTGGACGGGGGGGCGTGGCGGCAAAGAAGCAGAGGGAGCCCATCAGAGAAAGGCTGGCCAGCAGCGTGAACCCGCTGCGGTAATCGCCCGAGATGTCGGCCATGACGCCGGCGATGATCGGTCCCCCCGACATTCCCAGCATCACGATAAGGGAGGAGAAACCCATGATGGTTCCGAACGAGGTCGGTCCGAAGTAGTCGGCTCGCAGCGAGACCATCAGCGGCCCACGCGTGCCCCAGGCGAGACCATGAAGCACGGTGAACGCCAGCACGCCTAGCAGCGAATCCGCATAGGTGACGAGCAGCAGACCGCCCGCATGAGCGAACATGCACACCGCGCAGATCGCACGTTTGTTGAACAGATCCCCAAGGTAGCCGCCGGAGAGCTGCCCCAAGAGCTGAAAGGCGGTGAGCACGGCCACCACCATGCCCGCGGCCGACAGCGAGTAGCCCATCCCCTCGGTGAGATGAGGGACCAGGTGAACCATCATCGACGAGACCGTGAGCAGGGCCAGGGCGTGACCCAGGGAGATCAGCCAGAACGAGCGCGTGCGCATGGCTTCTCTGGCCGTGAAGTCGCCGTGCAGGGTGAAGCGTGTTTCCGGCCCTCCCTGCGGGGCAGCGTAGCCGTCGGCGAGCTCGCCATGAGCATCCGGGCGATGACGGACCACCTGGACGAGGGGAAGGCCGATGACGAGGACGAGCAAGCCGGAAATTACCGCCGTGGTGCGCCAGCCGAACGCTTCCAGCGCCCAGATGATCACCGGCACGGACAGGCCGCCAAGGGAGAACCCCAGCTGCGAGACCGCGATCGCTTTGGAGCGATGCCGGTTGAACCAGTTGACGATGGCCACCATCAGCGTTGCGAAGCCGCCCAGGCTCGCGCCGAGCGCGATGAGCGCGAAGGTCAGGTAGAAGGTCAGCAACGAGTCCACCTGACCAAAGAGAATGAACCCGACGCCGAAGAGCACCGTGCCGATGGTGAGGATGGCTCGAGGCCCGAACCGGTCGACCAGCCAACCCTGAAGGGGACCGAGGATGCCGCTTTCGATTCGGGTCAGCGCGAAAGCACCGGCAACCATGGCTTTGCTCCACCCGAAGTCCTGCTGAAGAAGCACCATGTACGCGCCGTAGGACTGCATCCACAGCACGGCGGCCAGCCACTGGACGCCGCTGCTGGACAGCACGATCCACCAGCCATAGAAGACCCGTCCCTGAGGCCGCACGATGCGGTCAAGTTCCTGCCAGAAGCCTGCCATGGTAGAGATGATACGCCATCGGCCAGCCGCGAATGGCTACGACGCGCCTCACCTGATGCTAGGGATCCTCGGGCCTGTCCCCGTTTCCCTTGACCAGCGGCACGAAAGCCACAGGCAGGACGTCCTCGGAGTGGACGTCACCGTCCGCATCCCGCGTTATCCGCTTGAGCATCTGATTGAACCCGCTGGCGACGGGGATCACGAGAACGGCCCCAGGCTTGAGCTGTTCGACCAGAGCCGGCGGAACCTCCGGCGCGCCCGCGGTCACCACGATGCCGTCGAAAGGAGCATGTTCCGGCCAGCCGAGATTGCCATCGCCCTCCCGGGTGACCACATTGTCGAAGCCGAGGCGATCCAGCCGCTCGGCAGCGCTCTCAGCGAGCTGCGGCAACACCTCCACCGAGTAGACCCGATCCACCAGCTCGCTCAGCACCGCCGCCTGGTATCCGCTCCCGGTGCCGATCTCCAGCATCACGTCGCCGGGCTCGGGGTCCAGCAGATCCGTCATGAGCGCGACGATGTATGGCTGCGAGATGGTCTGGAAGTGACCAATGGGCAGGGGCACGTTCGCGTAGGCGGCATAGGCCTCCTCGACGGGCACGAACGCTTCCCGCGGCACCGCGCGCATGGCGTCCAGCACGGCGCCACGCAGCTCCGAACGGCCCGTGTAGATGGCCGTATCCGCCACCTCGCTCTCGATCAGCGCGACGAGCGCTTCCCGCTCTTCAACGCGATCGGAAGATCCCTGAGACATCTCGCCCGATTACTCCGCAACTCTTGAACCCGAGTTTAACGGAGCACGTTCACAGGGCCATTGGGGAAACTCGCGATGCGATCGCCGCTGCTCCAGATGACCGGGCCGACTCTTACTTCTAGAATGCTTCTGGAATCTCCTGCCAACACCGTGCGGCCGGGCGCCCTGCCTCCCGGACAATCACCGACGAAAGAGCCATGCGAAACGACAACGCCGATCAGATCGAGTTCTGGAACGGACCAACAGCCAGCAACTGGGTGGCCGCCGAAGAGCGGATGAACGAGCTGCTGGCACCGATTACCGCCGCCGTGCTCGAAGCCGCCGCCGTGAAGCCGAACGAAACCGTCCTGGACGTGGGTTGCGGCTGCGGGGCAACGTCCCGCACCATGGCCGATGCAGGAGCGACCGTGCTGGGGATCGATATCTCTGAACCCATGCTGGCCAGGGCGAGAGAACGTGCGGAGAGCGAGTCGTTGACGTTCATCGAGGCGGACGCCCAGAGCCACCCGTTCGATACGGCGTTCGATCTGCTGTTCTCCCGCTTCGGGGTGATGTTCTTCGCAGACCCGGTGGCAGCCTTCGCGAACCTGCGCGCGGCCCTGAAAGCCGACGGGCGGCTGTGCTTCGTCTGCTGGCGTGCCCCTGCCGAGAATCCGTGGCTCGGCGTCGGCATGGCTGCCGCTCAGCCCTTCCTGCCACCGGCCGAGACCCCCGATCCCCGCGCACCCGGGCCGTTTGCCTTCGCAGATCCGGATTACCTCAACCAGGTGCTCAACGATGCCGGATTTGAAGACGTGGCCATCACCCCCCACGATCCCCAGATGCGCCTAGGTGCGGATCTGGCAGAGGCGATGGAATTCGTCACCAGGGTCGGGCCCTTGAGCAACGCCCTGAAAGAGCTGGAACCCGATCAGCGCGAAGCAGCGCTCGCCGCGGTGCGGAAGGCCTTGACGCCCTTTGCCGGTCCTTCCAGCGTCCTCCTTGGCGGCGCTTGCTGGATCGCCACGGGGCAGCGGGGCGATTGATCCCCGACGACGCGTGACGCCCGGCGCCCCCGTCAGCGGACGAGGTCGTCGAGCCCCGTGTAGGTGCGGCTTTCGTCGGCCATGGGATATTTGAGCCCCGTCGCGCAGTTGAAGAGCACCACCTCATCCCCGGCATCGACCAGGCCTGCCTCCAGCGCCTGACGCCAACCGACATAGGTCGCGGAGCCCTCCGGGCAGAGCAGCAGGCCCTGCTCGGCAGCGATGCGCCGCTGCGCGGCGACGATGTCGTCATCGCTCACGGCCAGGGCGGCGCCCCCCGACTCTCGAACGGCGCGGAGAATGAGAAAATCGCCCACAGCGGCCGGAACACGAATGCCCGCCGCGACCGTGCGGGCGTCTTCCCAGAGCTCGGCATGCTCATCGCCTCGCTCGAACGCGCGTACTATGGGGGCACAGCCCTCGGCCTGCACGGCGAACATCCGCGGTCGCTCCGGGCCGATCCAGCCGATGGCCTCGAGCTCGTCGAAGGCCTTCCACATGCCGATCAGGCCGGTGCCGCCACCCGTGGGGTAGAAGATGGCGTCGGGCAGGCGCCAGCCGAGCTGCTCGGCCAGCTCGAGGCCCATGGTCTTCTTGCCCTCGATGCGGTACGGCTCCTTGAGCGTGGACAGGTCGAACCAGCCGGTGCGTTCTGCCGCCTCGCCCACGATCCGCCCGCAGTCGTTGATGAGCCCGTCCACGCGCCAGACCTCCGCACCCTGCATGGCAATCTCGCGGACGTTGATCTCCGGGGTGTCCGAAGGGCAAAGAACGGTCGACCGCAGCCCGGCCCGCGCGGCGTAGGCTGCCAGCGCGGCCCCGGCATTGCCGTTAGTCGGCATGGCCAGGTAGGCCAGGCCCAGCTCCTTGGCCATGGCCACCGCCAGGGCGAGACCTCTGGCTTTGAACGAGCCCGTCGGCAGGCGGCCCTCGTCCTTGATCCAGACGCCGGCATCGCCGTGATTGGAGAGCGGGATCAAGGGCGTGACGACTTCCCCCAGGGAGACCACGTTCTCCGAGCGGCGCACGGGCAGAAACTCGCGGTAGCGCCAGAACCCGCCCTGGCGGCCGGCAATCTCCGTCTTGTCCACGGCCTGCGACAGGCCGTCCAGGTCGTATCTGACGAGCAGCGGGCGCCCGGCCGCGGAAAGGCCGTGTACCTGATCGGCGGGGTAGCGCTCGCCGGTGAGCGAGCACTCGAGATGGGTGACGAAGGTCTGCAAGGTGCCTAACCGGCGCAGGTCGAGGAGTCCGCGTGGGGCCCTTGGCCCGTCGCTTACTTACGCCGCCAGCTCTGACCTTCGAGCTTCACGTAGTGACCGCGGGTAGTACGCTGAATGGCCTTCTGTCCAGCGAGCAGCTCCACGTCCTTGACCTCGATGCCATTGGTCTGGGCGATTCGCTGATACTGGGCCCGGCGCTTGGCATTGACGTCCGAAACCAGGGCCCTGACTTCCGGGGTCGCAGACGAGACGATTCCCAGGTACCCGTCGTGCTGCTCGCCGACCAGGCCCTGGGCCTTTGCCGCATCCAGGCCCGTAGCCGCGCCGGCGACGACCGAGACGACCAGCGCGAGAACGAAAACGATTTGCCGAACGATTGGTTTCATATTCATCGCGTCGCCTCAGAAGAGATCACTGTCTTCGCCGAACAGGTCATCCAGCTCTTTGTCCACCTTCACGAGGATCTCGTGCTTGATGTTGACGTTCAGGTTGATGGTGATGGGCTCCTCGGTGGCAACCTTCACCGTCGGGGTGCATCCCGAGGCGGCCAGGGAAGCCGCAATTACGACGACGAGAGCGGCCATCGGCCTGAACGAGGCCGTGCGCGATCGGGCCGGCGCAATCCGGCGGGAGGAAACCGGCATATCGGTCGGGTTACTCATCATCAAAGAGTACCTGGCGCACTGTGAACCGGAGCTGAACATTACTCAGCACCGTCGTGGCCCGCAAGCTTACCTTTGCAGGACCTTTTCCAGGCGACGCTGGAACTCCTCGGAGATCCGCAGGGACTTGAGCAGCGCGGGTATGTTCTCGGAGATGTTCAGGTTGTAGATGTACGGCCGCTCGAATGCCGGACTGCGCCCTTCCAGCCGGACACCGAGCAGCAGGTCGCCGTTTGGCTGGAGATCGACGTGGGCCTCCAGTACCTCGAACCGGAAATCCGCCAGCGGCGCGAGAGCGAACCCGCCGGCCTGCTGCCCAAGCGCTTCGGCGGCCTTGCCCGCATCCGGATAGCGCAGAACGCCCCCGGGTGCCCGCGCGACGAAGCGCCCGTCCGTGATCCGGGCGCCGCCCTCCAGGAGCTCGATGGGCAGCTCGCCGTCGAGAATGCCCGATCCGGTCACCGACTCTCCCTCCAGAGCAAGCAACTCGGCGAGCTCTACCCCGGTCACGGTCACCAGAAACGCCGCCGTGCCCTCGTCGATGTCGTAGGCTAGCCGGTCGATGACGAACTCCCCGCCAAGCGTTCTCCCCCGAATGCCGCTGAGCAGCGCCGTGGCTGGCGTCAGCTCCGCGGCGAACTGAAGATCGCGCAAAGGAAAGCCGGGATCGGCTAACGCCACGCTCAGCGCCTCGGCCCCGGCCTGCCAGTCATCTCCATGCAGCTTCACCCGAGCTTTACCGCCGATTCCCGCCGCCACCACTTCGCCAAAATGCGAGCGGAGACCTTCGATGTTCACGACGCCGTCACCGCGCAGGACGCCGTCGGCGAAGCGCAGGCTTCCCGTCAGGTCAAGGCTTCCGGCATCGACGTCGTAGGGCTGATCCCAACCGGGCAGGAGCGTGGCCAGCAGCGGCGCGGTCAGCAACTGACGCGCGGAGAGGTCCAGGTCGACGATGGATTCGTCTGTCTTCGCGCGAACGTTCCCTGTGCCGGCGAGCTGTAGCACGGGAACCGATGCCTCGAAAGAGCCCCGCACGCCGCCGGGGTTAAGCTCCAAGGTGTCGAGGCGCAAGTCGACGTGGGGAGAAAGGGCAAAATCCTCCCAGCGCGCCGTATCCGCCGCCAGCGCCAGGCGAGCCGGGCGCTCGAGCGCGACCGTCAGCGGTTCCACCGAGACCGCCAGTTCCAGCGGGTCGAGCACATCCAGGCGAATGCCCTCGAGGCGCCAGGACGCATCAGAGACGGACTCCGCAGTCGCAACCATGCCGGGGCCGATGGACAGCTTCGCGCGCTTATCTTCCACCTGGGCCGACAGAGTCCCACGCACCGAGGTCGCGAAGGGCGTCATGGCATCGGCCTGCCAGGCACCGGATACGCGGGCAATCTCGGCCCTCCCGTCGTCGGGCCAGGGCCCGGTGGCTTCGGCCACGGCAAACTGACCCCGCCAATCCCCGCCGTCGACAAAGGCTTCAAAGCCCGAGCCCACGCGCCAGAGGGTCTCAGTCAGCTCTATGGGGCCCTCACCCTCCAGCGTGACGGCAAGCTCGCCATCTTCGACCGGCACCGCCAGCTTCCAGGCGATGCTCACCTCCCCGACGAGAGCGTGAGCGTCCGCCACCACGGTCAGGGCGTTGGCCGGTCCGTCTGCTTGCTGCAACTCGAGGTTCACCCGACCCTCGGCATCTGCACTCATGACCAGCTCGAGCGCGCCGAGTCGCTCGTCGCCGCTGAGGCGACCGGCGAATCTGGCCTGGGCGGGCGTGAACCCCAAGGTGCCGGCAAAAGCGAGGGGCCCGGAGCGAGCCTGCACGTCGTCGAGCTCAACGCGGTCCACGGGCAGTAGGCGCCAGGCATCTAGAACCACACCGGGCAGAGTCACGATCTGCTCTCCCAGCGCCGGGGGCTCCAACTCGTCGGCAGCTTCGGCAACCTCGACCGAGACCAGCGCCGCGCCCACGGATGCCAGCCTGCGCTCCCGGATTCCCTGCCAGTGATAGCGAAGAATCATCTGCTCGGCGCGCACCTCGAAGTCTTCCGAACGCGCAACGACCCCGTCCACGGCAATCTCTCCCCAGCGCGGAAACCTCATCTCCAGCTCTCGGACCTCGACGCCGGCCGCCGCCGCCTCGCGGACGGCCAACGTCTCGGCCAGCCATGGCAACGCGGCATATGCGCCTGCCAGCAGGCCAGCGAGAAGCATCAGAGCTGCCAGCAGCCATTTCACCTAAGCTGCTCCTTCGTACCGCCCATGGCGGGAAATTTCCTTCTGCAACATCTGCCGCACCCAGCCGTAGGCGAGCCCGCCGAACAGGCAGTTGCAGACCGCGGCGGCCGCAAAGATTCCTGCAAAGCCGAACGCGGCTTCCATGATGAGGGCCAGAGGTATGTAGAGGATGATCATTCGCAGCGACGAGAGCACGAGGGTCGGCATGGGCTTACCCAGCGCGATGAAGGTCGAGCTTGCCACCATGCCGACACCGAGAAAACCGTAGGTGGCCGGAAGCAGCAGAAGGTAGAGATAAGTGGCCTCGATGACGGCAGGATCGTCGTTGATGAAGCCCACGATCGGCCGACCGAGTCCGGCAAGGATCGCGAACGCCAGCAGCGACCACAGATAGCTGAACCGGAAGGCCAATGACTGCGCGCGGTAGATGCGCTCGTAGCGGCGCGCGCCCCAGTTCTGGCCGACCACCGGGCCCGTGCTGGCGGACAGCGCCATGATGATCATCGTGGCAAGAGACTCGATGCGCGATGCGACGCCAAACCCGCCCACTACCTCGTGACCGTAATCGGCCAGCAGGAACACCACCACGCCCATGGAGACGGGACCGATGAGGTTGCCGACCATGGACGGCAGGCCGATCTTCAGCACTTCGCCCCAGGACTCGCGACGCGAGGACCAGGGCTCCCGGGCGAACGAGAGCAGGTTCATCCGCTGCATCACCTTAACCGTGTAGCCGAACATGGCCATCCGGGACAGCACGAACGACCAGGCAGCCCCGGTGATTCCGAGCCCGTCCGTGATCCCGGGAATGCCGAAAATCAGCGGCGGCGCGATCAGCACCTGCAGCCCAGCGCCTGCGGCCATGATGATGCCTGGCAGCCGCGCGCTACCGACGGCGCGCATGATGTTGGTCGCGACCATGGGAAGCGCGAAAGCGGGCAGCCCGAGAAACCACACCGTCATGTAGCGCACAGAAAGCGGCAGGATGTCGTCCCCTGCCCCCAGCAGCTTAAACAGCGGCTCGATAAACAGGATCCCCAGCAGGGTGAGGCTCAGCACCAGGACGGCGACCAGATACAAGGCGTTGGTGGAGATGCGCCGCACCCGCTCCATGTCTCCCGCCCCCACCACCCGGGCAATGATGGAGGCCGCTCCGACGCCGATGCCCATGGAGACCGTTGCCATGGCCATGACCACGGGAAACGTGAAGCTCACCGCTGCAAGCTCCAGGGTCCCGATCCAGCCGACATATATCGTGTCGATCATGGAAGCGAGGATCATTGACGAGATCCCGAGGAACATGGGGATTGTCAGGTTGACGAGGTGGCGGGAGATGGGCCCCGCGGACAGGTCGACGCCCGAGCTCACCGCTGAGAGCTCAACCGCTATACCCCCGCGGCTTTCAGAAACGCGTCGATCCTGTCGAGCTCGGCGTCGCACCGGTAGAGCTGCCCACGCTCACGGTCGATTACGGCGCGAAAGAGCTTCAGGCGCATCCGATCGGGGTCGCGGATGGCATCCCGGGACGACTGGACGAGCAAATCCACCAGTCGGTCCGCGGCGTTGAGCCGGCCCCACAGATAGTCGTGCTCCCGGTAAGCGCGATTGAAAAAGCCGAGAAAGCCCATGAACTGCCGCGACTTCAATCCCTGGAACACGGACTTCAGGGCCGGCGCATCTTCCGGGCTGATCCGCTCGACGCTGATGGGCGTGAGCGGATCCGGGCCGCCCTCGAGCGACGCGGGTGACATCAGCAGCACGTCGAAGACGGGAAAGCCGACATAGTCCGTGAGCATCTCGTCGCGCAAACGATCATCGGAAAGCCGGTCCAGGAAGGCGCACATCAGGGCGTCGAACTCCCCGTCGAGCGCCTGCAGACCCAGGGCGCCGAATATGTCCTTCAGAAGATCCCTGGAGCCCTCCGGTTCCAGCGGCAGGTTGCGTGCGGCGACCGCCAGCTTGTCAATCAGCGGGCCGTCGAGGTATTGAGAATGGCGCAGCCGGTGCAGGCGCTCCAGGAACCCGTAGGCATCGCGCTTGAAGGTATCGAGCGCGTCCGTCGAGGCCTCGTCCAGCTCGGTGACGTCCTCGTGCTGATTGATGCGGCGGATGACGAACTGCAGGCGGCGGATCCGGTAGGTGACGTCGAAACGGTCGAGGAAGGTTTCCTGCAGGTTGTCGCGCCGGCCGGGATCGCCCGGTTCCGCCCCCTGCCACCACCGGGCGATGGACTCGCTCATGCCCTCCCGCGTCCGATCGTCGTTGGGGTTCTCGGCGAGCACAGCCCATTCGTTGACCAGCGCGTCGGTGAGCCGCCAGACCCGTCGTTGCACGTAGGCGTGATAGGCGATCCCCATGTCCTGCTCGGCGCGCTCGAGAATGGCCGTGCGCAGGTAGGTGATCAGCTCTGCCGTCATCTGCTGGCGCTTGGCCACGTCCTGCAGCTCCCGGACCAGGGAGTTGATCTCCCCCGCGTTGGCCTCGACGATGCGGCGGTTGATCCGCACCCGATTGTCCTGAGCAACGATGGCTTCCAGGTCGTCGACGATGGGCTGGTTGCGCGGAATCGAAGAGAGCGCCGCCCGGATGGTGCTGAGATATCCCAGATTGCGCTCCGGGCTCACCACCTCCACCGCGGCCGGGTCGGGCTCGATGTAGACGATGCAGCGCTCAACCAGACGATCTGCCGGCCTGTGTCCGAGGGCTTCCAGGGCCACCTCGAAAGGCTTGTTGTTGACGATGCCGCCGTCCACGAAGTACCGATCCGCGGGGTCGAACAGCCGCGCGGCGGGCGTGCCGTCCTGGGCGAACACGTTGTAGTGCAGGAACTTCTCCTCCAGCGGCCAGCTCGAGTGACGCTCTGCAAGCACGCGCTTGAGCTCCGAGTGGTGAAACGGCTCGAAGGCCCCCGCATACGACGAGCTGGCGCGGGCCGCCCAGACGAGCCCGGGAAGGTTGGCGTCATCTAAGTCGCTGAGCCGACGACCCGCCTCAGTTTCCATGTGAGAGAGCCGGCAGTAAGCGCCATGCTCGCGTTCACTGGCCATCAGCTCGTCATGCAGCCGGATGCTGCGGGGATAGCCGACCAGGTCGGTGATGCTGGTATAAACGTCGAGCCGCTGACCGGCGGGCAGCAGGCTGCTGCCGGACCGGCGGGTCTTGAGCATGGCTTCCAGTGAGTTGAAGAAGATGTGGCTGAGCCGGGCGCCCGACAAGGGCGGCTGGAACCAGGAGGAACGCACGACCCGGGCAAGCTTCTCGCGGGTCTCCGGGCTGGTGCCGATGTCCCTCGGGAGCCAGAAGAACAGGAGCCTCAGAATCGGGTAGAGCCACCACTTCTGCCACGGCGAAGTCTCCCGGCCCATGTACTCCACGTCCGCATCGGATAGCCAGGTGCCCGTCTGGGAATCCAGCGAAGCGTCGTCGACGATGGCCTTGGCCAGCATCACCGAGTTGATGGCGCCCGCAGACGCGCCGGCGATGACGTCGAGGACCACGCGGAAGTGACTCTGGCCGTTTATCTCCTTGAGAATCTCGAAATAGACGGCCTCGGTATCTGCCTGGCGGTTATCCGAACCCTCGGCATAGGAAGCATGACGGGCTCGGCCGATGCCCATCTGATGGAACACCTTGGAAGCGCGGACGAGCTTGAGGAGCTCCTTGGTGACCCCATGCATGTAGACGGCGAGCGAAGCCCCGCCATAGATCACCACCGCAAGGCGCAGTTCTTTCTTCGACATGGTTAGCCATTATAGTGGCGCGAACTGCCCAACGGAGTATGACCCATGTCCCGAATCCAGATCATCGCCGTGCTGTGCTGCGCAACGCTGCTGGCCGCCCCAACTCTCGCACGTCCCCAGATACAAGGGATTCACGTGAGCGGTCGGGGTGAAGTGCTCGTCACCCCGGACATGGCCCGCGTCACCCTTCGCGTCGCCCGCGACGGGCAGGACGCCATCGAGCTCAAAAAGGAGCTGGACGACGTGACGCGCAAGGTGCTGTCGCTGACGCGCTCACTGAAGATCGAGAGCAAGGACGTGACCGCTGCGGTGGTCAACATCCAACCGCGCTACCGGCGGGGGGGAGGCCAGAGCGTCATCGACGGCGTCACCGCATCCCGCACCATCGCGGTCGTGCTGCGCGATCTCGACCGGTACGGCCAGCTCATGAACGGCGCGCTGGAGCTGGGCGTAAATTCCGTGAGCGGCACGGAGCTTGATACCAGCGAGCGTCAAGCCCTCGAAGAACAAGCCCTGGCACGGGCCATGGGCGACGCCCGCACCGCCGCCCAGCGCATAGCCGAGGGGTTCGGCGTAGCCGTCGGCCGGCTGGTCGACGTGCACGCAGGACAGCCGCCCGTGCGACCCATGCGCGGCATGATGATGGAGGCGGCCGTGGCCGGAGACGACTTCAGCCCCGGAGAGCTGGTGATCTCCCGCCAGCTGCAGGCCACGTTTGCCATCGAAACCCGTTGACTCCTGGACCGCAGCCAAGGGCTCCGTATGGACATCTCTGGAGAACGGCTCCGAATGCGGGCAGTATAGCTGCGGGAAAGTGGAGGACCGGATCTTGAACTTACGGAATATCGTGGCCGCCACTGGCTGCCTCGCCCTCGCCGCATGCGGCGAAGCGACCCTGGACGATGCGGCCGACAGCGCGCGGCCAGTGAAGACGATGATCGTCGAGTCGCCGGCCGGCAGCGGTGTTCGCAACTTCCCCGGGAGGATCGACTCGGCCAACAGAGCCGATCTGGCGTTTCGCGTACCGGGCACGGTGGCCCGGTTGGCGGTCACGGAAGGTGCGCCGGTCACCCGCGGCCAGGAGCTGGCACTCCTGGACCAGACCGACTACGACATCGCCCTGCGCGATCGCCAGGCTACCTGGGACCGGGCCAGCAAGGACTACGAGCGCTCCAAGGACCTGGTGGACAAGGGAGCGATCTCCCGACGCGACTTCGACCGCGTGGAGGCCAACTTCAAGAGCGCGGACGCGGCGCTGGCCCAGGCCAAGCAGAATCTCGAGTACACCACCCTGCGGGCACCCTTCGACGGCAACGTGGCCAGACGGCACGTCGACGCTTTCGAGGAGGTCAACCCAGGCCAGACGGTCTACTCCGTGATGGACCAATCCGTGCTGGAAGTGAAGATCGACATCCCCGAGAACGTCATCATGATGCTGTCATCGCGAGGGTCCGTGCCCGAGGAACAGGCCGGCAAATTCCCCGTCTGGGCCGCTTTCGACATGGCCCCCGACCGCCGCTTTCCGCTGACGGTAAAGGAATACGCCACGCGTGCCGACGCTCAGACACAGACCTTCGAGGTGACGTTCGCGCTGCCGGCCCCTGACGAAGTCACCATCCTGCCGGGCATGACGGCCAGCGTCACTTTGGATCTGTCACGGGCCATGGACGTCGAGTCCGTCTACTACCTCCCCGTCACGGCCGTCAGCGGCAGCGAGGGCTTGAGCCCGCGGGTCTGGGCCGTGGACGAAGACACCATGACCGTGCGCGAGCAGCCGATCGTGCTGGGGCGCCTGGTGGGGTCCAGCGTCGAGGTCACCGAGGGCCTGGAGCCCGGCATGCGCATCGTCACCGCCGGAGCCGCCTACCTGGCAGACGGCATGGCCGTCACGCTGCTGGCACAGAGCGAGCAGGCCGAGCCGCGCGAAGAAGACATGCCGCGCCCGGGCTGACGGTTCGCGCAGGAATTCTGGAACAGAACAGAAATGAACATCGGCTCTTACTCCGTCGAGAACAAGGTCGTTTCCTGGCTGCTGGTCATCATTCTGGTGGCCGGCGGGTTCTACGGGTTCAACGAGATGGGGAAGCTCGAGGATCCGAACTTCACCATCAAGCAGGCAAAGATCATCACCCTGTATCCGGGCGCGACGGCCCAGGAGGTGCAGGACGAGGTGACCTACCACATCGAAGAGGCGCTGCAGCTGATGGGCCAGCTCAAGCGCATCAGGATGTCCATCTCCCGACCGGGCATGTCCGACCTCACCATCGAGTTCAAGGACGAGTACAAGGCCGACGACTTCCCGGACATCTACGACGAGCTGCGCCGCAAGCTTCAGGACATGCGCGGCAAGCTGCCTCCCGGCGTTCAGGGGCCGCGGGTGATCGACGACTTCGGCGACGTCTATGGCATCTACGCGGCACTGACCGGCGACGGCTACACGTATCGGGACCTCAAAGACGCCGCCGACGAGCTCAAAAAGCAGCTCGTGCTGGTGCCCGGCGTGAGAAAGATCGTCATCGGCGGCGACCAGCGCGAGGTCGTTTACATCGAGATCTCGCGGACGCGGATCAGCGAGCTCGGCGTACCGCTGGAGCAGATCGCCAACATCCTGCAGTCCCAGAACATGGTCACGGACGCGGGCCGGGTGCGGGTCGGCCCCGACTACGTCCGCATTCATCCCACCGGCGAGTTCACGTCCGTCCAGGCCATCGGGGACGTGCTCATCGGTTCGAACGAGCGCCGTCTGATCTACCTGAAAGACATCGCCACCATTCACCGGGCCTACGAGGAGGTCCCAACCAAGCTCATCTTCTTCAACGGCAAGCCAGCGCTGACCCTGGGCGTATCCATGCAGGCCGGCGAGAACGTGGTTGCCGTGGGCGAGGCCGTCCGGGACCGATTCCTGCAGCTGGCGAACACGATTCCCATAGGGATGGATATCAAAGTCATCTACAACCAGCCCGAAGAAGTGCAGAAGTCGGTGTCCGGCTTCATCGTCAGCGTCGGGCAGGCGATTGCCATCGTAATCGCCGTGCTGCTGGTCTTCATGGGGCTGCGCACCGGCATCATCATCGGCGCGGTGCTGCTGATCACCGTCTCCGGCACGCTGCTCTTCATGCAGCTCTACGGCATCGAGCTGCAGCGGATCTCGCTGGGTGCCCTGGTCATCGCCCTGGGCATGCTGGTGGACAACGCCATCGTGGTGGCGGAAGGGATGCTCGTGCGCATTCAGGGGGGTATGAACCCCACCAAAGCCGCGGAGGAAACCGTCGGCAAGACCATGTGGCCGCTGCTGGGCGGCACCATCATCGGCATCCTTGCGTTCTCCGCCATCGGCCTGTCGACGGACAACACCGGCGAGTTCGCAAGCTCCCTGTTCTACGTGATCCTGATCTCGCTGACGCTGTCCTGGGTGACGGCGGTGAGCACGACGCCGCTCCTGTGCGCCATGTTCTTAAGGCCGGATCCCGATGCCGATCCTGATGCGAACCCCTACGACAAAGGTTTCTTCAGAACCTTCCGCGGCGCGCTGAAGGCGGTCATCCGCCTGCGGGTGCTCGCCGTGGCCGTGGTGGTGGGTCTGTTCCTGCTGGCAGGATTCGGGTTCGGCTACATCAAGAACGCCTTCTTCCCGGACTCGAACACGCCCATGTTCTTCGTCGACATCTGGGAGCCCGAGGGCACCGACATCCGCGTCACGCGCCGCGACGCCCAGGAAATCTCGGAATTCTTGAGGGCCCAGGAAGGCGTGCGATCCACGGTGGCCCTTATCGGCGGCGGCGATGCCCGGTTTGCGCTGACCTACGAGCCAAAGGAGTCCAGCCCCGCGTACGCCCAGATCATCGTGCAGACCGAGACCCTGGAGCAGATCTCGAGAATCTGGCCGGCGGTAGAGGTCCACATGCGCGACCACTACCCGCACCTGGACCCCATCATCAAGGCCTTTCGAATCGGTCCGGGGCGCGACGGCAAGATCGAAGCACGATTCCATGGCCCGGATCCTTTCGTGCTGCGCTCCCTGGCTGAAGAGGCGAAAGCCATCATGCGAGCGGATCCGGGGGCCAAGGAGATCAACGACGACTGGCGGCAGCCCGTCATGCTGGTGCGCCCGGTGTTCAACGAGCGGGTCGCGAGGCAGCTCGGCGTCACCCGAGAGAACGT
>JABAHS010006407.1_pt3 | contig 15424 bp, 8 predicted proteins | sample 7062111 | NCBI WGS metagenome assembly JABAHS01 (sample SAMN14534600, study PRJNA622989) | marine sediment metagenome | biome: marine biome [ENVO:00000428]; feature: marine pelagic biome [ENVO:01000023]; material: deep marine sediment [ENVO:00002113]; isolation source: pool of 4 deep marine... | reverse complement strand
ATGATCACCGGCCACGGGGATATGGACCTTGCCATCGAAAGCCTGAAGCATGAGGCGACTGATTTTATCACCAAACCCATCAAGGACGAAGTTCTGGAAATAGCCCTCAAGAGAGCTAATGAAAGAATTTCCATGAGGCGGCAGTTACGGGAGTACACCGAACACCTGGAAGATCTCGTGCGGAAAAAGTCAGCCCAACTGGTGGAAGCTGAGCGGCTAATTGCAGTGGGCCAGGTGGTTGAGGGCTTGTCTTCTGCCATGAAGAACATAGTGGAGGATCTTGAAAGTGGACTGACATTTTTCAACGAGATGCCATGCTTCGTTTCCATCCATAACAGTAAAAACAAGGTTGTTGGAACGAATCAGCTCTACAAAGAACGCTTGGGAAATAAGATAGGACGCGGCAGCTGGGAGATATATACGAGTAGTGCCGGAAGCCAGGAAAACTCTCCGGTCGCCAATACCTTTAGCACGGGCGAGGGGCAGCGAAGGAAGGAAAAAGTAAAGAATCTGAACGGTAGTGAACTTCCGGTAATGGTGCACACCGCTCCTATCAGGAATCGAGACGGCGAAGTGGAATTGGTGCTTGAAATGGCAGCTGACCTCACAGAAGTGAGTCGTCTTCAGGAAGAGCTGATTAGCTGTCAAAAGAGGTACCAGCAGCTTTTTGATGCGGCACCTTGCTATTTCACCGTCCAGGACAAAGACCTCAAGNNGGCTTATTCACATGACGGTGAACCACACCCCGAGTGTCCTGTCTGGAAGACTTTTGAAGAGGGGGAATCACAGCAGGCAGAGACGGTGGTAACTGCCAAATCAGGCGAGCAGTACAATGTTCTGATCTGGACGGCGCCCATCAAGAACGTTGCCGGCGAGGTAACCCATGTGATGGAGATGTCCACCAACATAACTCAGATACGCCAGTTGCAAGACCATCTCTCATCCTTGGGCCTTTTGATAGGTTCCATTTCTCATGGCATAAAAGGATTGCTCACAGGTTTGGACGGCGGCATGTACCGGCTTGAATCTGGTTTTGAAAAAGAAGACCAGGAGCGAATCAAAGAGGGTTGGGAAATTGTAAGGCATATGATTGGCCGCATCAGAAATATGTCTCTCGACCTGCTCTATTACGCTAAGGAAAGAGATCTGCAATGGGAACGAACCGATGTACTCACCTTCGCTAATGATGTGGCCCTTACCGTAGAACCCAAGGCACTCAGCCATAACATTGAATTTGTGCGTGACTTCGATGCTGCCGCAGGAGAATTTGAGGTGGACGCCGGAGTGCTCGCCTCAGCACTGACAAACATTCTGGAAAATGCATTGGAGGCCTGCATAGAAGACAATTCCAAAAAATCTCATGAAATCATCTTTGGGGTCAGACAGGATAAGGATAACATCATATTCGATGTCTCCGACAACGGCATCGGCATGGATAAAGAGACCAGGGAAAAGATGTTTACCCTTTTCTACTCCTCCAAGGGAAGCGAGGGTACAGGCTTGGGTCTCTTCATCTCAAACCAGATTATTGAACAGCATGAAGGGTCGATACAGGTAGATTCCACTCCAGGTGAAGGCTCACGTTTTACTGTGAGGATGCCCAAAATACTTCCAGAAGAAATTAAGACCCCCCAGAAAGACTAATCCCGCCCTTGTTCAGTTCCATAAGCAAAAAATCCGGCTTTGGGCTGATCCCTGAAGGGGATTCCATACTCTTTCCCCTTGCGGCAGTCTGTTGGAGCGAGGGTTTCAGGTGTCAGGTGTCAGGGAAGAAAAAAAACACTGAAACCTCCACAAAAACTCGCAATTTTTACCGATGAAACCATTGAACTTTGACCTGCCCTGAGGACCAGGTTTTCGATATTGAATAAACTCTCAACCGTCGGCGGCTATCTCTTTGTCGTTTATTATTGCGTCTTGTTTCCGGGGCTCAGGCAAGGCGAAACAGATTAACTGCCATAAATAGTGTCTGAGGACTCTTGACACTTGAGAAATCTCCATGACATACTACGTCGCTGGTGAGCGCCGCCTCATCACTGGGAATTATTTTATTTTCACCTTGTTGAACGAGGATGCATGAAAACATCGCCGTTACAGCTCTACGACAAACTGGTACTTGGCAATCCGGTCGCGACCTTGCTCCTGGTGTTCCTGATCACCGCCTTTTTCGGCTGGTTCGTTCCAGCCCTCAAGATCGACATCTCTGCTGATTCGCTGGTCCTGGAAAACGATGAAGACCTGCGCTACTACAACTCCATCCGGGCCCGCTACGGATCCGACGACTATCTGATTCTTACCTATACGCCCCGGGGAAGATTGTTCGAAAGAGAGACCCTGGTCGATCTGCGCAAGTTGCGCGATAGCCTGACCGCCATCGAGCGGGTGGAATCGGTGATCAGCATCTTGGACGTGCCCTTGGTTCAGAGTCCACCGATGTCGCTGGAGGAACTGGAACAACGCATACGCAAATTGGTGGATCAGGACACCAACCTGGCACTGGCCGAACGGGAGCTGCGCCAAAGCCCGCTTTATAGCAATCGCCTCATGGGCCCCCATGGCGATACCACAGCCATGCGGGTGAATTTCCGTCGTGATCCGACCTATGAGCAATTGCTGGAGAACCGGGATAGGTTGCGCGAGAAACGACTACAGACCGACCTGACACCGGAGGAGGCGGGGGAACTCCTGCGTGTGACCAACGAGTTCAAGCAGTATAAAGCCGAGCTGATGGCGCAAGAGGAAGCGGATATCGCTAGCATCCGTGCCATCATGGACCAACACCGGGATCGCGCCGAATTGCATCTCGGAGGCAAGCCCATGATTGTGGCCGACATGGTGGAATTCGTCCGTCACGATATCAGGGTATTCGGTATAGGGGTGCTTGCAGTTCTGGCACTGCTTCTGGCCATTGCCTTTCGCCAGCCGCGCTGGGTTATTCTGCCCATGCTGACCGCTCTTGCCACGGCCGCGGTTACCACGGGTTTCCTGGGACTGGCCGGGTGGCGACTGACCGTGGTATCATCGAATTTCCTCGCCCTGTTGCTGATCTTCGTTCTCTCCCTTACCATTCATCTCATCGTCCGCTACCGTGAATTGCATGTGCAAAATCCCGATGAAGAACAGCGTTATCTGGTGCGGGAGACGGTTCGCAGCAAGTTCATCCCCTGTTTCTACATGGTAATAACCACCATGGTTGCCTTTGGCTCGCTGGTGGTGAGCGGCGTCCGACCGGTGATCGATTTTGGCTGGATCATGGGTATCAGCCTCACTGTGGCCTTGATATTCACCTTTACCCTGTTCCCGGCTGCAATCATGTTGCTCAAGCCCGGAACACCACACAAACCGAGGGATTTAACCACCGCCGTTACCGCTCTCTTCCCGCCTTTGATCGAGCGTCATGGCAATCTGGTATTGGGAGTAGCCATGGTGGCAGTGGTTCTAGGTGTAATAGGCATATCCGAACTCACAGTGGAGAACCGCTTCATCGACCACTTTCATGAGTCCACGGAGATCTATCAGGGCATGTATCTTATAGACCGGGAACTGGGCGGCACCACCCCTCTGGACGTGGTGATCGATGCCCCGGCCGAGTTTTTCGAGAAGGAACAAGAACCCTTTGATGATGAAGATGAAAATGAGATTGACGACCTGTGGGATGATGCCGAATTCGAGGGAGACGCGGGGATTACAGGTAGTAGTTACTGGTTCAACGTCTTCAAAGTGGATGAGGTGGATGCCATCCAGGACTATCTGGATGGGATTGTTGAGACCGGCAAGGTCCTCTCCCTGTCCACTACCATGGAGGTGTTGAAACAGGTTAATGGCGACGAACTGCCGGATAATTTTACTCTAGCCATTCTTTACAAGCGCTTACCCGATGAGATCAAAGAGGCCCTTATTACTCCTTACCTGTCAGAGGATGGTAATCAGCTTCGCTATTCAGTGCGGGTGTACGAATCGGATGTCAATCTCAAGCGTCAGGACCTGCTGAAGAGAATCCGTCTCCACTTGACCCGGGAGTTGGGACTGTCGGATGACCAGGTGCATCTCAGTGGCATATTGGTGCTCTATAACAATATGTTACAAAGTCTGTTCCGCTCCCAGATTCTGAGCCTGGGGGCTGTGTTCTTGGCCATTTTGCTTATGTTTATCGTGCTTTTTCGCTCGGTGAAACTATCTCTCATAGCCCTGGTGCCAAACCTGGTTGCCGTGCCGTTGGTGTTGGGTCTGATGGGCGGTTTGGACATCCCCCTTGACTTCATGACCATCACCATCGCGGCCATCGCCATCGGCATTGGCGTGGACGATACCATTCACTACGTGCATCGCTTTGGCGAGGAAGTGGTTGTGGACTGGGACTACCAAGCCGCGGTGAGCCGTTCGCACGGCAGCATTGGCCGGGCCATGTATTACACCACGGTTACCATCACCATCGGCTTCTCCATTCTTATGCTCTCCAAATTCGTCCCCACCATCTATTTTGGCATCCTCACAGCCTTCGCCATGATGATTGCCCTAGTTGCCAATTTTACCGTATTGCCTGTGTTGCTTGTAAGGTTGAAACCCTTTGGGGAAAAGGCCGCTATTGAAAAATGATAGCAAGGCACCGTATTTAGGTTTCGGGTGTCAGGTGTCAGGGAAGAAAAACAAAACCACTGAAACCTGAACACTGAAACCTGAAACCTTCTCTCTGCTAAAATAGTCTCCCCTCTTCCTCCCCACCGAACCACCTTTCTCAGACCACAGTTCTGATATGGCCTTTTGGCCAATTCATTTTTTGTTTTTTGACCATATTTAGTGACACCACCAGACATCGAAAGTTGGGATGGAACATTATAAGAACTCAATTATCCGAGGTTTTTGATGTTCACCAGACCTTTGGCACCAACCATGCACTTACTAGTTTCGAGCCATAAATGGGGTATTGTCATTCTGAGCGAAGCGAAGAATCTCTTGCGAACTATGGACTACGAGATTCTTCGTCGCCCTGCTCCTCAGAATGACACATGAAAGCTAGGTTTCCGGATTATGTTTTTATCTCAAATAACGAGCTTAATTGGAGAGCACTAAACCTGGAATCAATGGAGACATCGATGGGAGAGAAATCTCACCCTAACCAACCAACCGCTCGTATTGTACTTATCGGTTTCCTCATAGCTCTTCTTCCATCCTGCACATCCTTTGCTCTGGGAAGCAAACAGATCAATTCTAAACGGCTCAACTCTCCTCATTCAATTAGTCTCTGCGATGAACCGATTCCACTCGAAAGTCCCGTTGTTTGGGAAAAGCTGGATAGAGAATTCACCATAGCTGTGTGGAACAGGCCCCAAGTCATTTTGTGGCTCAAGAGGTCGGGACGCTATTTTCCTTACATCGAACAAAAGCTCGCGGAGGAGGGACTCCCAGACGATCTAAAGTACCTTGCCGTGGCTGAGAGTGCCCTTATTCCTACCATCAGTTCAAACAAGGGGGCCTCCGGACTGTGGCAACTCATGGCCCGTACTGGTCGACATTACGGCCTTCGGAAAAACCGTCTGCTCGACGAACGACTGGATTTTGAGCAAGCCACTGATGCTGCTCTTACCTATATTAAATATCTGCGGAACACATTCGATAGCTGGGCTCTCGCTTTAGCAGCGTATAACTGCGGAGATTACCATCTCAAAAAACAAATAAGAAAGCAAAAGGTGAACGACTTCTACAGCCTCAACCTTCCTGATGAGACTGAGCGTTTCATTTTTCGCATAACCGCTGTAAAAATCATCATGGAGAACCCTGAGCGCTACGGCTACTATCTGCCCAAAGGACAGCTGTACAAACCTTTCGATTATGACACAGTGGAAGTTAGAGTGAACCAGCAGATCCATCTGAATGATATGGCTTCCGCCCTGGGTACCCACTACAGAGTTCTCAAGGAGCTGAATCCTCACATTCTTAGACATGAGCTACCCACTGGGAAAATGAGAATTAGGGTTCCCCCAGGAGTTGGGGAAAGAGTGGCTAAGGTTCTGCGAGAATTCGAAGGCAGGGATTCTCGTGGACGTACTGAAGTTGCCTCTGGCCATTACATCGTAAGGCCGGGAGATACTTTGAGCCATATCGCCCGGAAGACAGGAGTCCCTGTTGCTACCCTGAAGAAACTAAACCGTATCGAGGGATCTCTTGTCAGGGCGGGCGCCAGGCTTCTGTTGGCGCCTTAACTCTCCTCCGGCAGGATAATGGTGAAGCAAGAACCTTTATCGGGCTCGGATTCTACCTGGATGGTACCCCCGTGTTCGTGAATTATCTTTTGGGTTATTGCAAGCCCTAAACCTGTTCCCCGCGCTCCCTTCGTGGTGAACAGATTTTCAAGAACCTGTTGCCGGAGTTCTTCACTCATTCCCTCGCCGGTGTCTCTGACCTGCAAATGCACCCCGGCCTCTCCTTCATCGCTGCTGGACACGGTAATCTGGCCCCCACTGCTGTCTGGAGGAAAGGCCTCAATCGCATTGGTTACGAGATTCAGCAGGCAGGTATGGATACCATCTGCATCCACAGTCACCTGAGGTAATGAGGGGTCCAGCGCAAGGACCATACGTATTCCCCTTGTCTTAGCCTCCTCCACAAACGGCTCACAAACCTCTTCCACGATGTCATTTAAGGAACACACTTCGAAAGCGGGCGGGGTGGTGCTCGCTAAGCTCAACATTTCTTTGGTCATTTTGGATACTCGATTGATATTCTTCTTTACCAGGTTCCAGCCCTTGCGAAGCGATTCGGGTTTTTCTTTATCAAACCCCATGTCTATCATGAAGGCTCCGAGTTTCATGGCATGGAGGATATTTTTCACCCCATGGGCTATTCCCGCTGTGGTCTGGCCCACAGCAACCATGCGCTCGCTTGTTACCAACTCTTCCTCAAGCCTTTTGATCTCACGCATATCCTTAAAGTGGCCCACCGTAGCCACCTCCTCACCCTTATCTTCAATGATAGTGGCGGAGAGCAGGATGGGGACCAGTTCGCCTGTCTGGGTAAGAACTTCCACTGAATAATTGATCAGCCGGCCGGGGCCCCCATATTCATCTCCGTAGATCATTTTCTTGATCTGTCTGGCCTGACCTTCGGGGTAGAGCTGCGTCACATGGATTCCAGAGATTGCCTCTTCCTGGGTATATCCATATATGCGCTCGGCACCTCTGTTGAAAATGATGATATTGCCCTTCCGGTCATTGGCGATTATGCCGTCCATGGAAGTCTGAATGAGGTTGTGCTCGAGCTCGTGTCGCTGCAAAAGTTCCTTGCTGGTTTCCTTGATAAGTCTTTCCAGGTCCTCAGTGTATTCTCTGAGTTTGGTGCGCAACCATATTTTCTCCTCGGCGCGCCTGAGGGCAACCGTAAGACTCTCATCACTTATGGGTTTGTTGATAAAGTCAGATGCCTCCAACTGGAGGGCCTCTATCGCCAGATTCATCTCCCCGTGACCGGTTATGACAATGACCTCCGAATCCGGATTCTGTTCTTTCACCCTCCTGAGGACTTCGATGCCATCCATGCCAGGCATCTTGATATCCGTTAGCACTACGGGCGGATTCTCCTGGGCAAATATCTCGAGCCCCTTGGCGCCGTCCTCGGCGGTAAAAACCGTATATCCGTCGCTTTCCAGGGACAACTTCAAGAGGTCCCGGGTACTCGCTTCATCATCGATCACTAGTAGTTTTTTCATGCCGAACTTCCCTTTTGAGGATCCTCCTCAGTGGAAAGCGCGGGAAAACGAATCGTGAATATGGTGCCGCTTCCTGCAATGCTTTCCACTTCGATGGTACCTTCATAATCTTTAATAATTCCATAGCTGATGGACAGCCCCAACCCTGTCCCCTTGGTTACCTCTTTGGTGGTAAAAAATGGTTCGAAAATTTTTTCCTTGACACTTTCGGGCATACCGTTTCCATTATCCCTGACAACTGCCACCACTTTATTATCTTCCTGGTAGGAGCGGATGTTTAACACACCCTCCTCCTCTTCCCCATAAACCATCTCCCGCTTTTCCTCGATAGAGTCTCTGGCATTCATAACAAGATTGATAAATACCTGCTCCAACCGGTTCCTCACCCCGAGAATAGGAGAAATATTTTCATCCAGATCCAGGTTTACCGTAATCTGTCTGAGTTTGAGCTGCTGCCCGAGTACAGTGAATACATCTCGAATGGGTTTGTTTATGTTCACCTTTCCCAGTTCGTCCAGATCACTCTTGCGCCCGAATTCCCTCAGATGATTGATAATGTTGGAGGCACGTTCCACCTGGGCAGCAATTTCGCTGGAAACCTTACTGGTCACTTCCGGGTCGAGGCTCTCACCACGATCTACCGTCTTTTTCAAAAGGTCACTACCGATACGGATGGCATTCAAGGGTTGGTTCAACTCATGGGCCACCCCTGCAGACATCTCGCCCAGGGTAGCCATCTTGCTTGCCTGGATCAGTTGGGCCTCTGCCTGAATACTGTCAGTAATGTCGGCAATATTGGCAATAATGACATCTTCCCCGAGATGCTCCCGAGGGCAGGAATGGATGTCCACGTGCATTATGCTTCCATCTTTTTTGCGATGTCTCACCTTGGGTATAAAGATACACGCTTCCACCACCGATGATCTGATCTTCTCCGCGTCATCTGNNGGGTCATTGTCGAAAAGAGAGCGGTATTTTTCCTCTGAGGCCTTCAAGTCCTGCTCGGAGATCTGAAGCCGTTGGGTCATCTGGTCAAAGGAGCGAGCCAGGGTTCCAATCTCATTGGTGGATGAAATGTCAAGGGGAGTCGAGAGGTCACCGGCGCTAACTCGTTCGGTCCCTTTCAGAAGGTGCTTCACCGGCCGACTCACAAAGCGTTGCACAAAGAGGCCTATTGTCAGAGAAATTCCAAGAATGGCCACCACCGCAAAAAGGATCATCTTCTTCTTGTTACTAATGATCACCTCGTCCACTTCAGCCAGGGAGACGTCTATATCCATGACCCCCAGAACCTTTTGCTCCTGGGGATGAACATGACAATCCGCTGAATAGCAGTCTGGTTCATTATAGATGGGATTGATCATCCCCAGCACCCTATGGCCGACAGCAGTTTCAAAAATCCGACTTCTGGCGGAGGTGGTCAAGCGCTCGAAGGGCTTTTCTTTGGCATGGCAGGCGTAGCACTGCTCGGCAGATTTATCCACCATGGTGCCCATTTCTGTTCGGTCGGAGGAGTAGATAATCTCTCCCAAGTAATTGAAGATTCGTACCTTCTCGATTCCTTCCTGGGCACCAATGGTATCGATAGCACGGTGGAGCCTATCGGGCTGATACTTGAGCATGTCATATCGCATGCTGCGCTTTATGGTCTCACTCACCCGGCTGGAACTCTGAATAACCTCATGGATGAGCTGATCTCTCTGGGTATTAATGTTCACCGAGGCATAAACGCCAATGACGAGCATGGCGATGACACTCACCGAGCAAATCAACTTTAATCCGAGACTGCGATACCACATCTCAAAACATCCCACTGACAACCCTGGCCAAAGGTTGCCAATAAACACCCAGGCCTAAGGTGGGAATCAGCAGAGCCAGAAGGAGTGCCTGGGAACTGAGAGGAACGTGAATCTGGATAGCCTCAGTTGGCTTTTCCAGGAACATGGCTTTGACAATCCGCAAATAGTAGTAGAGGGAGATGACAGTGTTAAGAGCCGCCACCACCGCCAACCAGTATATTTTTTGGGAGATGACCGCGGCAAAAAGATAGACCTTTCCCACAAAACCAGCGAAAGGTGGGAGGCCGATGAGTGAAAAGAGAAATATGGCCATGGCCACGCAGACATAAGGTGCCCTGACCCCAAGGCCCCTGTAAGAGTCTATCTCCTCACTTCCCCCTGCGGTGACCACCATGGTAACCACAGCAAAAGCTCCAAGATTCATAAAAAGGTAAACCACCAGGTAGAAGACCACCGACCTCAACCCCAGGTCACTCAAGGCAACTACCCCCATAAGCAGATAGCCGGCATGGGCAATACTGGAATAAGCCAGCAGACGCTTAAGATTATTCTGGTGGATCGCCGCCAGATTTCCCAAGGTCATGGTTATCGCAGAGACCAAGGCCAGAATCGAAGGCCAGTCCAATCCGGAAACAGCTTCATAGATATTCGCCTCATGTCCAGTGGCGAACAGAGGATAGAAAAGCCTGATAAAAAGGGCAAATCCTGCAGCTTTTGGGCCCACACTGAGAAAGGCTGTAATGGGTGTTGGCGCCCCTTCGTAGACATCAGGGCACCAGAAGTGGAAGGGAAATGATGCCGTTTTAAAGAGCAAGCCAGTCATAAAAAACAGGATGGCCACAATTAACAACAACCTATCTTGGGGATGTTGACTGGCAAGCGCTACCTGTCGGCTGATTTCCGAAAGATCGGTGTTCCCGGCAAGCCCGAAGAGCAGCGAGAAACCGAACAACATGGCGCCCGAGGTAAAGGCACCGTAGAGCACGTATTTCAACGCTGCCTCGCCACTGCGCTCGTCTCTTGCCCTGATCCCTACCAAGAGATAACTCAAAATCCCCATGGTCTCAAAGGCAAGAAAAATCATGAGAAGATCAGTGGAGGCAACCAGAAGCATCATTCCCATGGTGACGGACAAAACCAGGACAGCAGACTCGCTGTACTCTGAGTTGTCTATCTCCCCGGTAATCTGGGTTAGCAGAATGGTAAAGACACCGACAACAGCAAAGAATGGCTTGGACAAAAAGGTCAACCAGTCCCAGACAAAGAGTCCAGAGAGATAGGTAAGATCCGGAGCGGGCTGCGGCAACTTCCACAGAGGAAGGAGTGATCCGGCCAGACCCGCCACAGCCAGAATGGTAAAGACCAGACGGTGGCGCCAATAGGGAAGTACTATCCCAACACAGAGCAATAAAAGGATCGCCAGCGTCAGGATGATCTCCGGTGCGATGAAGGAGATTCCTTGGAGGTTACTCTGTATGAATTCCTCAGGTATCCCAGTCATTTCACAATTCTCATTTCATCATTTCGCATTTCTCATTTGGTTTCAATCCCAAGCGATTTTCATCTGTAATTCCCAATGCTAAGTGAGCAATTTTCAATGCCAAATGACAAATTACTAACCGACCACCATGGCCACCGTCTGCTTCAGGGTCGTGCCAATCAAGTCCAGCACCGGCATGGGATAAAAACCCAACAAGATGACAATAAGGGCCAGGGGCGTCAGGGTAAAGGCCTCACGCAGGCTGATTTCTGGAAGCTCGGCCCACTTTTTGTTTTGGGGTCCCAGGAATACGCGCTGCATGGTCCAGAGAAAATAGGCGGCGGTGAGGATGATGCCGGTGGTGGCGGTTATGGTGATTATCTTGTACTGCTGGAAAGAACCAACCAGCACCAGTGCTTCGCTGATGAAACTGGACAGTCCCGGCAACCCCAGGGCAGCAAAGAAGGCCAGGCCGGTGTAGCCCGCATAGACCGGCATGGTTTTGGCCAGACCGCCAAAACCGTCTATATCCCGAATGTGAGCCCTATCATAGATCACCCCCACCAGTAAAAAGAGCATGGCGGTGACAGTGCCGTGGTTGAACATCTGCAGAACCGCCCCGTTCATTGCAGTGGTATTACTGAATACCGACATGCCAAGCATCACGAAACCCATGTGGCTGATGCTGGAATAGGCGATGAGCTTTTTCAAATCTGTCTGCGCCATGGCGCAGAGGGCACCATAGATGATGCTGATTAGTCCTAAGATGGCAGCGAATAGCGCGAATTCAAGCGCCATGTCGGGGAGTAGTGGGTATGAAATCCGCAAGATCCCATAGGTTCCCATTTTCAGCAGAATGCCAGCCAGAATGACGCTTATGGCAGTGGGTGCCTCTACGTGGGCATCAGGCAGCCAGGTGTGGAAGGGCACCAGAGGAATCTTGATGGCAAAGCCAATGAACAACCCCAGGTAGCAGAGCCAGCGGATTGTATGGCTCTTCAGGAAGGCCTGGTGCACGGACTGGTCTGCCAGAATGGTGAGGTCAAAGGAGTGCAGCCCGGTGGCGGGTTCCACCGAGCCAAAATAGAAGACCAGCATAACAACGAGCATCAGCACACTGCCCACCAGGGTAAAGAGAAAAAACTTGATGGCTGCATATTCTTTCTTGGGCCCACCCCATACCCCGATAAGGAAATACATGGGCAACAGCATCAATTCCCAGAATACATAGAAGAGGAAAAAGTCCAGGGCGCAGAAAACTCCCTTCATACTTGTATCCAGAAGGAGAAAGAGGGTGAAATATCCCCGCACGTGTTCATTGATGTTCCACGAGGCAATGATACAGATAAAACTTAGCAGGGCAGTAAGCAACACCATGGGAACGCTGATCCCGTCTATGCCCAGAAAATAGTGGATATTAAAAGCCCTAATCCAGGGGACCTTTTCCACGTATTGGAATCCCGTTCCCCACCGATCAAATTGCACGTAGAGGTTTGCCGCCCACCAGAGAGGCGGGATAGTGGCAGCCAGGGCAATTCCCTTCATCACGGTGGGATACCTTTTGGGCACGAAGAGGATGAGGCCAGCTCCAAGAAGCGGGAAGAAGATCATCCAAGACAAGAGGTGATCTGGCAACATCTGCGGATCCTCCTTTAACTCTTAGTCTTTACTAGTCAGCTCACGGTGGTTTCGCTCCACTTAATCCACCTTACGATCTGCGCCGTCCGTTGTCAGTTGTCAGTTGNNACTACGGACCACTGACGGAAACTAGAACAACAACATGAACACACAAAGGCCAAATATTCCCAGAACTACCGAATACAGATAATGCTGCACTCTGCCTGTCTGCAAATGCCTAAGCGCTGCACCCCAGCGCTTGAAGATCTCGGCTAAACCGTTGACCGCGCCATCTACTATTTTCAGGTCCTCCCAACCTATGAGAAAAGCGAATTTGGCGGTGACTCTGGAGGAAAGATTCACCGCCCCGTCAATGGTGTTCAGGTCGAAATGGCCACTCAGAGCTACCAACTTCAGCAGTGGGCGCAAAAAGATGGCCTCATAGATTTCATCCACATAGTATTTTTGCTCGAGCACCTGATACATGCGAGCGAAACGGGCGGCCACCTTGCCTGGCAGTTCCGGCCGTTTCACATAGAAAAGCCATCCTAGATAGATACCAGTGGTAGCGACCCCAATTGATATCAGCATCAGAAGTATTTCCAGCCAATACGCATGTAGTTGATGATCAGATGCTCCAGGGCTACTGAGCACTGGGCCTAGAAAGTCGTGAAGCAGATTGGGCAAGTGGGTCACCGCCGGCAGACCGATTACGCCACCCACCACTGAGAGCACGGCAAGGGTCATGAGGGGTAACGTCATTACTGGCGGGGATTCGTGCAGGTGACTCTCCTTTTCTGCACCACCCCGAAAATTACCCATAAAAGTTAGTGCAATCAATCGGGTCATGTAGAAGGCGGTGAGCCCAGCAGTCAGCAGACCCAGCACCCAGAGTGCTTTTCCCAACCCTGCCACGGGTAGGTGACTGTTAAAAGTGGCCCAGAGAATTTCATCCTTACTCACAAACCCGGAAAGCGGGGGTATTCCGGATATGGCCAAGTACGCTGCCATGAAGGTTAGGTAGGTGTGCGGCATATATTTCTTCAGTCCACCCATATCCCGCATGTCGTTAGAGTGGACAGCATGGATCACACTCCCGGCTCCCAGGAAGAGCAGAGCCTTGAAAAAGGCGTGTGTCACCAGGTGAAAAATCCCGGTGCTAAAAGCCGCCACTCCCACTGCCAGAAACATGTAGCCCAACTGACTAATGGTGGAATACGCCAGGACACGCTTGATGTCATTTTGAGTCACGGCAATGGTGGCGGCATAAAAAGCGGTCACCCCGCCCACCACTGCCACCACCGCCATTGCAGCCGGAGCAGCCACGTAGAGAAAATTAAGCCTGACAATCATGTAAACTCCGGCTGTCACCATCGTTGCCGCATGAATGAAGGCGCTAACCGGCGTGGGGCCAGCCATGGCATCAGGCAACCAAATGTAGAGTGGAATCTGCGCCGACTTGCCGGTGGCGCCGACAAAAAACAACAGGGCAACCCAAGTAGCCACCCCGATTCCCAGAATGGGACTAGCCGAGCCCAGTAAGGGTATGGCTTCCCGCAACTGCTGAAAACCCAAGCCGGTCATAGTGCCGTTGCTGCCTTCAAAAAGAGTCCAGAAAAGGAGCATCAACCCCACAAAGAAGCCAAAATCTCCCACCCGGTTGACGATAAAGGCCTTCATGCCCGCCTGTGCCTTTTCCAGGTCAGTAAACCAAAAACCAATCAGCAAGTAAGAGCAGAGGCCAACTCCTTCCCAGCCGACAAACATAAGGAGCAGGTTGTCGGACATGATCAGGAGTAACATGGAGAAGGTAAACAGGTTCAGGTAGGCAAAATAGCGGCCTTGGCTCTCATCNNACAGAGTAGAGATGAATGAGAAATCCCACTCCCGTGACCACAAGACAAAGGACCATTGAGAGGGGATCCAATCTGAAGGCCACCTCAAGGCTGAAACTGCCCTGATGCCAGACAGTGAGTATCCACTGGTACAGGTGCTGGGTGAGAATCCGCTGCTGAGGCTCCTCAATTCCAAGGAGTGCGAAAAATCCAGCCACAGAGATGAGAAATGCCAAGAATACATTGGCACAGCCAACAAAATGGATCAGGCGTGCTGGAAGCCGTCTACCCAACAGTCCATTGACCACCGCCCCAGCTAGGGGAAGACAAGGGATGAGCCAGAGGATACTCTTCGTAAACTGCGGATTAATTAAGTTGGCCATAGTTCTTTGAAAGAAGGAATATCTATTAAATCCGAATATCGAATATCGAAATCCGAAACAAATCCAAATGACCTAAACAAGAAATAGCTAGGTATTTGCACATATCCCTGTTTTGAGCATTGGAACATTCGGATTTTGAATTTGTTTCGTGCTTCGTGCTTCGGATTTCGAATTTCAGTTGCATTAACATGGCAACCATTTGTTAAGATAAAATTTCTTAGTCCATGACCGAACGATTAATGCTTAACCTTGCAACTGTTTGAACTCTTCCACATCAATGGTCTTCATCCTGCTGTAGAGAGAAAGGACGATCGCCAAAGCCACGGCCACCTCGGCTGCGGCCACGGCAATGATGAACAAGGTGAAAACCTGCCCGCTGAGCAGGTTGGTCGTCTGAGAAGATTCCAGAAATCGCGAAAAGGCAACAAAGTTGAGGCCGGCTCCGTTCAGCACAAGTTCGATACCCATAAGGATGCCAATTGCGTTCCTTCGAGTAAGCACGGTGTACATGCCCAGACAAAAAAGGAGTGAACTCACAACCAGGAAACTTGGCAAACTGTACGGCACGACTATTCTCCTTTTACACTTCGCCTCACTATCAAAACCGC
>JABAHS010126693.1_pt1 | contig 15435 bp, 18 predicted proteins | sample 7062111 | NCBI WGS metagenome assembly JABAHS01 (sample SAMN14534600, study PRJNA622989) | marine sediment metagenome | biome: marine biome [ENVO:00000428]; feature: marine pelagic biome [ENVO:01000023]; material: deep marine sediment [ENVO:00002113]; isolation source: pool of 4 deep marine... | reverse complement strand
TCCTTTTAGCCCGGAGCATCACTTCAATATCTTTCCCTTTCCAAATTTCAAACACGGTGGTAGAAATTTTGAAAGACAACTAATCTTTTTCGATATCATCAAAAAGTTGTTCATCCTTTAGCGGAAACCTTTGATTCAAGGTTTTGCGCATCATGTGAAAACCAATCATGAAACTTCTGCCAGACCACACCAAAGAAAAAAATGCAATCGCCACAAAAACAATGGATAAAGTCGCTGTGATAACTTTATCTGTTATTCGAAATATTCCATATTCCTGAACGTATGCGCTTCCGGCAAAAAACACAAATGCAAATATGCCCATCAGAAAGCTGTGTAAGTATCTATCACCTGAGATTCTATAGATTTTAGATTCTAACTCATCTGTTTGGGATGACGCCCCTGTATAGCATAGCCCAGATAATGCACCTATGATTCCGAGTAAAGTGGCAAATATAACAAAAAGGTTTTCTAGCGATTTGTTCAGATAGACAGCATCGAAAACAAAAACAAGGATTATTAGGTTTGACAGATAAAATGGTATGTTGACTAGAAAGTTGAGAATTTTGTTCTTCAATGGTCTTTAGGGAATTGTAAAGGATTAGATTACATAATATACTGGCAACATACCACTTACCAAGCTAACCGAATGTGCAACGTTTCTTACTTGGCTAAAAAAATTTCATCCCCATATCCAGCAGAGCGACCGCACTTTCTTTTCCCTTTTCGCCCACTTCTAACACCGGTCCCACACACGAAGGACAACCCGTCTCACAACCGCATTTTTTAATGAGATCCAGCGAGGCTTGCTTGATCTCATCATGCAAATGGAAAATCTTCTGGCTAAAGCCAACCCCGCCGGCGTGGTTGTCATACACGTAAATGGTGGGACGCTGCGTCAACGGCGTCCGAACCATCGGCAGCGAGCGAATATCCTTTGGATCGCACATCATATAAACGGCGACTACCGTTGCCATCGCGTTGGAAAGCGCTTTGAGTCCATCGCCGAGATTGGCTTGCGAAAGCTGTACTTTGTCGCCAATATCGGATGGGAATTCCCACCAGTAAGACGTCGTGTGCATCTCCAATTCCGGCAACTCGACTTTGCCAAATCCGATGTTCTCGTGGGTTTCGAATTTCAGCTTCTTGTATTTGGTGGTCTGCCAGTGGACGTTGACTTCGCCGTAGCCCTTTTTGCCTTCGGGAAATTCTTTTTCTTCAATCACGTCCAGAACCCTGAGGCTGGTTTCTGTATGAGCATCGGTGTAGTAGTCCACCTCGACCTGGTGCACATACGCTTTCTGACGCTCCCAATCGAGTTTATCCACGTGGTACTGTCTGCTTTCGTGAATGTAAATGGCGTTCTCGTGCAGCATGATGGGAGCATCCAACAAGTTGACTTCGCCGACCACGCGCTCCTCATTGGTTGTGTCGATGATGACCACATTGTCCGGTGTGGCGCTGCGTAAGCTCACCGCCTCGGCCGGATACGCATCGGTCATCCAATGGTACTTTCCCGGTTTGGTAGTTCCGCCATCATTCCCGGGAACGGATGGAACGTAATGCAGCACCCGGTTTTCCACCAGGTAGTCCAAAACTTCGCCCGTTGTCTCCACGCCAAACTTTTCCTTTTCCGCAAAGGGCAATTCAAACGCGGCGCATTTAATGTGATCCAACAGAATCACCAGATTGTTTGCGTCGATCACACCGGACTCCGGAGCTTGACTGAAGAAGTAATCCGGATGGTTCACGATGTACTGATCGATGGGAGCGCTGGAGGCCACCAGAATCGCCACGGAAGTTTCCGTTCGGCGTCCGGCCCGACCCGCCTGCTGCCAGGCACTGGCAATGGTTCCAGGATACCCAGCCATGATCGCCACCTGAAGCTGGCCGATGTCGATGCCCAGCTCCAAGGCGTTGGTGCTGACCACCCCCGAAATCTCGCCATTTCGCAGTCCCCTTTCGATGGCCCTGCGTTCGGTTGGCAAGTAGCCGCCGCGGTAGCCTCGAATCAGATGAGCGGATTTTCTGGCTTTTCGCATGAGGTCTCGAAGATAAGTTACCAAAACCTCAACACGCAGTCGACTGCGTGCAAACACAATGGTCTGGAGATCGTTTAACAAAAACTTTCGAGCAATCGCACGGGCTTCCTTGATATACGACTTTCGGATACCCAATTCACGATTTACCACCGGCGGGTTGTAAAGAATGAAGTGCTTTTCGCCCCGTGGTGCGCCGTTGCGATTTACGAGTTCAACCGACTCTCCGGTGATTTGTGTGGCAAGTTCTTTGGGATTGGCAATGGTTGCTGAGCAACATACGAACTGGGGAGTAGACCCGTAGAATGTGCAAATCCGCTTCAGTCGCCGCACGAGGTTGGCCAGATGGCTGCCATAAACCCCGCGATAATTATGGAGCTCGTCAATCACAACATAGCGCAGATTTTCAAACAGCTTAACCCATTTGGTATGATGCGGTAAGATGCCCTGATGCAGCATGTCAGGATTGGTCACGACGATGTGCCCGGAACTGCGGATGGATTTTCTAGCAGAAGCCGGAGTGTCGCCATCAAAGGTGTACGTTTTCAAATCAAAGTCGATCTGCTGGCCCAGAAGCGTCACCAAATCATGGAGTTCCGCGACTTGATCTTGCGACAGAGCTTTTGTGGGGAACAGATAGAGCGCTCTGGCCTCGGGTTCGGACAAGACTGTGTTTAAGACCGGGAGGTTGTAACAAAGCGTCTTACCACTCGCCGTCGGAGTGACGACGACGATATTTTTCCCCTCCAGGATCAAACCAACGGATTCCGCCTGATGCGTGTACAGTTTTTTAATTCCGTGCTGCTGAACGGCTTCCTTAAGGATGGGGTTCATGCTTTCCGGATAGTCGGCGTACTGCGCCTCCATCTCCGGCAGCATGCGCCAGGCGGTGACATTGGCAATGAAGTTGGGATCGTGTTTGAGTTGATCAAGAATTTGGAGGAGATTCATCGTCTGAGTTGTCCGCTTACTGCTTACTGAACACTGACTTACTGCTCACTGACTTGCTGTTTCAATATACGCAGCACCCTTTTATATCGCAAGCACTAATTTACGATTGCCGGTTTTGGGAACAACTCACTACCTGACACTTTTCAGAGCAAAGGTTTTCGGACGCAGATTTACACCGATTTAGTCTGATTTTTATTTTTGGTTGATTCTAATGAATTTAATATTCTAAAATCTGCGTTCTTCAGCGTTCATCCGTGTCCGTGTCCAAATGGAAAGGTATCCGGTAGTGAATCTGAACTATCCCAACTTTCTGAACGAACTGGCTTTGATAATCAAAAACACTCTTTTGCCGGGCTGCAATGCCAATCTTTCCACGGTTGCCGGCACGATCTCGACGATAAATTTAACGCCGGTATCCACTTCCACGAGGACTCTCTCGCCCAAATGATGAATTCGCTTCACAGTACCGGCAAGAATGTTGCTGGCACTCAGGTCGTGCGGTTCTTGCAACGAAATAATAATTTCAGATGCAGGGATGTTTAGCAATAACATTTCGCCAACCGCAGATTCCAAATGCGGCAGAGTGAACGTTACCTGACCCACCGTGGCTGTCGTCACCCCACGAGACGGTTCGTGTGAGGTCACCTTGATGTTGAAGAGATTTGCGACGTCCTCCCGGCTGAGTAGCGGAGCCGATTTCATTTTATCCAGCAAGGAATAGGTTGGCCCGCTGCCGACACTCTTGCCATTCTGGAGCACAATTACGTGGTCGGCAAAGTTCAAAACGTTGGCAAGGTCGTGCGAAACGTAGAGAATGGGCAGACGAAACTGTCTATGAACATTCTTCAGAAAATTCAAAAATGCGAGCCTTGTGGTCATGTCGAGTGCCGCCAACGGTTCGTCCATCAACAGATAATCGGGAGAGGCCAGGAGAGCTCGCGCCAAAGCCACGCGCTGTTTTTCCCCGCCAGAGAGATCCCCGGTCCTTCGGTCCATCAAAGGAAGCACACCTGCAACCTCAGCAATTTCGTTAAACCTGAATTTTCGAATTGTGTAGGCAGTGTATCTCAACCCGAACATCAAATTCTTTCTCACAGTCAGTTGGGGAAACAATCGGCTTTCCTGGAATATGTATCCGACATTGCGCTTCTGCGGCGGCAGGTTGATTCTTTGTGATTTTGAGAACAGGATGCGTTCATCCAGAACAATTTCACCGTCAGAGGGTTGAGTCAATCCCGCGATGAGATTCAGAGTGGTCGTCTTACCCGACCCCGACGGCCCAAACAAAGCGGTAAATGAGGATTCGATTTGCAAATCCAAATCAAGACGGAATTCGGCGATTTGCTTTTTGGCGGTTATTTTTAGCATGGAATAAGCACGGATACACCGGACACAGAGGTCACAGAGGGCTGACAGAGTTCACCGAGTTTTTCATTATTTATTGAAAAGGTGACTTTGTAATTTCAAGTTTTTCAGGTTAATCATGCAATAATTTACTTCGGCAACTGGCCGTCCAGAGACCAATGATGTCATTGCGAGGAGTCCCGACATTCCATTTAACACTTAGAATAATGAATTCGGGACGACGTGGCAATCTCCAACTTCGATGCACGATTCCAGGGGATTACTTCGTCACTTCGTTCCTCGTAATGACGGTTCAAATACTTTTTGGACGGCCCAGCCTCAAACGAGACGTCTGAAGCACACCTCTCAGGGTTGGTGAACCACCGATACCACAGACACAAAGCCGCTCTTTTCAAACTGTAAAACCACTTCAAAGCTTTCGTCCACCTTCAGAGGTTTTTTAAGTCTGATCAACATGATATGTGCACCGCCCGGTTTGAATTGAATTTGGTTTTCTGCAGGCATTTCGAGTCCGCCTTCGATGGGTTGCATCATCATGCGGTCGCTTTGCATTTTGGTCTCATGGATTTCTACGACTTCGCAAATGTCCGATTGCGCGCCAAGCAGACGATCGGCTGTGGAACCGGCATTGTTCAAAGTCAGGTACACGACGCCGTTGCCTCCTTTCGCGGCGGGTCGAGACCAGACGTTTTCCGCCTGGATATTCGGCATCTCGGAGCGTTCCTGCAAGAGTTGGCGAATATCGTGGACGATGTCCTCAACCGGTGCATCGTGCGGAAAGGTCAATCGCCAGCGTCCGGCCCGATCAATGAGATTCATCCTCGCCGTGTGATTGATCAAATAGCCAGCCGCACTTTCGGAGATGGTCTCCTTCTCACGATAGACCCCGAACGAGTCGTAGGCTTTGCGGAGTTGCTCTTGGGTGCCGGTTAAGCCGGTGAAATCGGAGCTAAAGATGGCCAGATGCTCCGCGAGTCTTTCCTGCGTGTCGCGATCCGGATCGACGGTGACATACACGAACTCAACTTGCTCGGCCTTGTCGTGCAATTCTTGCTGCACCTTTTTCCAGGTAGATAGCGTCATCGGGCAAACATCAGGGCAGTAGGTGTACCCGAAAAACAGTACCACGACTTTTCCGCGATGCTCGCTCAAGGTGAAGGGCTCGCCATTTTGATTGGTCAGCTTCAAGTCCATCACCGGCATATCTTCAGCCATTTCGGTGCCCCGAAACGACGGCTCCGAAGTTTGACATGCAAGGAAGAGCAGGTAAACAAGCAAGATTCCGATTAGGGGACTGAACTTTCCAACCGCGGATTTCACGTGTTTGTTCATTTTCACATTTACCTTTGAGTTGAATTAACGAGAGAACGGACATATACGTAGACAGCCATAATGTCGTCGTTGCTGAGGACGTTTTCCCATGCCAACATCGGCGTATCTTTGACCCCCTTTCGAATAATGTAAAGCCGCGCCTGTTCGGAGAAAAAGGTAGCTTGTTGGGGATCGGTGAAATCGGTGGGATTGCCTACGAGCCTGTCGGCATCTTTGACGTTGCCCTTGCCGCGGGGACCGTGACAGGGTGCGCACAACCTGGCATAAAGTTGGCCCCCACGCTCAAGCTGCTGCTCCGTGGCTTCCGGAATCGCCTGATGATACTTTTCCCCGAGTTCCTGTTTCAGTCGCTCCCGCACCACCGTCATGCGCTGCAATTGAAACGGATCCGGGGACTTCGTCCCGTTTCCACACGCAAAAAATAGGAGCGATAGACTTAAGAAAATTACCTTCCTCCTAATCATCGCTCAATTAAACGCACCAAATTCAATTCCGTTCGCCTGAAAATGATGCCGCTTTAAAAATGATAAAAGAACGTGATTAAGCCTGGTGCATCCATTACTTGTTCGTCGGTAAGGGGCAGTCTCAGCCTCAGCCCCACGAAAAAATTTGTTTGCGAGATGGGCGCGACTTTAACTCCGGGCTTCCTGAAGGAAAGCAGGATTCAGGGGTGCGACGAGTCTATTCGACTCGCCACAATGTTAGGTTGTTGGCATCTCTTAACAGAATGTTTGTGTCAAAAATGGCCGGATACGCCCAAGTCGGACTGTCGGCGACGGAATAGTGGACAAGGGGTTGGTAGGAGTCTTTGCTGCTATCGAGCACAAGCAATCGAGCTTCATCGGTTAGGGCGATCAACTTATTTCCAGCAGCGAACAAAGCAGCCCCGCGTCCCTGTCTGCCCTCACTCGCCCAGAGTGTCTGGCCGGTCTTAGCATCGACGCAGGCAAACTGCCCTTTTCGCGAATAGAAGCATCCGTAAAGCTTGTTTCCTACCAGTACCGGCGAGCTGGTTTCAAGAGTCAGCTCGGTGTTTTTCCACACCTCCTCGGTTGCCCAAACGTTGCCTTTCTTGTGGACGCTTATCGCTTGCAACGGGCCTCGGTAAGCGGCAAAAATAATCATATCTTGGAAAATGACCGGTGTGACAATCTGTGCATTCGACTGAAGAGGATGGCTCCATAATAGCGACCCGTCCGTTGACGAGAGTCCGACCACACTGACTCTCGTGAGAGTAATCAACTGAGAACTGCCATGAAGTTCTGCAACAATCGGGGACGATGAGGAAATGGCGGGGNNTTTGCAAATCGAAAGCAATCATGGCACTTTGTTCACCATTGCCTACGTGTACGACACCCTGACCTGCGGTTATCAAAGGAGACGACACCGCCCCGTAGTAATTGCCAATCCTTTTGACCGAAGTATCGAGTCCTTGGACTCCGAAAGCCATGCCACAAGCCGAGCATGTCCCCGGTTGGTTGAATTTCTTGCCGTCTTCACTGCAGCCGCAGGGCGGACACTCATAAACCAATTTTTCGGGAAGTTCCTCTTTGAAAAAGTGTCGCTGCCATTTTATGTCTCCCGTCTGTGTGTCCAAACAGGTCAGGATACGATTGGCACCGAGTGTGTAGATTCGATCCTCGTGCACGACCGGTGTCGCGAATGGACCTTTGCCGCGGGACTTTGGAAACAGTCTGGGGCGAACGGCTTGCGGATTTGGGACAAATCGACTTGAGTAACCTTGCCGCCACACGGTTTTGCCATTGTCGAGATTTTTGCACAAAACGATCTCGTCGTCCCCTTCGCGTGCTAACAAGAAAACTCTGTCATCCCGGACAATGGGCGACGAAATGCCAGGCGGTACCGGCACACGCCAAACCTGCTTAAGACTGTCGGGCCAGGTTGTCGGTGCGTTAAAATCGAGCGCAACTCCATCTCGATTGGGACCGCGCCACTGCCGCCAATCTTTGGACTGCAAGTCGTGGCCCAAAAACATCAGCAGGATAATAGAGGTTAGCACCCCTAAAGGCGTTCTGTATTTCTGACTCATTGTTTTCCTCACTTATTCATTCAAGGTCGAAACCTAATTTCAGTCATTTCAAATAGCGTGCTTTGAGCACATTAAGATGATGACGTTCGTGTCCCGCAATGATGAACGGAAACGAGCGCACCGTGAATTGATTCTCATTTGCGGTGCCCCTTCGCACAAGCGCTTCGTCATCGATTCCTCTGAAAAAAGCGATGCTGGCAAGTCGAACATAACGATACTCCTCCAGAAGTTGGGACAACGTCCGCTCGTCAAACTTACCGAATTTCACGTAAGCGTTTTCGTCCATATTCGGCAGCGGCCCGAGATCATTTCTGGCAAAGCACATGGCGCGATAGGTAAAGAGTCTCTCCGCATCGATGAGATGCCCCAAAATCTCTTTGATACTCCACTTCCCGGGCGCATACCGAAATTCTGCCTGTTCTTCATCGACATCTTGAAGCAACCGCAAGGTTTCGTCAAGCTGTGACTCGAGGATCTCAAGAACGTCGCCTTCCGACAACTCGTTGATGTAGTTTTGATAAAAAGGAGCACATTCGGTTGTATCCGGTCGCTTCATTCCGGCTCTCTCTGCTTAATGTTCATGCACTTTCTTTTTCTTCAAGATAATATCGCAGGTTGCGCGCTGAATCCCATCTTCATCGCGCGTGACTTTGACCAGTGGGAAATCGTGGTTCTTTGCCCACTCATGCCATTCGGGGTTCATGCGCGGGTTGTTTTCAAACACCAATTGAAAGCGCTGCGCTCGATACTTCGAAGCCGTCACTTCAAAATGTATGTGCTGTGGAATGTATCTCAAAGGACTTGAGGGCGGCAGATCTTGTCTCGGCTGAGGGTAACCTCCGGGTCGGATGGTGCGAAATTCGTACCGACCTCCTGGACTGGTTCGCATATAGCCGAAAATACGAGCATTGAGCTCGTCCATTGTGCCAGTGACCGAATCTTGATGTGTGTAATATCCTCGGGCGTCCGTGTGAAAAACATAAATTAGCGCATCCTCAATGGGTTCGCCATTCGTGCCTTGTACAGTTCCGGTGAGCACGAGAGGCTCACCCGGCTCATTGGGTGGGGTCAGAGCGGTGGTGGGCTTTTGTGAATATTGCCGCACAGCCTCTCGCAGTCGAAGGCTTTCCTCGCGACCCACCAGTGAGGCCGAAATCACACGTTTTAGCATCTTCAGAGCTTTCATGTCATCCGGATGTCGCTCCAGTGTTTTTTCAAATTCCTCAACCGCCTGTTCGACTCCTTTATTTTTAATAATCTTTGCGAATTCATCTTGAGATGAGAGTTGAGGCCTCTCGGCAATGTGGCCGTTTGCAGTATTTTCACAACTGATCATGAGAATACCGAGAATGAGCGCGGGGACCAATTGCACCGCGGAAACGCATGTGAATCTCACCATCAGGGAATCCAATTATGAATCAATTCTCAACCAGCAGGCCATCCGAATGCCATTCGTATTCCAGTCCTCTGGCGATCCGTTCTGCTCGCTTGCGGCCATAAACTTTGGAGACCAGATGCAGGGCGGCGTCAATGCCGGCCGATAGACCGCCGGAAGTAATGATTTTACCGTTGTCAACGAAACGAGTGTCGCGGACCACCTCAATGTTCGGCGCGGCAGCCGCCAGTCCATCAACGAGAGAGCGGGTCGTCGTGGCTTTCAGACCTTCCAGTAAGCCGGACTTGGCCAAAATAAAGGCACCATTGCAGACCGATAGCACCATATTCGCTTCTTCGGTATTCTGATGTAGCCAAGTTTTGACCTCCGGATCGCTCTGTGTCTTCAGGACATTTCCACCCGGAACCAGGATGAAATCCGGTTTGGGACAATTGTTGAAATTGTAATCAGGATTTAGGCTCATGCCGAAGGTCGTGGTGATTGGCCCGGATTCTTGTGCCACTGTAAACACCTCAAATCCAGCTTGTCCGAAGACTTCCCACGGACCGGTAAAATCGATGATTTGCACTCCCGGGAACACGAGGACGGCCACTTTCTTCCTTTCGGTTTTGGCTGCGTGTCGCATTTGCTGCTGAGCTACGCTCGCTTTGTCCACCAGCTTCATGCCGCAGACACCGCAAGCTCCGGGCTTTGCAAATGTGGTTTTGAGGCAATCGTGACCGCAAGGTGGGCACACATAGGCTGCTTTCGGTGGGTCTTGTGATTGAGGATGTGCGCGGGACGAATTTGAGAATGCTGAGGTTGCCATTAGCAAACAAAAACAAAAATCTATCAAAATAGCTCTTTTCCGTTTTTTCATACGCTGGACTCCTGTGACTGCAGGAATAAGATGTTCGACATGAACACGCACTTGTGGCAAATCACCGAAATATAAGCATGGAATGGCTGAAAGTCTTGAACAAAATTGCTCTATGAAATGTACTGCCCCGGTGTGACCCCGAGGCTTCTCTTGAAATGTCTGGTGAGATGACTCTGGTCTGCAAATCCGGTTTCGTAAGCTGCTTGAGCAATGGAATGGCCTTTTGTCAACAGGGTTCGCGCATGCTCGATTCGCACGTTGACTAAATATTCATGAGGAGGGAGGCCGACAGCCTGTCGAAAGGCGCGCAGTAAATGATAAGGGCTCAAGCCGGATATTTGGGCAAGACGATCCAGCGTGATGTTTTCCGAATAGTAATCTGAAATGTATTCCTTGGTTCGTTTGATCGCAACGTGCTCGTCGCCAACATGATTAGACGAGCAGCCTTTGTCCGAATGTCGAGTCACTAATTCCGAAAGTGCACAAAATAGCAAAGATTGCAACCTGGGATTGTCTTCGGCCTTCTCAATGACGCGATGCACTTGCAAGAGCTTTTTAGCAAGCGGCTCATCCCGAATGACAGGCGATGGGAAATACGGAATCTCGGTGGATCCAGCCAACTGACTTGCAATTTCCGACATAACCTGCGGCGAAGGGTAAAGACTTCGGTAAAGAAGTGGAACGCTGCCCATGGGTCGCCCGGTGTGGACTTCGTAGGGATTAATCACCACAATGCTCCCTACGGACGCGGTATGCATCTGACCGTCGCAGTAGAATTCATCCACGCCCTGCTCCACAACCTCGATGACGTACGTTTCATGAAAATGGCGCGGAAATGCGTGCGTGACGTAATTCGCCTTCAACAATTCCAGATTATCAAACTCCGGAATGCGCAGGAGTTGGGTGTGTTCTTGGTAAGAATTCTGTGTCATCGTTATGATTAGGAATGCTAAAATAACATTACGTAATACAAACGAAGGCCAACAACACAAGTTTCAAATGAATCAGACTTTAAGTCAAGGCAGCGCGAACCAAACAAAAGAAAAGTCGGTTCTGAACATGCGGATGCGAGCATGGATGTTTGTGATCCCGGCAACGGAGAAAAATCATACTGGAGACAACGCCAGTCGGTCCTCTGTAATTTCGGGAGGCCTTGAAGAGGTGAAGTCATTGTAAGTTCGAGAAACTTGTTAATCGATGGAGGATGCAAATGCAGAGGTGCTGGAGACGATGTGAGAATCAGGGGAAAAAAACCAACTTGACAAGCATAGCAATGATAGCGCCAAACAGAGATAAGAATATGGTAAACATCAGCTTTTGGCCCGTTTCTAATTTTGCGATGCGTTCAATTAGTTGTGTGCGTAGTTCGGCAAGGTCTCCTTTGGTTGCCACGTTCTTTTCGAGAGAATCAAAGCGCGTCTCAAGGCGAACGACAGCCGCTGCAGGAGAACGCCGTACCTCTTCCATGTCCTCCATAGTTTGCTTGAGACGTTTTTGGACTGCGTTGTCGATTAATTCTTCGAGGCGCTTTTCGTCAATCGTTATGTCAGCCATCGTCTCTTCATATTGAGCTAGAATAATATAGCCTGTTTGAGTTTTATTATCAACTTAATTCTTAGAATTTTTTCCTAATCGGTAATTAAATTAAGTGGCCTTATTCAGCAACCCGCCGGAGCAATCTTTTGGTGCTCCGAAAGGCTGAGGGAAGTAACGCGGCTCGTTATTACGTGCTTTGCGGAGACCTTTAGTTTAGGAGGTGAGGTCATTGTAAAATCGGGAAGCTTGTTCATGGATGCGGGGCGAAGATGCAAAAGTGCTGCGGGCGATCTGAGAATCAGGGGAAAAAAACCAATTTGACAAGCATGGCAATGATGGCGCCAAACAGAGATAAGAATATGGTAAACATCAGCTTTTGACCCGTTTCTAATTTTGCCATGCGTTCACCCAGGCCTTTTTCCAGGGTTCCGATGCGTTCGCTGAGTTCTGTGCGCAGTTCGGAAAGGTCTGCTTTGGTTGCCACGTTCTTTTCGAGGGCGTCAAACCGCGTCTCAAGGCGAACGACAGCCGCTGCTGGTGAACGCCGAACCTCTTCCATGTCCTCCATACTTTCTTTGAGATGCTTTTGGACTGCGCTGTCGATTAGCTCTTGGAGGCGCTTTTCGTCAATGGTTATCTCAGCCATCGTCTCTTCAGTGTTTACTTATGACAATATAAACGNNTGAGTGCAAAAAATCACAATGCTGGTTGCCATCCGGGATCTGGGATGTACAGGTCATTGTCTTCACCAATACCAAAATCTCCCTGCTTTCAATGGAATTATTGCAAAGATTCCCACAAAAACCATTGACTTTTTCATTTTAATCAAATACATTCTGCCAAATTCCTAGTATGCTGGAAATTCAACCAGGGGAATTTCTGGCTTTCAAGGCGGATGCCCTGAAGAAAGGAGGTGATCCTATATCTAGTATAGACATAGGAGCCTCCGGAGACGATTGCTAAACCAGTTAGGTCCAACCAATCAGACAAAGCTCTAACTAGGATAGCAAACCACGCTTTCCGGAGCTCCTGACGGACGGTGAAGCCCCACTTCGAAATGAGGTGGGGCTTTGTTGTATCAAGCCGCGGGGGTACGGATTCATCCTAATCAATTCGTCCGAGAAGAGAATTTGAGGAATACGCTTTGTGAGTGAGTCTCGTTCAGTTCCGAAATTGAACGCCTATCTGTATCCCGTTCTTGCCGGCTGCTGCATCTTTTTAAGCTTTGAAACCTACAATTTCGTCCCCCTGCTTCTCCTGCTGCCGTTTTTCCTCAATGGCATGCGTGAACTGCCGTTGAAAAACAAACTCCTGGGATACTGGCTCATGTCCATCGTCATGAATATGGGCGGTTATCATTGGATCAGCATGGTCGCCCGCGATTATGGCGGACTGCCCGTGATCGCATCCTGGGGTCTGGTTTTGTTCTTCAGTCTGTTCAACAATCTGAACTTCATGCTCTGGGCCTATCTCGAACGGTTCTTTGGGGAGAAATCCAGTCCGTTTATCATCGCCGCCATCTTTGTGGTGACGGAGCGGATCAACCCACAGGTTTTTCCCTGGTACTTTGGCACCTGTCTGGATTCAACGTTGGTTCTCTACCAAACCGCAGATTTGTTTGGTGTCAGCGGGCTGAGTTTCATCGCCATGGCGCTCATTCACATGCCGTGGTGGATTTGGCAGCATCGTAAAACTCTCTGGAGCACACATAAAATGGCGTTCATGAGGCAACTCGGCTTTTTGGTTTTCATTGTCACCTATGGCATCGGAGCTTTGAACAACTATGGTAATGAACCGGCGCCAGACAAGAAGTCGGTGGGAATTACGCTGGTGCAATCGAATACCACAATGGAGAAATTCTATGGCGCCCATTTAAGTCGTGAAGAAAGATGGCAGGAATTTCAAAACATCGTTCGCTTAACCGAAAAAGCCATCGAGCAGCATCCTGACACAACGGATTTGGTGGTATGGCCGGAAGGCTCGGTTCACTTTCCCATTTTGAACTATCCGGCTGTTTTTAATGAAATAGCCAATTTGGCCAGGCGGCACGGAGTTTATGTGACAGCCGGTTCCGTCGAGCTCGGCGGCACACATCCGAGTGGCCGAAGAATCTATCATAACACCCAGTTTGTGCTGAACCCGGAGGGCGAAATTGTCGGGAAATACCGCAAGATTGTGCTGCTGGCATTTGGTGAGTACATTCCGTTTCTGGACACGTTTCCGTTTTTGGCCGACTGGCTGCCGGAGTCCATTTCGCACTTCACACGGGGGACTAAAAAACCGGTGTTTGCCCTGGGCGAGGATGTGCACTGGCTGCCGCTCATCTGTTATGAAGACATCATTTCGGGCTTCATGCGCGGGTTCGATCACCGGGAGGCCGACTTTATCGTCAATATTACTAACGACGGCTGGTTCGGCAAGTCAGACGCCTCACATTTGCACAAGCAGATGGCACGGCCGAGAGCGGTGGAGTATCGCAAGCCCATGGTGCGGACTTTAAACACCGGCAGCTCTCAAGTCATCGATGCCGCCGGACGCACGATTTCCAAGGAGACCGACCTTTATGTGCAGGATTTCATCAACGCCACATTGCACCTGCCTCAAGAGCCTCCCGTCACGCTGTACGCCCGCATCGGGAACTGGCCTGTTTATATCCTGATTGCAGTGGTGGCTCTGCTTTGGGTGAGAAGATTTTTTTTGAATGTGAAGAACGGTGACAATTGAATCCCCTTGAAATCAGTTCCGGCTTCCCTGATGCGGAGAATCCGGAAATCTCAATTATCAAATAGCAAATTCCAAATAAATCTCAAATTGCAAATCACAATGTCCACAACAGATCTTGACCTCAAAGTCGGATCGAAACAAAACATTCGTTGGGAAATCCATTTCCGTGACCAGACTGACCAAACATTTCGAAAATTGGATATTGGAATTTATTTGAAATTTGGGTTTTGTTATTTGTTAATCTCAACCTTTGCCAAGAAAGGCAAAAAAATAACTTTATCAGGTACCTATTCACCCGCCGCACCGTACACAAACTTCTTCGAATACAATTTGAGGGTGAGCCCGCGCATGATCATGAACAGCGTGAGCGCCAGCCAAAGACTGTGATTGCCCAACGGCTCCCGCAACAACAGATAAGTGGGAAGAAAAATCAAGAACGCACAAAAAATCATGGAGTTGCGCATGGCCGCTGTCGCCGTGGCACCGATAAAAATGCCGTCCCAGATAAAGCCATAGCTGTTGGTGAGCGGCGCGATGATCACCCATGGCATATAGGTCATCGAGAGGGTGACAACTTGCTCATTGTCTGTAAATAGGTTGAGAATGGGCCCGCGGAAAAGCGCAAACATAATTGTGAAAGCAAGGCCCAATCCCATTCCCCAGGCAAATGAATAATTGATGGTTCGCTTCAGGTTTGGTTTATCCCTGGCGCCCATGTACTTGCCAACCAAACTCTCAGAAGCGAAGGCGAACCCGTCCACGCCGTACGCAAGAATGTTGATGAGCTGCAGTAAGATGGTGTTTGCGGCCAGGACGGTGTTGCCAAACCTCGCGGACTCCGCCGTGAAATAGCTGAACGTAAAAATGAGGGCCAGGGTGCGCAGGAAAATATCCGAATTGACTCTGAAGATGCGTTTCAGAGAATAGGCGTCCAACAATTGTGGGCGGCTGAATTTAAACCAGTACGCAGCANNCGCAGGAAAATGTCCGAATTGACTCGGAAGATGCGTTTGAGCGCATAAGCATCGAGCAGTTGCGGACGGCTGAATTTAAACCAGTAAGCAGCATATTTTCTCAGATAGAGACCGACTGCAACCACCAAACCCACATACTGCGCGATGAGTGTGCCGTAAGCCACCCCGGCCGAGTTCAGGTGCAGCACACGCACAAAAATCACATTCAAAAT